>Ga0310786_10001382_pt1 | contig 39056 bp, 18 predicted proteins | sample AusTroGonzalo_MG_FD_203881 | JGI IMG/M metagenome (GOLD analysis project Ga0310786, IMG submission 203881) | Bovine rumen microbial communities from tropical cattle in Woodstock, Queensland, Australia - Gonzalo_03 (v2) (version 2) | ecosystem: Host-associated > Mammals > Digestive system >... | reverse complement strand
TAGAACTTATTCAGGGCCGAACCGCCAAAGTCCATCGAGCCGACGACGTTACGCGTGAAAGGATACATGGCGCCACAGTCGCGGGCCTCATTATCACAGAAGCCCTGTCCGAAATGCAGGTTCTCACTGGCCAGAACAGCCTCCGAGGCAGCGTAGTTAGGATACATACGCTCCCAGCCACGAGGCAGCGTACAGCCGTGGAAGACAACCAGCAGTCCATAGTCGTTGGCATCGGTAAGGATATCCTCATAGAGCTGCATCGTCTGCTGTTTGTCGCCTCCGAAGAAGTCGACCTTGATGCCGAGGATACCCGTCTGCTGCATCCAGCGCATCTCCTGACGGCGACGCGACGCGTTGTCCATGATGCCTCGCGGCGACTGGGGCGCATCGTTCCAGGCACCGTTACTGTTATACCACAGGTACAGTCCCACACCCTTCTCGCGTCCGTAGCGTGCCAACTCGGCAATGCGGTCGCGTCCGATCTGCGTGTCCCAGAGAGCATCGATGAGTACCGAACGATAGCCCATAGCGGCGGAGAAGTCAATATAGCGTTTCTGCTCGTCGAAATTACAACTGGAGTCCATACCGATGATCCACGACCACGAGCCCTTGCCGTACTCATAATTGCGGCTGGCCTTATACTTCGGCTGTACGAGGTCCCAAGCGGCAGTTGTCTCAATGATATTGTTGAGGGAGCCTACAGTCAGCGTACGCCAGGGTGTGCTGCCAGGCAGTGCCATCTGGACCGTCGTAGCGCCCCAGCCGTTATTCTCCTCCTGCATCGGGAATCCGATCTTGTACTGGCCATTAGCCTCACCCAGCAGGCGGCAGCCTACATAGCTACCATCATTACCTGTCTCGGAAAGGAGCAGCCACCCTTCTGTCGTACGGAACAAGCAGGGGAACGTATAGCCGTTGCCCCACCCGTTACGACCTATCGGCTCATCGATGCCGTAGCGTGTCTCGTAGCTTGGAGCAGTACGGGCGAAACCAGTCATTGGTTTCATCTGCGGTGCACAGAACGAGGTAGCACTGGCAGGCAGTTTGTAGGTCGTCGCCTCGTGATTAATGATGCAGGCACGTGTGTCCCTACGCGGATAGAGCGTATAACGGAATGCCACATCACGGTTGCTTACGCGGAAAGTGATATCCATCACATGTTGTCCCTTCTTTGCCAGGATGACAGTCATCTCGTTGGCAACGTAGTCGACATGGCTCCGTTTGATGTTACGCAGGTTATAGCTGTCACGGACTTCATTTGTTTTCACCTCCTGAAGTTCAAGCTCACTGCTGTAGTCATCGATGTTGGTCACAACGCCGAGTGGTGAGGGCTCAACATAGAGGTTTCCGTTGTAAAACACTTGGAAGTAGGGTCTTCCGCCAGCGAAGATAAAGTCGGCCATGAGCTTTCCGTCAGGGCTCTTCAGGATGTTTCCGGCATGCAGTGCCAGAAAGGCTGCTGCAACCAGAGTCGTCATCAATAGTCTTTTCATTGTTATTGGATTGTAATTATTTGTTTCTTTAAGTTCTTATCAAGTGAGCTGGTACCGATGAGAATCTCATACTTTCCAGGTTTGGTACGCATGGTGTTGGTCTCGGCATCCCAGAACTCGAAGCTCTTGCGATCAAGCGTCAGTTTCACAGGAACCGTCTGTCCTGCCTTCACGTTGACACGCTGGAATGCACGTAGAGACTTCAGCGGGCCATCAGGGTCTTGTCGGTTACGAATATAAAGCTGTACGGTTTCTGCACCATCACGCTGACCAACGTTTTTCACATCGATAGCGAAATTGAATCCAGAATTGCTGGCCGATGTTGGGATGACGGTGGGTTCCCCCATCTCAAACTGCGTATAGCTCAGACCATAGCCGAAGGGGAAAAGGGCATCGTCGAAATAGCGGTAGGTGCGCCCCTTCATCGAGTAATCCTCATAGTCGGGCAGTTGGCTACTATTCTTATAGAACGTAATGGGAAGTTTTCCTGACGGGTTCACAACACCAAAGAGCACGTCGGCCACAGCGGTGCCACCCTCCTGACCAGGATACCAAGCCTGTACGATAGCATCGCAGGTCTCGGTCTCAGGCTGCAAGGCGATACATGAGCCGGAGCAGTTGACGAAGATGACCTGTTTGCCAGCCTCCTTCAGGGCTTTGAGGAAGTTGCGTTGAACGGCAGGCAGTTCAATGTGGGTACGGTCGCCCCCCTTGAAACCGTCAATGTCGACAGGCATCTCCTCGCCCTCGAGTGCAGGCGAGATGCCACCGACGAAGACGACTTTGTCGATACCCTTCAGCTGACTAACAATGGTCTGATAGTCGATGGGATATTCCTTCGCAATATTGATGGCGAGGTTGGCATTGTAGGTTGGAACATGCGAGAAGCGCACTTCGATATTATAGCTCTTACCCTTCTCTGCCTGGATGACAATATGGTTGGGGGTAGTGCGCCAGATGCGGTGGCGGAACTTACGCTCACCGTCGATGTAGAGCTCAAACTGTCCGCAACCGTCTACGTTCACCACATACTCGCCTGCCTCCTTGGGAGTGAAAACAGTCTCGTACTTCGCAGAGAAGTCCTCGAGCTGTACGCCAGGGGCGAAGTTATGCATACCAAAGGTGGTGACAGCCAACGGCTGGGTGTAGTACTGCGTGGTAACGGGCTTGCCCTCCATACGGCGGTTGTTCCAGAACGTGCCCTTTATACCTTTCTTCCCTTCGAAACTGCACTGTGAGGCAAGCAGGCTCTCCAGCACCTTGTCGTAGGTAAGGTCACAGCCTTGGGCATAGAACAGTTTCTTCTGCTTGGCCCTGATACCATCAAGGATGGTGACAGTGTGATTAGGCGTGCCATTATAGTTGCCCCACATCATCGGCGTATTATCAGCATTGGGACCTATAACTGCAATTTTTTCCTTGCCTTTCTGCAAAGGCAGAATATTGTTCTTATTCTGCAGAAGTACGATACTCTGGCGTGCCATCTCCAAAGAGATGTTTGCAGAAGCCTTAGTAGACATGGCCGAATAGGGAATCTTCGACCACTCCACAAGTGACGGATCGTCCATCTCACCCAGGTCAAAACGGCCTTCAAGCAGACGGATGACATGCTTGTCGACCTCAGCCTCGGTAATGAAACCACGCTTCACGGCTTCGGGGATGCTACGATAGGCATATCCATAGCCACACTCCACATCAGTACCGGCAATAGTGGCCTTGGCTGAAGCATGGACAGGAGACGTCGAAGATTTGTGCGACTCGTAAAAGTCGCTGACAGCACCGCAGTCACTGACAACGAGGTATTCAAAACCCCACTCATCGCGGAGGATAGTTTGCAAAAGACGCTGACTTCCACAGCAGGGGTCGTCGTCCAAACGCTGATAGGCACACATCACCTCGCGTACTTTGGCATCTTGCACCAAGGATTTGAAGGCAGGCATATAGGTCTCCCACATATCGCGAGGCGACACGTTGGTGAGATTAGCCGAGTGGCGGGTATACTCAGGACCACTGTGCACGGCATAGTGCTTGGCACAGGCCCAAAGTTTACGGTATTTCGCATCCTCGGGGCCCTGCAGTCCCTTCACTACTTGAATGCCCATGACACTCGTCAGGTAAGGGTCTTCGCCGTAGGTTTCCTGTCCCCTGCCCCATCGTGGGTCACGAAATATGTTGACATTCGGCGTCCACACAGAGAGACTGTGGAACTTCTCATCCTCGCCAGAACCTCGTTGCATACGTTCGTTGTACTGGGCACGGAACTCCGTTGATGCTATGTCGAAACAGCTATAAAGCAAATCAGGGTTGAACGACGAAGCCATAGCTATCGGCTCAGGAAACACGGTAACGTTTCCCTGATTGGCTGCTCCATGGAGAGCCTCGCTCCACCAGAAGAATTTCTTGATACCCAGACGGGGAATAGCTGGACTCTCGTCGAGCATCAACATGGCTTTCTCCTCCAACGTCAGACGAGAACAGAGATCGATGGCACGCTCGCGAGCCGATAAATTTGGGTTTTGATAGGGTAGTTTTTGTGCTACAGCGACAGTCAGGCAACAGACCGTCGTTGATAAAAACAATAAGACACGTTTCATAGGTTATGGGTTATAAGTTTCTATTTGTCTACAAAGGTACGCACACATAAAGACTTGTGCTTGTCAAAATGTTGCAGAAGCTTTTCTTCACGTCACAACGCGCCAACGACGGGGAACAAAACCTTGGTACACCGATTTATTATTAGTATATTTGCAGCACAATTCCCAAAAACTAAAAACAATAACTTACACATTTATGAAAAGACCCTTAACCTTATTGCTGCTTGCCGTGCCACTGCTGGCCACGGCTCAGAATCCTGTAATCAGAGACCTCTACTCCGCCGACCCCACGGCGCGTGTCTTCAACGGCAAGGTCTATCTTTACCCGTCACACGACATCATGCCTCCTCAGGGACAGCGTCAGGACTGGTTCTGCATGGAGGACTACCATGTATTCTCTTCCGAGAACCTCACCGACTGGACTGACCATGGTATGATTGTGACTCAGAACAAAGTACCTTGGGTGAGAAAGGACTCCTATTCAATGTGGGCACCCGACTGCGTTGAGAAAAACGGAAAGTACTATTTCTACTTCCCCTCTGCTCCTGCTGCCGGCGGTGGTTTCTCTGTCGGTGTAGCCATTGCAGACAATCCTGAAGGACCATTCATCCCCGAGCCGGAGCCTATCAAGGGTGTCAACGGCATTGACCCGTGCGTGCTACAGGCTTCTGACGGAAACGCCTATCTGTTCTGGGGCAACGGACGTTGTGCTAAGCTCAAGCCCAACATGAAAGAACTGGCTGACGACAACCCCAAGGAAAAAGTAAAGTTCCGCGAACGCGAGTTTGAGATGGTGGGTGTCAACTGTCTCCAAGGCCTGCCCAACCGTCAGGCTGAAGGTCCGTTTGCCTTCGAGGCTAACGGCTGGTACTACCTGACCTATCCCTATGTAAGAGAAAATACTGAGGTTCTTGGCTATGCTATGAGTAAAAATCCCATGGGACCTTATGAATACAAGGGACTTATCATGGCCGAGCATCCCAATGGCTGCTGGACCAACCACCACAGCATCATCAACTACAAGGGACAGTGGTATCTTTTCTACCACACTAATTTCTTCTCACCGAATGACGACAAGCGTCGTTCTGTGTGCATTGAGAAACTTTTCTTCAACGCCGACGGCACTATCCAGGAGGTGAAGGAGACTATGCGTGGTGTAGGTATCAACAAAGCCACGGAGAAGATTCAGATTGACCGCTACAGTACAGCTGCCGCCGGCGTCACCAACGAGCCGGTCGACACAACCCGCGCCTTCAGTGGCGGTTGCGCTACCATGCCCACGAAAGGCAGTTGGATTAAGTACGACGATGTCGACTTCAGCTGTATCTCCGACGGCTATATTCTCCTTTCTGTAAAGGCCAGCGACAACACGGAGTTCTGTGTTCGCGAAGGCAGCATCAATGGTAAGGTCATCGCCCGTTTCAAACTGACGGTAAGGCCTCCAGAACCTCCAGCAGGCGCTGCCGCCAATCCTATGATGGGCCGCTTCAATCGCGATCAGCGCAACCAGTGGCTGACGCAGACTGCTTCGATGGAATACACCCCGAAGGGCGTCACCAACCTCGTCATCACCAACGAAGGAGAAGGTGCCCTCAGCATCGACTGGGTTCAGTTCAAGAACCGCCCGAAGTACTTCTCGCCTGTCACCACCCCGTCGGCACAGCCTGACGATGAGGGCTTTATCCGTCGCTGGATGCTCCTGGAGCCCATTGACAAGCCCAACAGCGGTAACACCGTATTTACTGACAGCTATCTGCGCGAACACTTCAACAGGGAGTACTTCAAGGGACAGCAGACCATTCTACCGAAGGACGGTCAAAAGGTCACCGCCGTGTTTAAGCAGGAGCAAGCTCCCGCAGGATTTGGTCGCGGTATGCAGCAAGCACCTGCCCAGCCTGAAGTAAAAACTGTAAAGCAGACGCTCACATGGCACGCTCTTGACAGCGAGAACATGAACGTCAAACTGTTCCGCTTCGCTGAGAAGTGGGGAGAGAAAGTCTATGGCGTACTTTTCTGGGCTGTCACCGTCATCGACTGCCCGGAGGACATAGAGAACGTCCGTCTGGCTGTCGGTTCCAACTCTGCCTCTATGTGGTGGCTTAACGGTAAAGAGACGTTGTTGCTCAGCGGCGACCGCCGTATGGTGAAAGACGATGCCATGTCGAGCCGCCTCACCCTGAAGAAAGGACGTAACATCCTGCGCGGTGCCATCATTAACGGCCCAGGCATGAGCGACTTCTGCGTCCGATTCCTTGACGAGAAAGGAGACCCCGTGAAGAGCTTTAAAGTAACGGTCTCAACGAAATAACCAAATAACGTAATAACGAAATAACGACACAACAAATATGAAAAGACTACATAGCATCCTTGCGGCACTGACACTGGCCACTGCCGCTAATGCGCAAATCGGCGCACCCTATATCCATGACCCCTCGACCATCGCCGAGTGCGAGGGCAAGTACTACACCTTTGGCACTGGTGGTGGAGGTCTTATCTCTGAAGACGGTTGGAACTGGAATAGCGGCGCAGAGCGTCCCGGTGGCGGTGCTGCTCCCGATATCATCAAAATCGGAGACCGTTACCTCTGTATCTACGGTGCCACGGGTGGTGGTCTAGGTGGTGGGCACAGCGGCCGCATCCTGACAATGTGGAACAAGACACTCGACCCGAAGTCACCCGATTTCAAATGGACAACCGCCGTTGAGGTCTGCGCCTCCGATGGTATGGAAGACCAGGACGCCATTGATCCAGGCATCATGCTCGACCCAACCACAGGACGTCTATGGGTAAGCTATGGCACCTACTTTGGCACCATCCGTCTCATCGAACTTGACCCGAAGACCGGATACCGTGTCAGCGGCAACAAGGAGAAGGATATCGCCATCGACTGCGAGGCCAGCGACCTTATCTACCGCAACGGTTGGTACTACCTACTGGGCACTCATGGAACTTGCTGCGATGGTGTGAACTCTACCTATAATATTGTGGTCGGACGCTCACGCAGTGTTGAGGGACCCTATATAGATAATGTAGGCCGTGACATGTACCACGGTGGTGGCCGTATGGTCGTCGCCGCTGGCGACCGTAAAACAGGTGCCGGACACTTCGGACGCACCATTCTCGATGAGGGTGTCGAGATCATGTCGTTCCACTGGGAGGCCGACTTCGACATGGGTGGTCGCTCTACGCTGGCCATCCGTCCCCTGCTCTGGAAGAACGACTGGCCCTATGCTGGCGAACAGATCAAGGACGGTGTCTATGAGATTGAGAGCGAACGTCGTGGCTACGCATTGGAGCTGGCTGTTGACTTCATTCGCATGAATGTCGCCCGTCAGGGAGGATTTGGCGGTTTCGGCCGTCCGCAGCAGAATGCCACTCCTGCTCCCCCTCAGCGCATTCCCGTCCAGACACTACAGGAGGTGCAGGACAAGTGGCCAGAGGGCGACATCCCCGCTCGCATCGGAGACTATATGTTCCGTCCCTGGCAGAAGTGGGAGGTGGCCCGCACCGATAAGGGCACTATAGCCGGACCACTCTATATCATCCGTATCGCTGGCACCAATCGTGCTCTGACCGCTACGGCCGATTTGGAGCTGACCACTAAGGAATATGCAGAGCTTAACGAGCAACTTTGGCGCGTCGAGCAACTCACAGACGGCACCTACCGCATCATGCCGTACGTCATCCCTGGACAGGAGGGAAAGAACCAGAAGTACTGCCTCTATTCTGCAGGCGACTCCACCCCCACTTTGGCCGAGTACGACTTCAATAGCGACAACTCTAAATGGAATTTCCGTCAGCACTAATTGCTGCCTATGCAATCACTGATTAACCGTATTATCCAGGATGGTCACTGTCTGGACGGTGGCATACTGAAGGTGGATCGATTCATTAACCACCAAATGGATCCCTACCTGATGAAACAGGTAGCGGTGGAGTTTATGAACCGTTTTGCTGAGTCAAGACCTACGAAGATCCTGACTGTTGAGGCCTCTGGCATCGCACCTGCTGTGATGCTGGGCTACATCATGGAACTGCCCGTGGTTTTTGCAAAGAAGGAAAAGCCGTCAACGATGGGTGACTTCCTGGCTACTACGGTACAATCATTTACCAAGCAGAATGACTACACCCTTATCATTGGCTGCGAATATCTGACCGCTGAGGATCGTGTTCTCTTCATTGACGATTTCCTGGCCTATGGCAATACTGGACTAGGCATCATGGACCTCTGCCGACAGGCTGGAGCCAAAATCGTGGGCATGGGATTCATTATCGAGAAGGAGTTCCAAGGAGGCCGGAAGTTGCTTGCCGAGGCAGGCATGAAGGATATTGAGTCGCTGGCTATCATCGAGTCGTTGGAAAACAACCAGATTAAACTGAAAGGTGTCAAAATCAGGAAGGTAAATGTCTATGAGGAGGCCAATCGCTGTCTGCTATGCCAAGATGCCCCCTGCACGAAAGCTTGTAAACGTGGCGATCCTGCTCGTGCCATCCGTGCCATTCGCTTTGACAACCACAAGCCAGCTCTTCGCTGGGTAAAAGACTGCAGTGATAGAGATTTGGAAAGGGCAGAATCAGCCTGTATCCACTACAACTGGCCCATTCGCATCAAGGAGGTGATACAGAGCATCAGCAAGGATGACGTGGACGACAGCCTTTATCCTTCACTCAACATCACATTCTGCGGCATCCCCTGTGAGAATCCGTTCTTCCTAGCCTCATCGGCTGTATGTACCAACTACGAGATGGTGGCACGGGCCTTCGATGCTGGCTGGGCAGGCGTATTCTACAAAACCATCTGCCTGCAGGAGATCAAAGAAGTATCACCACGTTTCGACGCTATGCACAACAACGCCACACACGGTGACTTCTACGGTTTCCGCAACATGGAACAGCTGAGTGAAAATCCTGTGGAGATGGACTTTGACATTCTGCACCGTTTGAAGAAAGACTACCCCACGAAGGTGGTGGTGGCCTCCATTATGGGACAGACAGAAGAGGAATGGGTGAAACTGGCAAAGATGGCAGAGAGAGCAGGCTGTGACGCAGTGGAACTGAACTTTTCGTGTCCCCAGATGAAACATGAGGGTATGGGTAGCGACGTTGGGCAAAGTCCGGAGTTGGTCAAGGCTTTCACTGCCTGCGTCAAAAGTAGCGTAAAGATTCCTGTCATTCCGAAGATGACACCCAACATCACCCATATTGCCGAACCTGCATTAGCCTGCATTAAGACTGGTGCCGATGCCATATCGGCTATCAACACCATCAAGTCGGTGACCATGGATACTGATGCAGAAGTTGCCGGACAACGTACTATATCAGGCTATTCAGGACGTGCCGTTCGTCCCATCGCCCTGCGTCACATTTTAGAACTGGCACAAATGCCTGTAAAAACAGAACTGAGCGGCATCGGCGGCATAGAGACTTGGCGCGATGCTTTGGAGTTCATACAACTGGGCTGCAGTAATGTTCAGGTATGTACCGCCGTCATGCAATATGGTTATCGTATCATCGATGACCTTATTCTCGGCCTCCAGCGTTACATGGCCAAGCGCGGCATCACAGATCTGAGTCTGCTTGTGGGTGAGCAGTTGCCAAAGTTCTTGAAGCCTGACCATCTGGATCGCGAATCAATTATCTATCCAAAGTTCGACAAGGAGCTATGCATCGGTTGTGGACGCTGTGAGATATCTTGCAATGACGGCGGACATCAGGCTATTGTCTTCGACCGAGACACACGGCGTCCCCGTCTTATCGGAACCAAGTGCGTAGGTTGCCACCTCTGTCGTCTTGTCTGTCCGGCAGGCGCCATTGGAATCACCAAACGTATCAGTAAGAAAAACTAAAGTAAGGCTACAGGCACAGTCGCTATACAAACGAGAGCGACTGTGCCTGTTCCAAAACCATATCAGCGAGCATCTCGTTAGAATGCGTCTTACCATTTATGGTGTCATAGACATTGCGGAGGCCCTCACGGCCTCCATTGTGTTTCAACACATAGACCAGACAGAGGTTTAGCAGTCCAACACTCTCCGAAAGAATGTCAATATCGGTAACAGCCAGCTGTGACAAGGCCAGCTGGAAAGCATCTTCGCTGTTTTCATCAATAAAACGCTGAACATCGTCAAGCGTCTCCATCCCGAACGACTCGAGCAGTGGCAGGAATGTCATTAACGAAGCAGGATAGATCTCTGCCTGGTTAACGGCAGCAATACGCTGGTTCAAGCGTTCAAAGGGATGCAGTTCCAGATAGCTACGGAAAGAGTCAGTAGAGAGGGGCACGTCACTTAGTTGACCTGACTTGACAAGTGTCTCTACCTGCCGACGATATTCGGTCATGGTGGTGCGAAGACGGCTGAACTCGTCATCAGCCAACTCCAGCATACCTGCCAAACGGCTGAATTGTCGACGGAACTCAGGTGGCAGTTTGACAGCTCCTTTGTAGCCTATATCATGCTCGATGGCCGACCATGTATGCTGCAGAGCCGTCCGTATCTGTATCTCAAAGGGAACATTGACAACTGGTGATTGGCTTTCAACTATCTGCTGATTCTCCTTCAGATGGCAAATATAGTGAAGGGAGCTATAGCCAAAACTGGTTAGCTCGTGTAGTTTTCTCTTGTCAACGGAGTTTTGCCAGTCGATGTCGAAGCGTTTCTTCACAATAGCAGCCACCTTGTCAACATCGTCAGTATAGAAGGTGACAATACGTAGTCCCACAAGGTCGGTGACATCAGTAAGACAATGGTATTTGTCGCCTTTCTTCTCAAGTTTCCCTGCCAGCGATTTCTCCGTCTTGACACGTCGTTCAATGGCGTTCAGTTCGATTCCCTTTTCTTTCAATATGCCAGTGAGCAACGTATAGATACTTTCCGAAAGCAGCTCTAACTGAGGGCGAAGCTCACGGAATTCACAGAGGAGCGCTTCACTATGAGGTGATAAAATAGTCATTGCACGTTATTATTTTATTGATTCAAATCTTTTCCTTAGTGTCAGCACATTACGTCCGTCGACACGCTCGTAGTTGATGGAATCCATGATTTGACGCACCAAATAGATTCCCAGTCCACCGATAGGCCTTTCCTCTGCCGAAAGGGTAATGTCGGCATCGGACTTGACAGTTGGATCAAAAGGTGCACCACTATCGGTTATGATGAACTTCAACCGAACATCATTCGACTGGGCCTCAATACTTACATCGCCATGAATACCTGGCGGATAGGCGTAGTTCATAACATTGACAACAGCCTCTTCAATAGCAAGATTCATCTGCATGGTGACAGTGGCATCAAAGCCCAGTGTTTCGCACACCTCGTCGACAAAAGCGGCCAGCTGTGGAACTTCCTGAATATCGTTGGGAAGAACTATACTCTTCTGTAGTCTGACGGCACTCTGCTGCTTGATATATTGTATGGCGAGCAGTGTCAGGTCATCGCTCTGCTCAGCATGTCCCACAAATTGGTGAACAGCGTTGTTCATCCGTTGGATAATCGACTTCGGAGTCTTTTCCTGACAAGCCAATGCCTGTTTAGCCACTTCACACACGCGGTTTATCTTAAACTGCTCGTGGTCTGCTTTCTCTGCCTCTGTCAATCCATCGGTGAAAAGGAATATAGTGGTTCCCACAGAAACCTGAATCTCCTGTCCCAGGAATTTCCAACCCGACATGATAGCAACAGGAACATTAGACTCTACAGGCAGTTCTTCAACACTATCACCTATAAGCAGTGGGGCATCGTGACCTGCGTTGCAATAGCGCAGACGGCCAGTAGGCAAATCGAGCACACCTACCAAGAGAGTGACGAACATATTCGATTCGTTCATGTCGGCCATCGACTCGTTCATGGAAGTGACGATGCGGTCAGGCATCGACTCATGAGCCGAGACAGTACGGAACAACGACCTTGTAACGGCCATAACCAGTGAGGCAGGAACGCCTTTGCCAGAGACATCGCCGATGCAGAAGAATAATTTCTCGTCACGAATGAAGAAATCGAAGAGGTCGCCTCCTACCTCCTTGGCGGGCACCAGCGAACCATATACCTGCACATCGTCACGCTCAGGATAGGTGGGGAACGTTTTGGGCAACATACCCATCTGTATGGCACTGGCCACATGCAACTCTCCCTCAATACGGCCTTTCTGTTCGTTAATAGCTTTCAGCTCCTCCATCTGTCTGGCCAGTGACTGCTGCATCATACTGAAAGAGTTGTGCAGGCGCATCATCTCGTCCTTTGAACGAACCTCTGGCAGTTCTGCCTGCAGATTACCCTGTGCCACCTCGTCGGCAGCCCTTGTAAAGTGTTCCAGTGGTCGTGTCAGACGTCGTACAGCTTGTCGTAAGATCACTGTGAGCAACAATAGCATAAGAAGTATGATGCCGACGACAATCAGTCCCATACGATTGGCAGACTTAAAGAATTCCCTACTGCTACAGACTATAGCCATCGACCATCCATTATGTTGGATGGGCTGATAGAATATGAACGAACGGCCAAAGCTACCGGTCTTGATGATGCGCATATCACTCTTCCCATCAACCATCTCGTAGCCAATCTTCTCGAGCAGGGAGTCACCATTTTTCTTAGCTCGTGTAAAGACCGTCTCGTTGAGAACGTACTCCTCGGCGGGGTGAGTGATAAAGGTACCGCTACGCCCGATAATGAAACTGTACGCCTTTTCGTGATAGTTCAGCGAGTCCATCATACCCGACAACCAGTCAAGCGAGACGTCTGCCGTCACCACACCATAGAAATTGCCCTTCTCGTCATACAATGGATGACTGTAGGTCGTCATCGTCATCTCACCGCCACCGATGTCGCGATAAGGTTCGCTCCAATGGTCATGATTCAGGAGTTTCGGCATCGTGTACCACTCCATATCATGGTATTCGTAATCGGCAGTTCCAAGCTGTTTCGACTGAATGGTGTCACCAATGCGATAGCTATAGGGAGAGAACCAGCGTCCTTGCTCAGGGAAATAGTTTGGTTCAAAGGCGATAGCCGAGCCAACGATGGCAGGGTTCGTCTCAAGCAAGGTGCGGGTAATGCGGTACATCTCCTCTCGTGGAGCGTGGAGAAAGAAGCCTATCTCGCCAACATGGTTCTTAACGGCAGTTTCCACTGCTATCAGGACTCCGTCAATGCGCTGCTCTACATTATCAAGGGTACTACCCGCACGCAGTTTCTCTTCACGCAGAATGCCATCACGCACCAGTATATTGGTTATAATAGCAGTGGCAATCAACACGATAGCCACTGAGAGTATCACCCAAAGGCAGAGACGATCAGAAAACGACTTCTGCATACGGAAGAACTTTATCATAGTATCATTGGGATTAGAGATTGATGACCATCACGAAACCACCACGCGCCTTACATTCGACAACTGTAGGCAGCACACTAGAAGTATTAATGTTCCACGGGTCACCATCGGTGAAGAGAGTAACGGAGTGCTTCCCTTTGACAAAATCAAGAGACACAGGTAGTGTCTTGGGGGCATCAGTACCGTTGATACCAGCCACATACCACGTTTTACCACTACGACGGGCCAACACACAACACTCACCGGGATAGCCACTGACGAAACGTGTCTCGTCCCAAGCGGCAGGTAACTTAGAGAAGAAGTCGCGCACCTCTTGTGGCTGAGCCAGCAAACTCTCCGGTCGGTCGGCAAGGTGTTGCAATCCGCTCTCAAAAAGCACTGTCAGCGCTAGCTCATGCCCATGACTGGTGATATGGGGATGCTGCGAATCACTGAAAGCACAAGGTGTGTAGTCCATCGGGCCAATAACGTTGCGGGTAAAGGGGAGCGTTGCATTATGGCAGGCGGCCTTCTCTGTAAATGTCGGTACATTGTTATACCATTCAGCGCCATAGACGCCCTCCGTCGACATCAGGTTAGGATACGTGCGCTGCCAACCACGAGGGACTGTGGCACCATGGAAGTTCACCAGCAGGTGGTGACGGGCAGCACTCTCCATCAGGTCGATGCAGTAGTCCATGTTTCGCTGGGTGTCACCTGAGAAAAAGTCAATCTTCACGCCTGCTACACCGATCTTCTCGCACCAGGCAAACTCCTTCTCACGGTCCTCAGGTTTGTTTAGGCGGTACTTTGGTGTCGGAGCACCGTCAACCCAGCCTACCGATGAGTTATACCATATCATTGGTTTGACACCCTTAGAACGGGCATAGGCAACGGCATCCTCAACGGTCTTGCCCTCATTGGAAGCCAGTTTGTCCATCTGGTCCCATTCGGCATCGATAAGTACATAGGGAAGTTTCAGTGCAACGGCAAGGTCTACATAGCGTTTGATGATATTGTAATCATTGGAACCGTGGTTATAAGCCCAATATACCCACGACACAACACCTGGTTTCACCCAACTTGTGTCCTCCAGCTTACAGGGGTTGCTGACATCTGTCACTAACGTCGACTGAACCACATCAGTCAGTGTACCAATGATAACAACGCGCCATGGCGTGTGGTCGGCAATCTTCCCGTCGGATGTCTTCTCGTCCTGTACAACACGGAACGTCTCGCCGTCATTATAGAGGCTCGAAGCACTCTGTCCCTGTTCAATATTCGCTTCGGTAATGAGCGTAAAGACGCCATCCAGAGGTTCTATGAGTGCGGGATAGCCCCAGCGCACGCAGTTGTTTTCAGCGTCTTTGTACTGTCGGCCGTACGATGGCACAGCCTTCTGTTTGGCAGTCGTGGACAGAGGGAAAAAGCCCTCATAGGAGTCGGCCCACTGTTGCATCCAGCGTTTCGTGCCCTCAGCGATGTGGTAGGCAGTCTTTTCTTCTGATGTTCCCTCATAACGGAACGCCAGGCCGTCATTATAAAGGCGGATGACCAATTGACCCACCTTATATTCATTTGCCACATTCGTACAATAGCTGCGCTTACCGGCAAGCATCGTGTACTCATCCTTCACACGACGGGTCTTACCCTGTTGTGTCCAGCTTTCCTCACCTGCCGTCAGTTCCAGCACCTGTTGTTTCTGATAGCTGACAACATACCGCTGTCCTTGTTTCTCCATCGTAATTTTTCCGTTGGGCGACACCATCGGACGGGCTTCAGCAGTACTGTAGAAGAACACTGCCAGCATCATCAATATGTATTTTCTGATATCCATAGCTTAAGTTTTTCCGCAAAGGTAGTCATTCCACGGCGCATCCACTTTTCTCTTTGTCTCATTTTAATTATTATTAAGATATAAAGACAATTTCTGCTACTACAATAATAATATGACGCAGAAAAAAGCGTATCTTTGCAGACCGAAAAACTTATGCGGACATAAACCTAAAAAACAATATGAAGAAACTACAGACTTTTTTCCTTGGCGGCCTGTTGGCGATAACCCTTCAAGGCAGAGCCCAGACAGAACCAGCATCGAACTTCAAAGGTGTCTCCAGCGGCAACCCCATCAGCTCCAGCATTTTCTGCGCCGACCCTACGGCCCTGGAATATAATGGTCGTCTTTACGTCTACGGCACTAATGACAGCCAGCAATTTGTCAAGAGCGGCAAGAAGAACAAGAATAGCTATACGGATATCAAGTCTATCGTCGTCTTCTCTACCGACGATATAGTGAACTGGACTTTCCACGGCACTATTGATACTCAGAAGCTCTGTTCCGGGTGGGTAAAGAGTCCGTGGTGGCACGGCTATGGCGTCTCCTGGGCACCCTCCGTCACCTGGCGCACCACCGCCGACGGCAAGGACGAGTTCTTCCTCTACTTCTGCAACAGCAGCCATGGCGTCGGCGTGCTGAAGGCCGATTCACCCATCGGCCCCTGGACCTCGCCCAACAAGGAGCTCATCGTCACCTACGACACCCCGGGAGCCAACCCACAAGGGACAAATGCCAACTTCGACCCCGGCGTGGTCATCGACGACAACGGCGTCGGATGGCTCGCCTTCGGCGGACTCGCCAGCGGCATCATGCCCAACAACGCGGCCCACATCATCAAGCTCAAACCATCGATGACCGCTGTCGACGGGACAGCCGCCGTACTCCCCGCCCCCTACCACTTCGAGGCCAACGAGCTGAACTTCATCGGCGGAAAGTACGTCTATACCTACTGCTCAAACTGGAGTCGCAACCAGAACGATTGGAACAAGTACCTCAAAGAGCATAACATCAACGTCACCATGCCCGGCACAGGCACCATGTGCTACATGGTCAGCGACAATCCCATGGACCCCAACTCTTGGGAGTACAAAGGCGAATATGGTCCCCACCCAGGCTCCTCGGAGAACAACCACTCTCATCTGCAGAAGTTCCAGGGGAACTATTACCACATCTACCACTCATGCGATCTTCTCGACAAAATGAAGAAAGCGAAAGCCGTTGACAACAGCGCAGTGCTTTATCGTTCTATCTGTATCAATGAAGCATCAGTCAACGAAGAGACACAGAAAGTTAGCAGAGTCACCTTGAACACCACAGGGCCATCAGCAATTAAGAACCTCGACCCCTATCAGCGTCAACAGGCAGAGACAATGGCTACCTGCGGCGGCGTCAACTACGAAGACTTCACTAACACCGTAAAGGTCGAAACAATCAACGCCAACAAAAACGATGCTTCAGAGAATCTGCAGATTAAGATGAAGGCCGGAGCATGGACGATGGTGCGTTTGGCAGACTTCGGCGACGAGGGAGCCCAATCATTTACCGTCCGAGTCAGGGGTACAGGAAAGTTGGAGGTGCGTAAGGCCAGGAATGGTGCTGCCATCGCTACGGTCGACTTCGATTATAAAGCATGGAAAGAATATACCGTCACCGTTGACCCCAAGGTGTTAAAAGGCCGTCTCGACTACCTCTTCTTCGTATTCCCGGAAGCAGACAACTACACCTACTTCGACTGGTGGCAGTTCTCTAAGGAAGTTCCCACTGCCATCAGTACTGTCACAAAAAAGCAAAATTCTGATGGTCAGACATACGATCTCTCCGGCCGACGCATCGGAAAGAACGCCCGACAGCGAGGCATTTATATTCAAAATGGCAAAAAAGCCGTTGTCAAGTAGACAACGGCTTTTTCTTTGTTATTTAGCAGAGGATTACTTTATCACAATCTTCTTTCCGCTGCGGACATAGATACCCGGTTTGAGAGCGTCGGGCTGAGCAAGCTTTCCATCGAGCGAATAGAGAGGCGCCTTGAACGGACCATCGACATTCACACTGCAGATAGCCGTTGGAGCATACTGCTCGTCATTGGAGAGGAACACATCGTCGAACACGAGGGTGCCTTCCTGGTTAGCACGGAACAACATCTTGCCAACCTTTGCCGGGTTCAGTTGCGTTGTACTGTACTTCGCATTCTGAAGGTCAACGACCATTGTCGTCTGATCGCCAATTCCCTCTCTGAACGCCAACTTGTTCGGCGACAAGTTATATATAAATACCTCTGCATCGCAAGTCTGCTTCTTCTTCAGTTTGATGACAAGATACTTATAGTCAGACCAGTCGGCACCATCAGCATAATTCCACGTCACCATACCACCACTCTTCTCAGCCTTCATTGTACGCGTCGATGAAGTATAAGTGCTATTGGAATTGGGGGTCAGAGCACCCTCATTAAACGAAAAGTATGGAGGAGTAACACCCAATAGAGCCAGAGCTGCAACAGCGTAGCGATAGCCCAACATACGGTAACCAGCTGCACTGAAATGCCAAGGGTCTTGGTTATTGCCTGGACACCCCTTTGCACTAATCACATGACCTGTAGGAATCACACTAGGAATGCGGGCCACTTGATTATTGTGACTTGCACATCCACCACTCTCCTTATTTGTACCAGCACCAGCATACTCCACTTCACCGACAAACAAAGGAACACTGTCCGCTCCAAGGCCAAGATCCTTGAGCATATCATTGTAAATCTTCTTCACCATGTTCGGCCAGTTGGAATCATTACAATTTGAGCAACCCTGATGGAGCAGGATGCCCTTGATGACACCCACTTTCTGAGCTATCTTTGCCATCTCAATGATACGCCCATAAGGGTTACCACCGTAATGGTTCTTAGCGAGTGTCACCCACCACTCGTTAGGATTGTCCTTCATCTTCTGCTGATACTTGTCCTTATCGAACATCTCGATAGGACTGCCACCCATAGCCACGGGGATGACACCTATCTTCACGTCAGGCAGGGTTGCCACCATCGTGCGACCAAACCAGTCGGTCGGGCCCAGGCCTCCATTCGGACTTACCAACGGCGGAACGGCCTTGTACCAGTTACCCGTAGTACGCTTAGGACTGGTATTATTGTTATTACAGGTTGCCAACAGCTGGAAACGCTCGTCAATACCCGTCTTGTCCATGGACTCTGGCTGTGCATTTCCCTCCATGTTCGACTGTCCGAAACAGATATAGACGTAGAAGTTCGGATCAACGTCAGCCTTCGCTCCTTGGAGCAGGGTGGCCAACAGCACCCCCAACAATAGTGTTTTCTTTTTCATTATTAAATTAAGTGATTTGGTTATTTCACGATGAAGTCCAGCGTCTTCAGGTCCTCATCACGCGATGACGTGCCATAGAGAATCTGGTAACGGCCGGGCTTGACGGCGAGCTCGTCGAGAGCCTCACTATAGAACTCGAAGGCCTCACCATCAAGGGTGATAGAGGCTGTTGACGTCTGTCCTGCAGCAAGCTCGAGTTTCTGGAAACCCTTCAGCGACTTGATGGGAGCACCGGCATCGTCGAGCGCCTTGACATAGACCTGTATGGTCTCGGTACCCTCACGCTTGCCTGTGTTCGTCACAGGAACAGTGAATGTGCAGAAAGGCTTGCCTGTCTTCTTGGCCTTAGCCGACTTGGCAGAGAGCTTAGCCTGGCCAACGCTGAAGGTCGTATACGACAGTCCGTAGCCGAAAGCATACTGAGGCACACCCTTGAAGTAACGGTACGTACGGTTCTCCATATTATAGTCGAGGAAGTCAGGCAGGTCGTCATTGCTGCGATAGAACGTCACAGGCAGCTTACCACCAGGGTTATAATCACCAAAAAGCACATCTGCCAGTGCCTTGGCACCGCCCTGACCAGGATACCAAGCCTGCAACAGGGCATCATACTCTCCTTCAAGAGCACCAAAGGCGATAGCCGAACCCGAGCAGTTGACGACGATGACGGGACGACCAGTAGCGTGCATGGCTTTGATAAGACGCTGCTGGACAGCAGGCAGCTCTATGGTCTGCTTGTCGCCGCCCTCGCCCTCCATACGTGCAGAGATACCACCGATGACGATGATGGCATCAGCCGTCTTCACCTCATTGGCCAACTGCGTGAAGTCCACGAGCCTACGCTCGCAAATGTCACCACGAAGCATAGCGAACTGTCCGCTGCCACGACGGTACTCGATGACGACGTCGTAGTCCTTTCCTTCCTCAACAGGGAACGATTTGTAGTCAGCACCACGACGACCAAAGCCGAAACCGCCACGACGGCCACCAGCACTGGGTTTACTAACCTCGACGGTATCGCCATTGACAATCAGAGCATAACCATTGTCTGTTGATAGTGTGTACTTCATCTCGCCGGTAAAAGTGGCAGTGTACTTACCGCTGATACGTACAGCGATATTGTCGTTGCTGACACCCTCGGCAAAACCCCAGGCACCGAAGGTCGAGAAGTTCAGCTCGTTGTAGTAGGCGCTCTTGACGGGAGCAATTGTCTCTCCCTCAAAAGGTGATTTCTCGGAGTTCCAGAACTCCACGAGCACACCCTTGCCGCCATTGAAGTCCTGCAGGTGGTGGACGGTCTCGTAGTCATCATTCAGTTCGCAAGCCTTATTGTAGATAACTTTGGCACCGGGAACAGCAGCCTTGATACCCTCAAGCAGGGCGTGCTGGTGTTCCTTCGTCGGTGTACCGCCGTAGTTACCGTTCAACAGCTCCACATCTGCAGCATTGGGACCGACAACAGCCAGCGTCTTGATGGTCTTAGGAAGGGGAAGAACAGGAACTAAAGCCCCTCCGGCGGAAGCCGCCTCCCCGTTTAACGGGGAGCGCTCCGTATTCTCCAACAGCACCATCGACTCACGGGCAGCCTGTGTGGCCAGCTCGTCGTGCTTCTCACAGCTGATGGTTGAAGCGGGGATGTTTGCCCATGGCAGATTCTCGGCAGGATCAAACATACCCAGTTCGAAACGACCCATGAGCGTCTTGCGAAGATGGCCGTCGAGGGTAGCCTCATTGATAAGTCCTTTCTCCAAAGCCTCGGTGAGCACCATGAAGACCTTACCACACTCCAAGTCTGTACCGTTGAGCACGGCGTCGACACTGGCACTAAGCGGATCCTTATGGGTCTCGTGCTGACCCTTGTTGTAGAAGTTATTAATGGCGTCACAGTCGGTCAGGACGATGCCGTCATAGTCCCACTTGTCGCGCAGGATGTTGATGAGCAGACGGTCGCTGGTGCAGCAGGGAACGCCCTCGAAGCGGTTATAGGCGCACATCACCTCACGGACGTTACCTTTCTTCACGAGTGCCTTGAAGGCAGGCAGGTAGGTCTCCCACAGGTCGCGGGGGTTGACGACGGCATTGTACGTATGACGCAGAGGCTCCGGACCACTGTGCACGGCATAGTGCTTGGCACAGGCGTGCGTCTTGAAGTAGTTCGGGTCGTTGCCTTGCATACCGAGGACGGTCTGCACGCCGAGAACAGCATTCAGGTATGGATCCTCACCGCAGGTCTCCTGTCCGCGTCCCCAACGCGGGTCACGGAAGATGTTCACGTTCGGACACCAGAAGGTCAGCTCGGGATTACCTGGGTAATAGGTAGCTCCCATCTTCACATTGAACACGTTATGGTCGGAACGGTTCCAGTTGGCACGGGCCTCATCGCTGACCTGCGAGAAGACATCATAGACGAGCTGTGCATTGAAGGCGGCAGCCATACCGATAGGCTGTGGATAGACTGTATAGTCTCCTTGACGCACACCGTGGCAGGCCTCGCTCCACCAGTTATACGACGGGATGCCGAGACGGTCAATGGAGACCGACTTGTTCATCATCAGTCCAACCTTCTCCTCTGGAGTGAGCAGTGAGATGAGGTTTTCCACACGCTCGCGGCGGGACAGCGATGTGTCTTGGAACGGATACTTGGTTTGAGCCACGCCATCAGTGGCAAGCAGCCATACGGCTGCAGCAAAAAAGAGTAGTTTCTTCATAATTCTGTTATGGTTGTTGCATTGGTTATTGCATAGGCATCATCGGTCCCTGAAAACCGCCCTGACCGCCCATGGGGCCCTGGAATCCACCTTGGCCACCCATCGGCCGCTGGAAACCGCCTTGACCGCCTCTCTGACGGCGCATACCCTGACCACCCATGGGGAACTGAGGTGTCTGTGGGGTCTCCCTGTTAAGCGTCACTAACAGGCGGACGAGAGCGCGACGGCGCTGTGTCCACGTAGGATAGTCGTCAGCACGGAGGGTTTTCACCTGGAAACCAGGCATCTGCTGGCCCTGCTGCATAAAATCCAGACGGCTCGTCGTGAGCACGCAGGAACGAACTGCACCATTGGCGACAAGACGGTCGGCAATAGCATCAGCACCACCTACCTTGAACCAACTCTCCATAGTATCACCCTCGCCAGGGACGAGCTGCACAAAGATAGGCATAGCACCCATCATCGGCATACCACCCTGAGGTTGCTGCGGCATCGGGGACATATACCAAGCCTCCTGACGTTCTACGTCGTAGGCCGTACGGCCATGTTGGATATCTTTCTGAGAAGCAAAGTTAAACGGCGACATCGGGTTGTCAGCGATGCTGTACTTGAAGCCGCGGTCAGGCGAAAGATACATATTGCTGGGGTCAGCAACAGGTGTGCCGTCAACAATGAAGCAGTACTTGAAGGTCTCAAAGAGGTACTCCTGAAGCTCTGCGGACCAGACACCATCACTATCGCGTACCATGGCGATATTCAATGGCAGCATCTCACACTCCAGCTCCACTTTCTTGGCCTCGGGTGCTTTCATACGGAAGATGATACCCTTCTCAGTATATTCGGGCGAGATGATGGGACGCGGGAAGAGACGTGCCATGACACCCGGGGTGAACTGTTGCTCCTGACCAGTAGCGGCGGGAGCAGGCTGACCTGCCTGCATCGCAGCCTCGGCAGCCTTCTTGTTAAACAACAGCGGCAGGGTCTTGGCAAGGAAATATTTCGCATTCATCCATGTATGACCATATTTGTCGCTGGTAAACTCCTTCACACTACGGATACCTTTCTGGTCGAGAAAGGCCATATAGTCACGGGCATTTCCATAAAGGAAATCATCGGTACCCACACCGAGCCAGAAGAGATTGATTTTCTTGTTCGTATCGTCAGCATTGTCATAGACATTGGGAATATCGGTCGAGGTGAACGAGCTATAGCTGCACAGATACGAGAACTTGTCAAGATTCGACAGACCGTTGAACAGCGCTTGGTTGCCACCACGGGAGAAGCCGCCGATAGCGCGGTTGTCGCGATTATTGATTGTACGGTAGTTCTTCTCGATATACGGCATCAGGTCATTGATCAGATCCTTGCTGAAGACGTCACCGCCAAAGCGTGTCTGCGGCTGACCGGCAGCAGGAGCGCCACCGGCACCCGGCATCTGGGGAAGAGGGCTGACTGGCAACAGCTTGGTCGGGTTACCATAGGGCAGCACGACAATCATCTCCTTGGCCAACTTGTCGGCAATAAGGTTATCGAGGATATAGTTCACACGGCCCACCTTATAGTAGACCTCCTCGGTGTCAGTTGTACCGCTGATGAGGTAGAACACCGGGTATTTTTTCTGGTCACCCATGTTAAACTGCTGTCCACCTGCATTGTAGCTGGGCGGCAGGTAGACGACAGCCTGGTTCGTTCCGCCAAGACTCTGGGAATAATAGTGGATATATTCCAAACGTCCGTGAGGGACGGGACGGATGTCGTGAGGCAGCGACCCGTCAGCACTCTTAATCTCAAGCAGACTGTTCTTGAAGCCCTCGTTGGGAAAGTACTGCGGATTCTCCGGGTCCATGACACTGACGCCGTCGACAATGTAGCAGTAAGGATATATGTCGGGGGCGACAGGGCCGAGGGTGACCGTCCAGAGCCCGGTGGCAGCATCACGGGTCATCTCCTTGCGACCTGCAAACTGCACATCGACCAACACCTGGCGGGCAGAATCATTCTTATACTGGAAGGTGACCATACCATCACCATTGCAGACTGGCTGCGACATAGCGGTCAGTGCACCACCAAAAAACATTAAGGCTGAAAGTAATAGTTGTTTCATATCGGTTAGGTTTTTATTATCGCTGCAAAGGTAGTCAAAAAGCGTTGGAATGGCACCACCTGATGTCTCACCAATTTTTCAATATGTCACATGTATGATATTTTTTACTGTTGAAAAGGTTGGTAATACAAGAAAAATACGTACCTTTGCAGGAAATAAACCCAAAACAATAAAATTACACATGAACAAAGGAACAACATTGGCTGCCATCCTTCTGGCAGCCACTATGGGCGCCAGCGCTGCCCAAAAAGCCATGAACGCCCCGAAGGGCGGCAAAGCCATCAGTGACGAACTCATCGGCATCTTCTTCGAGGACATTTCTTCGAGTGCCGACGGCGGCCTCTATGCCGAGCTCTTGCAGAACGGCTCATTCGAGTACAGTCCCGCCGAGCGCGACGGCTGGGGTGCCGGTACATGCTGGAAGCAAGTGCGTCCCGGTCACTCCCTGGGCACCGTACAGGTACGCATGGACAACCCGCTTCATCCCAACAACGCCAACTACCTGCGCCTGCACGTCGAACGTGTGAAGGAGTACTACGACTACAAGGGTTGGAAAGGCTTCGGTCTTCAGAACGACGGTTTCGAGGGCATCAGCGTCAAGGCTGGTGCCAGCTACGACTTCTCGGTCTTCTTCCGTAACATCGGCGCCGCCAAGAACGTACGCATCGTTCTCGGAGAGCCCCAAGGTTGGGGCAGAGACCCGAAGGTGCTGGCAGAGACATACATCAACGTCGATGACACCAACTGGAAAAAGTACAGCGCCGTGCTCACGGCTGCCGAGGACTGCAAGAACGCCTGCCTGCAGATTCTGGTGCTCAACCAGGGCGACATCGACATCGACCAGGTGTCGCTGATGCCGCAGGACACCTACAAGGGACACGGTCTGCGTAAGGACCTGGCACAGGCCCTGGCCGACCTGCACCCGAAGTTCATGCGCTTCCCCGGCGGCTGTGTGGTTCACGGTGGTGGTGACGGTTTCTGGAACACCTACCGTTGGAAGACCACCATCGGTCCGAAGGAGCAGCGCCGTCAGCTGAAGAACACCTGGGGCTACCACCAGAGCTGTGGTCTGGGCTACTTCGAGTATTTCCAGTTCTGCGAGGACCTCGGCATGGAGCCCTTGCCCATCCTGCCTTGCGGCGTCAGCTGTCAGGGTACCAACGGCGGCTGGGGTATGCGCGGTCAGGCTCAGGACGTCGTTCCCATGGACGAGATGGACGAGTGGGTGGCCGAGGCAATGGACCTCATCGAGTGGGCCAATGGCGACCCCGCCAAGTCAAAGTGGGCCAAGATGCGTGCCGACGCCGGCCACCCCGCACCTTTCAACCTGAAATATCTGGGTCTGGGCAACGAGGAGCGCATCTCACCTGAGTTCTGCGAGCGCTTCAAGGTCATCTACGACAAGGTGACAAAGAAATATCCTAATATCGTTATCGTCGGCACCGCCGGTCCCGGTTCTCACCCCGGCAACAGCGACCTCGACAACGGTTGGAAACTGGCCGACGAGCTTGGTATGCCCATCATCGACGAGCACTACTACGAGCCCAACGCCTACTTCCTCAGCAGCCGTCAGTACAACTACTACCCCCGCGACCGCAAGACAAAGGTCTACCTCGGTGAGTACGCCGCTAAGGACAAGAAACTCATCGACGCGCTGGCCGAGGGTCTCTACCTGCTCCACGTCGAGAAGAACGGCGACGTCGTCTGCATGTCCAGCTATGCTCCTCTCTTCGCCCGTCTGGGCAAGGGCGACCAAGGCCGCGACAATACCAACTGGAACCCCGACCTCATCTACTTCGACAACGAACGTCCTTACCTGACCTGCAGCTACTACGTACAGCAGATGTTCGGACAGTCTTCCGGTCAGTACTACTATGGCGACTGCGTGACCATCGACAATCCCGATGCAGCCCCCCGTTGGCGCGGCCTGCCCGAGGGTCAGGAGAGTGGTAACCTGCAGGACCAGAGCGTTGTACTCAACGTCAAGACCCATAAGCTGTATGTAAAACTTTGTAACGCCGGTGACAAGGCCAAGAAGGCCAACATCGACCTCAGCCGTTTCGGTCTGAAGAAGACGGCCACGAAGACCGTACTTACCGGACAGCCTAACGACGAGAACAACAAAGACCAGCAGCCCATAGCCCCCAAGACCGAGACCATCAAGGCCAAGAAGAAGTTCAGCATCGACCTGCAACCCTATTCGATGGTCATGCTCGAGTACCAGTTGTAATCTGTTATACCTAATATGTTAAGAAAGCTACCGTGCCGTTGGCTGTCAGCACTCTTGTGGCTGACAGCCATAACGGCAGGGGCGCAGAACCCCATCATCTGCGACCGCTACACCCCCGACCCGGCACCCTACGTGCACGGTGATACATTGTATCTTTTCGTCGACCACGACGAGGACAAGACCCTGAACGGCTACTTCACCATGAAGGACTGGCTGCTCTATTCGACCGTCGACATGGTGAACTGGACGTACCGTGGCACGCCGATGACGGGCGAGACGTTCTCCAAGTGGGCCAAGACAGACAACGACTGCTGGGCCTCGCAGTGCATAGAGCGTAACGGCAAGTGGTACTGGTATGTCACGGCCACCTACGCTAATGGAGGCTACCCGGCCATAGGTGTAGCTGTGGCTGACAACCCCGCCGGCCCCTATAAAGACCCTATCGGCAAACCGCTGGCGAAGGGATGGGGAAAGATTGATCCAACGGTGTTTATCGATGATGACGGTCAGGCATACCTCTACTATGGCAACGGAAACTTCGGCCTGTGGTACGCTAAGCTGACGAAAGCGATGACTGCCATCACCGGTGGCGAGAAAGAGATAAAAATCAAGGATGAAAAGGCCTTTGGACCCTATAAGGGCTACAACGACGACGGTTCACCGAAGAGCAACCTCGAGGAGGCATCGTGGCTCTATAAGCGTAACGGCAAGTATTATCTGGAGTATGCCGCCGGCGGCGTGCCCGAGCACTGGGCCTACTCAACGGCCGACAAGCCGACGGGACCATGGACGTATCAGGGCAAGATCCTGGGGCAGGCAGACAACAGCTTCACCATCCATGGCGGTAGCGTGGAGTACAAGGGGCACCACTATATGTTCTACCACAACGGCAAACTGCCGAATGGCGGTGGCTACAAGCGTTCCACCTGCATCGAAGAGTTCACCCCCAACGAGGACGGCACCATCCCCGCCATCAAGTTCACCACTACAGGCGTGAAGCCCATACAGACACTGAACCCCTATGAGCTCCAGGAAGCCGAGACCATCAACCAGTGCCAGGGTGTGAAGTGCATGGGCGACTATACCGGCTGTTACGTGACGAACATCAGCGGTAGCGACTATATCAAGGTACGCAACGTGGACTTCGGCACCAACGGCACCCAGACGTTCACGGCGAGGGTGCGCTCCAACGGCAAGGGCATTCTGAGGATACGCACGGCAAAGACCGGCACCATCAGGGGCGAAGTGGTCATCGAGTCGACCGACGGCGAATGGACGGAGGTGACGTGTCAGCTGAAATCGGTGCTCACGGGCGTAAAGGATCTCTTCTTCACGTTCTCCGGCTCAGGCAGCTCCCTGTTCGACTTCGACAGTTGGCGTTTCATGGAATTACCAACGGCGGTGAGCGAGACGAGAAAAGACACTCAGAAGCAGGATCAGCCCGTCTATGACCTCCGCGGCCAGCGTGTCAACGGCACCAGCGGCAGGAAATCCGTCAAGATTGTCGGTGGCCGTAAGATTTTGAAATAACTAAACAACCATCCTTCACATGAAGAAAAAAGCACTCCTTGCCATCGCCTGCCTGCTCTGTTGCGGTAGCGTGGCTGCGCAAGACGACAACACCGCACGTCTGTGGTACGACAAACCCGCCAAGATTTGGCTCGAAGCCCTGCCTATCGGCAACGGCCGCCTCGGCGGCATGGTCTTCGGCGGACCACAGGTAGACGAGATCCAGCTGAACGAGGACTCCTTCTGGAGCGGCGGGCCGCATAACAACAACAGCACCTCGGCATACTCGAACCTGAAGAAAGTGCGCGACTACATCTTCAACGGGCAGGAGTCGCAGGCAGCCTCGCTTATCGACCAGCAGTTCATCAAGGGTCCTCACGGCCAGATGTACCTGACGCTGGGTAGTCTGAAGATGACCCACACGGGCATCAGCGCCAACAAGGCAACCAACTACCGCCGCGAGCTGGACCTGGAGACGGCCCTGTCGACGGTCACCTTCGAGCAGGACGGCCACCACTACCGTCGTACCACCTTCGCCTCGATGCCCGACAGCGTCATCGTCATCCGTCTGGAGGCCGACACGCTGAGCACATTCTCCATCAGCCATGCCACGGAGTTCTCCAAGACGGCTTCAAAGAACGATGACGGCTGGCGTGTCACCATCTCCGGCGTCAGCCATGAGGGTGTCGCCTCAAAACTGAAGGCAGTCCTACGCTACTGGGTGGAGAGCGACGGCCAAGTAACCTATGGTCTTCAGGGCAAGGTGACGGTCAAGGACTACACGACGGCCACCATCTTTATCACGGCGGCCACGAACTACATCAACTACGCAAACACCAATGGCGATGGCGCAGTGAAGTCGCTGGCACACCTGACAGCCGCTCGTCAGCATAGCTACGACGAGCTGCTCAGCCGTCATGTCGAGGCCTATCAGCAGCAGTTCAACCGCGTCAAGCTGTGGCTGCCATCATCGGCCACGAACAGCCAGCTGCCCACGAACCAGCGTTTGGACAAGTTCTCTAACAGCACCGATTGGGGCATGGTGGCCCTACTGTTCAACTACGGCCGCTACCTGCTCATCTCCTCGAGCCAGCCCGGCGGTCAGGCAGCCAACCTGCAGGGACTGTGGAACAAGGAGCATAACTCCTCGGGAGCATGGGACTCGAAGTATACCATCAACATCAATGCCGAGATGAACTACTGGCCCTCGGAGGTGTGCAACCTCACGGAGACCAACGTCCCGTTCTTCTCGATGATTCGCGACCTCAGCGAGACGGGCGCCAAGACCGCCAAGACCATGTATAAGTGTGGCGGCTGGGTGGCCCACCATAACACCGACCTCTGGCGCATCGCCGGTCCCATCGACGGCCCCACCTGGGGCATGTATCCCAACGGCGGCGCCTGGCTGGCCACACACCTGTGGCAGCACTACCTCTACACCGGCGATGTGGACTTCCTGCGCGAGTGGTACCCCGTCATCAAGGGTACGGCCGACTTCTACCTCGACTATATGCAGCCCATCCCTGCCAACAGTGTCTTCGGCAAGGGTATCGCAGCGAAAGAGAAAGAAAACTGGCTCGTCGTCGTTCCTTCCGTCAGTCCCGAGCAGGGGCCTGCTGGCAAGCAGACGCCCATCACCGCCGGCTGTACGATGGACAACCAGATTGTCTTCGACGCCCTGTCGAACACGCTCCACGCCGCCGAGATTCTGGACGAGGATGCCGACTACCGTAAGAAACTCGAGGAGACACTCGAGCAGATTCCCCCGATGCAGATTGGCAGTCGCAAGCAGCTGTTGGAGTGGCTCATCGATGCCGATGGCAGCGAACCTCAGCACCGTCATATCTCCCACCTCTACGGACTGTTCCCCTCAAACCAGATTTCTCCGTTCAACCACAACGAGCTCTACGCCGCTGCCAAGCAGACGCTCACCGACCGCGGCGATGCCGCCACGGGCTGGAGCCTGGGCTGGAAAATCTGCTTCTGGGCACGAATGCTCGACGGCAACCATGCCCTGACCATCCTGAAGAACATGCTCAAGCTGTTGCCGTCCGACGACGCCACTGGCCAGTATCCCAACGGCCGCACCTATCCCAACCTCTTCGATGCCCATCCGCCATTCCAGATTGACGGAAACTTCGGTGCTACGGCAGGCATCGCCGAGATGCTGCTGCAGAGCCACGACGGTGCCATCCACCTGTTGCCCTCACTCCCCACGAGCTGGAAGGAAGGTAGCATCAGCGGCCTGCGCGCCCGTGGCGGCTTTGAGGTGGACATGGAATGGAACGAAGCAAAACTTCGTTCCGCAGTGATACGGTCGACCATTGGCGGCACCCTGCGCCTGCGCTCCTACGTGGAACTTGAAGGCGAGGGGCTGACCCCTGCCGAGGGCGACTGTCCCAACCCGCTCTATGCACCTGCCGCCATCAAGGAGCCGTTGCTGGCCTCATCGCTGACGACGAAGCCGTCGCTCAGCGTGAAGAAGGTCTATGAGTACGATATTCAGACCACGCCGGGCGGTGTGTACCCCGTATTCCTGAAAGGCACGATGCCCAGCGGCGTTCATGCTACGCTCAGGGACAGAGGCTCCAAGACAAGCGTCTACTCCCTCACTGGCGCCAAGGCCAACTCCTCTTCGCGCAAGGGCCTTGTCATCAAGAATGGCCGCAAGATAATGAACAAGTAAAGGAAACTCCCGGAAACAAGAGAAAACCAAGACAACAAATTCATGACTATGATAAAGAGAAGTGTATTATCCCTCGCAGCCCTGATGACCGTCACCATTGGTTGGTCTCAGACGACAGTTGAGTTTATGTCCCCCACCATCGTCCATGTGGTGAAAGGCCAGCCCACGAAGACGCTCGTCGTGACGGCAACGCCCGAGGAAGGCGTTGCCAAGCAGGCCAACGGCCAGTGGAAGAGCAGTGAGCTGACGGTACGCCTGGATGCCAAAGGCAACCTGACATTCCTAACGGCCAGCGGCAAGGTGCTGCTGCGCGAGAAGAGCTGCGACGTGGCAGAAGCCCGCCAGACCTTCACACTCGACAAGGACGAGGCCATCTACGGACTTGGTACCTTCCAGGACGGCAAGATGAACCGTCGCGGTACCCGGAAGCGTATGGAGCAGTCGAACCTCGAGGACTTCCAGAACGTGCTGCAGAGCATCAAGGGCTGGGGACTCTACTGGGAGAACTACTCTCCCACCCTCTTCGAGGACAATGCCAATGGCATGACCTTCGATGCCGAGAGCGGCGAGGGTGTCGACTACTACTTCATGTACGGCGGCTCTGCCGACGGCGTCATCGCCCAGATGCGCTGGCTGACGGGCGACGTGCCGATGTTCCCGCTGTGGACCTACGGCTACTGGCAGTCTAAGGAGCGCTATAAGAGCGCTGCTGAGACCGAGGGTATCGTCGACCAGTACCGTGCGCTACAGGTGCCCCTCGACGGCATCATCCAGGACTGGCAGTACTGGGGCAGCAACTACCTGTGGAACGCCATGGACTTCCTCTCCGAGGACTTCCAGAACGGTAAGCAGATGATCCAAAACGTCCACAAGAAGCACGCCCACTTCATGATCTCCATCTGGGCCAGCTTCGGTCCTCAGACCCAGCAGTTCCGCGAACTGAACGAGAAGGGTCTGCTGATGCCTTTCGAGACCTGGCCGCAGAGCGGCATCTCGCACATCTGGCCCCCGGTGATGAAGTACCCCTCAGGCGTGAAGGTCTACGATGCCTTCCACCCCGAGGCCCGCGCCATCTATTGGAAGTACCTGAAGACGCTCTATGACTACGGTACCGACGCCTGGTGGATGGACTCCACAGACCCCGACTTCTTCAACCCGCGTGAGAGCGACTACGAGCATAAGGTCTATGGCGGCACATGGCGCTCACAGCGCAACGCCTTCCCTCTGGAGACCGTGCGCGGCATCTACCAGTCGCAGCGAAAGGACTACAAGGGCGAGAAGCGTGTCTTCATCATGACCCGCTCGAGCTATGCCGGCCAGCAGCACTACGGTTCAAATATGTGGAGCGGCGACGTCAACTCGTCGTGGGACATGCTGCGCAAGCAGGTGCCTGCCGGCCTAAGCTTCACGCTGACGGGCAACCCCAACTTCAATACCGATATCGGCGGCTTCTTCTGCGGCTCGTACAACGCCCGCGGCAGCGGCTCAGCCCCGAAGAACCCGCAGTTCCAGGAGCTCTACGTGCGCTGGATGCAGTACGGTCTGTTCTGCCCCGTTTTCCGCAGCCATGGTGCCGACGCACCGCGTGAGATCTGGCAGTTCGGCCAGAAGGGCGAGCCCGTCTACGACGCCATCGAGAAGGCCATCCGCCTGCGCTACCGGCTGATACCTTATTTATATAGCATCGCCTGGCAAGTGACGTCAAACAACGACAGCTATATGCGTCCGCTGTTTGCCGACTTCGCCGCCGACAAGAAGGTGTGGGACATGACCGACGAGTTCATGTTCGGCCGCAGCATCCTAGCTGCGCCTATCGTCAACCCGCAGTACACAGAAGAAAAAATCATCCGCACCAACGCCATGACCGGCTGGGACCGCCAGAATGCGTCCGACAGCAGAACCGCCGGAGCCGTCGACTTCACCGCCACGAAGACTGTCACAAAGTACCTGCCGAAGGGCGCCAAGTGGTACGACTTCTGGACAGGCAAGCAGTATAACGGTGGTCAGACGGTGACGCTGGAGACCACCTTCGACCGCGTGCCGATGTTCGTACGTGCCGGTAGCATCCTGCCTCTCGGTCCCGAGATGCAGTACGTCGGCGAGAAGACGTGGGACAACCTCGAGATGCGCGTCTATCCCGGTGCCAACGGTACGTTCACACTCTACGAGGACGAAGGCGACAACTACAACTACGAGGGTGGCGCTTACAGCACCATCACCTTCAAGTGGAACGACAAGACGCGTACGCTGACCATCGGTGAGCGCCAGAACGAGTTCCCCGGAATGCTGAAGACGAGACAGTTTACCATCGTCCTGCCCAATGGCTCCCAGCAGACCATCGACTATGACGGTCAACAGAAAGATATTAAACTTTAAACCATTATAGAAACAATGAAGAAACTACTGATTTTCGGCTGTGCCCTCTTCGCCGCCCTGACGGTGAACGCACAGAACCCGTACCTGCCCCTGTGGGAGCATCTGCCCGACGGCGAGCCCCGCGTGTTTGAAGATCCCGACCAGCCGGGGAAGTTCCGTGCCTACATCATCGGTTCGCACGATGTGACAGGAACCGCCTATTGCGGACCTGATATCCGTATGTGGTCGGCACCCGTCGAGGACCTGTCGCAGTGGCGCGACGAAGGCCCCATCTTCTCGTGGTTCGTCAGCGGACAGTGGGACACGATGTATGCCCCTGACCTCGTCTGCACCACCGACCGTGCCACGGGCAAGAAGACCTACTGGCTCTATCCCCACAGCCGCGGCTGGCGCCGCACGCCGATGGTGTGTAAGGGCGACCGCCCCAACGGTCCCTTCACGCCGGTGAACCTCACCGAGGACGGCACACAGTGCCTGCCCGGCTCACTCATCGACTTCGACCCCTCGGTGTTCATCGAGAACATCACCAACAAGAAGGACAAGGACTACGACAAGGGCTACCGCGCCTATGTGTTCTACGGCTTCCAGCACTCTACGGCTGTTGAGCTCGACCAGAACACCATGTACTCGAAGCGCGAGGGCACAGAGCCCATCGACCCGTTCATCCCCGCCAGCAGCGCCGACGGCCGTCTGCTCGACCGTGCCGGTAGCGAGTACAAGGCCCTCTACCAGGGTCAGAACCCGCTCGACTTCAACTTCTTCGAGGCCAGCTCCATCCGCCAGGTGGGTAATAAGTACGTGATGGTGTTCTCCGGCTACTCTGGCAAGGAGTACGGTCTGGGCAACACGAACTCAGCTTTGCGCTACGCCTATGGTGACTCCCCCCTCGGCCCCTGGCGTTCGGGTGGCGTACTCGTGGACTCACGTGGTGTCGTTCTGAATGAGGACGGCTCGAAGCTCATCACCACCAACGCCGGTCACAACACCCACGGCTCGCTGCAGGAGATCAACGGCCAGTGGTATGTGTTCTACCACCGTCCTCCCCGTGGCTTCGGCAATGCCCGTCAGGCCATGGTGGCTCCCGTGAAGATTACGTGGGACAAGAAGCCCGTAGCTAAGGGTGGCAAGGTGACTATCACTGGTTACGACCCCTATGTGAAGGGTAACGAGTGGAAGGCAGCTGCTTCCGACGGCAATACCTATACCGGTGCCGAGGTGACCAGTGAGGGCTTCCAGATCTTCGGTCTGCCCCCATACAACTACTATTCAGCTGGTCTGGCCTGCTTCATGTATGGTCCTAACGCCAATCAGTATATGCAGGACAACCACGATGTATGGAAGAACTCAATGGACCTGGCCGGCATCCAAAATGGTGGCATCATCGGCTTTAAGTACTTCGGCTTCGGCGGTCTGGCTCAGGACACCAAGGGCTGTAAGGCCTTCGAGGGTATCAAGAAAGGCGACAATGCCCATCTCTATCTGAACCTGACCTACAGCGGTAAGGGTGCCTTTAAGATTCATGTCAAGCTGGATGATCCCTGGAAAGGCAAAGAACTCGGCGTCATCTATGTCGACGATAAGACTCCTACCAATCAGGCGGTTACGATTTCTCATTTGGTTCCTGATGTGGAAGGCCTGACTGGTAAGCACGCCATCTATCTGGTAACTGAGGGTCCAGAGGTGCAGCAGCCTGACCAAACACAGGGTCGTCCGCAGTTTGGTGGTGCACGCCGCGGTCCCCAGCAGCCTCAGCGTCCGCAGGGTCTGTTCGACCTCCACGGCATCGGCTTCACCAAGACAGACGCCAAGCCAGTTCCCTTCGTACCTGAGGTGACCATCACCGTCGACGGTCAGAAACTGAACATCCCCGCCAACCCCATCATGTCGACCAACCAGAACGGCTACACCGAGTGCAACCACTATCAGCTCTATGCTCCGCTGAAGGCTGATTCCAAGATACAGACCAACTGGGAGAAGGCTCCTAATGCCGTAAAGGTCGAGGTGAGTCCCATTGTCGACGGCCGTGCTACGGTGAAGGCTACCTATCAGGGACAGACCAAGTATTTCTTGATTAACTAACGAGACACTCACGCGTTATGCGCGCGTATGCGCCCGCGCGCATAACGTAGTGATAGTGATAAAAAGAAAAAACGTGTCCTATGTGTCCTACGTGTCATCAGTGAAGTGACACATGGGACACGTAGGACACTTGTTTTTTTGTTTCACTATACATATATATAGCAGGTTAAAGGTAAGCTTTAGCAGCGAAAAGGTCACCTTTAGGATTCTAAAGGTAAGCTTTAGCGGCGAAAAGGTAAGCTTTAGGAACGAAAAGGTCACCTTTAGCCGTCTAAAGGTGACCTTTTCCGGCGTAGAGGTAAGCTTTTCCAGAGAGGAGGTAAGCTTATCTAGGACCTCTAAGGGTTTCAACGATACGGGCCATCTGATTGGGTATGCGTATCTGCTGCGGACACTTCGACAGGCACACCTCACAGTCCTGACACTGGTACGCCCACTTCTCCTGGTCGGGCAGCGCCTTCTTCAGACCATCGGTGAACGCCTGCTTTCGGGCGGCATAGTCGGCAGCACTCTTGTCGGGCAGCGGCAGGATGTGGTTGTTCACGCACTCGTTGTAGTAAGCGAAGTTACCCGGGATGTCGACACCATAGGGGCACGGCATACAGTACTCACAAGTGGTACAAGGAATCGTGGGGAAGCCAGACATCTGGTCGGCGATATCGGCCAGCAGTTTGTTCTCGGCTTCTGTACATGCCTCCAACGGCGAGAAGGTCTTCACGTTCTCCTCCAGATGGTCCATGCGGTTCATGCCACTCAGCGTGGTCAGGATGTTCGGATAGGAGCCCACCCAGCGGAAAGCCCAGCGGGCGGTGCTGTCGTCGGGACGTACAGCCTTCAGCTGGTCGGTCAGTTCCTGGGCCATACGTCCGAAGGCGCCACCGCGCAGGGGTTCCATGACGACACACTGCACACCGGTCTTCTCACACTTTTCATAGAGGTACTCGGCATCGGCATCCGAGCGACGACCGCCACGCAGTGAGGCGTGACGCCAGTCGAGGAAGTTCATCTGTATCTGCACGAAGTCCCAGTGGTACTCCTCCTGACGGTCGAGGAGCCAATCGAAGTCGCGCACGTCACCGTGGTACGAGAATCCGAGGTGCTTGATGCGGCCGGCCTCGCGCTCCTTCAGCAAGAAGTCGAGCACACCGTTGTCAAGGAAGCGGCCCTTCAGCGACTCCATGCCGCCACCGATGCTATGCAGGAGGTAGTAGTCGATGTGGTCGACCTTCAGCCGTTCGAAAGAGCGCTCGTACATGGCTTTCGACTCGTCGAACGACCACGTCCGGCGGTTCTGGTTCGACATCTTCGTAGCCACGTAGTATTTCTCGCGCGGGTGACGCGACAGGGCGTTACCCATCAGCACCTCCGACTGTCCGCCCATGTACATCGGCGCCGTGTCGAAGTAGTTCACACCATGCTCGATGGCGTAGTCCACCAGTTGGTTCACCTCCTCCTGGTTGTTCGGCAGACGCATCATGCCGAAACCCAGCAGCGAGATTTGCTCACCAGAGCCGTGCTGCACGCGATAGGTCATGCGGTTGGCCACACCCTTGCCGTCTTTCTTCTCTTGTGCGATCACGTTGAGGGGCTCCATAGCCATCAGGGCGACGGCGGACCCCATGCCAAGGCCGAAGCGCCGCAGGAACTCGCGGCGGTTCATGTTGTGTTGGTTCTCTTTCATATTATTACTCATTAAGTCCGTAATCTTTCGGTGTCAATCGGGTCAGGCGCACCTCGCTGAGGCGCGGGGTCTGACGCCCCTGTTCGGCAGCGAGTGTCAGCGTGACAGTGCCCTTTACGTCGTCAGGCAGCGTCACGGCGGCGATGCCCTGACGGTTGAGGGCGGCGGTGCCGACAGCCTTGCCGTCGATGCTGACCAGAACGGTACGCTCACGGTCGGCCAGGCCTTTCAGAATGAGTGTCTTCGCGCCGTCGGCCTTCATCTTGTAGCTGATGGCCGTACGGGTGCGACGCCAGTGGATGCCGTCGTCGCTACCGTTCACCGAGCCGTCGCCCGAGAAGAAGTGGTCGCTCTCCGACTGCTGCTCGCCACAGTAGACCTTGTCGACGGTCTGGGCCTCCTGCTCCATACGGGCCTTCTCGGCGGCAGCCATCTCCTGCTGCTTCGCCGTCCACTCCTGCTGGGAGAAGAGGGGGAAGTAAATCTGGTAGCGGCACTCGTAGAGCTGGTAGAACGGCTGCAGCGTCATGCCTTCGAACTGCGGCAGGGTGACACCCGTGAGTTTGAAGGTCAGGGGCCGGCCCTCCACCGGTGTAAGGTGCGTCAGGATATCGTTGGCATCGCCGATGATAGCGGGCATCTGTGTGGCGGGAATCTTCGGACCATTGGCGATGTGACCGCCGCGGCTGTCGTCGGCGAAGAGTCCGTCCTGACGGTCGGTGCCGGTCTTGGCTGCCAGCACGATGGGACCGTAGAGGAACGAGTACTGCGGTTTGCCGTCGGGAGTCGTCATGGCGGTGAGGCGCATGGGCAGCGATATGCGGACGATATCGCCGTCCTGCCACTTGCGGTTGAGAACCATGTAGCCGCCCTCAGTCTCGGACGAGACGGGAGAACCGTTGACGGAAGCCACCATTCTCTCCGTCCACTCCGGCTGGCGGATCTTCAGGCTGAAAGTCTTGGCCTTCTTCATCTTCAGCGTCAGTGTGGTCGATGGCTCCTGCGGGAAGCGGTTCTCCTGGACAACGGTCAGGTCGCCCCATGTCAGCGTCGAGGGGATGAAGAGGTTCACCAACAGGTCACTGCCCTCGTGGGCGTAGATCATCTCACCGTAGCGGGCGGGATTCTCCAGTCCCGTTCCTACACAGCACCACATCGAGGTCTGCGGCTGTGAGTAGACGCGGTAGTGGCCGGAGCGCATCGGCGTGAAGTAGACGAAACCGCCCTGAACGGGGTTCAGGATGCTCAGGATATGGTTGTAGAGCGCACGCTCGTAGTAGTCCATGTAGTTCTTGTCGGCAGAGGTCTGGTAGAGCATCTTCGTCAGGCGCAACATATTGTACGTGTTACAGCTCTCCGGACCCTGCTCGCTATCCAGCAGTCCGCTGAAGTCGTTCGTCGGGTTGAAATGCTCGCGCATGGAGTTGCCGCCGATGGAGACGCTGCGCTGGCCGATGACCACATCCCAGAAGAACTTCGCGGCGCGGTCCCAGTCCTGCAGGCCCTCGAGGTCGGCAATGCGCTTGTAGCCGATCACCTTCGGTATCTGCGTGTTGGCGTGCTTGCCCGTGAGGTTGTCCTCGGCCTTCAGCAGGGGCTCCAGCATCCGCTTGTCGCTGAACTGGTGAGCCAGCGTCAGGTACTTCTTGTCGCCGGTGATAGCATAGACATCGGCGAAGGTCTCGTTCAGGCCGCCCTGCTCGGAAATGAGCATCTGCTGTATCTGCTCATCCGTCAGCGTGCTGACCTCACTGATCATCCAGTCGGTCAGCTTGACGAGCATCGTCTTGGCAGCGGTGCGACCGGCAATGAGGTAGGCATCGCGCAGACCAGCATAGATTTTATGAATATTGTACAACGGCACCCAGCGGTCGTTCAGACCGAAGGAGTTGGCACGGATGTTTCCCTCGGCAATCTCGCCCCAGATCTTCTTCGGGTCGGGGACACCGCCCAAATAGCCGTTGCCGGCAGCGTCCAGACAACGTTTCAGTTCGCTGAGCACGTAGTCCAGCCGCGTGCCAATCTCCTTGTTGCCCGTTGCCGCCAGCATATAGCTCAGCGCCGACACGTAGTGGCCGCCGATGTGGCCGTCCAGTCCGGTATTCTCCCAGTTGGTGTAGTTCTCGGCCTTCGGTGGCAGGCCGGCTCCCTTCAGGTAGGGTGCCAACAGACGGTCGGCATCCAGCCCCAGCAGGTAGCTGATGTCCAGCTGCTGGTTCTTCAGGAACTGGCTGTCGCCAAGTCTGACACTACTGATGGGAAACGTCTCGATGCGAGTGGCAATCTGGGCCGAGGCCGTGAGAGTTGCCGCAAGCGCCACAAGTACAATGATTTTCTTCATTTTCAGGTTTTTATTGGTTATTTTGTTGCAAAGTAACAAAAAAATGAAGAGAAATCCAAATAATTTCGTAATTTTGCCGTCGAGATTCCATAACTTTGCAACAAAAACCATAACTTATGATAAAACGACTAACATTCCTATGCTTTTTGAGCCTTGTTTGCTCACTTGTTTCTGCCCAACAGCACCGTCTGTGGTACGCCAAACCTGCCAGTCACTGGCTGGAGGCACTGCCTGTAGGTAACTCAGCCCTCGGCGCCATGATCTATGGCGGCACCGATACGGAGGAGATCCAGCTCAACGAGGAGACATTCTGGAGCGGTTCGCCCCACAACAACAACTCCACGAAGTCGCTGGGCGTGCTGTCCGAGGTGCGCCGCCTCATCTTCGAGGGCAAGGAAAACGATGCTGCCAAACTCATCGACCAGAACTTCATCCCCGGCCCCCACGGAATGCGTTTCCTGCCACTGGGCAGCCTGAAGCTGCAGCTCGGCCACAAGGACGTCACCGCCTACCAGCGTGCGCTGAACCTTGGCGATGCCACCGCCACCACCTCTTATATATATAATGGTGTGAAGTACGAGCGCACCGTCTTCGCCTCGCTGGCCGATAGTGTGATTGTCGTCCAGTTGAAGGCCGACAAGAAAGGTGCCCTGTCGTTTAATTTGGAGTTCACCTCTCCGTTGCAGAAAACGAATCATGAACCGCTGATTGGCAGTATCTCTGGCTGGCAGAACGGCTTGCATGATGCACAGATGTTTATGACTGTCGATGGCGTGGAGCATGAGG
>Ga0310786_10001381_pt1 | contig 39065 bp, 69 predicted proteins | sample AusTroGonzalo_MG_FD_203881 | JGI IMG/M metagenome (GOLD analysis project Ga0310786, IMG submission 203881) | Bovine rumen microbial communities from tropical cattle in Woodstock, Queensland, Australia - Gonzalo_03 (v2) (version 2) | ecosystem: Host-associated > Mammals > Digestive system >... | reverse complement strand
GATGATGGCGACGATAGCGCGGAGTTAAGGGTAGCAAAGCACCGGGGCGGCAAGTTGGGAACGGTGCAACTACGTTTTGACGCTGAACATTTACGTTTTACACAAGCGGAGATTCAAAGCGCGTGGAAGAAAGGGGATGTGCCCGAATGAACTGGAAAGAACGATTATCCGAAAGCCAAAACGCAAGCGTCACGGGCTACGAACACGAACGAAGCGCGGCGGTCATGGACTGGTTGAACGGCAAAATCAGCATGACAGAAGCGCGGGCGATTGTGGCGCGGTGCAATCATGAGATCGCGAGGATAGCGGAGGGAGCGGCATGAGGTGCGAATTATACAACGACAATTTCCAAAACTTCAAATCGTACAACATACCCGCAAAAGCACAGCTTGTTATTAGTGACATCCCATATAACCTAGGCGCGAACGCATACGGCTCCAATCCTGTATGGTATGTTGACGGTGACAATAAAAACGGCGAGAGCAAGCTTGCGGGCGCGTCGTTTTTCAAGACGGACGGGAAGTTTAATATTGCCGAGTTTTTCCATTTCTGCTCTAAGTTGTTAATCAAGGAGCCGAAAGAGCGCGGGAAAGCCCCGGCGATGATCGTTTTTTGTGCATGGCAACAAATCCCGATGGTGCAGGAATACGGCAAAAAGCACGGCTTTAATAACTCTTATCCGCTGTATTTCATAAAGGATTCGTCAAGCCAAGTGCTAAAGGCTAACATGAAAATCGTCGGGGCGGTTGAAACTGCGTTAGTTTTGTATCGTGACAAACTACCGAAATTCAACAACGGCGGCGCGATGGTGCTGAACTGGTTTAAGTGGCCGCGTGACGGCGCGGGCGTGCCGAAAATCCACCCGACACAAAAGCCGCTGTCGTTGCTGAAAAGGTTGATTGAAATTTTCACTGACCCTGGCGACGTTGTAATAGACCCTTGCGCGGGTAGCGGTTCGACACTTCGGGCAGCTTATGAAACTGGGCGCAATTCATACGGTTTTGAAGTCGAAAAGAAGTTTTGCAAGGCCGCACAAGAAAAGATGCTTGCAAATATGGAGATTTCGCTTTTCGTGGAGGGCGTGGCATGACGTTAGGAAGCCTTTTCGATGGTATCGGCGCATTTTGAGGTGTGAACATGAAGCACTTTAGCGAAGAAACACGGCGGAGAATGTCAGAATCAGCGAAAAAACGGTGTACTGACGAATGGCGAAAAAAACGATCTGAAATGCGTGCGACGCCGCTTCCGCTTGAAAAGGTGAAAGAACTTTATGAGTCTGGTCATACTCAGGCGGAAATTGGTGATATTTTGGGTTGTTCGCAAAAGGTAGTGTGGCGATTCATGCGGAATCACGGAATAAAGGCGCGGACTTCGGCAAAAAGAAATCAGTATGGTGCAAGTAATTCTAGTTGGAATGGTGGGCGTAGAACAAATGGGAAATACATGAGGATAAAAACCCCGCCAGACAGCTTTTCACCGGGTATTGATGGATATATCTTAGAACATAAATACATCATGGAAAAGCATATAGGCAGAGCGTTAAGGTGGTTTGGCCCGCAGGACGAAAGGTCTGAAATTATACACCACATTAACGGAGACAAGATGGATAATCGTTTTGAAAATCTGATGATTGTTTCATATTCGGAACATAGAAGAATCCATAACGAGTGGAGAAAGCGAGGTGGTGCCGATGCCTAAAATGACGCTTGGTTCGTTATTCGACGGCATAGGTTAGGCGGGTGGCAGCTTGCAGCAAAGCACGCGGGAATAGAGCCGCTATGGAGCAGTGAAATAGAGCCTTTTCCGTGCGCCGTAACGAAACACCATTTCCCCGACGTTGTGCAGCTTGGCGATATTACAAAACTGGACGGCGCGGAATTGTGGCCCGTCGATATTATCTGCGCGGGTTCCCCGTGCCAAGATTTGAGCGTTGCGGGAAAAGGGAGGGATTAGAAGGTGCAAGAAGCGGTTTGTTTAGAACAGCAATTAGACTTGTTCACGATATGCGGCGTGCCAGTGGAGGGAAATACCCCCGTTGGTTCGTTTGGGAAAACGTACCTGGAGCCTTTAGCTCCAACAAAGGACTGGATTTTAGAGCCGTGCTCGAAGAGATCACAGAGAGCGAGATTCCAATGCCTCCGAATAACAAATGGGCAGACGCAGGGATGGTCGAATGGGATGGCGGTTCGCTTGCATGGCGAGTGCTCGACGCGCAATATTGGGGCGTCCCCCAGCGTCGTAGAAGAATCTTTCTTGTCGCAGATTTTGGAGGCCACAGTGCCGGAGAAATATTATTTGAGCGCGAGAGCCTGTGCGGGGATAATCAGACGCGCCGAGAACCGCGGGAAGGAATTGCCTCCAGAACTGAAAGCTGCGTTGGAACTGCAAGCGTCTTGCGAGATCGAGCAGGATGCGCAGGGGGGGGGGCAAGGGCCCTCTAGTAAGTGAAGAAAAAAGCTTTACCCTTGCGTCTAGTAATTTCCAAACGCTATTCGTTCCGCAGAACGGCATCGGCAATTGTATAATATACGAATCACATCCTGCAGATGCTAGGATAAAGCCTGTTAGTGTAAGTCCTACTGTAACCGTGAGATGGCAAAAAGGGTCGTGCGATACTCCGCTTGTCAGATACCCGCTAGTCAGCGAAGAGAAATCTTTGACGCTTGCGACGGGGAATGACCAAGTGCTTTTTAGCGGAGTCGGAGTAGAAAACGGCATTGCGGGAACGCTTGACGCATCGTATTACAAGGGACAGGGTGTGCGCGGAGGTATAGAGAGAACCGCAGTATACGCCCCGGACAAAGCGAGAAGTCTGAAAGCAAGCGGCGGTGATATAGGCGGCGGGAGCGAAAGTATTGTTTGCCAAAAAACCGTTAGGCGATTAACGCCAATAGAAGCAGAACGCTTGCAAGGCTTGCCCGATAATTATACGCTGATTGATGATAAGTCATGTAGTGACACGGCAAGATACAAAGCGTTAGGAAACGGAATGGCTCAACCTAATGCAGATTATGTGATTAAAAGGATTGTCGAGGTGGTGGGGCATGATAGTTAATCGACGTTGCGCGTCCTGCTTTACGTTTTGGGAAGTGGACGCGGATAAGGATAGAAGCACGATTTGCCCGTCTTGTAGAAGCAGGGCGGGCAGGGCGAAGCAAAAAGCTATACAAAAGGCGGTTAGGAAGAAGCGAAAGGCGGCGAAGAAATGACACGGGAAGAAGTGGTGCAAGCCGCGCTGACGGTTGAACGGTGGTGTGGGATGTGCCGGGGTGTTAATCGTGGTGCTTGCCCATTTGCCAATGGAAATTGTTGCGTTCTTGATGGCAAAAAGCCTGAAGAATGGAATCTTGAAGAATTTTTACGGACAAGGGGGATGAAACATGGGAGCGTTTAGCCGTTCAAAAGGGGCGCGTGGTGAAAGAATGTGGCGGGACGTTTGCCGCGCCGAGGGGTACGATGCAGAGCGCGGCGGTCAGTATTATCGGCGCGGAAGTGAAATTGCCGACGTTATCGGATTGCCGGGAATCCATCAAGAAGTCAAGTTTTGCGAAAAGTTAGCGTTGCGGGATTGGATAGCGCAAAGCATATCCGACGCAAAGCCCGACGAAATCCCGATTGTGGCGCACAAGAAAAGCCGAGAGGGGTGGCTTGTCACGCTACAGGCCGAGGATTTTTTTAAACTTTATCGAGAGTGGGAGGCGGGGCAAAATGCAACGTGACGAACGACCAGCGACAACGGCGCAAAAAGAATATGCGACGGATTTGATTTGTAAACTTGGCTACGATCTCGACTGGTACGACCTCGAAAAAATGACGCGCAGCCAAATTTCGCGGCTGATTGACGAACTAAAGGACGAGTGGGGGGCTGACGATGGACATAAAGGAGAGGATTGACGGGTTGACGGAGCAGGAGGCCAAGGCCGCGCTAAAATGGTTTGTTAATGCGTGGACTCACATGGTTGTTCCGTCAGATTTTATTGATAAAGAGAAATATATGGATCGTTGTGAAATGATAGCAAATCATTATTTAACAGAGGCACTAAAGGAGACGCGAGATGAACGCATTTGAGTGGTATGCATTATCTAAAATGGGCGAGAATTTAGCCAATATAGTAAATGATGGTCATGGAGATATACTTATCTATTGCTTTTGGGGTTTTATTTTCATAAGCGTGTGCGCGTTTATCATTGGAAAAAGGAAGGATGCGAAGAAATGATAGAAATTAAGCTTGAAGATGTGGAAACAATTACTGGCAAGAAAAGAGAAGAGGGAATTACATTCAAGGAAGCGGCTAGAAATTTTTACAATCAAGATGAAACCGAAATGATGCGTAAATACGCCGAGGCGCACGGGGTGACAGACTATCCGCAAGCGCGTGAGCCGAACGAATACCGCTATTTGTCTCCTGCTTGGCTTGACGAGATCGCGAAAGGGTTAACGGCTGGACAAGAAAAATACCCCGGCGAAACATGGCGCAAGATTCCGGCGAAGGAGCACGCTTGGAGGGCGGTTCGGCACTTGGTTTTATATCTTAAAGGCGACAAGCAGGACACGCATTTGATAAACGCAAGTATGCGGTGCATGATGTGTTTTGAAACGGGCGCAAAGGAAAACGACGTTATCGAATGGGAAAAGCTGATGCGTGAAAAGGGGTGTGGCTGAAATATATCTGAAAATCGTTTTAGGGCATCTAGCGGCGGTTTTTATGCGCAGCGAATATAAACTATCGCGGACGAAATAAAAGCCGCCCAAAACGGCTATAAAGAGGTGTTGCCAATGCAGAGAGAATCACGGGACGCGAACGTAAGAAAAATCGAGTACATGATACGCCACGAAAAACAGATTGCCGAGGCGGTGACAGAGGCGAAACTTGCGCCGAGAGGACACACGGGCGGTGCGCCAAGTGGACATAGTTTCGTTTCTGACCCGACAGCGGCGCAAGCGATACGCAACGCGGACGAGGTTTCGCTTGTCGAGATTGACGGAGGCGGGCGCGTCGAGTGGCCGGAAAGGTGGTTGAAGGTTGTCGGCGCGGTGCGTAGTTGGTGCGGGAATGACACGATACGCGCCGAGATTTTCAAAAGGAGATATAACGGCGAAAGCTATCTTTCAACGTGTTGCTTTTTGCGGGTAACACAGCATACATATCACGATATTTTGCAGGAGATACGGCAATACGCTATTCAGTGCGCTTGCCAAGTGCAGTTAATAAAGGTGTTTTGACATGTGAAGCATACAAGAGAAGAACTTGCCGAACTTCAAGCCCTTCCGCTTGAAGAAAAAGTTTTGAGAACGCAAACGCGCATAATCGAATGGTATTTGAAACATAAAGGGCTTGTCTATGTATCGTTCAGCGGCGGCAAAGATTCAACGGTATTATTGCATATCGTCCGGCAGATATATCCCGATGTTCCCGCTGTGTATTGCGACACCGGGCTCGAATTTCCCGAAGTAAAAGAACACGTCAAACGATTTGACAACGTGGTTATTCTTCGCCCGAAAATGTCATTTCGTGAAGTACTGAATAAATACGGTTGGTGCTATCCGTCAAAAGATGTCGCAAAAACAGTCGAATACGCAAAGCGCGGTAGCCTGTGGGCAATCAACAAACTGGATGGGAAAAACACTGCTGGAACGTCGGAGCCGTTCAAGGAACGGTATAAAAAATGGCGGTTTCTCGTTGATTCTCCGTTTCGGATAAGCTCGAAATGTTGCGACGTAATGAAAAAACAGCCAGTACATGAATACTGGTTGGAAACAAAGCGCGTTCCGTATGTTGGCACGATGGCGGTTGAGAGTATCATGCGGCAAAACGGATGGCTAAAAACGGGGTGTAACTCATTCGACGAAAAAAATCCGAAATCCGCGCCGTTGTCGTTCTGGACTGAGCAGGACATTTTTCAGTACATCGTAAACAATGCGTTACCTATCCCGTCAGTCTACGGCGAAATTGTAAAGGGCAACGACGGCATATACAGGACGACAGGCGAAAAAAGAACGGGCTGTATGTTTTGCCCTGTCGGTTGCCATCTTGATACTGAAAATAAATGGATTCGTATGCGTAAAACACACCCGAAAATCTACGATTACTGCATGGAGCAGCTAGGCTTGCGGGAGTTTTTGGAGTATATCGGGGAGCATTTGCACAGGGATTTTTTCGAGGAACAATTAACTTTATTTTGAAAATCCTTATATTGTATATAACAAGTCAAAATATGTGGTATTATAATTACAAGGGCGCAGTAGGACAGACGCGCCGAAAGCCTCCTATTTGCATAGCGGCGGTTTTTCTCCTCTTCGCCGCATACCCCCACAGCCCGCTTTCTTCCGGCGGGCTTTTGTATTTGGAACGAGGTGCATTGTGGAACTAAAAGTTGAGTATGTCGATATCGAAACAATAAAGCCGTATAAGCGGAACGCCAAGACACACCCGAAAGAACAGATTGAGCAGATTAAGAAATCAATTCAAGAATTTGGAAACTGCGATCCTATCGGCGTATGGCATGGCGAGATCGTCGAAGGCCACGGGCGATATTTGGCACTCAAAGAACTGGGCGAAACGACAATCCCGATTATACGCCTTGATTCGCTGACGGACGAACAACGGCGGGCGTATGGGCTTGTGCATAATCAGCTAACCATGAATAGCCCGTGGGATTTGCCCGCGTTGGATTTGGAACTTGCCGACATTGATTTAGATATGTCAGAGTTTGGGTTTGGCGATTTGGAGGAAGAAGCACCGAAGGAAACGCAGGAGGATAATTTCGAGGAAGAATTGCCCGCAGAAGCGAAAGCGAAGCGCGGCGATATATATTTGCTTGGCAATCATCGTTTAATGTGCGGAGATAGCACAAGCAAAAAAGAAGTAAGTCAGCTCATGGACGGCGCAAAAGGAAAAATCCTTTTTACCTCTCCACCGTATAGCGATATACGCGAATATGAGGGCGGCAAGTGCTTAGATACGAAGCGCGTTGCACAGTTTATCCCTGCATGGCACGACTTCTCCGCCTATCAGTGCGTTAATTTGGGAATAAAACGAGCTGACGGAGAAATTGTCCAATATTGGAATGATTATATATCTGCCGCGCATGATTGCGGATATAAGCTTTTGGCTTGGAATGTTTGGGACAAGGTCCGGGGAATTTCGATAGGCGCACAAACAGCATTTATCCCTATTCGCCATGAGTGGATTTTTGTATTTGGCAACGAACTGTTTGAAATAAATAAAACATGGGAAAAGCTTGAAGAAAATAGAAATACAGGGAAGAAAGCAAAAAGGCGGCAAGCGGACGGCAGTACAAAATATACTTCCGTAGGAAATACTGCCGGAAAATATAAGCAAATGGAGTCCGTTTTACAAATTCATGCTTCAATGGGCGGCGAAGATAGAAGCGGACACCCCGCGCCCTTCCCTGTCGCGTTGCCAAGTGAATATATACAAGCCATGACAAACGACGGCGATATTGTTTGTGAGCCGTTTTGCGGCGGCGGTACAACATTGATTGCCTGTGAGCAGTTAGGGCGTAAATGTTACGCTATGGAGCTTGAGCCGAAATATATAGATTTAATAATAGCCCGTTGGGAGAAATTTACGGGGCGAAAAGCTGAAAAGATATAGCACTTTGCAAAAAGCAAGGTGCTTTTTTTGTGGAAGGGGGCGAGAACGTGGCTAAGATGGGAAGACCTACGGTAGAAATTGACAAGCAGGAATTTGAGCGACTTCTCGCCATTAACTGCTCCTTACCGGAAGTCGTTGCATGGTTTGACTTAAAGCTTGGCAGTTGTTCAGAGTCAACGCTTCGCCGTTGGTGCAAAAAAACATACGATATGACTTTTGAAAGCGTAAAGGCACAAAAAAGCGAGGTATTCAAAATAAGGGTTCGTCGTGCGTTGAATGAAATGCTAGGACACAATGCCGCCGTAACAATATTTACGGCAAAGAATGTGTTAGGGTGGACGGATAAGGTAGAGGAAACCGTAAAGAACGACGAGCCGCCTATTATCAATCTTCATTTGGTGAAAGCAGATGGCAAAGAACCTTGATTTCTTCATGCCGGAGCCATTCGGCGCATTGTTTGAGCATTACCGTTATAAGGTTTTGTATGGCGGACGCGGAAGTGGCAAAAGCTGGAGCGTTGCGCGTGCGATTGCTTTATTGAGTTTAAAAAAACAGATTCGCGTATTATGTGCGCGAGAAATTCAGCGTTCTATAAGTGATTCCGTTTATAAGCTATTGATTGAACAAATCGACGCTTTAGGGATTGCACAGTATTTCCTTGTAACCCGCGATTCGATAAAAACTCGCTACGGTTCCGAGATTATTTTTAAAGGGCTTCGTTCTAATACGCAGGAAATAAAATCTACGGAGGGTGTCGATATTGCGTGGGTTGAGGAGGCTCAAGCGGTATCGGCTGAAAGCTGGGACGTACTTATCCCGACGATCAGAAAGCCGAATAGTGAAATATGGCTGACGTTTAACCCGCTTGACGAACAAGACCCGACCTATCAAAGGTTCGTATTGAACGCGCCAGACGATGCGCTTGTCCGCAAAGTAAACTACGATGAAAACCCGTACTTCCCCGAAGTGCTACGCCGTGAAATGGAATGGCTGAAAGCGCGGGACTATGAAAGCTATCTTCACATTTGGGAGGGCGAAGTCAGAAAGCACAGCAACGCGGTTATCTTTGCAGGGCGATTCCGCGTAGAAGAATTTGAAACCGACAGGGACGCGCGTTTCTATCAGGGCGCAGATTGGGGATTCGCGCAAGACCCGACCGCGCTTATTCGGTGCTACATAAAAGACCGCACGCTATATATTGACCGCGAGGCGTGGGGCGTTGGCGTTGACCTTGACGAAACGCCCTCATTGTTCGACACGATAGAAACCGCGCGAAGCTGGCCTATTAAAGCGGATAACGCAAGGCCGGAAACAATCAGCTTTATGAAAAGACGCGGTTTTCATATCAGCGGCGCTAAGAAGTGGCAAGGCAGTATTGAAGACGGCATTGAGTTTTTGAAGTCCTTTGATATTGTCGTGCATCCGCGCTGTCGCCATACAATCGACGAACTAAATCATTATTCGTACAAAGTGGACAAGCAGACGGGCGATATTCTGCCGATTATCGTTGACGCTTGGAACCATTGTTTGACAGGCGACGCGCTGATTGCTTGCGCCGATGGCGAAAAGCCGATAAAGGATATTAAGGCGGGCGAATACGTCCACACGCGGCAAGGGTTGAAAAAGGTTACATGGAGCGGAGAGACGCGGCACAATGCGCGCGTCTTTTCTGTTATTGCCGATGGCTACAAAGTGACAGGCACGGCAGACCACAAAATTTTCACCGTCAATCATGGTTGGTTGCCTATCGGACACATTCAGAAAGGGGACATTTTGTTATGTATGCGGAAACCAGAGTCTGCGAGATATGCGGGAAGCCCTTCACGGTCAACAAATACTCTCCCGCTAGATGTTGTTCCCGTAGTTGTTCAATGCGTCTTAGATGGCGGGACGGAAAAGGCCGTTTATGATTTGACGGTCGAGGACGCGCATGAGTTTTTCGCAAATGGCGTGCTTGTTCATAATTGTTTAGACGCTTTACGCTATGCGCTTGATGGTATTATTCAGCGCGGGCGCGGTGCGTCTATGTTTTTTGGGAGTGAATGAGAAATGGCAAAGCAAAAGCAAATGACAATTTCAGACGCGGCACTTGAGCGCGAGAGGGTGCTTTGCGATTTTTCGCCTTATGCTTCTTTGGGCTATGGCAAAAGCGACCTTCGCACGGCGCAAGATAAGGCGTTGCGCGGGTGCGGCGTTTATAACATGATCGGCAGCTTGTACGATTATCAGCAGTTTCTTGGCTATGGCGTACTTTCGGCATTGTCGCAAAATGGCATTATACGCGCGGGCGTGACGTTACGCGCCGACGAAATGACGCGCCGATGGGTAGAGTTTAATTACAACGGCGAGAGTACGGACGATGAGGCGGCAGGATATATCGAGGCGGAAATGACGCGCCTAAAAATCGACAAACTATTTCACGATGCCGCCGAGCTTTGCGGATATTTTGGCGGGTGCTTGGCATATATCGACACGGGCGATATTTCGGGCGACGACCTTAAACTCCCGTTAGGTGCAGACGGTGACACTTTCCGACAGGGCACGTTAAAAGGCTTCAAATTGATTGAGCCTGTATATATTGCTCCGGGGCGTTATAGTTGCTTCAATCCGTTAGACAAAGATTATTTCGTCCCGCAAAGTTGGCTTATTAACGGGCGCGAGGTTCATGCTTCGCGCTTTTTGTACTTCGCCGAAGATAGGCCTAATACGCTTTTGTTGCCCGCCTATAACTTTTTTGGGATTCCGCTTGCACAAACTGTTTGCGAGAACGTGCGGAAGTTTGGCGAATGTAGCGCGGCGGCGGCAAGGCTTTTGCAAAAGTTTTCCTGCACGGTATTCGCTACGGATATGCAGGAGCTTTTATATGGCGGGCGTTACGGCAATATCAGAAAGCGCATCCAGCGATTTGCCCTTGACCGTGACAATGATGGGGTAATGGCAATCGACAAAGAAGCGGAAAACATACTTGAAATCTCCAAGCCGCTTTCCGGCGTTACCGATATTGTCAAGCAACAGATGGAAATCGTGGCGGCGATGTTTGGCGAGCCGAGCGTCAAGTTATGGGGTATCACTCCGGGCGGGCTGAACGCAACGGGCGAAGCGGATATGAAAAACCATTACGACCATATCCACGCTTTGCAGGAACGGCTTTTCCGTGAACCGCTTGAATACGTTGTCAAACTGTTGCAGTTAAACAGCAAGGGCGCGGTTGACGATGCGCTTTCGTTTGAGTTTGTGCCTTTGTCCGATGAAGATAGCGACCTCAAAGCGCGTTGCAACAAGACGATTGCAGACACTTACGCAACGCTGATAGATCGCGGCGTTATTTCTTCGAGCGAGGCGCGGCTTGCGTTGGCAAATGACCCGGAAAGCGGATTTGCCAACATTGACGCTGACGAGGAAATAGAACTGCCGGAAATGGCGTTACCACTGGAGGGCGAAAATGAAACGGACACTGAAACCGATATTCCCGCCCGCAGGAATTGAACGCGAATATGAGAAACGCCTAAAAAAGGCCGTGCGCGAAATGGAACACAGCGTTGTCTATTGGTTGCGGGCAAGATATCGCGCCAACGAAAGCCGGATTGTGGGCGACAGCGCAACCGATGACCTTTTGCAAGCCTTTCGGCGTTTGCTTAGGCAGTGGACGCGAAACTTTAATGAGCTTTGCGAGACTTTGCCGCGCTGGTTTGTCTCGAAGATACGCGGATATGTGGCAAACAACCTTATCCAGCAGACAAAACCGCTAAAAGATGCAGGACTTGGCTTTAATCTGAAATTTTCCTACATGAGCCAACGAGAACGGCAGACCTTTCAAGCTATCGTCAAGGAAAACGTCAATCTGATAAAAAGCATAGCGCGGGAAAGTTTGACACAGGTTGAGGGTATCGTACTTCGCAATATCGAAGCAGGGCACGACCTCGCACGCATGACCGAGGAACTTCATCATCAATTCGGCGTGACTGAAAGACGCGCCCGCATGATAGCCCGCGACCAGACAAACAAGGCAACCAACAACCTTTCGCGTCAGCGGCTTTTGTCGTATGGCATTACTAAAGGAATTTGGATGCACACCGCAAGCGGCAAGACGTACAGAGAAACACACGCCCTTGACCACACGCAAGGCGGCATGGACGGCGCGGAGTATTTCATTGATGAGGGTTGTTATGACCCTAACCCCAACGTACAAGACTACATCCAGCCGGGCGAACTGGTTAACTGCTATTGTGTGTGCCGCCCGCTTATCCCGCAATTGAGCGAGGAAGAAACCGAGCAGGGCATTGAGAAAATCTTTAAGGAGTTAGGCGAATGAAGAGGGTTGAAATGCCGATGAATTGCCCGAATTGCGGCAAGAAAGCCGAAATTGCCGGAAGTTATCAAACACGGACTGAACTTGTAAAACATTACCGTTGCTTGAAATGCGGTATTTTGTTTCAAGATGCCTATGAAATTGTTTACAAGGGGAAGAGGGTGTGCAGGAATGATATTTGACACGATAGCGTTGGACACGGCGAGAACATTCGACGAAAACGGCTATTTGCACGTTTCAACGTCAAACATTACCAAAGAGCAGGTCGTCCCATACGTCGGCGACACGATTCCGGGTTGGCAGGAGTTGGGCTTGAAACCTAAAGCGATATATCAAATTTACCGACCCGCCGATGAGATCGAGAAAGCGGTTGACACGTTCAACGGCTTGCCTTTGAGCCTTGACCATTGGGAAATGGACGCAAGCAATATGCCGAAAGACAAGATCGTCGGTTCTCTTGGCACAGATGCGGCGTTCGATGCGCCGTACTTAACAAACAGCTTGACCGTGACCGATGCGGACGCAATTAAGCGCATTGAGAACGGTGAGTTTCGCGACCTTTCAGCAGGGTATCTTTGCGACGTTGTTATGCAAGACGGAATGTTTAATGGCAAGCATTACGACGGCAAAATGCAAAACATTAGAGGCAATCACGTTGCACTTGTTCGTGAAGGGCGGGCAGGGCATGACGTTAGAGTTGCAGATAGCGCAATGGAAGGGGGTGAAAACATGGGAAACGCATGGAAATCCCTTTTCTTTGATTTGACCAAAGCATTACAAAACGGAGGTGATACCGTGGAGGAAATCAAGAAAGAAGAAATCGTAAAGGAAGATTCCGCGCCGGACATGACGAATACCGCGCCCGCCGTGGAGAACGCGCCGGAAGTCGCGCCCGAAACGAAAGACGAAGAACCCGTTGACGTTCTCGCAGATGAACTTCGCGAGGCTATGAAAGCGGCAGGGCTTGACCCCGAAGACAAGAACGCACAGAAAGCTTTCATGGCTGGAATTGCTTTTGCAAAGCCCGCCGAGGACGCTTGCAAAGATGAGGCAAAGGAAAACGCCGAGGACAAATGCGCCAAGGATTCCGCTCCCGTCTTTGATAAGGCTATGGCGGCGGCACTGTATACGGCGGCGGAAGAAGTTGCGCCGTATGTCGGCAAGATTAGCAATCCGTTTGCGTTCGACAGCGCGGCGGACATTTACCGCAAGGCACTTGATGCAAAAGGCGTTGAGGTGGAGGGAGTTGACCCGTCCGCATTTGGCGCGATGGTGAAGATGCTGGCGAAGTCCGCGCCGATGATGGACGCGAAACCCGCCGAGGAAGACCCGATGAATGATGTATTGCGTGGCATTAAGGCACGCTAAGAATGGAGGAATGACAAATGGCTTTTACTTATCAGCAGAGCGTTGGCAAGTACAACAAGGAAGCAATTCCCGGTGATCGCGCCAACAATCAGGAAGTTATTTACACGCCGGAAAATCTTGTAACTCCGGCAGATTTGGGAACGGCTTTTGCCCCGGTGCAGGTGGGCGGCTTTGCGTGGAAAAACACGAACGGACAAGCCGTTGGTAATGGTAGCGGTGCGCCTGTTGGCTTTGCCGAGCGCGTGCAGAACTATCAGTATTACGACATGACCGAAGAGGGAACGCTTGTTGTGCCGAATGGCGCGTCGGTTGAGCTTGCCGTTAAGGGTGACTTTTTCGTACAGGCCGATGCAACGACGAGCGCGGGCGCGACGGTTTACGCCAATACGTCCAATGGCGCGGCGACGCTGACGAGCGGCGCGGGTGTTGCGGACACTGGCTTCAAGACTTGGAACGCCACCACGTCCGGCGGTATGGCGATTATCACGAAACGCTAAAGGAGGAATGAACAATGATTGACATGGAACTTGCAAAGCAGAAGGGCTTTGATTTTGGCGGCGCGACCAAGTTTTTCGACAGTGCCGAGCCGCATAAGGGCGTGACTGATGCGCTTGACCCGAACACCGCCGTTCCGGCGTACATGAATGTTTACGCGAACCCGCGCGTTATCGAAATTCTGACGGCGAAGCGCAATTATAAGGCGATTGCGCCGGAAGTCAAAAACGGCGATTGGTCGACGGCTTTCACGCAGTTTCGCGCCCTTGAGCTGACGGGCACTGTTACGCCGTATCAGGACTACGATGCAAACGGCCAGGCTAGCGTCAACGCCAATTTCCCCACGAGACAGCAGTATCGTTTCCAAACGACTTTGAGAGTCGGCGACCTCGAGCAGGACGTAAACGCGGCGGCGCGTATCGACCTTTTCGCCGAAAAACAGCGCAGCGCGGCGACGCTCTTGGAAATCAGCTTCAACAAGTATGCGTTCTACGGCGTTTCCGGCTTGAACATTTACGGCTTGCTGAACGACCCGAATCTCAACGCTGACCTTACGCCGACCACGGGCACGGCGGGCAATACTTGGACGCTGAAAGCCGCCGACGAGATCATGGCGGACTTCGCGAAGATGTACGCGAAACTGTATGAGCGTTCTAACGGTTGGATTGATGGCAACACGCGCACGAAGCTTGTAATTGCCCCGGCGGCTCTCGCTGAACTGAACAAGGTCAACGCATTCGGCGCAAGCGTCAAGAAAATGCTTGCCGACACTTACCCGACTATGGAAATTCTCTCCGCGCCGGAAATGGTGACGGGTAGCGGAAACCTTGCCATGATTCTCGCCGACGAGGTGAACGGACAGCCGACCGTTGAATTTGGATATTCCGAGAAATACAAGGCTCACAGCATTATCCGTGACAGCTCGTCCATGTATCAGAAGATTTCGGCGGGCACTTACGGCGCGATTGTCTATATGCCGTTCGCGATTGTAACGATGTTGGGAGTGTGACCAATGGCACAGACTACGGTATTTTATAACGGCGTTCGCGACATTGAATTTGATGTGACGGACAAATCCGGGCTTGTGCATACCGTTGTCATTAAGGGCAGTGGCGCGGGGATTCGAGGCGTAAACGGACAGCCTCTCCCCGCCGTCGGTGCTTATGGCGTTACGGTGGTAGATGCCGACCTTTGGGCGGCGGTGAAAGCGGCTTTTACTGAACACCCGGCCTTTAAGTTGGGCTTTGTCAAAGACGGCGAAAGAGAAAAGGCAAAAGCTAAAGCGAAAGAAGAAGTTTCCGCGCTTGACAACGGGCAGGGCGCGGCGAAACAGGAAGAGGCGGGCAAGAAGAAAACCCGCAAGAAATGATGTAAAGGGGGCGCGGCTATGACTTTCGATGTAAATGCTTTTCGGGCGGTATATCCGCAGTTTGCGGAACTATCCGACGATCAGCTAAATTTCATGGCACAAAACGCCCTTATCATTTCTGGGCTTGAGCAAATCGACGGCTTTACCGATGCCGAGAAACAAAACCTTTGGTATATGCTAGTTTGTCACCTTGCCACACTCGCACAGAGAGGAACGGCAGGGGCTATGTCAAGCGCAACGGAAGGGAGTGTATCGGTCAGTTATTCAACGCCGCAATACGGCAAAGAATCGGACTGGTACATGACAACGCCTTGCGGTTCGGCATACTGGCAAATCATCAAGGGACACCGTTACGGAGGGCTTTGGTTCGATGGGTGTCACTGTTGAGATTAAGGGCGGCGACAAGTACAAAAAGTTTCTTGCCAAAATGAGCGAGATCGCGGGCGGCGTTAAGGCGGGCATTTTAGAAGGTGCGACAAACAAGGCCGGGGGCGCAAATGTCGCGTCATACGCGGTATGGAATGAATTTGGAGTGCCTAATATTACCGTTACGCCTAAAATGAGGGCTTATATGCACTACAACGGCGTCCATCTAAAGAAAGACACGACCTCGATTTCCATTCCTGCTCGTCCTTTTATGCGGACGGTGGCGAAAGAAAAGCCGAAAACATGGGTTTCCGCTATGGTGGCTCATATTCGCGGCAAGGCAACCGACCCGGCAAGATGGAAAGATGCTTTAGGCGTTGCTGGCTCCAGGATGAAAAGGGATATACAAAACAGCATCCAAAATGGAAGCTGGGTGCCTAATGCGCCTTTGACGGTGAAATGGAAAGCCGAGCGCGGAAAGTCGCAACCCGACAAGCCTTTGTTTGACACTGGCGTTATGTTCGCGGCGGTTGATTATCAGGTGGTGGATAAAGTATGAACCTACACGCAATAGTTTCCGGCGCAATCGGCAGCGTAAATCATCATGAAATGGTGACAATCTACCGTTGCACCGGGACAACCAACACAAACGGCGTTGTTGCGGTATCGTACACGCCGAGCGACATAATGGCGCAAGTGCAAGCCCCAAACGCGGGCGATTTGAAACTTTTTGACAATCTAGCAGACGCTAAACACGTTAAAAAGTTTTATATCAACGCGTCGGCGCATACGATCAACCGACACGAGGAAACGGCGGGCGATATTATCGAGCGTGCTGACGGCTCCTATTGGCTGATTGATATGATACGCGATGACTTTTCGCCGGAAGGTTGGCTTTGCGTGATTGGTACACTTCAGCACGAACCGCCCGAAATTGTGATTGACCCGGACACGCCGGACGAACCGAGCGAAGGAGGCGGCGACGATGAGCCTAACGGAAGCTGATTTTTTGACGGCTTTGCATGGTTATATTGTAGCCGTTACCGGGCTTGACGGCGGCGTTGTATTTCGCGGCAATCAGTCAAGAATGGTTTTACCGAAAAAAGGCGCTTACTGCATCTATACGCCGATAATACGGCAACGACGCGGGACGAACCTTTACAATTTCGACGCAGAAGGCTTGCCCGACGATAAAAACGGTACGGACAGCTTGACGGCGTTGGTACTGGTTGATGTGCAAGTGGATTTTTACGCAGACGGCGCGGCACAAAACGCGCAGATGCTTGAAATTGCGTCCCGTAGCTACATGGGGACAAACTATTTCAAGGCTTCTGGCGTTGATGTGCGAGTGTGTACGGCTGACAATCCGCGAAACCTTACAGGCATTGACGAAAGCAACCAGTACGAGGAAAGATGGAGCGTCACGATTACTACGGAAATAAACTCTGCTCTTGTGCAGAAATTGCCGTGGTTTGAGGACGTGACATGGAACAGATTTATCAACGTGGACGCGGAGTTTCCGCCGTCTGCGGAATAAGGAGGAATATCAAATATGTCTACAATTCCTGCATCTTACATTGTCGCTATAAATCCGAGACTTATTCCGGCAGGCGGCACAGATTTGGAATTCAACGGTTTGTTTTTGACCGACAACGCACTCATTCCGACCGACGCGCCCTTGATGGCGTTCACGTCGGCGGAAACGGTAGCGGCGTTTTTCGGTGAAACTAGCCCGGAGTATAGCGCGGCGGCGTTGTATTTCCTCGGTTACAACAACAGCTTTTCTAAGCCTCGCCGTTTGATGTTTGGGCGGCGTGTTTCGGCGGCTTCGGGTGCTTGGCTTCGCGGTGCAAAATTTAACGGCACGGTTTCCGATTTCGCTGACATGGCAAGCGGCACGTTGAATATTACCATAAATGAAACCGAGATTGCCTTGACGGGCTTGGATTTCACTAGCGTTACCTCGTTCAGTGCGGCGGCAACGGTGCTTCAAACCGCCCTCGCGTCGGAACTTTCCAGCACGACGGTTACCTATTCCAGTTTGACGGGTGCGTTTCAGATTAACTCGCCGTCCACGGGCGCAAATGAAACGATTACATTTGCGACGGGCACGGCGGCAGAGTTGATGAACCTCACCGAGGCGGCGGGCGCAACCATGACGAATGGTAGCGACGTTTTGACGCAGAGCGCGAACATGAACGCAATCAAGGCGCAAAGCCAAAACTGGGTATGCTTTACAACGCTTTACACGGCAGACGATACCGAGCATCTTGGCCTTGCACAATGGGCAAGCAATCAGGGAATTGACTATCTCTATGTAGGTTGGACGGCTGACCCGCGCCTCTTGGAGCAGGGCGGCACGGCGGATATAGCCTCGCAGATTGATGCGGCAGAATATGGCGCGACGGCACTTGTCTATGACAATGTTAATGTTGCGGCGTTCGTTCTTGGTTGCGCGGCTTCTATCAATTGGGAGCGTTATCAAGGAACTATAAATTTCGCGTTCAAACATATCGACGGGTTGGCGGCAACGGTTACGGATGAAACGACGGCGGCACTGCTTGACGAGAAAGGCGTTGCATATGTCGGCAAGTTTGCGACGCGGAATGATGATTTCACGTTCTTGTATCCGGCGGCTATGTTCGGGAAGTTTGGCTTTATTGATACCTTTGTGAACACAATTTGGTTGAAGAACGTTATGCAAGTTTCGGTCATGAACGGGCTGACTAACAACGGGCGCGTCCCGTATAACGAGCGCGGCTATGCGCTTATCCGTGCATGGTTGCAAGACCCCGTGAACCGCGCAGTAAATAACGGCTGTATCGACCCTGGCGTTGTGTTGTCCGAATCGCAGAAAGCGCAGATTTTCAACGAAACGGGCAAAGACCTGACCACGGAATTGTGGACTATGGGTTATGCAATTCTTGTCGAGGACGCGGGCGCGGCGGTGCGCGTTGGGCGCAATTCGCCGAATATTTCGGTGTATTACACCTACGGCGGTAGCGTTAACCGTATTGAAGTTGCCTCTACGGCGGTACTGTAAAGGGGGGATAAGTAATGCTTGATATTACTAGTGCAAATGCAACCGTCGCTATGAGCGTCGGCGGTTTGTTTTCGGTCAACCTTGAGAACTTCAGCGCGGATTCGTCCTTTACCACGGACACCGTACAGGCGGCAGAAACGCGAATGGGCGTTGACGGGCATTTGGCGGCGGGTTACACGCCCGCCATAAAGACAGTGACTATCAATCTTGAAGCGGGTTGCCCATCCACCGAGTATATGCAGTTGCTCCGACAGGTGCAGGAAGTCAACAAAAAGCCGTATCGCGTGCAAATGGTTATTTCTATTCCGAGTATCGGCAAGCGTTTCACGTTTAGCGAGGGCGTTTTGCAGTCTTTTAAGGGCTTGCCCGACGGGCAGAATGTTCTTTCTCCTACTCAGTGGGTATTCCATTTTGAGACAATGAGCGCGGAGGGCTTATAAACCATGCGAAAAGTGGTAGATTGGACTTGTGATGATGGGGGCGAAAGCCTCCATTTTCGCATTAAGCAAATGTCAGCGACACAGGCGGAGCGTTTTACATTCAAGATTCTTCTTTTGATCGGTGCGAATGGCGGCAAGTTTGAAACGGGCGATTTGTCCGCGTTGCTTGGTTCTTTGAGTGCCGCGCCGTATGAGAAGATACAAGAACTTCTCGACGATTTGCTTTCGTGTTGCTCGATTGTCAAGGAAAATGTGGAAGTCAAGCTGACGGAACAAAACGTAGACACATACATTGAAAGCCGAAACACGCTTTTGCAGTTACGCGCGGAGGCGTTCAAAGCAAATGATTTTTTTCAGACAAGCGGGCTGAACGTATTCGCTCAATCCCCCGCGCCGGACATCAAACGCAAGGCTTGATTGAATATCCGACCGTTCCCGGGATGCTTGGCGTGATAATTACGCGACGGTTGGCAACCTTGCACGAATTACAAACGGTTTATTCTATCGACGATGCCGTTGACCTTTACGAGATCGCGGCGGTGAACAATTACAACGAATGGCGGGCAAGTGAGGAAGTGAAAAGGAAATGACAATTGACGAACTTTTTATAGCGTTAGGGTTAAAGACTGACGGCGTAAAGAAGGGCGCGAAAGAAGCGGAAAGCGCAATTTCCGGCATGACTTCCTCCATTGTTGCCAAATTAGGCGTATTGTCAGCGGGCGCGGCGGCGGCGTTGTCCATCTTCTCGCGGTTTGGTGAGTACGTTGCACAGGCTGACGCTATGGGCAAACTCGCGGACGCGCTTGACGTTGACATCGAGAAGATGCACGCATGGGGCGAAGCGGCGGCACGCGCTGGCGGTTCTGTCGAGGGCTTTCAAGGTTCTTTGCAATCCTTAACGGCACAGCTTGCACGACAGGCAACCGTGGGAACAAGCCGAGCGGCAAAAATGCTTGAAGGTGTAGGCATTGACGCGGGCGAAATCGGCAGACAACGGCAAGCATTTGATGTAATGATGGACTTAGCCGAAAAAGCCGAAACGATGGGCAAGCAGGAGTTTTTCGGGCTTGGGCGTTCGCTTGGTTTAGACCAAGGCACTATCATGCTCTTGCAACAAGGCCGCGCCGCGTTAAAAGAACAGATAAGACTTCAAAAAGAGTTTGGCGTATACACCAAAGAGGATGCGAAACTAACAGCGGATTGGAATGACCGCGTTGCAGATTTCGGGCAAGTCATGAAGTCATTTTCGGCAATTATCTTCCGTATGGTTTTGCCCGCTATGACGAAATTCGTCGAGTACGTCAATAAAGCGGTGGCATTTTTACGCAAAAATGAGCGTTTCGTGCAAACATTTTTTATCGGCCTAGCGGCAGTTATCACGGGCGTTTTGTTGCCCGCGCTTGCAAAAATGGCGGCGGCTTGGCTTGCAAATCCTATGACGCTGACAATTATGGCAATTGTCGCGGCTTTGGCGGCTCTTGCCCTTGCACTTGATGATATGTTCGGGTGGATGGAAGGAAAAGAAGCTGCATGGGGCGATTTTTGGGCGGAGATATGGGGCACGGATGACCCGGAAGAAGCGCGGCAAAAACTTGAGGACTTAAAGCAAAGCGCAATCGAACTTTTTGACACGCTTATTGATAACCTTCCTACAATATCGGAAATGTGGGAGTTTATGGTTAGAGGTGTCAAAGGACTAAAAACAGGAATTGAAATGCTTTTTAGCCCGTTGACAAATCTAATTACTATCTTTGACAGCGTAAAAGCCGCATGGGACAACACAATAGGAAAACTTGAATTTCCTTCCCTGCCGTCTTTCGGTGGCGGTGGCGCAACAACAGAGCAAAAAAAAGCTGACGGCGGCATATTTACAAGCCCGACACACGCATTGATAGGCGAAGCGGGTGCTGAGGCGGTAATACCTTTCAGCCCCGGGAAACGCAATCGCGGCCTTGAGTTGTTGTCTAAAATCGCAGGAAACCTTATGCCGACAATATCAGCGGCGCAAGCCTTGCCGATGGGCGGCGCGGCAACGAACAACATAACTACAGATACCCGCGTGAACGTCGGCACGGTAAATATCAGCGCGGCAGATGGTACAGACGCGGCAAATCAGTTTATAAACGGCGTGGAACAACGGGCGCAAATGTGGACGGCGGCGGCGAATGTTGCCTATTAAGGCGGTGAGTAAATGATTTTAACCGACTTTTTATCAAGAAATAAGGGTTGGATTGTCAAAGGGCAAACGGCGGCAGTTGATTTTAACAGTATGCAGGAGTTTTCGGCAGAAAAATCTTCACGCTTGCCCGACGAGCCGATAGAAAAAGGCAGTTTTTCCACATATAACCGCATTATTGAACCGCGCTTGATAACGTGTCAGCTTTCCGTTGAGGGTAGCGCGTCGAAGCTACAAAGCGCAATAGACCGATTGACTGACCTTTGCGAAAATGACGAAAAGATAACATTAACAACGCCAGAGCAAAGCTATCCCAATATGATGCTTGAAAGTTTTGACTATCGGCGGGACGCTATGAACGGGCGCGGCGTTCTTTATGTTGACTTACGTTTTAAGGAAATCCGCGAAGTCAAAAGCCAACAAACAACAACGAGCGTGGAAGAAGCCGAGCCGATAGAAGCCGAGGACGCGGCAGATGGTTCGGTGTGTGACGATATAGACGACGGCGAAATGCAGGGCACAAACGCAAGCAACGCGGAAGAAGAAGCGGCAGAAGAAACCGACAATATGACACTTGCAAGGCAGTTAGGATTTTAAGGGGGCAATTAAATGAAAAAAATACCACTTTCCCCCGTACCCGCGCAAAGTTTGAAAGTAAAACTCGCGGGGCAAAATTGCCAAATCCGCGTTTATTATCGCTTTGGCAATACATATATGGACTTGACGGCGGGCGGCGTTGTCGTTGTCACTGGTGCGATTTGCCGAGATCGTCAAAACGTCGTGCAAATAGCGCAAAATGCTTTTAGTGGCGCGTTGCTATTCGTCGATATGCTTGGACAATCTGACCCGCTTTATAGCGGTTTTGGTGAGCGTTGGCGGCTTTTCTACAAGGCGGCGAATGAGTTATGAAGAAACTTATCAAAACCATCAAAACGACCATTATACTTGGCGAGGGCGAATTTGACGGCGGTGGAAACACTAAAATAATTGAAGGCTTGGCAACGACGGTACAAGTCACAAAAGCGGGCTTGCCGGAAAAGAATAGCGCGGAAGTCAGAATACAGGGCTTGAAGTTGTCCGACATGGAACAATTAACCTTTCTTTCGTTCTTGCCCGGCGAATATCGGAAGAACCATATCTTGATTGAAGCGGGCGACAAGGGCGGCGAGTTATCCGTTGTTTTTAAGGGCGATGTTACGGCGGCATCCGCTGACTTTTCGACCGCGCCCGACGTTACCATGAAATTTAACGCATTAACGGCAGGGTGGAGCGTACTGATTGCAGATAGCCCGACAAGCGTACAGGGCGAAGCGACGGCAGAAAGCCTTATATCCCAATTCGCCACGCAAGCGGGATTTAACTTTGTGAATAACGGCGTTACGGAAAGCGTGAAAAATGCAACCTTCAACGGTTCGCCTGTTCAAAAGGCACAGCAAGTTGCTGACGAAGTAGGTTGCGAGTTATTGATGGACGATGAAACGTGGGCTATACAGCCTTGGGACAAGCCAAGAGGTGACGCGGTTTTACTAAAAGCCGAAAGCGGGATGATAGGTTACCCGTCATTTACGCAAGACGGGATTTCTGTTGAATGTTTTTATAATCCGCGCTTGCAGTTAGGCGGGCAAGTTAAAATTGAAAGCATTGTTCCGCGTGCAACGGGCTATTGGAAAATCACAAAGCTAAGTCACGACCTCGCCGCATATACAAATGGGCGATGGGTATCGCGTATTGACGGTATGTATTTGCCCGAAAATGCGGAAGAAGAAAGCGGTGCAGATGATGAGTGAAAACACCGTAAAAGGGCAGAAAAAGCCCAACACAGCCGGGAGCGAATACAACGCCCTGCAATTTATGATAAAACAAGCCATAGGCGGGCAAGTGCATACTGCGATACCTTGCCGGGTTCAAGCAGTTGACGGCTTGTTTGTCGATGTGTTGCCCCTTGTTTCAAGCGTTGACGGTTACGGCGAAAGCGTCGAGCCAACAACGCTTTTTCATTTGCCCGTTTTCCGTTATCATGCGGGCGTGGCGGCGGTTATCGTTGATCCTGTGCCGGGTGACATCGGCCTTGCGGTATTCGCGCAAGCCGACTCTAGCAACGTCACGACAGGTACGGACACGCCACAGCAACCGGGCAGTTTTCGCCGTCACTCAATGAGCGATGGCTTTTATTTTGGCAGTTTCCATCCCGGAGAGCCGTCCGTATTTATCGAAGTGACACAAAGCGGCGTTGTGAATATTAACGCCGACACGGTTAATATTTCGGGTGACGCCGTGATTGGCGGAATATCGTTTTTGAATCACGTTCACGGCGGCGTGCAAAGTGGCGGCAGTACGACAAGCACGCCACAATAGGGGGCGAAACAATGAACAAAAGAAGCCTATACCTAAAGCCGGACAAATGGGACATAACATTAGACGGCGCGGGAAACCTTGCAACGACAGCGGGACGTTACGCGGACGCGCAAAACGTGGCAAACGCGGTGCGGCTTTTTACCAATGACGCATACTTGCGCCAGCGCCAAGGAGTGCCGCATTTTAGCCTTGATTTAGGCGTAAAGCCCGCAGAATCAGAAGTGAGACAAGCATATCGTGAGGCCGCGCTGAATGTGGAGAATATCGCCGACGCGACGGTAGAGATCGCGGGACTGGACACGGAAACGCGGGCTATGACAGGCACAATCACGGCAACGTCAGAAAACGGCGAAACTGTCGCCGTCGAGTTTTAGGAGATGGCACAATGGCAAAATTTGATAATGATTTGCTTGCACAGGCTATCGTCGCGCATGAAAAAGCCGACAAAGAATATAAGGCAATGGAGGGCGCGTATGCAATACAAGAATATTGCAGTGAAATAGGAAATTGTTGCGATTGTCAATTCTTCGGCGGTTCGTTTTGCAAACTTCGCTTTTCCGTGCCTATGGAATGGCGTTTATAGGAGGTGCGTTTATGGCAATCACTTTCAACCATGAAACGGGTTTTTCGGCTGATTCGACAAGCACGATAAGGCAAGCCATAGTCGATGATTGGACGGCTATATTTAACGACGAAAACGCGACGTTAAACACGTCAAGCGAAAGCCCCGCAGGGCAGATTATTGATTCGCTTTCGGTACTTGTCACGGGCAAGGACTCGGAGTTTCTCAACCTTGCCAACCAATTCAATCCGTTAACGGCTGATGGGATTTTTCAAGATGCTTTAGGGGCTATCTATTTCCTAACGCGCAAGGTTGCCACAAGTACGGTTGTATCTTGTACTTGTACGGGCTTATACGGTACGACGATACCGCAAGGAAGTATCATTCAAACGACAGACGGTGTAAAACTTGCTTCTGTGGGCGCTGCTACAATCGGCGCGGACGGCACGGTGGAAGTTGAGTTTGCCGCGCTTGAAAGTGGTGCTATTGATATAGGCGCACATACGGCGACGCAAATAATAACGGTTATCCCGCATTGGGACACGGTAGACAACGCGGCGGCGGGCGTACCGGGCAATCTTATCGAAGGCCGTGCAGACTTTGAAAAGCGGCGTTTTAACAGCGTCGCGGCAAATGCTCACGGAAGCGCGGCGGCGTTGCAGGGTGCAGTTTATCAAGTGAAAAATGTGCTTGATTGCCTTGTGTTGGAAAACAAGACAGATAGCACCGTGACGAAGCAGGGCGTTTCGCTAATCTCTCATAGTGTCGCGGTATGCGTTTACGGCGGCGAAGATGATGACATAGCGGAAACAATATACAACAAGTTAGACGCGGGCGCAGGGACAAACGGAAACACTGATATAAGTTACACATCTTCCGACGGAGTTGTGAATAATTACAAAATCGTCCGGCCTTCTCCTACGCCCGTTTATTTATCCGTCACAATCAACAAAACGGCGCAAACGCCCGCGACGGTGACGCAGGATATTAAAAACGCTATCATTTCCGACGCAAACGGAAGTGATAATAATAGCGGAAATACGCGAATAGGCCTGGGGCAAACAATCTATGCAAGCCGCTTCACCGTTGCGATTGTCAAGACGGCGGGCGTGAATGATTTGGAAAGCGTTTACATTGGAACAAGCGCAAGCCCGACGGGGAACAGCGTCACAATGGACGCGGACGAAGAACCAATAATCACGGCAGAAAATATCGAGGTGGTTATAAATGAGCCTTGATTTTAACGACCTTGCATTAAGAACGATACAAAGCCAATATGGGGCAAGCCCGCACATTATCGGCATTGTCGAGGCGGCGGCAAAACAGCTTGACCCCACGGGCGACATACAAACCTTTTATGATAAGGTTTTTAACCCGCTGACCGCCGAGGGCGTAGGGCTTGATATTTGGGGGCGTATTGTTGGCGCGTCAAGATATCTACCCGTCGATAACGAGGACTTTTTCGGATTCTACGGGCAAAATCTGAATCCAATGAATCAATCCCCATTTTTCAACATAGGCGACACTGACCTTTTCCGCTTGACCGACGAAGCCTATAGAACGCTGATTTTCTTGAAAGCGTCGGCGAATATTGGAACGGCGACCTTGCCGAGTATCAAGGAAATTTTGACCGCGCTTTTCAGCGAGCCTGTTTTGGTTATGAACATAGGCAATATGAAGGTGCGCGTTGTGTTTGAATTTTTCTTGACACCGTATCAGCGGGCGATTTTTGAAACCTACGGGCTTTTCAATTTGGGCGCGGGCGTGGGGTTTGAATTTTACCAAATTGACCCCGCGCAAACTTTCGGATTTAACGGAAGCAACCTTCAACCGTTTAATCAAGGCGTTTTCCAACCTTATCCAATACAACAAGGAGCGTGATTGTAAATGGCGGCAAATCCTACATTATTATCAATGCCGATTGCAGAAAACGGCACGAAAAACACAATACCCGAAACACAAGCGACACCGGGAAACGGCTTAATGAGCCAGTCGACGGGCTTCCCTGCGGAGTGTTCTCTTCCTTTAGGCGCGGGCGGCGTTGCGCCTGATCGGGCAGACTTTAACGGCGCGTTTTACCTTTTGGGCGGCGTGGCGTTCATGGCGCAAAAAGGCTTTACATTCAATTATGACGCGACGCAGGATTATTATAAAGGGTGCGTCGTAATCGACAACGGCAATCGTTATTTGTGTATCGCAGATATGACGGCGGGGACAGTTGCGCCGAGCGCGGACACGGCGCATGATTATTGGATTTTTTACCCCGTTGGCGTAATCAACAAGCGTGACGTTATCACAACAAGCGGCACATATACCGCGCCCGTCACTGGTTGGTACAAAATTACTGCAAAAGGCGGCGGCGGCGGCGGTGCGGGTGGAATTTCAGCGGTACGTTTATCATCAGGCGCGAATTTGGGACAAGGCGGCGGCGGTGGTGGCGAGGGCGGCACTACAATCGCCTACGAATATATGATTGCAGGAGATACGGCAACAGTTGTTATAGGCGCAGGAGGCACAGGTGGTTCTGCCGTAACCACCTCTACAGGTAATTCTGGAGCGGCTGGTGGAAATACAACAGTTACAATCAATAATAACTCGTATATTGGTTACGGCGGCGGCGCTGGAACATCAGATGGTGCTAATGGTGGTGGCGGCACTATACAAGGATGTCCCGGAGGTGCTGGAAAATTAAATACATTTTCAGCTACATCCGCAATACAAAACGGTGAAGCTGGCGGCGGACAAGGCGGCGGATTTCCTGCTCATAATGGCGCATATGGTGGTGGCGGTGGCGGCGGCTACAGTGGTAGCAGTTTAGCAACGACTTCTGCTGGCGGCAAAGGCGGTAACGGTTTTGTTTGGTTTGAGTATTTTGAACTGTCGTGACTTAAAGGAGGGAATAACATGGCAAAAACGTATTATTCGCCTGATGGCAATCCCGAAGTGTGGGAAGAGGGCGAACAGCCGGACGGGTACATGACAGAAGAAGAATGGCAGGAACTGCATCCGTACATCCCGCCTGTCCCGACGAAAGAGGAAAAACTGGCGGTACTCGACGCACAATACGACGCAGACAAAGCGGAGATTATGCAGTATTACACCGAGGCACTTTTCGCAAATGACGAAGAAACGCAAGCGGAACTAAAAGAAGAAATGGCGGAAATCGACACGACGTATGCCGAGGAGCGGAAAGCCATTGAAGACGAGCCGGAAGGGAGTGACGAGTGATGGCAGTAAAGAAAAGGTGCAACGTGTGCTTGACTAAACTCCGTGCTGATGGCACTTGTCCAAATCCCGAATGTCCGAGGTATGTGCCGGAGCCGGAAGATAAGAAGGAGAAGGGCGGCAAATAGCCGCCCTATTCTTTGAGGTGATACCATGACCGATACAAGCACGAACAATGCGGAGGCAGAAATCAAACGCTTACGCGCAGAGAAAGCTGTGATTGATGCGGCGAAACTCGTAAAGGAATGGTGCATTAGCCATTCTGACGGTGAGAGTTGCGACTACAAGAACTGTCCTTTTTCGCCGTGCGATGCGGACAATAGTTGGACTTGCGCCTGTGCTTACGGAGAGCCGAGGCTGTGGAGGCGATTAGGATGATTATTTGGCTAATCTACTTCGTACTGTCAATGTTTTTCTCGGTGCTGTGCTATCTCACAAATCCCATCGTCCTGCTATTTTGCGACGAAGACGGAGAGCTTCCAAGCGTGCTTCATTACTGGCAAACGTGGGACAATAGTTGCGACCCGTCAGACATCAAGCATATCGCACCGTCTTGGCTTTTATACGATTGGGACAAACACTACGTCGAGTTTATAGACACAGACGAGTATTTGCATAGCGTGAATCGTACTAGATGGTACACGACTTGCATAGACTACAATTTCACGCACGTTGAGCGAATCAAGCGGTATTTCTGCCGCCTGTTGTGGCTGACGAGGAACAATGCTTACGGATGGTGTTTTTACGTTCTCGGCTTAAATGTCGCACCAACGCTTAAAATCTCAAAAAGCGAAAACACAATCTTCATTGTTGAAGATTACGGCGAAGGGCTTTTCGGTGCTTGGAGTTATAAAAACGACGCTCCGATTTTCAGCGTTGGCAAGTGGACGGTTTACTGGAAAAACTACTTGGGATGGAAGATTGTCGAGGACGCTAAATTCGATACCCGCGCCATGATTGCGAATCGTATTGCTTTTTCTTTTAAGAAAGAAGGCGATTAAATGGGCGAACTATGGGCGAGGTTTTGCCCTTCCCATACCGAGAAAATTGTCGGCGCGGGAAGTGCGGTCGGCGGCTTGATATGGGAGTATAGTTTCGGGCGCAACGACGCAATAGGATTTCTTGTCGCCGCTATGTGCATCGACTATATAACGGGAATGCTTGCGGCGGCGATTTATAAAAAGAAGCATCCGCGCAGCAAAAAGGGACTTGATTCTCGTGTCGGTGCTATCGGTATCCTTAAAAAGATATTGATTCTGTGCATGGTTGCATTGTCGCATATCCTCGACAATGCCGTTTCTTTTGACGGGATAGAGGCCGCGGTCACTTGGTTTTATATCGGCAACGAGGCTTTGAGCGTTGTGGAAAACGCGGCGAAGTGCGGGACACCCATGCCAAAGAAATTGCTTGAAGTTTTGGAACAGTTAGCCGGAGAAAAAGAACGAGCCGAAAAAACGACGCGCAAAAAGGCGGCTAAGAGCGACGAAAAGGATAGTACGCAAGGAAACATAAGCGACGGCAAATAAAAACCGCCTACGGGCTTGTATGGCGGTTAGGTTTGATTTTGGCAAGTTTAGCAAGTAGTTTGGCAAGTTTTAGCAAAGGAGTGAACAGTAATGGCAAAAGTATTCCTAAACCCCGGACATGACGAACTCTCTTTAAAAGGAACTCCCGATTATGATTGTGGTGCTTGTAATGAGGATATGGGACTTTATGAGAATGAGATTGCACTTGCGGTTGGCGAACTCGTTCAGCAGTATTTGATCGCGGCGGGCTGTGACGTTGAGCTTTTGCAAAGCGAAAGCCTTTCCGGCATTTGCGAGGCGGCAAACAGTTGGGGCGCGGATTTGTTTATCAGTATTCATTGTAACGCCTTCAATGGGATTGCAGACGGCGTTGAAACGCTTTCCTATCCGTCTGATATTGACGGGTATAAACTCGCGGAGTGCATACAGAATCAGATTCTTGACACGTTCGAGGAATTGACAGACCGGGGATTGAAAGCCCGCACAGACCTTGCCGTACTTAACGGAACGGATATGCCCGCCGTGCTTGTCGAAATGGCGTTTATTGACAATCCAGACGACGCTATTTTGTTGCGGGACAGGCAGGACGATTTTGCGCGGGCGATTGCGCGTGGGGTGACGGACTATCTGTCCGGGTGCTGACATGATTATAAAAAGCAATACTCCGCTTTCTGATTTTGAACTACGGCGGGTTCGGGAAATCCTGCGTGATTATCAATTCCCTTTTACAAAACTGCAGGAGCTTTTTCCGGGCGTAAAACTTAATATGACAGGCTACACGTTATGGATAGGGAGCCCGCCGTGGGACTTGACGCAGGAAATCGAAGTATGAAAAATTGCCGTTTTTTTCGTAGTTTGAAAAGTTGGTATGAAAATTTGCCAAGTTTTTCGGAGGTGCAAAATGTGGAAAAAACTTTTCGTATCATTGGTATTGTTTGCGCTTGCCTGTTTGTCGGCTGGCTTTTGTGGTATCTGTTATGCGAACCAGACGTACCAAATCAGCGAGACAGAGCTTCAGACGTTAGAATCGAACTTGCAAACACTGGAAATGCACAACGCGACGCTCAAAGCCATCTTGACAACGCAGGACAGCGAATTGACCGAAGCCTTGAATCTGCTGACGAAATCACAGAACGAATTGACGAAGCTACGGAGCGAATTGCAGATAGCACGGCAAGAAACGCAGAATGCGCGGAACTCGTTAGAGATAGCGAATCTCGAATTGCAGAAAGCAAGCGAATCCTTCAGACAGTTAGAGAGAGAGCGGGACAAGACGGAAAATAGGTTGAGGAATCAGCGCAATATTTGGGAGGTTCTGTGTCTTGTCGCCGTTGGTGTTGCCGTGGCGCGGTGAGTATGATATAATTTGGTTAGCTCATGTAAAGAGGTTACAAGGAGCGGAGATTGCGTCCGGCGTTTTGCCGGGCGTTTTCGTTTAGCCGTTTATAAATAGCGTTTCTACAATGCACACTCAAAAGTGCGACGTAATAACGCTACTTAAAATAAATAACAAAGCTGATACTATAGGCTTTCGGCTTCTTTTCGCCGTCTGTTCTTTCATAGACAACATGGTCTATGACTGAGCGGACGGCGGTTCTTTTTTTTTCGAGCGAACTGCCGCAAGCATGAACTATTTTATATATCCGCGCTGTATCAACGGCTTTTTCTTTATCCGGCTGAGATAATTTTGCTTGTATCGCTTGCGCTTCACTTGTCAATGCAGACAGTTTGTCTGTGGTTGCCTGTTGTGTCAAAAGCCCGTTTGTGTACCAATCTACAACGGCAACCTTTTCTTCTTCGATTTTCGCAAGCCGAGCCTTTAACGCGGCGGTATCGGTTTTCGTCGAAACGGCTTTCCCCGTGCGCTTGATATAGGCCGCAAGGCGTTTCTCTGATGAGCAAATACGCCGCAGCGTTGACCAAAAAGCCTCATCAACAATTTCGACCTTGGCAAACCTAGCGTCACAGCTATGACCTGCGGCTTTACGCTTTGAGTGCGCGAAACAAGCATAATACCGTCCTGCTCTGTTGTTTGTGAGGATGATTTTCTCTCCGCACTTGGCGCAGACCATAAGCCCTTGCAGGAGATAGATGCCGTTGTCTTTCGAGCGTTTAAGCTGTGTCTTGTTTGTGTCTAGTAGATTTTGCGCGGCATTGAACGTCTCTGCATCTATGATTTGTGGGCATTTGAGTGGTATCCACTCGTCCATCGGGCGAGGCGACAATGTCCTTGTATGTGCGCCTGTCTTCTTGGAGATTTTACGCAGAGCGAAATACTCGCCAGTGTACATCTGATTTCGGAGGATTCGATGTACCGATGCGCCTTGCCAGTGAGTGAGTTTCGATGGCGATGGGATTCTCATGTCAGTTAACTGCCTCGCGATCTCGTCGGTTCCAACGCCGGACGATATGTACATATCAAATATCTGCTTGACGATTTTCGATTCCGCTTCATTTATAATATACTGACTATCGACAAAATCGTAACCGAGGACGCGCACATTGCCAAGCGGCTTTCCACTCTTGAGTTTCCCGCGCATCCCGCGCATGGTGCGTTCTCTAATTTTTTCGCGTTCATACTCCGCAAACGCGCCCTGAATCTGTAGGAACAGTTGCCCTTCCGGCGTTGCCTTGTACTCCTGGTTTACAAAATGCAGGGCTGCGCCGGATTTTTCTATTTCCTCTGTGAGAAGCAATTGATGGCTTAATCGCCGCGCAAGACGGTCAGGGGTATATACTATAACGTAATCATAGATTTTGGCCTGTAGAGCGTCTCTGAGAGCGTCAAGGCGAGGCCGTTCGAGATACGCGCCCGAATATCCATTGTCTATGTAATTTGTAACGGCTGACGCGCCGAGATCGGCGGCGTATTTTTCGCAGGCGGCTATTTGCGTTTCGATACTATAGCCCTGTTCGGCTTGCCTGTCGGTTGAGACGCGGGCGTATATTGCGGCTGTAGGCATTTCGACCACTCCAAAAAAATTTTAAGAAAATACTTGACTTATGCCTATGATTGAATTATAATAAACTCGAACAAGGGAAGAAACACAATAAACAAAGGGAGGTTTTACAAATGGCGGTTGGCATCATCAAAAACGGGGAGGTTGTGGGTTATCTGCATTGGTTTTGCAAGTACACTATCTACGAGACGCGAGAGGAGGCACTGGCGGCGGTAGAAATCAAAGACCTTGACACAACAGGCATGGGCTGGAACGGTGAAATGTACTACGACACAGGCACCATGACGGAATACTGGCCTGTTTATGAGTGCGAACACGACGAAAACGGCGACGTTGTGCAGGCTGATATCATCGGATACCGAGAAGGATATTAAGAATAGGAGGCGTAAACCATGAAAAAAATCATCAACAAAAAACTGTACGACACCGAAACCGCGAAAGAGCTTGCCGTATGGGATAACGACTATTACCCCAACGATTTCAATTATGCCGTCGAAAGGCTTTACCGCAAGCGCACAGGCGAATATTTCCTATGCGGCAGCGGCGGGCCCATGTCACAATACGCCGAGCGTTGCGGCAGCGGATGGACAGGCGGGCGCGAAATTACCCCTTTGACATACGAAGAAGCCCGTGAATGGGCAGAGGAAAAACTGGACGCCGACGAATACGCCGAAATATTTGGTATGCCCGATGAGGGAGACGACTCCAAGACCGTGCTTACGATCACCCTGCCGACCACGAAAGCGGCGGCGTTGCGCCAAGCAGCCGAAAAAGCCGGAATGAGCATCGGAGCATATATCGACAGTATCACGAACTAACAATAAAATATCATGACATGACAATGAGCCGCCCTTGAGGCGGTTCTTTTTTTGTTGTATCGAAGTTGTATCAAAGTTGTATCAAAGTTGCAAGTTGTCGGAAATCTCGACACGTTGCTATATCGTTTTATGCCGCACTTCAACGACGCGCCCGACAATCCGTACCTTGTTTGCGTTCTCGCCTGTAAAAATGCGCGGCGCATAGGCTTGGTTTGTGGCTTGCAGTATAATCGCGCCGTCGGCCTTGTGGACGCGCTTGATTGTCCCTTCTGCTTCTTCCGCGCCGTCGCATATCACGACAACCGCCAACGCGCCGTCGGGTACTTCTTCTTGTAAATGCACTAGGCATATATCCCCGTCGTGAATTTCCGGCTCCATCGAATCCCCTTCGGCGCGAAAGCCGCGCATTTCGTCGGAGCGGTAGGTATCATCAATAGAAATATACTCGTCAATATCTTCATACGCACGCCCGCCAACGCCACAACGAACAATGCCGATAATAGGGACGCGGCGCGTATTTTCTATAGGTTGTAGATTTGTTATTATCGGCGTTTTTTTGCCTAACAATTCATCCGTCGTTATATTGAAAACCTTTGCAATAGCGGATAATTCTTCGCCGCGAATGGGGCGGTGATTCTTTATTATCCGATTTAATACAACGGGATTTATCCAGATTTTTTCGGCAAGCTCTTTTTGTTGCATATCGTTTAAGTCTAGATAATATTGGATTCTTTCACCTATCCCCATTAAAAGCCCTCCCTTACTATTTTGTATATCTTATTATATAGCAATTTACACATCGTAAACCAAAAATTAACAAAAAATAATTTTAAGGGTTGACTTTACAAATTGTTAAGTGTATAATTAACGTATCATTAAGCGAGGGGGTGAAAACATGGATAAACGCTTTAATCTTGGCTATATCGTCGAGCGACGAAAGGAACTAGGGCTGAAACAAGAGGACGTTGCGGAACGGCTTGGAATGAAATGCGTACCGAATTATTGCAAGTACGAGAACGGCGACTACAAAATCAAAGCCGAAATGATTCCTGCGCTTGCCCGTGCGCTTGATTGCCCGATAGAAAATTTTTTTTGCGCGGCGAATTAACAAAACCGAAATCGGCATGAAAGGGGGCGGCGAAATGAAACTGCCGCGCAAGCTGAAAGACGGCAAGGAGTATCACATCGAGGCGGCGGGGTGCAACGTGACCTTTGTTTTGCAAGGTTGGGAAGGGCGCGAAGAAGAAATCAAGGACAAATTCGCAAAGGCACTGGTTGACGCGGCGTTAAGGCAAATTGAAAGGGAGACGGTGGCGTGACAAGAAAAGAACTGCAAGAAATCATTGCGGCGCACGGGCGATGGCTTAAAGATGAACCCGGCGGGAACCGCGCGGACTTGCGCGGCGCGGACTTGTACCGCGCGAACTTGTACGGCGCGGACTTGGGCGACGCGAACTTGCGCGGCGCGAACTTGTGCGGCGCGGACTTGCGCGGCGCGAACTTGCGCGGCGCGGACTTGTACCGCGCGAACTTGTACGGCGCGGACTTGGGCGGCGCGAACTTGTACGGCGCGGACTTGGGCGACGCGAACTTGGGCGGCGCGAACTTGTACGGCGCGGACTTAAGCGGCGCGAACTTGGGCGGCGCGGACTTGCGCGGCGCGAAAATTTTACAGATTGGGCCCATCGGGAGCAGAAATGATTACACAATATTCCGCGTCGATGAGAATATCGTCCAATGTGGGTGCTGGAATAATTACAAAGGCGGCAGTCTGGACGATTTCGCGGCGCGGGTGTGCGAACAATACCCGGATAAAAACAATCCATATCGAAAGGAATACGAACGCGCGATTGATTATTTTCGCGCCGAGAGGGAAGCGTGGATTGATACCAACAAAGAGGAGGGAAAAGAAGAATGAGGATATATTTATCACACCCGTATCAAGGCAAGGAAGAAAACCGCGAAAAGGCGGCGGCTTTGGCGAAAATGTACCGCGAAATCTGGGACGCGGAAGGGAAAACCGACTGGGAGATTGTCAATCCTATTGAATACTTCGCGCCGTTGGCGGAAGAGGGCGTTGACGATGAAACGATACTCATGCTGGCGGTTGCGCTGATGATGGACTGCGACGGCGTTTTGTTTGCGCCGGGTTGGAAGAAATCGCGCGGGTGCCGATACGAACACTGGCGTGCGCGGCATCCGAAGGGACGCGAGAAATACCTCGGTGGATACCGATGGTTTCAAACCGAAATCCCTGAAGAAGTCGAGATTGCGGCGATGCACTGGTACGGTAAGCACCATGTGGTGACGAGGAGGATTGCGGCATGAAATATTGGAACGCATTAACAGACGAGGCGCAGGACGCGATTTTGGTGATTGGCCTTTTGCTTGAGTGCTATGTTTTGTTTGGGCTGATTGTATGACGGGCAAGCGGAAGCTAGAGACGCGATTTTGCGAATCGTGCGGCGTGGAGTTTGTCGGTAAGGCTCCTGCGCGGTTGTGTCCAATGTGCGCGAAAGAGCGGAAACGCGAAGTTAATAGGGCGCACAAGATATGGCTAAAGGCGCATGGTTGGTGCTTGGATTGTGGCGCACCTGCGGTGCCGGGGAAAGTGCTTTGCGAGAAATGTGCAGAAAGGAGGCGAGAGTATATGCGCGAGTATTGGATTAAGGGCAAACGAAAAAAGGCTTGATGCGATGGCACACATCAAGCCCGTAGAGAAATTTATGTCTGTACGAAATATCTCTTTGTGCATTATAGCACATTAAGGAGGAGAGCGCAATGGTGCTAGATGTTGAGAACCCGATGCTGATTGACAGCATTTGGGATGAGCTAGATCAAATCGATAAAGAGCAGGATGATGAAGATTTTTACGTCCGCGCTGACTTTGAATATGAAGACGAACTTGAGGATTTACAGCGCGGCTGGGGTTATGTAAACGGCTATTATTTGTAAGGAGGCAGAACAATGGAAAAAATTATGAAGCTGGCGGCGCTGATGCGCGAAGCAAAAACTTTGGTTGATGAAATCAACAAAGAGGGAAAATACAATATTTTGAGCGCGGGCGTTGACTTGGATGATGAAGACGCTTTCGCGGATGAAAAACAGGCAGATATTTTCTTCTTTAAAGCGTTGCCTAATTTTGGCATAACGCCTATGAGAAATCTGCTGAAAGGCGAAGATGTTATTTATAAGGAAAGCGTCACGGTTGACGGCGTGAAGTGCTATCGGCTTGTCGAAGGGGAGGCGGCTGGAAATGCAAGCTTGGCTGTATGACATTAGCGAGCGCATAAACGCCCTTGTGAGCGTTTTAGACGAGGCCGACGATAAAAGTATCGAGCCGGACGTTAAAAACGCGCTAGAGGGCATCTATGAAAGCGACGTGCCCGCCGCCGTGGCTGACGGTATCGAATATATTAAAAAGCAGACGGCGTTTCTCGAAGCTATCGACAAGCGGATGGACGAGTTGAAAGCGTTGAAACAGGCGCGAAAAAATCGGCTCGAACGTGTGCGGCGCGGATATTGTGAGTTTTTGGTTGCCGTTGGCAAGAAAAAGGTGGAAACGCCCTGCGGGAATATGACCGTAACCGCGCCAACGGCAACGACGGTTATTGACGATATCGACAAACTGCCGGACGAATACAAGCGCACGACGATAAAGGTGGACGCGGACAAGGCAAGCATTAAACAGGCGATACAGGGCGGGCACTCCGTGCCGGGGGCGCATTTGGAAGAAAAGCAAAGCATAAGGATTAAGTGAGGGGGCGACACAATGAACGCGCATTATGGAAATTTATCAAGCCCGCCTGCCGATGCAGTGAAGCAAATCACGGGCGGCAAGCTGAAAGGGTTTTCGGATATTAACCCGCAGTGGAGATATGAGGCATTAACAAACGAATTTGGGCTTTGCGGCGTTGGCTGGAAGTTTGAGATCGCAAACACTTTCACCGAGCCCATCCCGGCGACGCAGGAAATGATGATTTTTGTGCAGGTTAATCTTTACGTCAAGGACGGCGACCAGTGGAGCGAACCGATACCGGGATTTGGCGGTGACTTTCTGATTGTCAAAGACAAGAACGGCATCCACGGCAACGACGAGGGCTATAAAATGGCAATCACAGACGCGCTGGGTAGTGCCGCAAAGGTTATCGGTGTAGCCGCTGACATTTACCGGGGGCGCATGGAAAGCAAATACAGCAGACCTGCCGCGTCGCCCGCGCCGAAACCGCAAGCACCAAAAGCCACGCGCAAGGTTGACAGTTTGCGGGCAATCGCGGCGGCGGCAAAGGAACTCGGCGCAAGTAATGTCGATATAAAAGAAGTTATGAAACGCCATTTTAACAAGGGCGCGTCAAGCGAACTGACAGACGCGGAAGCGGCGGAAATGGAGCAGAATTTTGTCGCGTGGGTTGCCGAAGTAAAAGACGACGATAACGCATTAATGGAGGGGATAGCATGAATCGTGTAATCCTAAAGGGGAGAATCGCCCGTGAGCCGGAAGTAAAAACGACAGTCAGCGGGCAGACGTTCACGCGGCTGACAATCGCCGTTGACCGTTACGCAAAGGCGGGCGAGGAACGCAAAGCGGATTTCATTCCTTGCACGGCATGGGGAAATACGGCGCAATTTTTGGCAAAATACTTCACCAAGGGCAAGGAAATTCTTGCGGAAGGGCGGATTCAGACGGGCAGTTATACGGACAAGGACGGGCGAAAGATTTATACGACCGACGTTGTTCTTGATCGCGTTGAGTTTTGCGGTTCGGCTAACAAGCCCGCGCAATCTGACGATGCGGAGCCTGTACCATTCTGATGGGTGAGATAGTACAGGGAAAGATTGCCAAGATGGACGAGGACGGCGGCGTTGTTATCCGCGCCGCCTTGCCCTCAATAGACCGGGCAATCCTTCGACGTTATGACAAGGTTCTTGTCGAGTTTGCAGACGGGCGGCGTATATCGCCGGAGCAACGCAAGAAAGCGCACAGTTTAATAGCCGAAATTGGCGAATGGGCGGGATATTTGCCCGCCGAAATGAAACGCCTTATGAAGCTAGAGTTTAAGGTTAAACACTTGCAGACGCTTGAAAGCGAAATGTTCAGCCTTTCGGATTGCAGTGTTACAACGTGCCGTGAGTTTATTTCTTTCTTGATTGACTTCATGATTGAGAATGGTGTCCCGTCGAAAATCCCGCTTTACGAACAATGCGAGGATATAGGCCGTTACGTTTACGCTTGCCTTATGCACAAGGCTTGCGCGGTTTGTGGAAAACGTGCCGACGTTCACCACTTATCCGGCAGTAGGGCAGGGCATGGCGGGCTGAAATGGCGCGAGAAAGACCAGACGGGCGCGAAGGTTTTGCCTCTCTGTAGGGAGCACCATGAAATTTGTCATAACGGCGAAGCGGAGTTTCTTGAACGGTATCATTTGGAAGGTATCGAGATGGACGCGGCGATCAAGAAGGTTTACAAGGTAACGGTGGCTTGATTATGTGGATTTATTGCAACGATCCTCAATACGCGCTTAACCTTGGGCGGGCTGTTGCTTTCACGATTAACGATGCTTTGTATTGGGAAATGAAAGGGATAAAAAATACCAAAGGAAATAAATATGCTGTATCTGCTTATATTGAGGGCGAATCTTGGTATATTTGTTCAGCAGAAAGCAAAGAAAAAGCGGAAGAAATAATTATGAAGTTGGCAAAAGGTACGACTGAAAAGTGGACTATAGAATAAAAAAAATAGGCGGCTATTTCGCCGCCTTTGCCCTTGCGTCGAGGGCTTCCCGTGCTAGGATTTCGAGCATTTGACTGACTGAACGTTCTTCCTTTTCTGCTTCAGCACGGATACGAGCAATAACCGCATCGTCCATGCTTGTCGCTATCGTTTTCTTCATATCCTCGCCTCCCATGTTTATATTATATATCATAAGTTTATAGCTTGCAATATATTGGAAAATATAATATAATATAAACGTTCAATAAAACAAACTTTCTAAAGAAAGGCGGTGAAAATATGCTGATATGTAACGGGCGGCAGATTGTCAACACTAAAGGAATTATGCGAATTTGGATAGACGCGCCAGAAGGGAAAATTGGGATATATGGAAGCAATCAATGGAACGAATCGATTAAATTGCAATCGGTAGCAAATACGGATGAAGGCCGTGCGGCTATTCAATATATTGTAGAACATTATACCGATGATTTAACTATTGATTATGTGGAAGAAGAATAATCAAGGCCGGAGGATTAAGTTATGGCAAGGACACGAAACATAAAGCCCGGATTTTTTACGAATGAAGAACTTGCAGAGATCGAGCCGCTTGGCAGATTGCTTTTCGCCGGGTTATGGACGATTGCCGACAGGGAAGGACGAATCGAGGACAGGCCAAAGCGGATAAAGGTTGCAATTTTGCCTTATGACGATTGCGACGTTG
>Ga0310786_10001380_pt1 | contig 39082 bp, 29 predicted proteins | sample AusTroGonzalo_MG_FD_203881 | JGI IMG/M metagenome (GOLD analysis project Ga0310786, IMG submission 203881) | Bovine rumen microbial communities from tropical cattle in Woodstock, Queensland, Australia - Gonzalo_03 (v2) (version 2) | ecosystem: Host-associated > Mammals > Digestive system >... | reverse complement strand
CATAGGAATATGAAAGTAATGAAATTCGGCGGAACGTCCGTAGGTTCCGTAAAAAGCATTCTTAGCTTGAAAAAAATTGTGGAGACAGAGGCTCGGACGCAACCTGTCGTAGGAGTAGTAAGTGCACTTGACGGCATCACCGACAAACTGATCGCCACATCGCAGATGGCCAAGCAGGGCGACGACCGCTATCGTGAGGAATTCGACGCGATGGTGACACGCCACCACCAGATGATCGAGGCCATCATGACGGATGACAAAAAGCGCATTAACTTATTTAATAATGTAGATCAGCTTTTCGACCAGTTGAAGAGCATCTTCTACGGGGTGTACCTGATTCACGACCTGTCGAAGAAGACGGAGGACACTATCGTATCGTATGGTGAGCGCCTGAGTTCGCACATCGTGGCTGCGATGGTGAAGAACGGCGTGCGCATGAATGCCCGCGACTTCATCCGTACGGAGAAGAAACAAGGCAAGCACGTGATTGATGCCGACCTGACGACTCAGTTGGTGAAGGAAGCCTTCAAGGAAGTGAAAAGTGAAGGAGTGAAAAGTGAAAAGTGCGTGTATGTGGTGCCTGGGTTTATCGCCAGAGACCGCGATTCGCACGAGACAACCAACCTGGGACGAGGGGGGTCAGACTATACGGCTGCCATCATCGCCGCTGTGCTGAATGCAGAGGTGCTGGAGATCTGGACGGACGTGGACGGTTTCATGACCGCCGATCCGAAAGTGATCAAGAGCGCCTACACCATCAATGAGCTTTCGTACGTAGAGGCGATGGAGCTTTGTAACTTCGGTGCCAAAGTGATTTACCCGCCGACTATCTATCCCGTCTGCGTAAAGAATATCCCCATCAAGGTGAAGAACACTTTCAACCCTGAGCATCCGGGAACCCTTATCAAGGAGAAGATCGAGAACGACCAGAAGCCCATCAAGGGTATCTCCAGCATCAAGGGCACCTCGTTGATCACGGTGACGGGTCTCTCGATGGTGGGTGTGATTGGCGTGAACCGTCGAATCTTCACCACCCTTGCCAATAAGGGTATCTCTGTATTCATGGTGTCGCAGGCATCGTCAGAGAATTCTACCTCTATTGGGGTGCGCGATGAAGATGCCGAGGCAGCCGCAGAGGTGCTGAATGCCGAGTTTGCCAAGGAGATTGAGACAGGCGCTATGTTCCCCATGCAGGTGGAAAGTGGCTTGGCTACAATTGCCATCGTGGGTGAGAACATGAAGCAGACGCCAGGTATCGCCGGTAAGCTGTTTGGTACGTTAGGACGCTCTGGTATCTCGGTGATTGCCTGTGCCCAGGGTGCCTCAGAGACGAACATTTCGTTCGTGGTGGATGGCAAATTCCTGAGGAAGTCGCTCAACGTGCTCCATGACTCCTTCTTCCTGTCTGAATACAAGGTGCTGAACCTCTTTATCTGTGGTATCGGTACCGTGGGCGGTATGCTGCTCGAGCAGATCCGTACCCAGCAGCAGTTCCTGATGCAGTCTCGCAGACTGAAGCTGAATGTGGTGGGTATCTCGGATGTCGATAACTTCGTGCTGGATCGTGATGGCATCGACCTCGACAACTACGAGAAGATTTTGCGTGCAGGCTATCCTGCCAATACGGAACACATGCGCGACGAGATCGTGAAGATGAATATCTTCAACTCAGTATTCGTCGACTGTACGGCCAGCCGTCAGATAGCCCAGCTTTATCAGACATTCTTAGAGCATAACATATCCGTGGTGGCAGCCAACAAGATTGCCGCTTCGAGCGACTACGACAGCTATCTGAAGCTGAAGCAGACGGCTCGCGACCGTGGCGTTTGGTTCCGCTATGAGACCAACGTAGGTGCTGGTCTGCCGATTATCGGTACCATCAACGACCTGTGCAACTCTGGTGACAAGATCCTGAAGATCGAGGCTATTCTGAGCGGTACGCTGAACTTCATCTTCAACGAGATAGCCGCCGACGTGCCCTTCTCGGAGACCGTTCGCAGGGCCAAGGAGCAGCGTTACTCAGAGCCTGACCCACGTATCGACCTGAGTGGTACGGATGTCATCCGTAAGCTGGTGATCCTGACGCGTGAGGCTGGCTACAAGGTGGAACAGGCAGATGTGGAGAAACATCTCTTTGTGCCTGACAGTTACTTTGAGGGAAGCATCGAGGACTTCTGGGCCAAGCTGCCCGAGCTGGATGCCGACTTCGAGGCTCGCCGTAAGGTGCTTGAGGCTGAGGGTAAGCGCTGGCGTTTCGTGGCCACGATGGAGAACGGAAAGACGAACGTTGCATTGAAGGAAGTGCCGCAGAGTCATCCGTTCTACCCACTCGAAGGCTCGAACAATATCGTACTGCTCACCACCGAGCGCTACAAGGAGTATCCGATGCTGATTCAGGGCTATGGCGCTGGTGCAGCTGTTACGGCCGCAGGTGTCTTCGCCAATATCATGAGTATTGCTAATATTTAAGGGAATAGAAAAGAAGTAAAAGGGAAGTTAAAGGGAATGGAAAGGACAATACTCTGCCGACAGACATTTGTCCCATTAACTTCCAAGCGGTTGAAAAACGCGATAACTTCCTTTTAACTTCCCTATAACTTCAGAAAAATGAAGCATATTATTATTTTAGGTGATGGCATGGCAGATCTTCCCGTCGAGCGACTCGGTGGGAAGACCTTATTGCAATATGCAAATAAGCCCATGATGGACCAGTTGGCCAAGGAAGGACGCTGTGGACGGCTTGTCACGGTGCCAGAGGGATTCCCTCCAGGCTCTGAGGTCGCCAATACGGCTATCCTGGGCTATGACCTGAACAAAGTGTATGAAGGTCGCGGGCCCTTGGAAGCAGCGAGTATCGGCTATGAGATGGCAGATGATGACTTCGCTATCCGCTGTAATATCATCACTCTCGAAGACGGTAAGATTATCACGCACAACGGCGGCAATCTTGAAACAGAGGATGCTCGCGTGCTGATAGACTATCTGAACGAAACGTTGGCCAAGCCCATCAATGAGCGTGAAAGGCTACGGATAGGCGCGCCAGCGGGAATGGGTTGCGAGCGCGTGAAGTTTATTACAGGCATTCAGTATCGGCATCTGCTGGTGATAAAGGGGGGTAATAAGCATATTGTCTGTGCTCCGCCCCATGACCATCCGAATGAGGAATGGAAGTCTCTGCTGGTAAAGCCAGAGGGTTCAGCAAGTTGCTGTGACACAGCAACAGACACGACTGATTTGACACCTCAGGAGACGGCTGAGCTTATCAACGAGATGATCCTGAAGTCGCAGGAGCTATTGACTAAGCATCCTTTCAATATTGAAAGGGCTAAGCGTGGAGAGCGCCAGGCTAATAGTATCTGGCCTTGGAGTGGCGGCTATCGTCCCTCGATGAAAACGCTTATGGAGCAGTATCCGCAGGTGAAGTCAGGCTCCGTCATCTCTGCCGTTGACTTGATTCGAGGCATTGGCCACTATGCCGGCCTGAAGATTGTTGAGGTGGAAGGTGCCACAGGACTGGCTGATACCAACTATGAGGGCAAGGCGCAGGCAGCCATTAATGCACTTAGAAATGATGACTTTGTGTTCGTGCATGTGGAGGCCAGCGACGAGGCAGGCCACGACGGTGACCTCGACCTGAAGCTCAAGACCATCGAATACCTCGACCAGCGACTTATTGCTCCTATATATAAAGAGGTATGCGCGTGGGACGAGCCCGTCTGCATCGCCGTGCTGCCTGATCATCTGACACCCGTAGAGCAGCGTATCCATGTAGGACAGCCCGTGCCATTCCTTATCTGGCATCGTGGCATCGAGCCCGACGAGGTACAGCAATACGATGAAGTATCTTGTGTCTCAGGCTCATACGGCCTTCTCAAACTCAACGAGTTCATGCAAGCCCTGATGAGCATATCATAAAGTTTAAAGTTCAAAGCTCAAAGTAAATGAAATATTACAGTACCAACGGGAATGCTCCCATAGCCGACTTGCACAAAGCAGTAGTAAAAGGTCTGGCAGAAGATCGCGGCCTCTATATGCCTGAAGAAATCAAGAAACTGCCGAAGGTGTTCTTTGACAACATCCAGGACATGACGTTTCAGCAGATTGCCTACAATGTGGCAAGTGCCTTCTTCGGAGAGGATGTGGATCTCGACGCCCTGCAGGACATTGTCTACGACACGCTCTCTTTCGATTGTCCTGTCATGAAGGTCAAGGATAATATCTATTCCCTCGAACTGTTCCACGGCCCCACCCTTGCCTTCAAGGATGTAGGTGCCAGGTTTATGGCGCGGCTGTTGCAGTATTTTATCAAGAAGGAGTCAGGAGACAGAAGTCAGGAGTCAGAAGTCAATGTGCTCGTGGCCACCTCGGGAGATACAGGCTCAGCCGTTGCCAACGGTTTCCTCGGTGTTGATGGTATCCACGTCTATGTGCTCTATCCGAAGGGCAAGGTCAGTCCCATTCAGGAGTGCCAGTTCACCACCCTTGGCAAGAACATCACAGCCATTGAGGTGGATGGTGTGTTTGACAACTGTCAGGCCCTCGTGAAGAACGCCTTCATGGACGCTGAGCTGAACCAGCACATGAAGCTCACTTCAGCCAACTCGATCAACGTGGCCCGATTCCTACCTCAGGCGTTCTACTACTTCAACGCCTACGCCAGAATGAAATCTTTGGGCAAGGCTGACAATCTTGTGATGTGTGTGCCCTCAGGCAACTTCGGCAATATATGTTCGGCCCTATTCGGTCACAAGCAGGGACTCCCCATCAAGCGCTTCATCGCTGCCAACAATGCCAACGATATCTTCTATAAGTATCTGCAATCAGGCAAATATGAGCCAAAGGCCAGCGTACAAACACTCGCCAATGCGATGGATGTAGGCGATCCCTCCAACTTCGCCCGTATCCTCAACCTCTATTCGCAGAATGGAGCCTTGTCGCCAGAAGACACCCACGCAGCTATCACATCACTCATTAGTGGTGCAACTTACTCTGATGATCAGATCAAGGAGATTATGCGCCAGTGTTATGAGGATACCGGCTATATCCTCGATCCTCATGGTGCCTGTGGCTATCAGGCTCTCGTCGACAGCTTACAGGAAGGTGAGGTCGGCGTGTTCTGTGAGACGGCTCATCCGGCGAAGTTCAAGGAGAAGGTCGACGATATCCTCGGCGTCGACGTCGAGATACCTGACCGTCTCGCCGCCTTCATGAATGGTGAGAAGCAAAGCGTTCCGATGACAAAGGAGTTCGCAGACTTCAAGAGTTATCTGCTCAAACAATAAAAAAAAAGGCATCCGATCGGGTGCCTTTACTTTTTACACTTATCAAACCATTCCTTGAGGGCGTTGTGAGGTGTGCCGCGACGAACGGCAGCATTCAGTTCCCGATGTGCCTCGTCGAGATGGAAAAGTCGAATAAGAATATCAACCTTCGAGACCACGAAACCCGTGTTGAGAGGTGCTCGACGGATGGCCTCGTCCCAGTCATACAGGGCTATGTCGTACTGTTTGAGTTCTGTCTCGTAGGCAGCACGTACGGCATAGGCGGTTGCCGAGTCGGGGAATTGTTCAACGAGCGTGTTCAGCTGATCTAACGTGTCAGTCTTTCGACCCATCTTCTGCAGTACATGGGCCAAACCTAAGCGGGCCTCAAAATGTCGGGGCTGTAATCCGAGGAAAGTCTCGTAATCGACCTTGGCCAGATCGTAATGATTCTGCTGTCCGTGGACGTAGGCACGGAAATAGAGAGCAGCAAGGTTATGTTCATCAAGACGGAGGACGTCGCCATATTCAGCGAGGGCAAAGTCCCATTGCTCCAGATTGATATTCGCCTCGGCCTTCCTGAGACGCAGGTCGATGTCGTTAGGCGTGCGACGTACCTGCTGACTGAGCACTTCCAGCGAGTCGCGCCATTGCTGTCGTGTCTGCGCCACAGAAGTAAAAGTGAATGTAAGAGAAGTTAAAAGGAATAGAAGGGACAATACCTTGCACTTCCCTTTAACTTCCAAGGGCAAAGCCCGATAACTTCCTTTTAAATTCATTTCCATTCCTTTATATAATTCACGATCCACTCTCCTACCTCGCGGGTACCGTACTTGGCACCACCTTCCACCTGAATCTCAGGCGTGCGGACATTGGCATTGAGCGAGGCATTGACGGCCTCACGGATAAGGGCACCCTCCTTGTTCAGACCGAAGTGTTCCAACAGCATTGCTGCCGAGAGTATCTGTGCGAGCGGGTTGGCGATGTTCTGGCCTGCGGCCTGTGGCCAGGAACCATGTACCGGCTCAAAGAGCGGCGTGTGCTCACCAAGCGATGAGGACGGCTGGAGTCCCATAGATCCCGTGATACACGACGTCTCATCGGTGAGGATATCACCAAAGGTGTTCTCCGTAACGATGACGTCGAAGAAACGCGGCTCGGTCAATACCCGCATCGAGGCATTGTCGATGAACATATAATCGGTATTCACCTCCGGATATTGCGGTTCCATCTCTTTGGCAATCTGTCGCCATAGACGGCTGGAGGCCAAGACATTGGCTTTATCGACTACCGTCAGGTGCTTGTTGCGCGTCATAGCCATTTCAAAGGCAACCTTCAGGATGCGCTCAATCTCCGGACGGGTATAGATGTCTGTATCGTATGCCTTGTCGTTATCCTGATACTTCTCGCCGAAGTACATGCCACCCGTCAGTTCACGGATGACCACGAAATCAGCACCGCGCAGAAGGTCTTCTTTCAACGGTGACTTATGGAGCAGACAGTCGAAGGTGGCCACGGGGCGCACATTGGCAAATAGTCCAAGTTTTTTTCGCATCACCAGAAGACCAGTCTCAGGACGTATCTTGGCCGTCGGGTCATGATCGTATTTCAGGTCACCTACCGCTGCAAAAAGTACTGCATCGGCACGCATACACACTTCGTGGGTAGCGTCAGGATATGGGTCACCAACGGCCTCAATGGCATGGGCACCACAGATGGCCTCCTCGTATTCGAACTCATGTCCGCACTTCTCGGCAATAGCATTGAGCACGGCTACACCTTGTTTCATAATCTCGGGTCCGATACCATCGCCCGCAAGAATCGCAATCTTCAATTTCATATCTCGTTTAATTTATCGTTTTCATATATGTTCAGCATCTTGAAAGTAGCCTTGATGGCTGCTTCCGTCTGGTCAGCATCAAGACCGCGTGTACGCATAATGTGGCCATTATCATTCCAGGTGATGACCGTCTGTACCAGCGCATCGGTACGACCACCAGGGGGAATGGTGACGGCATAGTTCTGAAGGATGGGGAATGTGCGGTCAAGATATTTGCGGTAGATGTAGCGGAGTGCTTTTACGAAGGCATCATACTGACCATCACCCGTAGCACCTGCCTCATACTGCTGACCGTTGATCTCTACCTTGACATTGGCTCCCGGCTTCAGGCCGTAGGCCGTCGATACTACGTAGCTGACAAGTTTCACCTTGTCCTCTGGCGCGTCGTGTTTCAAGACATCGCTGACGATAAACGGCAGGTCTTCCTGAGTCACTATTTCCTTCTTGTCGCCAAGTTCGGTGATGCGTTGGGTCACACGGCGGGTCTGCTCCGGCGTCAGCTCAAGCCCCAGCTCCTCCAGGTTCTTGGCAATGTTCGCCTTACCGCTGTTCTTACCCAGGGCGTATTCCCGCTTTCTGCCGAAGCGCTCAGGCACAAGGTCGTTGCAGTAGAGATTGTCCTTCTTGTCACCGTCGGCGTGGACACCTGCCACTTGTGTGAACACGTTGTCACCGATGATGGGCTGATTGGGGGCAACAGCAATGCCACTATAGCTCTCCACCAGGCGTGAGATATCGTTGAGCTTGTCCTCGCGGATGTTCGTTTTGGCATTGAACTGGTCTTTGAGAATAACCTGAACGCTCGACAACGGGGCGTTTCCACAGCGTTCACCCAAACCATTGACCGTCACATGAAGTCCCTTGGCACCACTCAGCACGGCTGCCAGAGAATTCGACACAGCGAGGTCATAGTCGTTATGGGCGTGGAAATCGAAGTGGGTGTCGGGATAGCGCTTGATCATCTTACGGAAGTACTCGATGCATTGCAGGGGATTCATAATGCCCAGCGTATCGGGCAGCATGAAGCGACGGATACCTGAGTCACAAAGAGCATCCATCAGATTGTAAACATAGAAGGGCGATTCCTTCATGCCATTCGACCAGTCCTCCAAATAGAGGTTGACGGTGATACCCTTCTCATGGGCGTATTTCACCTCACGCCGGATGTCGGCGATATGCTCCTCAGGCGACTTGTTAAGCTGTTGCACACAATGCTTCTGCGAACCCTTTGCCAGCAGGTTAAGGGTACGACAGCCACAGGACTCCACCCAGTCGATGCTTTTGCCTTCGTCGATAAAGCCCAGGACTTCCACACGCTCAAGACAATCAATCTTGGCGGCATAACGGCAAATCATACTGACGGCATCCCGCTCACCCTCACTAACATGGGCAGATGCCACTTCGATACGGTCCACGTTCAGGTCGTGAAGCAGCATACGGGCAATGATAAGTTTCTCATGAGGCAGGAAACTCACGCCGTTTGTCTGCTCACCGTCGCGCAGCGTCGAGTCCATGATCTCGACAAAGGGCTGCAGACGGGTGTAATGTCCTACTTGTTCTGCTGTTCCCATAATTCTGTCTTTGCTTGGTTCTGTACAAGGAAATCTATATCATCAAGACCGTTCATCAGGCAATGTTTCTTATAGCCGTTGATCTCGAAATGCTCACTATGGCCTGTGGCGAGGTTCGTCACAGTCTGGTTCGGCAGATCGACCTTGACCTCCGTCTTCGGGTCAGCCTTAATGCTTGAGAAGAATTCTGCAAGGAAGTCCTCGCTGACCTGCACGGGCAAGACAAAGTTGTTCAGCTCGTTGTTCTTGTGGATATCCGCAAAGAACGAGCTGATGACCACACGGAAGCCGTAACCTGCAATCGCCCAGGCTGCATGTTCGCGACTGGAGCCAGAGCCGAAGTTCTTGCCTGCCACCAGGATGCAGCCACCATAGGCCGGATCATTAAGTACAAAGTCTTTGTTAGGCGTTCCGTCTGAATTATATCGCCAGTCGCGGAACAGGTTGTCGCCGAAGAAACTTTCCTCCCGAGTCGTTGCCTTCAGGAAACGGGCGGGGATAATCTGGTCGGTATCCACATTCTCTAACGGAAGTGGTACGCAAGTGGATGTTATGATGTCGAATTTCTGTTTCATAATAGTTCTCTTGGATCAGTTATAACACCTGTGACAGCGGCAGCGGCAGCAGTAAGGGGCGATGCCAGGACGGTGCGTGCACCTGGTCCCTGACGGCCCTCGAAGTTACGGTTAGAGGTAGATACGGCGAGTTTCCCAGCAGGTATCTTGTCATCATTCATTGCCAGACAGGCAGAGCAGCCTGGCTGACGGATCTCAAAGCCAGCAGCCTGGAGGATCTTGTCGAGTCCTTCCTCACGGATTTGCTTATCGACGGCCCATGAGCCAGGTACCAGCCAAGCAACCACGTTGTCGGCTTTCATGCGCCCTTTCACGATAGAGGCAAAGGCGCGAAAGTCCTCAATACGGCCATTGGTGCAGGCACCAAGAAATACGTAGTCCACCTTCGTGCCCAACAGTTTCTGTCCTGCCTTAAAGCCCATATAGGCAAGGGCTCTGGCCTCTCCTCCTTGGGAGGGGATGGAGGAGGTTGGAATCTTCTCCGTGATGCCTATACCCATACCTGGATTGGTACCGTATGTGATGCGTGGCTCGATATCAGCGGCATCGAAGGTCAGTTCTTTGTCGAATACGGCATCATCGCCACTTTTCAGGGTCTGCCAATAGGCAACGGCCCTCTCCCACTCTTCACCCTTTGGCGCATACTCACGTCCTTTTAGGTAGGCGAATGTCGTCTCGTCGGGAGCAATGAAGCCACCACGCGCGCCCATCTCTATCGAGAGGTTACAGAGCGTAAGACGGCCTTCCATTGACAATGCGGTGACGACATCACCCGCATACTCGACGAAATAGCCCGTCGCTCCAGAGGTCGTCAGCTGAGCCATCAGATAGAGGGCCACATCCTTCGCCGTCACACCCTTGCCGAGCTGACCGTTGATGTTGATACGCATGGATTTCGGCTTCTGCTGAAGGATGCATTGCGAGGCCATCACCATCTCTACCTCCGACGTGCCGATGCCAAAGGCCACAGCCCCCATCGCACCATGCGTCGAGGTGTGCGAGTCACCACATACAATCGTCATACCTGGCAGACTTAGTCCCTTCTCAGGGCCCACAACGTGGATGATACCGTTGTCCTTCGACATCATCCCATAGTGTGTCACCCCGAACTCAGCCGCATTCCGTTCAAGGGCATCCACCTGCGCCTTCGAAACAGGATCGGCGATGGGCTTATTCTGGTCGTGCGTCGGCGTATTGTGATCGGGCATACAGAAAATCTTCTCTGGACGGAAACACTTCAGCCCACGAGCCCTCATGCCGTCGAACGCCTGAGGCGAGGTCACCTCATGGCAGTACAGCCTGTCGATATACAGTTGTGTGGGACCGTCCTTCACCTGCTGCACTACGTGCCTGTCCCAAATCTTATCGAATAAAGTATTCATCAGTCTTCCACCTTAAATTTATTAATACAGTCGATATAGGCTTCCACCGAGGCCGTCACGATGTCGGTATTCGCACCGAAGCCGTAGTACAGACTTCCGTCGTACTCCACCTGCATGTGTACTTTACCCACATCGTCGGAACCCTTCGAGATGGCCTGGATGGTAAACTCCTTGAGTGTCATCTGCTTCATGATAATCTTCTTCAGCGCCTTGATGGCAGCATCCACAGGACCATTACCCGAGGCAGCCGCCTCGAACTTCTGTCCAGAGATGTCGAGACCGATAGAGGCTACGCTCTTCACACCCTTACCCGTCGTCACCTGCAGGAAGTCAAGGCGGACGGCATGTGTATCGGCCGTATCGGCTCCAGCCAGCATCAGCACATCGGCATCCGTCACATCCTTCTTCTGGTCTGCCAGCACGAGGAACTTCTCGTAGATCTTGTCGAGCTTCTCCTCCTCGAGATCCACGCCGTTCACGTGCAGACGGTGCTTCAGGGCGGCCCGTCCACTACGGGCGGTCAGTACGATACTGTTGTCATCGATGCCCACATCCTTCGGGTCCATAATCTCGTAGGTATGCACATTCTTCAGAACACCGTCCTGATGGATGCCCGAACTATGGGCAAAGGCGTTACGACCGACGATGGCTTTATTCGGCTGGATGGGCATATTCATCAGGCTCGACACCATGCGTGAGGTCGGATAGATCTTCGTGGTGTTGATGTTCGTCTCGATGCCGAGGCCCTTGTGGCATTTCAGGATCATCGCAATTTCCTCTAATGAGGTGTTTCCGGCCCGTTCGCCGATTCCGTTGATGGTCACCTCCGCCTGTCGGGCACCTGCCATCACGCCATTGAACGTGTTGGCCGTTGCCATTCCCAGGTCGTTATGGCAATGGGTAGAGATGATGGCCTTGTCGATGCCGTCAACGTGTTCTCTTAGATAGTTGATCTTATCGAAGTATTCCTGAGGCAGACAATAGCCCGTGGTGTCAGGGATGTTGACAACTGTGGCACCAGCCTTGATGACGGCCTCCACCACCTGGGCCAGATACTCGTTATCCGTACGTCCGGCATCCTCGCAGTAGAACTCCACATCGTCCACATAGCGCTTGGCATACTTCGTTGCGGCTACGGCCTGCTCGAGTATTTTCTCCCGTGTGGAGTTGAACTTGTACAGGATATGCTCGTCGCTGGTACCGATGCCCGTATGAATACGCTTGTGCTTGGCATACTTCAGGGCGTCGAAGGCCACGTCGATGTCATGCTCCACCGCACGTGTCAGCGCACAGATCACAGGCCATGTGACGGCCTTTGAAATCTCTATGACTGAACTGAAATCACCAGGACTCGAAACGGGGAATCCTGCTTCAATGACATCTACGCCCAACTGTTCGAGGGCCTTGGCCACCTGAATCTTCTCAACGGTATTCAGCTGGCAGCCTGGGACCTGTTCGCCATCCCGGAGCGTCGTGTCGAAAATAAACAACCTTTCCATTTTTACTATATTACTATTTACGATTCTACTCAAACAAAAAACCTTTCGCACTCGGAAGTGAGAAAGGCTCTATATAATTTTCAATTTTCAATTATCAATTGTCAACTTGTATGCACCTTGTCACTTCCGACTGCTCCCTGCAGTCGAATAATAATAAGGCCATTAATTAGATTCATACTCATCATCTTTTCTATGCTTTTGATTGAAATCGGGTGCAAAATTATAGTATTTCTTCGAAACAAACAAACAATTTGCAAGTTTTTTATGAAAAAAGTGTCATATTCACACATTTTATCCCAATTCATAGACTTCGCTGGGCATTTTCCGCTTCAACACATCCAGTTCGATGTCCTTCCCCGGGATGATGCCGTATGAACGCAAAGTCGCATCCACCGTCTTGCGCGCCAGTTCAGGATGGTTGTTCTCCTCGCTGAGATGGCAGAGCCATACATGTCGCAGGTGTTCCATCATATTTTCGGCAATGGTCTTGCCGCATTCCACATTCGACAGATGACCGCTCGGACTGAGAATACGCTTCTTGAGATACTCCGGATAGGGGCCGTTTGTCAGCATCTCCACGTCATGATTGGCCTCGATGACCAGATAATTGGCATTGGCGATGTGCTGCTTGATTTCCTCCGTGACACTACCCACATCGGTAATGACCACAAACGTCACGCCACCAGCCTGTATCTCGTAACCCACATTCTCATTGGCATCGTGGGGCACGGGAAAAGGCGTGATCAGGAAGTCGCCTATCTGCATAGGCTCCCCAGGAACAATCAGATGCTTCAACTCGTTGGCGATCTTCCGTTGGACACAGTAGTTATGGTCAATCCCGTTATGTACTTTCTGAGTCGCATAGACAGGAATATGATAGTCATAACTGAACGACCCTACTGACTTGATGTGGTCAGCATGGTCATGCGTAATCAGGATATGCTTCACCGTATCGAGGCCGATGCCATAATCCCTGAAGTGCTTCTTAAGCGCTCTGATTCCGACTCCTATATCAATCAACAATCCGTCTGTCGCTGTGCTCAGATAATAGCAATTACCGCTGCTTCCGCTTCCAAACGATATAAATTTTAGCATTTTGAGGTTATTATTTTGTGCAAAAGTACACAAAAAACATTGAACAATGAACATTGACCATTGAACTTTTCCCTTTCTTTTCTTTTTTTAACTATTCACTCTTCACTTTTCACTTCTCACTTAGAATGGGAGGCCGACGGCAAAGTGAAAGGCAAGGTCGCGACTCAGGCGGGGATGGATAATGGCATAATGTTCTTCCTGCTCTGTCTCGTATGCAGGATTGACGGCCTTCATACCCAAGTCGAAGCGCAGGACGAAGTAGTCGAAATTCAGTCTGATGCCCATACCATAGCTGACAGCCAGGTCACGCAGCGCCTGCCCTATCTTGAATTGTCCGCCAGGCTGCTCCTTGTAGTCGCGCAGCGTCCAGATATTACCAGCATCCAGAAAGAGGGCTCCGCCGAACTTCCAGAACAGATGGGTACGGTATTCCAGGTTCAGGTCGATCTTCATGTCACCCGTCTGCGTGATGAAGTTGATGTTGCCGTCGCGGTCTTTATAGCGTCCTGGGCCGAGACTTCTCACGCTCCAGCCGCGCACACTATTGGCACCGCCGGAGAAATAGCGCTTCTCGAATGGCAGCACGTCGCTGTTGCCGTATGGATAGGCGATGCCGAAGCCCACGTGGAAAACCAGCTGGTCCTGATAACCCATCAGAAGGTTCTGGGTGTAATTGACGTCTCCCTTCACATATTGGGCGTATGCGATGTTGAAGACCCGATACCTTCCGTGTTCGTCCTGCTCCGCATGGAACAGATGACTGCCGGCATTCAGCAGGTTGCCCGCCGTCTCAACATTCGTCTTCACGGCCACCCGTCCGTTGTTGTAACTATATCCGAAGCCAATCTTCATAATGAACAGGTCCTCATAATTATAGCGCAGGATGGCATTATAGTTCGAGGCATTCATGAGATATTCCGTCTTGAACGTCTCGCTGATCCAGGGCATAAAGACGTAGTTAAGGTCTATCAGGTCCAACAGATACTGGTCGTAGTGATTCTGGGGATTCCACTTGTAATGCCATCCGGCTGACAGGACACGACGATGAAACTCAGGGCGGTTCTGCAGGTCGTAGAGCAGAGACACCTCACTGGTGGCAATCGTCCGTCGGCGCATATCCCTGCTCAGGAAAGGCATGATGAAGCGCGGGAAACTCAACCTGCTCTCCAGACTGTATTCCACGAAGTCCTGATTGCTGTAGCCTTCCAGTCCGCGGATGGCCTCGTACGCACCACGAAGAGTCAGACTGAGCGACTCTGACCCACGGAAAAGGTTACGGTTCTCGTATGTCAACGAGGCTGCCGCTCCCAGATCACCTGCCGTATTCGTGCCCTCCGGCTGGAAACTGATGGTCGAAGGCTTGTTCGTCTGTATGTTCACCTGGGCGTCGAGCTGATTGGCCTCTGGCACCGGCTGGAAACTGATGTTCGTATAGCGCACGGCTCCCAAACGGCCGAAATGGTTATACGTGTTCTGCAAGCCCGCAGCCGAAAAGGGTTTCCCTTCTTCAAGGAACGTGTTCTCGTGCAGCACAGACTGGCGCAGGTGGATGACAGAGTCGCCATTCGCACCGCTGACATAGCTGATGCGCCTCATGACGTATGAGGAATGAAGGGTGTCGTTGGTCTCGCTTGTCCGATAGGGATGCAGCAACAAGGTGAGGTCCACCAGATGCTGGTCGGATACCGAGTCGGCCTGATAGCTGATGAACTCCTTGTGGAACCGGTAATAGCCGTTGTTCTGCAACAACGACGTCAGCCGCGAGCGCTCATTGTTCAATTCGTTGACGTTGAACCTCATCCCCTCCTGGAGTCCGCGCTTGTCGCGCTGTAGCAGCTTGGCGATGATGCTGTCCTGAATGTCGTAGCTGAGGTTCCTGATATAATAAGGTGTCCCAGGATGCAGCACGTAGATGGCATCGACCTTTTTATCCTTCATGTCTGCATACAACTCTACCTGGGCATCAAGATAGCCCATGTTCTGCAGGGCCAGCTGGAGGTCAGAGCAGGTAAGCCGGGCCAGAAGGGTATCGTAGATGACAGGGGCCTCGCCTATCGCATGAAGCGTACGATTGAGCCACTTGGTGCTGTCGCTGCCTGCAAGCGAATAGATGCCAAGCGGCACCTTCACGGCAGAGAACCAGCGGGCATTTCCCCTCTGTCGGACATAGTTCTTCAACTGCGAGACATTGATGTCACGGTACTTCCCGTCGGCCACCACCGTCACATGATTCAGCATGGCCTCTCCGTCGGGAATATCACGTGTGGCAGAGCACGAACTCATCATGAGCACGAGCATCAGAACCATTGCCAGAGCGTAAAAAAGCCTCTTCGACATCAATATCTCTCGAATTTGCTTGCAAAGATAGAAATAAATCTTTATCTTTGCAAACAAAAAAGCAAAATGATTAGCAAAAATCAGATAAAATATATCCGACAGCTGGAATTGAAGAAGTTCCGCAAGCGTGAAGGCGTGTTTGTGGCAGAGGGCCCCAAGGTCGTTGGCGACCTGATGAAACGCTATCAACCCATCTCCATCTTCGCCACCCCCGACTGGCCCCAATTGTCTTCTCTCCGCTCTCAATTGTCTTCTGTCCGCTCCGAATTGTCAATTGTCAATTGTCAATTATCAATTAATGAACTTTCCGACGAAGAGCTCCGCCGCATCAGTTTCCTCCAGCATCCCCAGCAAGTCCTCGCCCTCTTCCCCATTCCCCCCTCAGAAAATTTTCAATTCTCAATTTTCAATTCTCAATTATCATTGGCTCTCGATGGCATCCAGGACCCAGGCAACCTCGGTACCATCATCCGCATCGCCGACTGGTTCGGCATTGAGACCATCTATTGCAGCGAGGACACGGCCGATGCCTACAGCCCCAAGGTGGTACAGGCAACGATGGGAAGCCTTGCGCACGTACATATTATATATACTGACCTCCTCCAGCTCTTCGAGACCCTTCCACCCTCCTACCCCGTCTATGGCACGTTGCTCGATGGCGACGATATCTATCAGCAGCCGCTCACCCCCAACGGCATCATCGTGATGGGTAATGAAGGAAACGGCATCTCCGAGGCTGTCAGACAGAAGGTCAACCGTCGCCTGCTCATCCCCAGTTTCAATGCTGGCGACAGGGCCGAAAGCCTGAACGTTGCCATCGCCACCGCCATCACCTGCTCAGAGTTCAGACGAAGAATATAGCATCGGCCGTCGATGAATATAGCAACGATGGTCGATGCTATATTCTTCGCCACGTCGAAACGTATTCTCGTCCTAACCGCCAACACCTAACATGCTTTTGGCGGAAAGTCAGTGTTTATCGGGTTTTCGGAAGATATTTGGAGGCTCAACACCTAACATAACAGGTTACAAACAGGTCACAATCACCTCACTCATCATCTAATGCGACTCTTAAAACGGATTTTTGTTGCCACGTTAGATGGCATGTTAGGTGATAGGTGACCTGATTGGTTAGGAGATTGTTAGGTGTTTAGGGGTGTCTGAATCTCCTAACAAACTCTATTTCAACGACTTAAGAAAATCAGATGTTACCTGTTTGGGAATCCTGCGTTTGTCTGGTAAGACATCCTCTATAAATATTGAAGCACTTGTGAAATATTTGAACATTCACAACATTGCTCCACCTGCTTCAAAATTGCCTTCTGATTCCCCTCGGAGCAAACCAGGACTTTCCCCGGAGGAAAGTGGAGGTTTCATCGGAGCAAAGTCCGACTTTCCTCCGTCCAAAGTCAGAGCCCCGATTTAGGCTGATTTCGAGGAGAATCCATCTATTTGAAACTTATCTGAAATGTTATTACATTTCTTGAAAAGCGAATCAATCTATGCTATCTGCTGCCCGACGGATACGGTCTGCCAGATCGTTAAGGGCTGCCTTCAACTGATAGCGTTCTTCGATTGTGAATTCCGTAGACATTAGGACAAAATGAGCATGTGGTATTGGCAATGCGTTCAATGTCTGGTGGTGGATTGCATTTCTTTGTAAAATATCAATTTAAGGATATGGAATACCCCCAGATTACCACTATGAGTGCAAACAATATGGTAAAAACGTATATGACTGTTTCCAAAATCCGTTGCCTGTGACAACTTTTTTTCGTAACTTTGCCATCAAAGATGGCGAAATTACTCCGTCTCGGCAAAAAAAGAAACAATTTCTTTGTTTTGTGCTCAATTTTTCGTAACTTTGCAGGCGATGTTTGAAGAATGGAAAGAGAAATACAGAAGATTCTGTGAGTGGCAGAAAGTACCTCATCATGTAAAGCCAATGTCGCAGGAGGAGCATGATTGTACTACCTGCGGAAGGCATTATGTAGGCAATTACTGTCCTCAGTGTGGTCAATCATCAACGATTGGGCGCTATTCCTTCAAGAGTGCCTTTTTGCTTTTCCTCGACGTGTGGGGACTGGGTAATCGCGGCATGTTCCGAAGCATTCGGGACTTGGTGTTTCGTCCTGGCTACATGATTCGTGACTATCTGCAAGGAATGCAGATGGCGTACTTTCCTCCGTTTAAGATGTTCTTCCTGCTCATCGCATTGTCTCTCATTGTGGAGACAGGATTGAACATCAAGCAGGAGAATCGCTTAGAAATAGCTCAGAAAGAGATTATGGTTAGTATTCAGAACGCCTTCAATCAGGAAGAGGTTTCTGATGACAAACAACATGCCAATGATTCCATCGATTTTTCCGACAAAGCCTACCAATGGACCATCAAGCACACGAGCTTTGCCACCATTGTATTCCTTTTGTTATTTTCGATGCCGCTTTATCTCTTTTTCATCAAGAGCCCTGCCTATCCGGGCATTAAGTATTCTGAATTCTTTGTGGCGATGGTTTACATCACCAATATGATCACCATCTATTCGATCATCATTGGTTTCCTGGGATTAAGTACGTGGCTTGATTTTGCCGTTTACATCTTAACATTCATCCCATTGAAGCAACTCTCTGGCTATAGCTATTGGCGCATTATTCTGAATTGTATCGTGGCTTTCATTTTGCTCTTTGTGGCCATTTTCATCGTCTCCACGATTATCAGCATCGCCATCGCTATCGTCACCCACTAATTGAGTGCATACATTTGGGCGTTTGACAAAATGGTTGCGTGTATATTCTGAATTATGATGATAATGAATAAGAAAACTTTGATGGTATTAGTCCTGTTGTCAAATACGGTCTGTATTTGCCAGGCACAAATTTCGGTAACAAGGATGTTCCCCGAGAATGGTGCAACGGATGTGAACGTAGATACTCATCTGAAGCTGACGATGACGGATGATGTGGTCATTGGCCAGCAAGGGTTTGTGTCAGTCTATGACAGGAAAACGGGGAAACTAGTTGACCGCCTGGACATGAGCATCCCCGCAGGGCCTACAGAGGGTCAGCCGAGGAATCCAGCGGCACAATACACGCCTGTACCTTATATATATAAGTCGCAGAATATCACCAACCGCAATACAAAGGCCGGCACTCCTTCGGGCGTGAATGCCTGGGACAAAACGGCGGTGGGCAGTCATCAACTCGATATCATCGGCGGCTTTTCCGATGGTTTCCATTTCTACCCCATCATCGCCCACGGCAAGCAACTGACCATCTACCTGCATCACAACATGCTGGAATACGGCCACGAGTATTATGTCACCATCGACAAAGGCGTGGTTGAAGGATTCAACGGATTGAAAGGCAAGAAGAGCTGGACGTTCCGCACGAAGGACAAGGCGCCTGACACCAACCAGCGGCTGCTGACGGTATCGGCCGACGGAAAGGGGGATTTCTCTACCGTTCAGGGAGCGATGGACTTCATTCCTGATTCCATTGCCAAGGCGCAGGATGGCTATCGTGTGCTGGTGAAGAACGGCGACTACGAGGAACTGGTGTATTTCCGCAACAAGCGGTTTGTCACTATTGAGGGCGAAAGTCGTGAGGGGGTCGTGATCCACTACAGGAATAACGAGGTGTTCAATCCCCACCCTGCCGACATCAAGACCAATGAGGTGAAGGGAACGTTTCCGTCGCGTCGTGCCGCCTTTGCCGCCGACAACTGCAGCGACCTGACATTCCGTAACCTGACGCTGAAGACCGACTGCAAGGGGCAGGCTGAGGGCCTGTTGGTGAACGGGGAGCGCAATTTCTTTGAGAACGTTCACATCGTCGGTGATGGCGATGCCTTGCAGGCCAATGGCAGCTGCTATTGGCAGAACTGCCGTATAGACGGTGGCGGCGACACCATCTTAGGGCGCGGGCCGTCGTTCTTCAACCACTGCACCATCACCAGCTATGGAGCCTTCATGTGGATTCGTAACACGGAGGAGAATCACGGCAACATATTCGTGGACTGTCATCTGAAGGGTCTGTCTGACTATGCCGAGTTGGGGCGACTGCCAGACAACAAGGGAAAGAACTACCCTCATGCGGAGTGCGTCTTGCTGAACTGCACTTTGGAGAACATTCCTGCATACGGCTGGGGAACAATCGATGACGGTGCCAAGACGGCGACCATCCTTGAATTCAACAGTCACGACAGGGAAGACCAGCCTGTAGATACCTCTAAGAGAAATCCGCTGATGCGCCAGCTCGACCCCATTCGAGATGCTGAACTCATCGGCAAATACTCCAACAGCCATTGGGTCTTGGGATGGTAAGGAAATATCCAAGATGAAAGAAAGGAACCCATCTTCACAGACAAGTTCCCTTCACAAAAAATGGAAAATGATAAATATAGATTATTATTGTCTGCAAAGATAGTGAATACTTGTGATTTCCCAAAATAATTCGGTCGTTCATGTCGTATTAGCACTCTATTCTGTCACTTTAGAACACCTTCAGCTCGTTGTATATCCTTTGCACGGGCAGTCCCATGACATTAAAATAGCTTCCTTGCAATCCTGTCACGCCGATGTAGCCTATCCACTCCTGGATGCCGTATGCGCCGGCCTTGTCGAGAGGCTGGTAATTCTCAACGTAATAATCTATCTCATCATCTGTCAGTTCCTTGAAGGTCACATCGGTCGTCACACCGAAGCAACGCTGTTTTTTGCGCGTCATCAGACAGACCCCAGTGATGACCTGATGTGTCTGTCCGCTCAGTTCACGAAGCATCCTTCGGGCATCGTCGAGGCTGGAAGGCTTGCCTAGCACCTCATCGCCTAGCACAACCACCGTATCGGCCGTGATGATCAGGTCGTTGTCTGTCATCAGGTCCTGATAGGCCGCTGCTTTCTCTGAGGCAATATAGACTGGGATCTCTGCTGTCGGCAGCGTTGACGGATAGAATTCCTCTATGTCGGGCAGCACCTTCACCTCATAGTCAAAGTCCAGTCCGCTGAGCAGTTCCCGTCTGCGCGGCGAATTGCTCGCCAAAATGATATGATAGGGAGTCACCATCCGAAAGCCTTTGCGTTCATTACCCATTTACCCTGAGCCCTCAGGGTCTGTTCTATCACATCGCGGCCACAGCCGTGACCACCCGTCTTGTCGCTCACATAGATGCTGATCTCCTTGATTTCAGGACAGGCATCCTTCGGACAGACTGGGCAGCCCACACGGCGCATGACCTCTAAGTCGGGAATATCGTCGCCCATATACATCACCTCATCGTCAGAGAGGCCGTATTTCCGGAGAATGGCATCGTAGGTCTCTATCTTCACGGCACAGCCCAGGAAGATGTCCTCGACGCCGAGACCCTCATAGCGTTTACGGACGTTCTGGGTCTTAGCACCTGTCAGGATAACGATACGGAGCCCTAACTTCATCGCCAACTGGATGGCGTAGCCGTCCTTGATGTTCACCGTGCGAAGCGGCTCTCCTTCTGACGAGAGCGTGATGGTCTCTGAACTCAGCACCCCATCGACGTCAAACACAATCGCCCGTATCTTCGTCAGGTCGTAGTTAATCATAACGTTCAATGTTCAATATTTATTAAGGTGTACGTTTTCCCATTTCAGCCTGTCCTCCGCCTGTGGCTTGCGCTCATCAGCCCAGTGGCCGACAGCCAGAATGCAGAGGCAGTAGAGATTATCAGGGATGTCGAGAATGCCGCGGATGACCGTATCGGCCGTCGTACCATCATCGAGCCCACGGCCACGCATCTGAATCCAGCAGGAGCCCAGACCGAGTTCCTCTGCCTGATACTGCATGGAGATGGCGGCAATGGAACCGTCCTCCACCCAGCAGTCGTTTTCCATAGGGTCGCCCAAAACGACGATGGCAATGGGGGCTCCTTTCAGGAACTGGCTGCCCATGTTCTTCGCATCGGCCAGCTTTTCGAGATCCAGTTTGTCTTCGACGACCACAAACTGCCAGTTACGCTGGCTCTTCGATGTGGGGGCCATCAGGGCGGCACGAAGTATCAGCTTCAGGTCGTCGCCGTTGACTTCCTGATCTGTGAATTTACGATGGCTGCGGCGCATCTGCACCAAATCCTTAAATGTTGTCATAGCTTTGTCTTTTTATTAATTTTCGGCAAAAGTACGAAAAAGCGCTGACATTCCGAAGTATTTAAGAATCTTTAATGCGATAACTTAATATAAACAATAAGGTATTTGGCTGTTTTGGAAAAAATGCGTAACTTTGCAGCCAAATTGCGAAGAAAATGAACACAGCAAAGATCATTAACGACCCCGTTTTCGGATTTATCAAGATACCTCGCGGGCTGCTCTATGGCATAGTCGAGCACCCGTTGTTCCAGCGTCTGAACCGCATCAACCAGCTTGGTCTCGCCTCGGTGGTTTACCCAGGTGCCCGTCATACCCGTTTCCAGCACTCCCTCGGTTCTTTCTACCTGATGACCGAGGCTGTGCGGTCGCTGCAAGAGAAGGGCAACTTCATCTTCGACTCCGAAGAAGAGGCGGTTGAGGCCGCCATCCTGATGCACGATATCGGTCACGGGCCGTTCTCACACGTACTGGAGAATACCCTCATCCACGGCATCTCACATGAGGAGATCTCGCTGCTGATGATGGAGGAGATCAACCGCTGCTTCAACGGTCAGTTGAACCTGGCCATCTCCATCTTCAAGGGCACCTATGGGAAGGACTTCCTGCATCAGCTGATTTCGAGCCAGCTCGACATGGACCGGCTGGACTATCTGCGACGTGACTCGTTCTATACGGGCGTTACAGAAGGAAATATCGGAAGTGCGCGTATCATCAAGATGCTCAATGTAATAGATGATTCTCTTGTAGTAGAACAGAAAGGCATCTACTCACTCGAGAACTATCTGACCACACGACGGTTGATGTACTGGCAGGTATATCTTCACCGTACCTGTGTAGCCTACGAGAAAGTGCTGGTCAACATGCTCACGAGGGCCAAGTATTTGCTGCGTCAGAAGCAGTCCATTTTCGCCACCCCTGCCCTGCTCTACTTCCTCGAGAACGATGTCGATGCCCAGTGGTTCGCCGACCATCCTGAGGCATTGACCTACTACGGTGAACTCGACGACTCAGACATCTGGAGTGCGATGAAGGCCTGGAAGCGCCACGACGACAAGATCCTCGCGACACTGGCCTCCGATATGCTCGACCGCAGGATCTTCAAGGTGGAGGTTGAGGAAGAGCCCTTCGAAGAGGAACGCATTGCAGAGATAGCCGCTCAGATTGCCGATGAAATGAACATCAGCAAGGAAGATGCCCGCCGCTATATGATGAGCGTGACGACCATCTCGAAAGATATGTACAATGTGGACGATGATAGTATCACAATACTTTACAAAGACGGCACGTTGAAGGATATTTCCGAGGCTTCTGAATTGCTAAATGTTCAATTACTTTCTAAAAAAATCAGAAAAAACTACCTCTGTTACCAACGTTTTCAATAAATATTATTACCTTTGCGCACGAAATTTATATGCGAACCTCGAAATATGGAATTTACAGCAAAACAGATAGCCGACCTGATCCAAGGCCGCATAGAAGGTAATGAGAATGCTACGGTGAGCACCTTCGCCAAGATTGAAGAAGGGGTGCCTGGAGCCATCTCTTTCCTCTCTAACCCCAAATACACCCACTACATCTACGAGACCCGTTCGAGCGTTGTGCTCATCAACGAGGACGTGGAACTGGAGAAACCTGTTGAGACGACCCTCATCCGTGTGAAGAACGCCTACGAGTGCGTTGCCAAGCTCCTGCAGCTGTATGAGTCGATGAAGCCTAAGAAAACAGGCATTGACCCTTTGGCCAGCGTTTCGCCGAAAGCATCAGTGGGTCAAAATGTCTATATCGGCGCCTTTGCCGTCGTTGGCGACGGGGCCGTGATTGGCGACGGTACGCAGATTTATCCCCACACGGTGATTGGCGACGGTGTGATCATCGGTCAGAACAGCCTGTTCTATCCCCATGTGACCGTCTATCAGGGCTGTAAGATTGGCAATAACGTAACGATCCATGCCGGCAGCGTGATCGGTGCCGACGGTTTCGGTTTTGCCCCAAATGCTGAGGGCTACGATAAGATTCCGCAGATAGGTATCGTCATCATCGAGGACGACGTGGAGATCGGTGCCAACACCTGTATCGACCGTTCGACGATGGGTCAGACCGTCATCCATAAGGGGGTGAAGCTGGATAATCTCATTCAGGTGGCCCATAACTGTGAAATCGGCGAGAACACGGTGATGTCGGCACAAGTCGGCATGGCTGGCAGCACGAAGATCGGCGCCTGGTGCATGGTGGGCGGTCAGGCCGGCTTCTCAGGACATATCCATGTGAAGGATAAGACGTTCGTGGGAGCCCAGTGTGGTGTCATCGGCGATACGAAGGGCGACGGTGAGCAGCTCATCGGTTCGCCGGCCGTGAACCCGAAGATGTATTTCAAGGCCCGCGCCCTCGATGCCAAGTTGCCAGATATGTATCGCCAGATAGCCCAGCTACAGCGCGAAATAGAAGAATTAAAGAAAACAAAATAGCATGAAACAGAAAACGTTAAAAGGCAGTTTCTCATTGTTCGGTAAGGGACTGCATACGGGACTGAACCTGACTGTTACCTTCAATCCTGCCCCAGAGAATACTGGTTACAAGATTCAGCGCATCGACTTGGAGGGAGAACCCGTGATCGATGCCATTGCGGAGAACGTGGTTGACACGCAGCGTGGTACCGTCTTAGGCAAGGGTGATGCCAGATGCTCCACCGTGGAGCACGGTCTTTCAGCCCTCTATGCTCTCGGCATCGACAACTGTTTGATTCAGGTGAACGGTCCGGAGTTCCCCATCCTCGACGGCTCTGCCATCAAATACGTGGAGAAAATCCGTGAGGTAGGTATAGAAGAACAGAATGCGCCCAAGGACTGGTACATCATCCGCAAGAAGATTGAGGTGAAGGACGAGCAGAGCGGCTCTGTCATCACCATCCTGCCCGATGAGGAATTTTCGCTCACCGTCATGTGTTCGTTTGAGTCGAAGTTCATCAACTCGCAGTTTGCCACCGTCAACAAGGTGGAGGACTTCCCGACTGAAATAGCACCTGCTCGTACTTTCGTTTTTGTGCGTGACATTGAGCCGTTGCTGCAGGCCAACCTCATCAAGGGCGGCGACTTGGATAATGCCATCGTCATCTACGAGCGTCAGACCACCCAGGAGCGTCTTGACATGCTGGCAGACATGCTGCACGTAGAGCACCGTGATGCCACCGATCTTGGCTATATCCAGCACAAGCCGCTGGTGTGGGAAAACGAGTGTACGCGTCACAAGTTGCTTGACATCGTCGGCGATATGGCGCTTATCGGCAAGCCCATCAAGGGTCGCATCATCGCCACCCGTCCTGGCCATACGATCAACAACAAGTTTGCCCGTCTGATGCGCAAGGAGATCCGTAAGCATGAGGTGCAGGCACCCTTCTACGATCCCAACGAGGAGCCGGTGATGGATGTGAACCGCATCCGTGAGCTACTGCCTCACCGCTATCCGATGCAACTGGTTGACAAGGTGATCTCTCTTGGTGCCACCACTATCGTGGGTATCAAGAACATCACAGCCAACGAGCCTTTCTTCCAAGGGCACTTCCCTCAGGAACCCGTCATGCCTGGTGTCCTCCAGATTGAGGCAATGGCCCAGTGTGGAGGTCTGTTAGTACTCAATACGCTTGAGAATCCAAGTGAATGGAGTACCTACTTCATGAAGATTGACGACGTGAAGTTCCGTCAGAAGGTGGTTCCTGGCGATACGCTAATCTTCAAGGTGGATCTTTTGGCACCCGTTCGTCACGGTATCTCATCGATGAAGGGCTATATCTTCGTAGGCGACCACGTAGTAGCAGAAGCCACCTTCACCGCACAGATTGTAAAGAATAAGTAATCATAAAGCACAAAGTCTAATGAATCAGATACATCCTTTAGCAGTCGTTGACCCAGAGGCAAAATTGGGTGATGGTAATATCATCGGCCCTTTCTGTGTGATAGACAAGAACGTGGTCATCGGCGACAATAACAAGTTTCTGAACAATGTAACAATACACTACGGTGCCCGTATCGGCAATAACAACGAGTTCTTCCCTGGCGCCTCGATTTCTACGAAGCCTCAGGACCTGAAATTCCAAGGTGAGGACACCACCTGCCAGATTGGTGACAACAACTCCATTCGCGAGAATGTAACCATCAGCCGAGGAACGGCTTCAAAGGGCACCACCATCGTGGGCAATGGCAATCTGCTGATGGAGAATATGCATGTGGCTCATGATTGTGCTATCGGCAATGGCTGTATAATCGGTAACTCTACCAAGTTCGCTGGTGAGGTCGTGGTCGACGACTGTGCCATCATCTCTGCCACCTGTCTCTTCCATCAGTTCTGCCATGTAGGTAGCTATATCATGTTCCAGGGTGGTACGCGTACCAGTCAGGACATTCCTCCTTTCGTGATTGCCGGTAAGGAACCTGTGCGCTATGCTGGTGTGAATCTGGTGGGACTGCGCCGTCGTGGCTTCCCCCGTGAGACCATCGAGGCCATCCATGAGGCCTACCGCATCATCTATTCACAAGGCGTGTTGAAGGACGGTGTGGCAATGGCCCGCGAACAGTTCCCTGAATCCAAGGAAGTGGAGTATATCTGCTCGTTTATCGAGAACTCCAAACGTGGCATCATTAGATAAGAAGTGAGCGGCAAGACACTGATTGTCATTACAGGACCTACGGCTGTCGGCAAGACCCGTCTCTGTCTCGACATCGCCAAGCATTTCGACATTCCAATCATCAATGCTGATTCCAGACAAATCTACCGTGAACTGAGTATCGGAACGGCCAAACCCACAGCCGAAGAGATGCAACAGGTGAAGCATTACTTCGTGGGATGTCTCAGTCTGAAAGACTACTATAGTGCATCGCTCTTTGAACAACAGGTACTCGAACTGCTGGAGAAACTGTTTCAGGACAGTGACTATGCCCTGATGGCGGGTGGCAGCATGATGTATATCGACGCCGTCTGCAACGGGATTGACGAGATTCCAACCATCGACGACGAGACCCGTGCCACGATGAAACGGCGGCTGGCCTCAGAGGGATTGGAGAAACTTTGTGAGGAACTGAGAAGGCTCGACCCTGAATACTACGAGATCGTTGACCGTCAGAATCCCAAGCGGGTGGTTCATGCCCTCGAGATCTGTACGATGACAGGTCAGACTTACACGTCATTCCGGAAGAAGGAGTCAGGAGTCAACAGTCAGGTGCGCCCTTTCCGCATTGTGAAGATTGGCTTGAACCGAGAGCGCGAAGAACTCTACAATCGGATTAACGCCCGTGTCGATCAGATGATGGCACGTGGACTCCTGAAAGAAGCCGAACAGATGTATCCATTGAGAGAGCTAAATGCCTTGAATACTGTCGGTTATAAGGAGCTGTTCGAGTGTTTTGAGGGTCGATGGCCCTTGGAGGAGGCCCTAGAGCGCATCAAAGGGAATACCCGCCGTTACGCCCGCAAACAACTCACCTGGTACAAGAAAGACCCTGATATCAGGTGGTTTCATCCCGATCAGAAAGAAGAGATCATCAACTACATATTACAATAAGGAAATATGAAGAAGATATTCGCAAGCATCATCCATTGGATCAAGGGCATCTGGCCCTGGTATAAGAGCCTTTACAAAGGACGCCCCTGGTATATCAAGACAATAGTGGCCATTGCTTCGCTCATAGTGGCCTTCTTCCTCTACCTTGGAGCTGTTGACACCAATTTCCTCTGGCTCTTCGGTAAGTCACCTTCGATGGCCACCATCAAGAACAAGCGTCCGTCGCAGGCCTCTGAGATATACAGTGCCGACAATGTGATGATCGGCAAGTATTTCAGCGAGAACCGTACACCCGTGAAGTTCGAAGAGGTGAATCCCGTGTTCTGGAAGGCACTCGTGGATACAGAAGATGAGCGGTTCTTCTCTCATCACGGTATCGACTACACGGCCTTTGCCGCCGTGGCTAAAGAGTACATCCTGCACAGGGATGCCCGTGGTGCCTCGACCATCACCCAACAGTTGGCCAAGAATTTGTTCCGCACCCGTTCAGAATACTCCACAGGTCTCTTAGGCAACATACCTGGTCTGAAGATGCTCATCATGAAGAGCAAGGAGTGGATCACGGCCTACAAGCTGGAATATTTCTTCTCGAAGGAGGAAATCCTGACGCAGTATGCCAACACCGTTGATTTCGGATCGAATGCCTTCGGAATCAAGACGGCCTGTAAGACCTATTTCGGCTGTACCCCTAAGGAACTGACGCCCGAGAAGGCTGCCGTACTGGTAGGTATGCTTAAAGCTACTACCTATTATAATCCCCTCATCAATCCGGAAAACGCCTTGAAGCGTCGTAATATCGTACTTGACTTGATGAAGAAGCATGGTGATCTTACGGAATCGGCGTGCGACTCTTTGAAGGCAATGGATATAGACCTTGACTACAGTGTGGAGAGTGCTTATGACGGTCAGGCCAACTACTTCCGTGAGGCTGTGGCCAACTATCTGAGAGACTGGTGCAAGGACAACGGCTACGACCTCTATACCGACGGTCTGAAGATCTATACCACCATCGACACCCGTATGCAGAAATACGCCGAGGACGCTGCCCGCAAGCAGATGATGCAGGTGCAGAAGAACTTCGACAACCATTGGGGCTCTACCAATCCCTGGCAGGACGAGCATCACATCGAGATTGCCCATTTCATCGAGGACATTGCCAAGCGGCAACCTTATTATAAGCAGCTCTCCAAGAAGTTCGGCGGGAATGAGGATTCTATCAACTACTACCTGAACGTACCGCATAAGGTGAAATTGTTCGACTACAACGGCGGACAGATAGAGAAGGAGATATCGACGATGGACTCCATCCGCTATATGGTACGTTTCATGCACTGCGGTTTCGTGGCTATGGAGGCAGAGACCGGACAGGTGAAGGCCTGGGTGGGCGACGTGGACTTTAACTCATGGAAATATGATAAGGTGACGGCGATGCGCCAGCCAGGTTCTACTTTCAAGCTCTTCGTCTATACCGAGGCGATGAACCAGGGGCTCACGCCCTGTGACCGTCGACAGGACTCCTACTTCGCAATGAAAGTGTGGGATCCGGGTAAGAAAAAGGAAACGACGTGGGCGCCTACGAATGCCAACGGCTATTTCACTGGCGACTCAATGCCGCTGAAAGTGGCCTTCGCACAGAGTGTCAACTCCATTGCCGTGAAGTTGGGTCAGGAAGTGGGTATCAACAATATTGTAAATACAGCCTACAATATGGGTATCAAGAGTAAGCTCGACCCCACACCGTCGCTTACACTCGGCTCGAGTGACGTGAACCTTCTGGAACTGGTGAACAGCTATTGCACCGTTGCTAATGACGGCAAGATGCACGAGCCCGTGCTCGTAACCCGAATCCTTGACCGTGACGGCAACGAGATATATGTCGGCCCAACAGAACAGCGTCAGGCAATTCCTTACAAGAGTGCTTACCTGATGCAGCAGATGCTGTTAGGCGGACTGCGTGAACGTGGTGGTACCTCAATGAGTCTTTGGGGCTATGTGGGACAATTCGACAAAGATACGGAATTCGGTGGAAAGACCGGAACGTCAAATAATCATTCTGATGCCTGGTTCGTAGGTGTCTCGCCCAAACTGGTGGCAGGTGCATGGGTTGGCGGAGAGTACCGTAGCATTCATTTCCGCACAGGTCAGCTGGGACAAGGTTCTCGTACGGCACTCCCCATTTGTGGCTATTTCTTCCAATCGGTACTGGGAGACCCGCAATTCAAGCAGTATCACGGTAAATTCAGCAAGCCCAAGGATGACAACATCACTGCTGAAATGTATCTGAACTGTCAGTATGTCTATCACATGGCTGACTCTGATTCCATCGATACCGACTCGCTCGACCTCGAGGAATATGAGGAATACATTGAATACGATGCCGATGGCAATCCCATCCGCAAACCCATAGAGCCTGATGAGCCCGACGAAGCCAATCAACAGCCTACAGAGGCGCCAGAAGGTGAAGCGACTAAAGAGGATTAATAGAGTGTAATTTCGACAACAAGCCCTATTATTGAGATAATACAATCGTTTGCGCCAATTAAATTGTTAATCTTTAAAAAAATTAGGCGTTGTGCGGGAACACAGAGGACTTGTTAAAAAAAAAGTGCTGAAAAAGTTTGTGAGTATAAAAAAAACTCTATACCTTTGCACTCGTTATCCTGAAAACAATCTTTTTACCTTAGAAAACTAATACCTATTGAAGATATGGAGCGATTGCTTGTGAAAGTCGTCGCTTTATTTTTTTATTATACTCAAAACGTTAAACTTTCCTAAATATAATCATAATTATCAATCATCAATTGTCAATTTTCAATTAAAGTTAGTACCTTTGCACCCCGATTTGAGTCCGTAGGGGCTGAGTGAAGTGTGTACGAACGTATGCCGCCTCGCGGAAAAAACCCTTTAATACAATATAATAATGTACGCAATTGTAGAGATTCAGGGTCAGCAGTTCAAGGTAGAGCAGGGTAACAAGCTCTTCGTGCATCACATCAAGGATGTTGAGGCCGGCAAGACTGTTGAATTTGACAAGGTGCTGCTCGTAGATGCTGACGGTGCAGTGACGGTAGGTGCTCCGACCGTAGAGGGAGCAAAGGTAGTGTGTGAGGTTATCAACCCGCTCGTGAAGGGCGACAAGGTGATTGTGTTCAAGATGAAGCGCCGCAAGGACTCTCGTAAGCGCAACGGTCATCGTGAGCAGTTCACACAGGTAGAAGTTAAATCAGTAATCGCTTAATCAAAAGGAGGACTTAGAAATGGCTCATAAAAAAGGTGTAGGTAGTTCTAAGAACGGTCGTGAGAGCGCAGCTCAGCGACTGGGCATTAAGATTTTTGGCGGTCAGCAGTGTGTTGCTGGTAACATCATCGTTCGCCAGCGTGGTACGAAGCACAACCCAGGCAACAATGTTGCCATCGGTAAGGACGATACCCTCTTCGCTCTCGTAGACGGTACGGTTCAGTTCCACAAGGGTGCTCGCAACAAGAGCGTTGTTTCAGTAATTCCTAACGCTGAGGCTTAACATTTTCAATTCAGAAAAAACTTATTTCCAAACAAACAACAGAGTCCTTCTCTTCTATGAAGAGAGGGATTTCTGCTTTTTTATACCTTTTCCTTTGGTAGTTCGCTCATTTATTCGTAACTTTGCACCTTAGAAATTAAATTCAAACTAAAAATACGTATTAAAGATGTTAACACTCAAACTCATCAGTGAGCAAACTGAACGTGTGGTTCGTGGTCTGGAGAAGAAGCATTTCCCTAATGCACAGCAGGCCATCGACGAAGTATTGGCCGTAGATAAGAAGCGCCGTGAGGCTCAGCAGGAACTCGACAAGAGCCTGAACGAGCAGAAGCAGCTCTCAGGACAGATTGGCCGATTAATGAAAGAAGGAAAGAAAGACGAGGCAGAGCAGGTGAAGGCTCAGGTGGCTGAACTCAAGGAGAAATCCAAACAGCTCGACGAGACGATGGCCAAGGCCCAGGAGGAGATGACCACCCTGCTCTGTCAGATTCCGAATATCCCCTACGACGAAGTGCCTGAGGGCAAGGCCGCGGAAGACAACCATGTGGTGAAATCGAACTTGAAGGAGTGCGGGCCCAACGATACCGTAGGCAACTGGGATGTGAACCCCTCGCTGGGTATCGCCAATCCCCTGCCCCACTGGGAACTCGCCAAGAAATACAATCTCATTGACTTCGACCTGGGTGTGAAGATCACTGGCGCTGGATTCCCTGTCTATATCGGGAAGGGTGCACAATTGCAGCGTGCACTCATCAACTTCTTCCTGGCCGAGGCCAACAAGGCCGGCTATACGGAGATCATGCCTCCGACGGTGGTGAATGCCGCCTCGGGTTATGGTACAGGTCAGCTGCCTGATAAGGAAGGTCAGATGTATCACTGCGAGATCGACGACTTCTATCTGATTCCCACGGCCGAAGTACCTGTGACGAATATCTATCGTGACGTGATTCTCGACGAGAAGGACCTGCCCATTAAGAACTGTGCCTATACAGAGTGCTTCCGTCGTGAGGCAGGCAGCTATGGTAAGGACGTTCGCGGCTTGAACCGTCTGCATGAATTCTCGAAGATTGAGATCGTGCGCATCGACAAACCTGAGCACTCAAAGGAGAGCCACAAGGAGATGCTCGCCCACGTAGAAGGCTTGCTGAAGAAGCTCGAACTGCCCTATCGTATTCTGTTGCTGTGTGGTGGCGACCAGAGTTTCACCTCTGCCATCTGCTACGACTTCGAGGTCTATTCAGAGGCTCAGGGTCGTTGGCTCGAGGTGTCTTCCGTCTCGAACTTTGACACCTATCAGGCCAACCGTCTGAAGTGCCGCTATCGTCCTGAGGGTAGCAAGAAGCCCGAGCTCTGTCACACGCTGAACGGCTCTGCACTCGCTTTGCCGCGTATCGTGGCTGCCCTGCTGGAGAACAACCAGACGGAGAACGGTATCAAGATTCCCGCCGCCCTTGTTCCCTACATGGGTTGCGATATGATCGATTAATCAACAATAAACAGATATGAATAAGATTGTAAGAAAAGAGCAATTCTCAGAGAAGGTTTTCTTGTTTGAGATTGAGGCGCCACTGATTGCGAAGAGCCGTAAGGCCGGTAACTTCGTGATTGTACGCGTAGGTATGAAAGGTGAGCGTATGCCTCTGACCATCGCCGCCGCAGACATCGAGAAAGGCACTATCACGCTGGTAGTTCAGATGGTGGGACTCTCCTCAAAGAAACTCTGCGCCCTCAACGAAGGCGACTATGTGACCGACGTTGTAGGCCCGTTGGGTAATCCTACGAAAATCGAGAAATACGGTACTGTCGTTTGTGCCGGTGGTGGCCTTGGTGTGGCTCCCATGCTGCCCATCATCCAGGCACTGAAGGCTGCTGGCAATAGGGTCCTCTCTGTGATGGCTGGTCGCTCGAAGGACCTAATCATCCTTGAGGACAAGGTTCGCGAGAGTTCTGATGAGGTGATCATCATGACCGACGATGGCTCGTATGGCGAAAAGGGTGTAGTGACCGTTGGTATGGAGAAGTTCTTCGAGCAGGAGCACGTCGATAAGGTGTTCGCCATCGGTCCTCCCATCATGATGAAGTTCTCGAACCTCACGGCTCAGAAGCACAATATCCCCTGCGAAGTCTCGCTGAACACCATCATGGTCGATGGTACGGGTATGTGTGGTGCCTGCCGTCTGACAATCGGTGGCAAGACAAAGTTTGTCTGCATCGATGGTCCTGAGTTTGACGGTGCCCTCGTGGATTGGGACGAGATGTTCAAGCGCATGGGCACTTTCAAGCGCGAGGAGCAGGAAGAGCTGGCTCACTACGAGGAGCACCTTGATTCTGTTTCTGCATGTGACGATGCCATCGTCACAACCACCACGGACGTCGTGATGGACAGCGATCCTGCGAACGACAGCATTGACATCCTCACCAATCGTGATGCCGAATGGCGTAAGGAGCTGCGGGCTTCGATGAAACCCAAGGAGCGCACGCAGATCGAGCGTGTCATCATGCCTGAACTCGACCCTGTCTATCGTGCCACTACCCGTCTAGAAGAGGTGAACATCGGCCTCACCAAGGAGATGGCGATGACCGAGGCCAAGCGTTGTCTAGACTGCGCCAAGCCTTCGTGCGTAGAGGGTTGTCCTGTGAATATCAACATCCCGTCGTTTATCAAGAATATCGAGCGTGGTCAGTTCCTGGCTGCCGCCAAGGTACTTAAAGACACCTCTGCCCTGCCCGCCGTCTGCGGACGTGTCTGTCCTCAGGAGAAACAGTGCGAGAGCAAGTGTATCCATCTGAAGATGAACGAGCCCGCTGTGGCTATCGGCTATCTGGAGCGTTTCGCTGCCGACTTCGAGCGTGAGAGCGGAAATATCTCCCTGCCTGAGATTGCCCCCGCCAACGGCATCAAGATTGCCGTCGTGGGTTCTGGCCCTGCCGGCCTGAGCTTCGCTGGAGATATGGTGAAGAAGGGTTACGACGTGTATGTTTTCGAGGCCCTGCATGAGATTGGCGGTGTGCTGAAGTATGGTATCCCTGAGTTCCGTTTGCCCAACAAGATCGTTGATGTTGAGATAGAGAACCTTGCCAAGATGGGCGTTCACTTCCAGACCGACGTCATCGTCGGAAAGACCATCAGCGTAGAACAACTGGAGGCACAGGGCTTTAAGGGTATCTTCGTAGGCTCTGGCGCTGGTCTGCCCAACTTCATGAATATCCCTGGCGAGAACAACATCAATATCATGTCATCGAACGAGTATCTGACGCGTGTGAACCTGATGGATGCTGCTAACCCCAAGACCGACACCCCGTTGAATCCTGCCAAGAGCGTGCTCGTGGTGGGTGGTGGTAACACCGCTATGGACTCTTGTCGTACGGCCAAGCGTCTGGGGGCTGAAGTGACACTTGTTTACCGTCGTTCTGAGGTCGAGATGCCTGCCCGTCTGGAGGAGGTGAAGCATGCCAAGGAGGAAGGTATCAACTTCCTGACGCTGCACAATCCTATCGAATATATCGCCGATGAGCAGGGTGCCGTGAAGCAGGCTGTGCTGCAGGTGATGGAACTTGGCGAGCCTGATGCCTCAGGTCGTCGCAGCCCAGTACCCGTAGAGGGTAAGACCGTGACACTCGATGTCGATCAGGTAATCGTGGCTGTAGGTGTATCACCTAACCCATTGGTTCCCAAGTCTATCCCTGGCCTCGAACTCGGTCGTAAGAACACGATAGCCGTCTCTGAGAAGATGCAGTCTTCTCGCAGCGAGATCTTCGCTGGTGGTGACATCGTGCGTGGCGGTGCTACGGTGATCCTCGCTATGGGCGATGGTCGTCGTGCTGCCCTCAATATGGACAAGCACCTGAGAGGTGAGAAGTGAAAAGTGAGAAGTGAATAGTCAGAGTGATAATGAGAGCCGTCGCCTGGAGAAGAGGCTGAACGAGCGTTTTGTCAAGGCAATGGCTACTTATCATCTGATAGAAGATGATGACTGTATCCTCGTGGGACTTTCTGGTGGTAAGGACTCTCTCCTACTATTGGAACTTCTGGCAAAGCGTGCCAAGATCCTGCACCCACGATTCAGAGTGGAGGCCCTACACGTGAGGATGGAGAACATCCATTACGAGACGGACAGCAGCTATCTTCAGCAGTTCTGCGACGATCTGGGAGTTCCCCTCTACGTGAGCACGACGCGCTTCGAGGTTGAGCCTGTTGAGCAGGCTGCTGTGCCACAGCAGCATCCATCCTCTGCCGCCCGCCTCCGCAAGCAAAAACAGCCCTGCTTCCTCTGCTCATGGAACCGCCGCAAAGAGCTCTTCAATCTCGCTCAGGAACTTGGCTGCAACAAAATCGCTCTCGGTCACCATCAGGACGACATCCTGCATACGGCACTGATGAACCTCACCTTCCAAGGCCGATTCGGCACGATGCCAGCACGCCTGAAAATGCGGAAGATGCCTCTGACAATCATCCGTCCGCTGTGTATGATAGAGGAACAGGACATCAAGGCCTTTGCTGAAATGCAAGGCTATCAGAAGCAGCAGAAGCTCTGTCCCTACGAGAGTCAGTCGAACCGGACGGATATCCGACGCCTTTACGAGCAGATGGAACAGATGAATCCTGAGATCCGTTATAGCATTTGGAATGCTTTGAACACCGACAATAAATTGATAGAAGAATAATATCATAACTCAATGAATATAAAGAATATAGCCATTTTCACTCTTGTTTTTCTTGCGCCCGTCGCGATGCAGGCACAAAAGAAGAAACCCGTCAAGAAACCTGTCGTGGTAGTACCAGCCCAACCGCAGGAAGATCCTCGTATCACAGAGATGCGAGAACTCACCCAGCAGATCATCTTCATCGATAGTGTGGTAGTCAGCAAGTCTGAATTTCTCAATGCCATCCGGCTCAATCCTGAGTCAGGATTGCTTGCCACCTACGACGACTTCGTGGGCAGCGACGACCACTCCGACTGCACGGTATATCTCAACGAGATGGGTAACAAATGCTATTTCTCGAATATTAACGAAAATGGGCGCATCTGGCTCTATACTGCTGATAAGTTGGGAGAGGAATGGGGCGCTCCTATCCCCGTGACTGGTATCGACGAGGGCATCACTGAGGCCAACTATCCCTTTATGATGGCTGATGGCATCACACTTTATTTCGCAGCCAAAGGCGGTGAGAGTATCGGCGGCTATGACATCTTCTTCACCCGCAACGACTCTGAGAACGGCCATTTCTTCAAGCCGGAAAATGTCGGAATGCCCTTCAATTCCGAGGCTAACGACTATATGTTTGCCATTGACGAGATGGCTAATATCGGTTATTTCGCCTCCGACCGTCGTCAGCCCAATGGCAAGGTGTGTGTCTATATGTTTATCCCGCCTACGACGAGACGCAGCTATGATCTGGATGCCTATTCCGATGCCCAGTTGCGCTCACGGGCTGAGATACGTCGCATTGCCGATACATGGGGCAATGGTAAGGAACGCAAGGCTGCCTTGGAGCGTCTCAAGAACCTCGTTGCCCAGAGTAACAGCAGGCAGCAACAGAGTAAAAAACAGCAAGGCAACATCTCGTTTGTCATAAACGATCGTGTCACTTATACCTCTATCAGTCAATTCCGTGCAACAGATAACGACGTGCTGTTCCGCGAATATCAGTCGATGCAGAAACAGCAGAAGGAACTGAAGGAAAATCTCGACAAGGCCCGCAACTACTATCGCAAGGCCAAGTCAGCCGACCGCGATATACTGCGCAAGGAGATCCTGGACAGCGAGCGTCAGTATGAGTCGTTCCTCAAAGAGATGAAAACCCTTGAGAAGCGCATCCGTAATGCAGAAAACCAAATGATAAACCAATAGAACAAAAAAGCTTATGAAAAGAACTTTTCCTGAATCCGAACTGATCATCAATGCTGATGGATCCTGTTTCCATCTGCATCTGAAACCAGAACAGTTGGCCGATAAGGTCGTACTGGTGGGCGATCCTGCACGCGTTGACACGGTGGCTGCCCATTTTGACACGAAAGAGTGTGATGTCAGCAGCCGCGAGTTCCACACCATCACAGGTACCTACAAAGGCAAGCGCATCACGGTACAGAGTCATGGCATCGGCTGCGACAACATCGATATCGTGGTCAACGAGCTTGATACACTTGCCAACATCGATTACCAGACGCGTGAGGAGTGCGACGAGCATCGCACACTGACGATGGTTCGCATCGGCACCTGTGGTGGCCTCCAACCCTTCACTCCTACGGGCAGTTTCATCGCCTCCGTCAAGAGCATTGGCTTCGACGGTCTTCTGAACTATTACGCAGGTCGCAATGTGGTTTGCGACATCCCCATGGAGAAGGCTTTCTGCGAGCACATGCAGTGGGATCCAATCAAAGGCGCGCCCTATGTGTCCATTGCCGACGAAGAGCTCATCGACCAGATTGCCAAAGACGATATGGTGCGCGGCTATACCATCTCCTGTGGTGGCTTCTATGGACCTCAGGGGCGTGTGCTCCGTGCCGACATCGCCGATCCCAAGCAGAACGAAAAGATTGAGGCTTTCGAGTACGAGGACATGAAGATCTGTAACTTCGAGATGGAATCGTCGGCTGTCGCTGGTCTTGCCTCTCTGTTGGGCCATCGCGCCATGACCTGCTGCATGGTCATCGCCAACCGCTACACAACGGAGATGAATACCGAGTACAAAAACTCCATCGATACCCTCATCGAGAAAGTTCTCGATAGAATATAAATGAACGATACTATCTGCGCTCTCGCCACAGCACCAGGTGGCGCCATCGGAATAATAAGAATCTCAGGCCCGCAATCGCTTGAGATTCTTTCTCACGTATTCACCAAAGACCTTACGCAGGCCAAGCCAAACACCATTCACTACGGCCACATCGTTGAGTATGATGCTGTGTCACAGCATCAAATCCCCCTTGACGATGTGCTCCTCTCCATCTTCCGCGCCCCCCACTCCTACACCGGCGAAGACAGTGTGGAGATTTCCTGCCACGGCTCGCGCTATATCTTAAATAAGGTATTGGATCTGCTGATAGCCAACGGCTGTCGCATGGCCAACCCTGGTGAATACACCATGCGCGCCTATCTCAACGGCAAGATGGACCTCTCGCAGGCCGAAGCCGTTGCCGACCTGATTGCCTCGGATAACAAAGCCACCCATCAGATGGCAATGAGTCAATTGAGAGGACATTTTTCATCCGAACTGTCAAAACTACGCGAGCAATTGCTGGAACTTACCTCATTGTTAGAATTGGAACTTGATTTCTCAGACCACGAAGACCTCGAATTTGCCGACCGCAGCAAGCTCTTAGAATTGACCAAAACAATTGACACACATATCACTCGTCTGGCTGACAGTTTCGAGACAGGACAGGCCCTTAAACAGGGCATCCCTGTGGCCATCGTCGGCAAGACCAATGTGGGTAAGTCCACGCTAATCAATGCGTTGCTGAAAGAAGATCGTGCCATCGTCTCCGACATTCACGGCACCACGCGCGACACCATCGAGGAGACAATGGATATTAATGGTATACAATTCCGTTTCATCGACACAGCAGGTCTTCGTAAAACAAATGATGAGGTAGAGCAAATCGGCATAGAGCGTACCATCCAAAAAATCAAACAGGCACGCATCGTCATTTGGTTACTCGACCAAAGGCCTACTTGGAGCGAGATGGACGAAATGGATGAACTCAGCAAAGGCAAGAAATGTATTTACGTTCACAACAAAGCGGATTTGATTGATATCCACAAATTCAATCCCTATATCTTGCCGTTATCCATGATTAGTGCAAAGAACGGTAACGGCATTTCTAATCTGAAACAACGCATCTTTGAAGAAGCCGAAAGAGCTGGTCTAACCACAAATGCCAACGAGATTATCGTCACCAACGCCCGCCACTATGATGCTCTATGCCGTGCCCACTCCCATCTCCAGCGCGTCATAGAAGGACTTCAGAATCAACTCAGCGGCGACCTCCTTTCCGAAGACCTGCGCCTTACCCTCGACACCCTTGCCGAGATCACTGGCGGCCAAATTACTCCTAACGAAGTGTTAGGAAATATCTTTAAGCATTTCTGCGTGGGAAAGTAGAACCGCTAAAACAACTCTGAACAATTTGGAACAGCTATAAGAAAGTCTCTCATTTTGAGGGACTTTCGCTATTTTAACACTTTTAGTCCCATATTTGTTCTGGTTCATCTCAGAACTCTGTTGATTTCCTATTCCCAACAATCGATTTTGTACATTTTATTTCCAGTAACTTGAATGATGCCCTTCCGTACATGACTCTTTTGATGGCCTTGATTTTACAGACAGTTC
>Ga0310786_10001379_pt1 | contig 39091 bp, 46 predicted proteins | sample AusTroGonzalo_MG_FD_203881 | JGI IMG/M metagenome (GOLD analysis project Ga0310786, IMG submission 203881) | Bovine rumen microbial communities from tropical cattle in Woodstock, Queensland, Australia - Gonzalo_03 (v2) (version 2) | ecosystem: Host-associated > Mammals > Digestive system >... | reverse complement strand
GCGGCGCGCTCCAGGTTCTCGCGGAACGCGGTCTGATTGGCGAGATTGTCCATGGGCGAGGAGCCGGGGCGGACGAGCTCGCCGGCCTCGTTGACCGCGACTTCCGCAAGCTCTGGGATCGGCCCCTTCGCGAGCTCCCGGTCGATGTAGTTCTTATTCCCACGGAGAGCCTTCCCGCCGAGGGTCTTGTGCCCGTAGAGCGAGGGGTTCACCTTCTGGGAGACCTTGCCGATTTCCTCTTCGGTCATGGAGGAGAGGAGGCCGCGATATTCCGAGATCGGGAAAAACCGCCCGCTTTCGTGGACGCCGTTCCAGTCCCTTCCGGCCATTGTGTATTCGATGCCGTCGATGACGTTGTCCGCGGCCTGCGCAGCCTTGTCGGTCTTCGTGCGGGAGGTCTTCGAGCCAGCCTTCGAGGAGGTTTTCGAGAGCTTCGCCTTCACGAGGTCGCGGATGCCGTCGGCGGAGAGGATGCCGACGCCTTCGTCGAAGGCGGTGTTGAAGGTGTCGTCGAGCATGGCCTGCACGGGGCGCACCTCCTCGCGCACCTTCGCGGCGGCGAGGGCGTTCCCGTCGGCCTCGTATTGCTCGGCGACCTTGAGCCGCTTCTGCACCCAGGCGTCCACTTCGTTCAAGCGGCGGGCGACGGCCATTTCCAGCGTCTCGCCTTCGCGGGGCGTCGGGAAGTCGGCGTCGCCGGTGAGGCGCTGGTAGTGCTGCTTGAACTTGTCCGAGGTCTTGAGGTTCTGCGCGAGCTTTTCGTCGTTCGCCTTGTAGAGATTGCCGAGGCGCTGCCCCCACTTGCCCTCCCACGAGAGCGAGTGGACGATGCCGAGCTTGTCTCCGAGACTCCCGTTTTCGAGGAGCGCGGTCTGGTATTCGCCGATCGGCTTCCCCCCGATCGTGCGGTTGTCGAGGTTCCCGTAGTCGATTTCGTTCGGCTTGAAGTGATACTTCCCGCGCGTGCCGGTCTTCGCGACGATCTTGAGCGACTTGCCCAGAACGGGAACGCCCAGCGCCGCGCCGGCGGCGAACTTCCCCATGCCCTCGGCTTCCTCGGGATCGAGGTAGTCGCCGTTGAGGGCGCGCTCCCAGGCGTAGGTCTCCGCGCCGGTTGCGGCAGCTCCAGCCCCGTAGCCGATCGCGGAGCGCGCGCCCTGCGGAATGGCTGCGGGCAGCTTCGAGGCGACGGCGGAGGGAACCTTCGTCGAGAGGTTCATGAGCCCGAGCCCCTTCGCGGCCACTCCCGGAGCGCCGACGAGCATCGTAGAGCCTGCGGTGGCGGGGTCGGCGAAGACGCCGCGCGGGTTGTCCATGCGCAGCTGCTTCGGTTCCTCGTCCATGAAGGGGTTGGCGTAGTTGTAGACGGTCTGCCCGGCGGCGCGAGGAACGAGCCCGAAGAGGTCGAGGACGGCCTGCGCGCCGACGTTGAAGATGTTTTCGCCCATCCGCAGGCGGTCTTTCGCGCGCGGGAAATACTGGTCGGAGGCGGGAATGGCCTCCGCGCCCGAGCGCTGGAGGTTCGCGTGCATCTCCTTCTCGGCCTTCCAGCCCTCGAGGTTGCGCCGGAGCGCTTCGCGTTGCGCTGCCGTGAGGGGTTGACGGCCTGCGGCGATGCGTTCTTTGTCGGAGACGGCGAGGAGGTTCGCCGCGTCCACGGCGTCCTCTTCGCTCCAGTCCGCCCACGGGGCTTTCCACTGCTCGGCCATTACTTGTTCCCTCCGTTAAGGAGTTTCTCTTCCTTCTCGACGCTCGGGAGCTGCGGAACGACCGGAGGTTTCTTTTCGTTCTTGTCGTCTCCGGTTCCCCAGCTCTTCGAGAGCGGCTTTTCGAGGCGCGCCCAGCGACCGAGGGAGACGTTCGCGGACGGCGAGACGAGGAGAGTCTTCCCGTAGGCCGCCTTCTCGCCGATCTGCCCGGCGGCGCGCGCTTCGATGCGCTTGTTCACGGAGCGGACGACGGCCTGGACTTCCGCGATGGCGTTCTCGATTTCGGCGTTGTATTCCTCCGCCGTGATTTCGTCCTTCGCGGCGAGGCCGAAGAGCCCCTTCGCGGCGTTCGCGAGGGTCTTCGCCTGCTCGGTGCCGAAGTCGTCGCCGGATCGGGCTACCGCGTCCACGGCGCGCTTTACTGCGCGGAGGTTGGCCTTCGCCTGCCCGAGGTCTTTCGGCGCGGAGAGCATCTGCCCGTTGAGAACGTCCTCGAGGGCGAAGAGCGCCTCCTGCGCGTCCTGCGAGGGCTTTTCGAGCGAGCCCCAGTAGTCGCGCGCCTCCTTCGTGACGGCGAGCGCCATGTCCTGCTTCGTCTTCTCCATGTTGAGACGGCGGGCTTCCATTTCCGAGAGGGTGTTGTCCTCCTTGAGGGTGCGTTCGCGCGCTTCCTTGAGGATGCCGAGGAGGGCGAAGCGCACCTTCTCGGAGGGCTCGTTCTGGACGAGCTCGGAGACGCGCTCGCGCATCTTGTCGAAGTCGTAGATGAGCGAGAGTTCCTGCACGTAGCCGAGATACCGCTTCTTGTCCTCGGGGCCGAAGCCGGCGTCGTCGGCGAGGGAGGTGTCGAAACCGCCCTCGGAGGTGTCCTGCGCGGAGGCGCCGGGCGCGCCCTGCGCGGGGTTCTCCGCATCCACGCCCATAGCGCGGAGTTGGGCGGCGCGGAGCCGGTCGAGCTGCTTGTCGATCTTGTCGATCCCCGCGTTCGCGCGTTCGACGTCTCCGCTGGCGAGGAGGTAGCCGTTCTTCGCGGCGGCGACCTTCGCCTGCTCCAGCTGCGCGCGCTGCTTCTCGAGGGCGTCGATTTGGCCCTGGAATTTGATGACGCGCGGGTCGCCGCCGAGCTTTGCGATTTCGTCCTCGTGCGCGCGAGCCTGCCGCCCGCGCTCGGTGAGGGCGTTGAAGAGGTCGCCGTCGAGGTGGCGCACCCGCCCGGCCAGCGAGAGATACTGCTCGCTCTCGGGAATGTCGTAGAGCTTGGCGAGCTTCGCCTTCTCGGCCTCGTCGGTCACTTCCCCGGCGAGATAGCGGCGCTTGTTTTCGGTCGCTTCGTCGAGGATGCGCGCGGCCTCCTTCTTGCGGAGGCGGTCGATGATGCCGCCCATGCCCGCGCCGAAGTTCGCGCCGAGGGTCGAGAAGCGGTTGAAGGCGTTGTTCCGCGCGGTTTCCTGCTGGCGCGCGCCTTCGAGGTAGATGTCCGCGAGGTTGGGGAGATTGACTGCCATAACGTCCTCCTACTTCTTCCCGAGCGCCGCGCCGAAAATGGAGCCGAGGAAGCCGAGCATCGCCTGCTCCTGCTGCGCCTTGCGGGTCTTTTCCGCCTCTTCCTTCGCGGCGTCGGCGGCGACCTTCGAGCCGTAGTAGCTCATCGCCGTGTCGCCGGCGCCCTGCGTTGCGTTCGCGAAGATGTCTGCAAGCTGGGAGATGTTCGTGTTGCCGAGGCCGGCGAGGGCGTTGAGGCCTTCGAGCGCCTGCGAGCGGCGCGCCTGGTCGGCGTTGAGCCTCGTGGCGTATTCGTTGAGCGCGGTCTGCTTGTCCTGGAGGGCGAGCTGGAGCGCGTTCTGGTAGTTCTCCTGCCCGAGCGACTGCGCCCGGTCGGCCACCTTCTTGAGCGTGTCGGAGGAATAGAACTGGCCACGGTTCGCGGCGCTGCGCTCGAGGGCGCGGGTCGCGCGGTCGATCTGCTCGTCGATGCTCTTGTTGGAGAAGCGGTCGATAGCCGCGTCAAAATCGTAGGAGAACGCGGGCGTCTCCTGCTGCTGGAGGCCGGAGAGGTATTCGCGTAGGGCGGCGATGTCCTCCTTCCCGGCGGCACCGCTCCCCTCCCCGAGGAGCTCCTGCGCCTCGCTCTTGACCTGCCCGGCGGTCTCCTGCGCGATTTCGGGAGTCTTCGCCCACTGCGACGCGGCGAAGTCGGAGTCGAAGTTCTGCATATCGGCGAGGCGCTTGGAATACTTCAGCTTCTCGAGAGCGCCGGCGTCCATGAAGTCGTCGATGCCCTTCTTGATAGCGCCGGCCTGCTGGACGGCGTAGTTCTGCTTCGCTTCGTCATCGCCCGCCCACGCGGAGAGCGCGTTGAGCGCCCCGGCCTTCATCTTGTTGCGCGTGTCGCTTTTCCCCTCGGGGAGCGCCGCCTTGAGCGCGGCCTGGAATTCTGCGTTCGTCATTTTCTGCCTCCGTTGAGGAAGAGCTTGATTTCCCAAAGCGCGCCGTCCGCGCCGGAGAGTGTGGCCTGCGTCGCGTTCTCCGCGATCTGCGAGACCGCCCACGCGCCAGAAGAGAAGACCTGCACGGCTCCGCCCCGGTGCCGCGTCGTCGTCGCCTTCACTTCCCCGTCCGCCGCGAGCGCGTTCCCGCTCGGCGCGCAGAACGGAAGAGCGACCGCGATCTCCGACCACTGCCCGAAATAGACGCCGCCGGCCTCCTCGAGGATGTCGCGCGCTTCCGCAGCATAGGGGGAGACGCGCCAAAGAACGGTGCCGATCTTCTCGCACGTCGCCCAGGAGTCGTTCGAGCCGATGAGCGAGGTCTCCGTCCAGCCCCAGACGCCCCCGAGCGCGTTGCAGACCGCAGACCAGCCGGAAGGCGTCAGCCCGCGCTCGAATTCGTTGGAGATGTTCGTGAGCTTCCTCATCGCGGGCTCCCTTCCTCGATGCCGAGGCGCAGCGCGAAGAGGGTCACGTCGCAGTTTTCAGAGAAGACCACGCGCGCCGAGAACGTCCGCCCGTAGCCGACGTTGAACCAGCGCACCACGTCGCGATAGCGCCCCGTTCGCCCGATGCCCTTCCAGCCGGCGTCGGCGTAGAGCTTGCCCTCGTCCGTTGCGACGTAGAGCATGGCGACCGGGCGGGCGGAGAGGTCTTCGGTCGTGGCGACCTGCATATCCAGCAGGAGCTCGCGGACGGCGATCGGGGTCTCGTCCGCGTGGTAGATCGGGGAGACGCGCTCGCGCCAGACGGGCTTCCCGTCGTGGCCGACGAGCCCCGAGAGGACGTAGAGCCCGCCCTGCCCCGCGAAAACGACTTGATCGCCGAAGGCCGTCGCGCAGAAGAGCGGCTCCCAGGCGAGGTTCTTTCCCAGCTCCCAGTCTCTGCTCGCCCGCTCGTGCCAAAGCTGGGTCGAGATGTCGAAGCAGACCGAGAGCGACGGGCGCGCGGAGAGGCAGTAGAACTGATGCCCTTCCTCCGCGTAGGCGAAGCCGTAGATGCCGGAGGCGTCCGCGACGGCCTCCCCGAGCCGTTCCTCGACGGCGTTCGTCGAGATGCGCACGGGAGCCTGCACGCCCTGCGCCGCCCAGACCGAGCCGTGCCCGAGGGAGGAGGTGCCGAGCCAATAGACGGTCTCCCCGAGGACGGCGACGCTCTCGCGGGAGACGCAGCCGATCTCTGTCGAGGTGCCGGCGACGAATGAGAGGAAGCCGTCGTCGGAAGCCGCCCAGACCTCGTAGCTCCGCTCTCCGAAGATGTAGAGTCGCCCGCCGACCGCCGCGAGTGCGACCACGCCGTCGGCGCTGCTTTCGGCGGCGAAGCGGTTCAGGATGCCGTCCGAGTCGGTGAACGAGAGCGAGTAGGGCTCCGAGTAGAAGAGGATCCCGTAGGGCGCTTGCTTCGCCCCGTCGATCACGAAGGAGCCGGCAACGAGGGCGACGTTCGAGGGCTCGATCGCGTAATTCGTTCCGTTCCAATCGTAGGAGGGAAGGGAGACCTGCGCGAAGTTGGAGCCGTCCATGTCGCAGGAGTAGAGCGCGTTCCCGTCGGCCATGACGAGCTTCTGCCCGTTGTCCGCGAATTTCACCGTCTTCACGGAGACGGAGAGGTTCGCGTAGACTTCGGTCTCGACGCCGAAGCGGTCGAGGCAATAGACGGAGGTGCCGAAGGAATACCAAAGCCGCTCGGCGGCGTTGTCGAAGTAGAGCCCGTGGCAGCTCCCCTCCTCCGCGTGCATGAGCTGGAGGGCGCGGAGAGAGCGCAGGCAGAACGCCGTCTTCCCGCTCGCGCTCTCGATCTTCTCGGGGATGAGGTTCACGCAGCGCTGCGGAGACTCCCCGGAGGCGTGGTAGTCGTAGCTACCGCCGACGAAGTTCTCCGCGTAGACGTTCTTCAGGCTCATCTAAAAGAACCTCGCCGGGGCGTTTCCGCCGAGGTTGTAGATGTTGTATTCGTTGCCGTCGTAGCCCGCATGGCGCAGGGGACGGCGGTTCGCGTTGCGCGCGGCGATGCTGCTCTTCGCCTCGCGATAGAGCGCGTCGAGGTTCCCGATCACGTCCTGCGGCCTCCCATACCTGGCCGCGAGGCGCGAGGCGAGGCCGTAGATGACGCAGGTCTGGTATTCGCCCGAGAGCGGGAGCTCGTCGTTGAAGGCGACTTCCTTGAACTGCGAGTAGAAGACGAAGGAGAGCACCGCGCCTGGCTGCACGTCGCAATTGAAGCGGACGATCGCGTTCGGGAAGGTGCTCTGGAAGGCGAAGCAGGACGGGATCGCCTGCGCGCCGAGGGGCAGGGAATACTCCAGAACGTCGGAGATAGAGACCTTGCGGAGGCGAATGGGCGAAGCGGCGACGCCTGCGCGGACGTAGAGAGAAACAACGTCCGCAGGGCGAGCCGAGAGCACGATGTCGGGGGAGTTCGCCGCCTCGCCCAAAGTGTATTCCCGCTTCGGGGCGGGAACGGGGATCTCCGCGACGATCGAGTTCGCGGAGAAGGAGGAGTCGAGGTTGAGCTGGGCGAGGAGCTCGTTCAGCTTCTCGAGGCCGACGTTCACGCGCTCGCCGTCCAGCGGCGAGGAGTCGCCCAGCATCCCGGCTTCACGATAGGCGGAGGTGATGACTTGGCGAACGTTCAAAAGAGGCCTCCGGGTCTAAAACTTTCCCCGCTTTTCCTCTTGCGAGGGCGGCGCAGGAGCGAGGGAACCTTCGAGCGCCATTTCGTAGGGGCAAAACCGGAAGGGGAAGAACCCCGGGGATTTCTCCCCGAGGCCTTCGCTCTTTCGATTAGGTCGTGGGCAGGTAGACGGGCACGACCCAGTTCGTGCGAGGCACGCACCAGCCGCCCAGCCAGTCCCAGCGACCGACTTCGCGGCCGTTGAGGATGTCGGGGCCGGCGGTGTAGGAGACCAGCACGCCGCTCTCGGGGTTGCTCTCGCCGGTGGACTCGGTGCCCGCCATGGGCAGGAGACGAGCCTGGCCGACGTAGACGGCTTCCTTCGCCCACACGAGGCCGGTGAGGTAGGTCTTGCCGGCGGCGAAGACCGAGCTCGCGGTGGCCGAAGCGGCGGGCAGCGCGGAGACGTTGATCAGCGGCTTCGAGGTGGCGTAGACGGCCTTCTCGAGGTTCACGGTGATCGCGGTCACGATGCCGTCGAAGGTCACGTCGTCGGCGGTCACGCCGCCCACGGTGTAGCTCTTCGCAACGAAGTCGTAGAGAGCGCCGGTGGGGTTGCCGTAGATGTCGACGGCCTGGATGCCGGCGACGTTGAAGCGGTGCCCCTTCTTCAGGGTCGTGCCGGAGGTCGGCGCGGTCGAGAAGGTGATGCCGATCGAGGTCGCGCCTTCGGAGACGTTGGCGGTGACGCTCATCGCGGCGAGCTGGTCGCAGTCGCCGGCGGTGTAGCTTTCGCAGTCGGCGGAGTCGAAGACTTCCATGCCGCCGAATCGGCCCAGCTCGCTGTCCTTCCACATGGGCTCGGAGATCGCCGAGGGGAGGAAGAGGTTCGCGAGGTTGGACGCCTGCCCGAGGAGCATGGGGTCGATGATCGCGAACATTTCCGCGCCGAACGAGCGAGCCTTGCGGATCAGCTTCGCGGCCATGCGGAACTTGTTCATGTCGATCGCGCCGGCGGAGCCGATGACGACGGACGTGTCGGCCTGCGCGGAGACCTCGGCAATCGCCTGCTTCTGGATGTCCGAAGCGAGGGCGGCGGCGTAGGGCTTCGCGACCTGCTCCACGAAGGAGATGATGTCGAGCGAGCGGATCGCCTGCTCGGCACCGAAGGCCACGTGCTTCTGGGTGAGGGTGAGAGGACGGACGCCGCTCTGGTAGTTGAGCTCGGTGCCCGCGTTGATCACCGCGCCGGAGACGACGGTGGGGTAGTCGGGGACGACGATGTTCATCGTGGCGCCGTTGCCCGCGCGGAACTCGGGGTTCAGCGTCTGGACGGCGTTCTTAATGAACTGAAGCTTACTGGGGAACGGCGCAGCGAACGCCTTCGCCAGGACGGAGGGAGTGAAGTTGTTGGCCATTGGGTGCTCCTTTGAAGGCCGTGAGTTTCCTGGCCTCTCGGAGCACCCGCTGGCGCGCGTCTACCGCTTGTAGAGAAGGTCGCGCAGCTCCTGCTCGGAGAGGTCGTTGTCGGTTCTTGCGCGGAGACCCCCGGAGACGTTCGCGGAGCCGGTGGCCACTTTGAGCCGGGGCTCGGGAGTCGGGGTTTTCTGCGCGGGAGCGGGCTGCGTCTTGCTCTGGCTCTTCTGCTTCGCCACGAAGGCGGAAATCTTGGCCAGGCGTTCGCCCACTTGGAACCGGGAAACGTTCGCGCCCAGGTAGGGCACCGCTTCGGGGTGCATAGCGAGGTGGCGGAAAATGAGACCGCCGACTTCGCTACCGAGAATATACTCGCAAACGTCGTCGGAGAGGTTCATTTCCCCCGCGTTGACACGTTCTTTGATTATCCGCTTAACGGCCTCGCGCTCTTCTTCGTCCTCGATGTCGCGGGCGAAGATGTCGTCGATGCGCTTGCGCGCGGCCTGGCGCTTCGCTTCCTCCGCGTCGATCGCGTCGCGTTCCGCGCCGATCTGCTTGAGGCGCTCGTCGATGCGGTAGTCGAGATATTCCTGCTCGTTCGCGAACTCGGTCTTCTCTCGGCTCCCCTTCTGCGGCTCGGCCTTGCCGAAGGCGGCGATCTGCTTCTTGAGCTCGGCGATCTCCGCCTTGAGCGCCTGCGTCTCCTTGAGCCGCGCGCGTTCCTCGGGAGTCTTCTCATCCCACCAGCGCGCGCGGTGCTCGCGGTGCGTTTCCTTCTTCGGCTCGGCCTGCTCACCGGAGACCTCCGCCTTCTCGCCCGCGTCCGGGGAGTCGGAGGAGGTTCCGGGAGCCGGATCGGCCGGAGGAACGGCGTCTTTTTCGGTGCCGTCCAGGTTGAGCCCGGAGGCCTCGAGGCGCGCCTTGAGAACGTCGCTCTCGCTCTGCGTCGGCTGGGCTTCCCAGCGCTGCTCGTTCTGCGGCGTCTCGACCTTCATCGGCGTGGGCTCGGAGGTCTGGGCGGTTTCTGCGGCGGGTGCCGCGCTCGTCGTGCTCTTTCGTGCCATATCGTGCTCCTTTTGGCTTGTGTTGGAATGTCTAGGCGAGGCCAGCCGCCCGCATGACGGCTTCGAGCTTCGTTCTCATCTCTTCGATCTGCCTCTGCTGCTCGGCGAGGAGCCGCGCGGAGAGGCGGTCGTTCTCCCCGGCCTGCTTCATGGCTTCGACCTGGAGGTCGTTCTCGTTGTTCATCTGCGTCTTGAGGAGGTCGGCGCGGGTCTTGATCTCCGCGTCGCGGCTGGAGGCCAGCGCCTCGACGAGATCCTGCTGGAGCTGCGCGTTCTGCGCCTTGATCGCCTCGTTCTCCTTCTGGAGGTTCTGGAGAACCTCGGGAGAAGGCGCGGCGGTGAGGGCGGCGATGCGCTGCTTCGTGGCGTCGTCGAAGTCCACGTCGAGATTGTCCGCGATGTAGGGGACGAGCGCCTGCGAGAGCGCAGGCACCTTCTCGACGAGCGCCAGCATCTGCACGACGTTCTCCTTGCGGACGGAGGAGGTCAGCACGCCGGCGTCGACGGCGACCTCGAAGTCGGTGGGCAGCGCCTCGGCGGCTTCCGGGTGGGTCGCCCGGAGGAAGTCGAGGAGGATGCCGCCCAGCACCTTGACGGCGCTCGCGAGGTTCCCGAAGAGCTCCCCGCAGATAGCTTCGCTCTTCCGGGCGCGGGTCAAGACCTCTTCGGCGGTCATCTGCTTGTTCCCCGTGCCGATGCCGTCCACGCCCACGCCGACGACCGCCGGGAGGAGCGCGACGTAGGAGGCGATGACGCTTTGGACGTCGCCGAGCTCGACCTGCGCGGGGAACTTCTGCGGCCGGCCGTGGTCGATGCCGTTGATCCAGCGCTTGTAGCGCAGGACGGGCGGGTTCGAGTGCGAGAGGTTTTCCCACTCGTCGCGGTAGTCGTCGATACTTTCGCCGTCGGCAGTCCATTCGGCCTTCGTCGATAGCGCGAGACGCTCGATGAGGAGGGAGTTCGCGTAGTTGATGCCGCGTTGGACGCCCTCGGCGCGGTGGAAGAGGCCGACCGGCTCGAAGCGCCTGCGGCTCCCGATCCACGCGCGCACGCCGTTGACCGGGACGACGGGGATGTTCGGGAGGGTGAGGTTGTCCTGGGAGACGATGGTGTTCCCCACGAGCCGCGAGAGCCAGACTTCCCCGTCGCGCTTTTCGTAGCAGGCGAGGACGGGCACCTCCTCGGAGGAGATGAATACCGCGCGGCAGGCCTTGATCGCCGCGCCGTCGGAGGAGAGGTCGACGTTCTCGCCGTAGAGGCTCTTCGCCTGCGCCTTCGAAATGGAGCCCGCGACGATGCAGAAGGCCATATCCGCCGGCGTCGTCGCGAAGGGGTCGCAGAAGACGGAGAGGGGGTTCGCGATGCTCTCGACCTTGATGTCGAGGCTGTCGGAGCCGTCGTCGGCCTTGGTCGTCATCGCGTGGAGGTAGCCGCGCCCGCAGGCGATCGCGTTCAGCAGCGCGTCGGCGGTCGCCTTCTCGAAGTCGCTGCGGCTCTGGATGCCGTCGAGAATGGCCTGCGCCTGCGCGGTCTTCGGGTTGGCCTGCGCGCTCTCGGGGTCGAGGTCGATGCCGATAGGCGAAGTGCGGTAGATGCCGACGATGTTCTCGGCCATCTGCGGGAAGACCGGGAGCGCATAGCGCCCGCGCTCCTTGCCCCGGTGGTCGTCGTCCTCCGCCGTCCACTGCTCCTCGCACGTGCCCAGCGCGAAGGCGAGGTCGTTGCCCATTCGCCGGCGCATATCCTTGTCGGCGTCGTCGGCCTGCCGGAGGTAGTCGGCGATGCGGGCGACGAGCACGCGAGGCTCGACCGCTCCGGGCTTTTCTTCGTTCGTTTCGGCTTCCATTGTCGTTTCTCCTTCCTTGTTTTACCACTTCGCGGCGCGGGAGACCCAGCCCTTGCCGCCTTCGTTTGCCTTGCCGCCCGGGCGCTCGATGCTGACGAGGTCGCCGGTGTAGCCGCAGGTGAGTGCGATCGCGTCCGCTTCGTCCGGGGAGCACCCGAGGGCGGCGTGGATCTTCGCCTTCGGGACGAGCGCCTTGCGCCCGTAGGCGTCGAGGGTGTATTCGGCGAGGGCGAGCTCCTTCTGGACGAGTTCCTTATCGGCCACGCCGTCAAGCCACGCTCCCTCTTCATAGAGGAGGTCGCCGAGACGGCGATAGAGCCACGTGCGCATATTCGCGCAGTCGCCTTCGGGACTGCCCTCGCCGAAGTTCACGCCGAGGACGTCCACCTTCGTGAACTTCCGCAGCTCGCCGGGCACGAAGACGCCGACCCCGGTGGAGTCGATCAGCACGCGTGAGACCAGCGGGCGCTCCGCGAGGATGTCGAGAGTCGTCTTCACGATGTCGCGGATGTCCTCCGTCTGCGCCTTCTTGACGACGGAGACGTGCAGGCCGTGGCGCACCGCCCAAACGGTGAGGTCGCCGCCCGCGCCGACGTCGATGCCGAGAGTCCAGCTCCAGGAGTCGGGCTCGGCCTGCGGAGGCGCGGAGACGAAGGCGGCGATAGCGCGCGCGCCGATGATGCCCGAGAACGACTCCAGCGGGAAGAGCCCGAGGACGTTCACGCGGTAGAGGTCGGAGTCCTCGCCGTAGCGCTTCGCGTAGGCCTCCGCCGTCTTTGACGACGCCCAGCGGCTCTCGGAGTTGGCGATGTGCAAAGAGACCCAGCGGGCGTCGTTGAAGCACTCCGCGAAGAAGCCCGCGACGCGCGAGGGGTTGGAGATGAGGAGCATTCGGTTGTCGAGCCCGGTAAGAGTGCCGAAGAGCTGCGCGAGGATTTCGTCGTCGATGCCGGAGGCCTCGTCGCCGATGATCAGCATCTCGTCGGCGTGCTGGCCGCGAGCGCTCGCGGTGTTGGCCGCGCTCCAGCTCCAGACGATGACCGAGCCCGCCTCGGGCACGCCTTTCCACTTGACCGAGGTCGCGGAGGCGTCGAACCACGAAGAGATAGCCGACTGCGCGATGAAGCGCCGGAGGTAGGGCGAGAGGATTGTCGCGGTCTGCTCGTGCTTCGCTGAGGTGAGGACGACCTTCGCCCAGGCTCGCGTCGCGAGATACCAGAAGGCCAGCAGCGCGGCGACGTAGCTCTTCCCGCACCCCATAGCCGAAGCGCAGGCGACGAGCTTGTGAGAGGCCACGGCGCGCGCGACCTCCTCCTGCTTCTCGTCGAGCTGGATGCCGCAAATCTCGTCCGCAAAGAGCGCCGGGTCGTCGGCGTATCGCTCCACGAAGGCGTCGAGCGCGCCTTCCTGGGCGACCATCTCGGCGGCGGAGATCGGCTCAAACACTCGGAGGCTCCTCGGGCTTGTCGAGGTCTGCGGTCTGCGCGGCGGGCTTCTTGAAGAGGGCGACGAGGTCGCGGACGGAGCCCGCCTCGGCGTCCTGCTTCGCCTCGACGCGCGCCTTCGCCATGTCGCGCTCGTGACTCCCCCAGCCCCGGTCGCCGCATTTGTCGTTGAGGATTTTCGAGATCGCGCGGACGTCTCCGTTCGCGGCGGCCTTCGCGATACTCTTCTCCCCGATCTCCGCCCAATACTCGTTCACCTCGCGGCGGATCGCTTCGCCGTCGAGGAGGGGCTTGTAGTCTTTGTGCGCCCGGCAGAAGCGGATGAAGTGCTTGACCGACTGGAAACCGACTATCTTCGCGGTCTTCGTGCTGTTGCCGAAGTTGCGGACGAGGATTTCGCGGATCTCCTCTGGAGTCCCGATTTCGATAGGCCTGCCGCCGGAGTCGATTATCATACCTCTATTTCCCCAGCCCGAAGGCGGTAAGCGCTATCCTCTTCGTCTTCGGCGACGTTATGGCCGCGCCGAACGAGCTGAGGTCGATGCTCTTCCCCTCTACTTGCGTCTGGAACATAGCGCGGAAGCAGTGCGCCGTCTTGCGGCGCTTCATTGCCTCCGTGGCTTTCGCACTGGGGGGGGGCGAATAGGAAGTGATTGTAGTTGAACGTGTTGCCGACGAAGCCCGGCACGCCCTCCACCCCGCAGCAGCAGAGGCCGTCGCCCATTCCGCGCAGGCGGTTCTCCCCAGAAAAGAACTTCATCCCGAGACGATGCGCCTCTTTCCGAAGTTCCGTGAAGCGCTTGCGCAGGAGGTCGAGCTTGTAGCAGAAGTCGCCGGCGACACGCTCGGTGTCTGGGCGCTTGTCCTGGTATTTCATCCCCTCCACGATGACGCCATAAGCCCCGGCCTCAGCGAAGGCCTCCAGCGACGCGAAGATGCTCGCGTGATGCTGCGGGAGATACGGCTGGATGCGGCAGAGGCACCGGCGCGTGTTTTGCGCCAGCGCGCGGACGATCTCGACGCGCTCGGCGAAAGGCGGCGCGCCCTTCTCATACTCGTCATACTCGGGCGAGGCTATCGAGACCTGGGCAACGCAGTTGCACCGGCGGATGAGGTTCAGATACTCCGGCTCCTTCGCGAGGCGGCCTTTCGTCGAGAAAACGAATGGATAGCCGGTCTCGGCGAAGACTTCTAGCATCTTCTTCGTCTTTTTGTGCACGGCCTCGGCGGGCTGGAAAGGGTCGGAGACGCCGCCGACGTGGAGGGGAATATCCCAGTCGCACCAGTTGGTCGACTGCGTGCGCCCGCCGGCGATGAACTTCCGGAGAGACGCCTCGCTGAAGTCGGGCTTGACGTCGGTGATGTCGGTCTTCTTTTTGACGAAGCAGTAGGAGCAGGCGTGCGAGCACCCTACGTAGGTGTCCAGCCGGATAGGAAGGTCACAGAGGATGATCTGGGAGCCGCAGTCGATGCCCACCTACTCGCCCCCCTCCGCGATTTCGCGCATAGCCTTCACCAGCAGCGCGACGAAGTAGGGCTTCCCCTTCTTGTCGATCGCCGCGTCAACGGCTTCGCGGTCTTCGTCGTTGAAACAGAAGGTGACGGCGAACTGGCCGATGTCCTCGACCTCGCCGATGCCCTCCTCGCTTTTGAGCTTCGCGATGTTCGCGTCCAGTTCCGCCGTGCCGATTGCCTCGAGGGTGTCGCCGTCGAAGCCGATCATATCCACGTCGAAGTCCTGCTCCTCCAGCTCCTCGATCTCCAGCTTCAGGAGGTCGTTGTCCCAGCTCGCCCAGTTGGCCGACTGATTGGCCAGGAGCCGGAAGGCCTTGACCTGCGTCTCGGTCAGCTCGTCTGCCAGCGCCACCGGCACCTCGGTCAGCCCGAGCGCGCGCGCCGCCTTCAGCCGGAGGTGGCCGTCCACGAGGGTGCCGTCGCTCTTCGCGACCACGGGGATGCGAAAGCCGAACTCCCGGATTGCGGCCTTCATCCGCTCGACCTGCTCGTCGTTTTTGCGCGGATTTCTGGCGTATTCGACCAGCCGGTCAATAGGCCAGGTCTCCACTTTGAGCTTTTTCGGACAATTTTCAGAGTCCATTTAGTAAGCCCTTGCAAAAGAGGAGCCGACGCTGGAAGAGGGAGGAGGATGAACGGGCGAAGCCCTAGACCAGCGCCGGGCTCCGTAGCCAATCCACGAGGAGACTGTTTCGCCCTAGACAGAAGTTAGCGCGGTAAACGATTGACGCCCCGCCGAAAACTGGCGGAGCGCCTACGGAATTAAACAAGTTTTTTAGAAAACTGCTTTAAGCCTCTACGGCGCGTTCTACGGCGTTTTCTGCGTGTGGGTAGTAGTTGGGCGCTCGGCTTCCGTTTCGCGTTTCTGGTCGTCGGCAGACGAGCTAGGCGCGATGCTGGGAGCCTTTTCGTATTCCAACGCCTTGCGGATGTTTTCGATCCCCTTCTCCGATAGTTCGAACGTGGCGCAGTCGCTGCGCTCGGCAGTAAGCCCGAGCCACATCGCCCGGATGCCCGCCAGCGAGACGACGGCGATCGCCAGGACGATGACGACGAGCAGGGAGACCCGGACGGCGTGCCAGAGAACGGAAAGGTCGTGGAGAATTCCGGCCTTGACGGCCTGCAAAAGTTTGCGCGTTTCCATACGCAAAATCTAGCACAAAAAGCGCGCGAAAACGGACGCAAAATCTGCGCACGAAAATCCCCCTTCAAACTACCCCCAAGATTATGCTCTTTAAACGCAATAACGCCCCCCCCAGCTAGCTAGTCCCAAAGGGGCTAGCTGGGGGTTTTCTTTATTGCTTCCTTTCTTTATTGTAAACGACCCAGTCGTTTTTCGGTCGTTTCACCTGTCGTTTTACCAGTCGTTTCACCTCCAAAACGACCGGTCGTTTTACCAGTCGTTTTAGCGGTCGTTTTGCTTCACGTGAAACAAGAAAAGCCCCTCCGAAGAGGGGCGCTTTGTATCGAGGTGGACAGGTCTATGGCTCCTCTTTTGGGAGGAGGCTCTTGAAGAGATCGAGCTGGAGGCGGGCAGTAGCCGCCGCGAGGCGGATCGTATCGAGGGTGCTACCCAGCTCCTGGAGCCTCACCTCCTTCGCCAGAGCCTCCAGCGCCTGCGCGTGGGCTTTCACCTTCACCACGGCGCGCATTAGGTTCAGCAGCTGCCCGGCGACCTCCGGCGGGATGCCGTAGTGCAGGGCCAGCTCTTCATAGCGCTCCTCTGTCATTTAGCGGCCTCCTTGCCTTTCTTCGCGGCAATTTCTTCCGCGCGGTCTTCTCGTTCGAGGGCGCAGATGACCTGTTCGAGAGAGGTTATGGCGTTCTGCGCGTCTACGCAGATCTCGCGGAGCGTCAAAGTGTCGCTTCCCGTCGTTCCGCGTCGCTTCGCCTTGATCGCCTTGCAGATGCCTTCGAGCCTTTTCAGCGTTCCAACCGCGCTCTCTTCGGCATAGCCGTAATAGCTCCAATTCTGGGTATCAAGCGGGAACTCGTTTTTAGTGTCAGGCATATTACTCCTCCTTGTGTTTCTCGGCCCACGCCTTTCGTTCTTCTGAAAGCTCGTCTGGCCATTCCATCCAATAGTGTCCAATTTCATCGTTCATGAACTTTGGACTACCGCCATAGGGCTGGCCGAAAGCATAGGGAATTTTACCGCGAATACAGATCTCCTTTTGGAAACGCTCTGCGTCTGCCTGGACAATCAAGAATCCGAGCCCGCGGGCAACGCGATGAACAGCGGCTTCGTCTGGGAGAATCTTGCGGAGGCCGTCGATGAAAGGTGCCGTCTTCTCGGCCATTAAATCTTCTTCAAGCCCTCGCAAATTGTCATAAATCTGTTTGCCTATGGGTTTGGCAATGTTCCACAAATCGAACTCGACTTTGTCCTCGGCGAGTTTCGCGCTCGGAATGCCAAACAGCGAATCGAGCTCCTGTTCCTTGTTCCTTTCTTCTTCTGTCATTTTGCGTTCTCCTTCTTCATGCCGTCGAGTTGTTTTTCGAGATACTGCAACCGAAGCTGGTCGTGAACGCTCGTGAACGGGTCGTCTGGAACGTTGACGAAAAGCAGAACGTCTCCAGCTTCTTTGCGCGCCTTGCGGACTATCTCCACGAGTTGCCACGAGAAGTCTCTCGGAACATGCTCGGCAATGACCCGCTCCAATTCGACGAACGCCTTATAAACGCACTTAACGTCTTCATATTTCATCGTCTCGTTCTCGTTATTCATTTCTCCCCCTCACCGCGCTTGGGCTTCACGCGAAACATCGCTATGCACTTCTCGCACATGACCCACTCGTCTCCAGCGGCGAAAAGGTTATGATGGGTCTTCGCTTTCCCACCGCATTTCAAGCAGTGCGGCGGGTTCTTTCCGCTCGGGTCAACGATGATGCCGGGATGCTTCTCCTCCGCTTCCGGCGTTTCGCGCTTGGGCTCTTCGATAGCCGGATAGCTGTATTTCCCGAAATGCCCCTCGCAGTTTTCGCAATAAAACGAATTGTCCACGGTGTCAAAAAAGGACCACGTCCCGCAATAAGGACACTTCCGTTTCGGGCCGTTTTCCTTGTAGATGATGATTGGAGGCCTCTTCTCCTCCGCTTTCGGCGTTTCCGTTTCGGGCTTCTCCTCCGGCGCGGCGAGGTCGAGGAGGAGGTCGCCCAGGTCTTTCGCAATCGCCTCCACGGCGTCGCGGAGGTGCAGGTTCTGTTGCTCGGCGTTGTCGTGGGGCCACGTGTCCGTGACCCTTGCGTAGTCGCGGATATTCTGCAGTCGCTTGAAGATTTCGCGCTTGGTCATTTCGTGGCCTCCTTCGGTTTGCGGTCTTTTTCATAGCGATTCATCATTCCGTGCCTTTCGGCGTAGAGCAGACACGGCGGGGTATTGCATTCTCCGCGATATTGGCAGAACACGCAGTTGCATTCACCTTTCATTTCACCACCTCCTCCGGCGCGGCGATTTCGTGGCCTCCTGGTCGTCCTTCGCATGTTTGACTTTAAGCGCTTCTCGAAACGCTTCTCGGTGAATTACATTCCCGCAGAAGTCGCAGAAAAGCTCTCCGTCTGCCCTGGCTTTTGCGTCGAAGTTTCCGCATATCGGGCATTTGTATAGAGTGGGATTCTTTCCAGTTGGGTCGATGTAGCGATCAAAATCGAACTCATATCTTTCCAGCCAGCCCATTTGCCAACAGCGCATTATGAAGTCATCTAGGACGGCCATTTCTTCCGGCGAACTTTCGATATTTGTAGCCCGCAGCAAGTGCGCTTTAGCGCGCGCCATTACCTTGAACCGGTCGTCTCCGCAGACTTGGTAGCTCATCGCTCCTCCTCCTTCGCAGGGGCGTTCGCCCAGCGGAGAAAAGTCGTTGCGCACTGGCTATGAGGTTTACAAGACGCGGACGCGGGACAATGTTCGCGCAAATAGCAGTCCCAGTCCGTATGGTCTTGGAGCAGTCCGGCCATTTTTTCCGGCGTGAGCTGGTCGCGCCAGGCTTCGAAGTTGGTGAGCGGGTGCTTCTTGCGGTATTCCTCGCGCTGCATTCTGTAATACGCCTGCCAGCGCGGGTCGGCGTCGCGGAACAGGTAGTCGTATTCTGCGTCAGTCATTCTGCGCCTCCGCTGCTCTTGTGGTCGAGGACGCTGCCCTCGCGATCCTCCGCGACGCGGAACTCCCACGCGCTCTTGACGAGCCCCTTCCGGGTCTCCGCAGCCTGCTCCAGGGTCTGGATCCCCCAGATGCAGTAGCGGACGAAGCGCCCGAAGTCGGAGAATCCCAGGTTCTCCGCCACGATCTGCGCGACGGCCTTCTCCATTTCGGTGAAGCCGATCGCGACCTTCTTTCGCCTAACTCTCTTCATCTTTGCCTTCTCCTTTCGCCTTGCGGCGGGTGGTCTTCTTTTTCGCGTTCTGGTTTCCGAGTCGGCCGCCGCCGACGTCCTTGTCGGTGAAGTCGGCCAGCTCCTCGAGGAACGGCTCGCCCATTCCCTCCAGCTCGCCGACGGCGATGGCCTCCGCTATCATCGACGTCCACTTCCCGAGCTCCTCGTCTCCGTTCTTCCCGGCCTCCTCCGCGCAGAGGCGCACGCGCTTTGCGTGGTAGAAGAGGAGCCCGATCGGGAGTCGCACATACATTCGTTCCCTTCTCATTCCGCCGCCCTCCTCGCCTCGGCGCGGAGCCGGGAGGCGTAGACTTGGACGCTCCGCCGGGAGTGCCTGCGCACCAGCTGCCGGAGCTCGAGGTCGCCCTCCGCGAGGCGGAGCACCGCTCCCCCGGCGACCTTGCGGCGGAGGAAGGAGATTTCGCGCGTCGTCCAGTTCATTCCGCGCCTCCATTGATCATTCGGCAGGCATAGGCGCGGATGCACTGATCGGAGTGCCGCGCGAGGAGTTTCTTCATCCTCGGCGACGGCTTCGAGATGTGGACGACGCCGTTCGTCCGCGCCAGCTCCTGCGAGAGGAGCCGGAGCTCCGCGACCGTCCAATAGGCGTATTTCCGGTTAAACATTTTCGACCTTCCCTTTCTTGTATCGCCCGCGCTCGTCGCGGGGCATCGTTGCCATCTTCTCCCGATGCGCGGCCAGCCTTTCCTCCGTCCACGACGCCGCGATGCGCCTGCCCATCTCCTTCCCGCCGAGCCGCTTCCAGGTCTCGCGGAGGCGCTCGGATTGAGCGCGGCGCGTGTCCTCGTCGCAGAGCCGGGCGCGGTTCCTCTCGCCGATGACCTTCCCGGCCGCCGCGCGCCTTTCGGGAGTCCAATATCGGGCGATCCCGGCGCGCATCTTGTCGTAGAAGCCCGGCGCGTTGCGCTTCGCTTCGAACTCCTTGCGGATGATTTCGCGCCCCGCATCGTTGTCCTTCCAGAACTCGGCGCGCTTCGCGATGACGCGCGCGCGGTATTCCGGGTTCTTCCAGAGTTCGCGCGTCCGCTGGCGCAGCTTCTCCCGCGTCTCGGGAGTGAAGTCGTGCTTCTGCATCAGATCGCGCCTCCCTTGCGCTCGACCGCCCGCCCGAGGGCGACGAGCACCACCCGGGCGCGGTTTTCGTTCTGTTTCCCGCGCAGCGCCCACGGCGTGCGCTCCAGCGACTCCCGGAGGGAGTGCAGGACGCGCTCGATCTCGTGGACGCGCTTGAAGCGCCGCAGGAGGAGCGCCCGAGGGAGCCACCGCCGGGCGAAGGCACCGGGCAGAAGCGCCTCGGCGCTCGTCGCGAGGCGGTCGGAGTAGTCGGCTCCCCAAATCGGCCGGAGCCAAATGTGGTCTTTCTCTTTCAGCATTTCGTCCTCCTATGCGGCGCGGAGCCGCAGATTGTTCCGTTTCGCCCACGCGCGCAGCGCGGCGCGCTCTTCTTCCCCGGCGAGGTAGTCGCTCTTCCGCTCGTCGCCGTAGAACTGCCCCACCTTCCAGCCGTTGCCGTTCGGGAGGAGCTCGGCGGTGGCGAGGGGCTTCCCGGCGTCGTCGGCCACGAAGACCAGCACGCAGTCGCCGTCCTTCACCTTCCCCGCGTAATCCATCGAGACGAGGCACTGGTCGAGCGCGTCGGCCTGCTTCTCGACCTCCTCGAGGGTGCAGGGCACCCAGACGCGGCAGGAGCCGAAGACGCCACCGGCGAACTTCGCCGCGACGGCTTCCAGCGCCGCCCGGCGCTCCTCGCGTTCCTTCCGTGTCTTCGCCTTGCGGAGGTTCGCCACGATCCGCTCGGCCTGCCGGCGGCGGCGACGGAAGTCGGTCGGGAGACCCCAGTAGGGATCGCTCGCGTCCTTCCCAGCCTCGGCGAGGGTGCGGAGATATTCGCGGTATTCGTGTGGATAGATGCCGTGCGCGTCGAGGTGCTTCCAGACCTTGTAGGAGAGGCGCGCGCCCTCGGGAGATGCGCCCGCCCAGCAGGAGCGCCAGCGAGCCCACTCCCCGATCGAGATGCGCTCGCGGAGGCAGTCGAGAGCCGCCCGGAGGCCGTAGTCGCCGTTCTGGATAGCCCAGCGGGCGACGTCCTGCTGGAGGCGCTTCGAGAGCCGGCGGAAGCCCGACGAGAGGGCGAGGTTCTTCATCCCCGCGCCGACGAGGAGCTCCACGCGGGAGTCCTCCTTGAAGGCGCGCAGGAGCTTGAAGATCTCCGCGCCGGTATAGCCCCGCTCGTCGGCCTTGCGCAGGCAGAAGCGGAACTCGGGGCGCGACTCGGCGATGAGGGCGAGGTCGGCCTCGGAGAGGTAGTCGAGGCACCAGTCGCCCTTCGGCGCGTCCGCGCTCCACTCCTCCCTCCCGATCTCCTCGGGCGTGGCGTAGAGCCAGCCGGCGATGATCTGGAAGCGGAGGTTCCGGCTCTCGCGGTGCCCGTCCTCCCATTCCCGGAAGACGGGATAGGGCGCGCAGCCCTTCGCCTTCCCGCGAGGAGCCGCGCAGACCTCGCGGACGAGCTGCCCGCGCAGGAGGCGCACCCGTTGCGATTTGATCGCGATGTGCATCTAGGAGCCCTCCCCGAAGAGCTCGACCTGGGCGTCGTCGGCGGGCTTCGCCGTCGGGTCGGCTGGATGCGGAGCCGCCGAGGCGGCGACCTTCTCGACGGAGTAGACCTTCTCCTTCTTCCGCTTTCTCGGCTTCGGCCCGGCCTGCTCGGCCTTGATGGCCTGATCCTGGATCTCCTTCTCCATGCGGGCGTGGCCGTCGACGAAGTAGTCGCGGGCCATTCGGAAAACGTCCTCGTGGCAGCAGACCGCGACCCCGGCGTGTTCGGCGTTCATCCGGACCTTCTTCGCGACCCACTCCAGGCAGTCTCCGACCTTCTCGGGATCATAGCTCGCCATCAGCGCCGGGTCGTCGAAGAGCCAGTCCTCCATCTGCATCGCGACCAGCTGCTCGGGCGTCTTGCCCTTCACTTCCTCGGGAGTCCACTTCATATCGTGATCCTCCTAAAAGGGAAGGTTGTCGTCGTAGTTGGCGCCGGAGTCGTACGAGGGAGCCGTCTCCCGGCGTTCGTAGCCGCCCTGCGAGGACGAGCCGCCCTTGCTCCCGAGCATCTGGATGTTGTCCGCAACGACCTCCGTCTGGTAGCGCTTCTGCCCGGTCGTCTTGTCCTGCCAGCTCCGCGTCGAGAGCTTCCCCTCGACGTAGACCTGCGAGCCCTTGCGGAGGTAGTCGCGGGCGACTTCCGCCAGGCGTCGCCAGGCGACCACGTTCACCCATTCGGTGCGCTCCTGCTGCTGCCCGTCGCGCCCCTTGAACTTCTCGGTCACGGCCACGGAGAAGTCGGCCACGGGCGAATCGCCCGCCTGCCGGATTTCCGGGTCGCGCCCGAGGTTGCCGATGATCTGCACCTTGTTGAGAGCTGCCATTTTAGGCCTCCTTCTGATTGCGGTAGATTTCCATCAGCACGTCGAGAACCGGCTTGGGGAGAGGCCGCCCGAAGCGCTGCCAGCCCTTTTCCTTCAGCTCGGAGACCGGCACGCCGTGGTCGGCGGCTTCGCGGGCTTCCTCGATCCACTGGGCGACGTCGTCCGTCACGGCCTGCGGCTCGGGCGCGGGCTCTGCTTCGGGAGCGGGGGCTTCGGGTTCGGGAGCGGGCGTCGCCTCGGCGAAGGCCTGCGCGGCTTCGGCCTTGACTTCCTCGGCAGTCGGCGCGGGAGCGGTCTCGACGACCTGCGCCTCGACCTCGACCGCTTCGGGCTTCGCCGCCTTCGCGGCGGCCTCCTTCAGCGCGTCGGCGGCCTTCTTGCGCTTCGAGCGCACCTCGGGGGCGACTTCGGGCTCCGCCTGCGCGGGCTTCTGTTCCGCAGCGAAGTCCTCGACCTCTTCCGGCGTGTAGAAGCCCGAGATGACGGCGGGGAAGACGGCGCGCACGCCCTCGGAGATGCAGCGCGCGCGGAGCATCTGGCGCGGGTACTTGACCCAGTTCGGGTTGACGCTGATGACCTGCGCCTTGCGGGCGCGATCCATGTCCCAGTCCACCTCCAGCTCCCCGCCCTGGGGGTGGGAGAAGATGCCAACGACGCGGGTGTCGGACATTTCCTTCCAGCGGACGGAGCCGCCGGCGATCTGGAAGCGGGCGAGCATCGCGTCCGCGCGGAGCGAGGGCTTGCCCTTGATGATGTGATACTCCTTCGCGACGCTCATCGGGTGGCGGTTCTCGGACTGCGCGACGAGCATGAGGGTAATAGCCTCGTTGGCGTTCCTCGTTCCGAGGTAGCCGGACGCTGCGGCCAGCTGCCCCATCCGTTCGACGTCCTGCAGAGGGACGATGTTGTTCTGTTCGTTCATCTTGTTTTCTCCTCGTTTGTGGGTGAGTTCCTACTTGACCGAGAGCCGGAAGACGCGCGCGCCGGGCTTGAGCTCGGTGTAGGCGTGGATCTGCTCGGGCGTGGGGTTCAAGGCCATGGCCAGCCCCGCCCAGTCGGTCTTTTCGCTGGCCTTGTTGTTCTTCCAGGTGGCCAGCTTCTGCGCGCCGAAGCGCAGCTCTTCGGCGTCGCCGAGCGCGGCCATCAGCTTGCCGCGCAGCTCCTTCTCCTGCGCTTCGAGCTCCTTCTCGCGGAGGGTCACGTCGCGGAGCTGGGCGGCCACTTCGGCCAGAGCCTCGTCGGCCTCGACGACCTTCCCCGCTTCGCTCTTCTCCCAGAGGCGGCGGCAGTCTTCCTCATTCTGCGGAGCCGGGGGGATGCGCTTTTCGACGTGTTCCGCCCAGAACTTCTCGACGGCCTCCTGCATCGTCTTGATCAGCGCGTTGTCCCTTTCGACGCGGTAGGTCTGGAAGTGCTTCTGGAAGCCGAGGAAGAGGCACGCGACCGAGGCGACCTCGAAGGCCGGGTCGAGACCCATGTAGTGCTGCACCTGGGCGAGGTAGTGCACGGGAACCTCTTCCCACTCGTTGGAGCTCGTCTTGCACTCGACGAGCTCGTTCGTCCGGATCTCGTTCTGGTAGCTCCCGAGGCGCGCGCCCTCCGGCACGACGAGCCGGTCGACGTTGCCGATAGAGTGCCCGACCTGGAGGAGGCCGTTGAAGCGCGAGGTCTTCCGCCCGGTCTCCTGCTCGAAGCGGTCGGCCACGAACTGCTCGAGCGCCGTGCCGATGCGCATATTCTCGTTCTCCGGCTCCTCGCGAGACGCGCCGACCTTGTCATAGTAGACGTCGAGCGCCGTGCGCCACGGGGAGACCCCCAGAAGCGCGCCGACGTCCGAGCCGCCGATTCCAGCCTTGCGGCGCTGGAGCCATTCTTGCCTTTCCATCTTGTTTCTCCTTTTTTACGTGGGTTGGGTTTAGAGGACTTCGCGGGCGAGGGCGACGGCGGAGGCGACGATCGCCAGAGCGGTGGCGATGCCGAGCCAGAGGTCGTCGCGCCGGGCGGCGCGCAGATTGTGGATGCGCTCGAGGTCTGCAGGGGTCGCGGCGACCCACTTGAAGCCCGAGCGGATGCAGAGCTTGCCGCCGAAGACGGCGGTCTCGATTTCGGGGGTCTTCATCGGGAGACCTCCTGCGTGCGGACGACGCGGACGGAGAACTGGCCGAGGTTACACGCGCTTTTGAGGCTGGGGAAGCGGACGCGGTCGAGGGCGTAGCCCTTGGGGAGCGACCAGTCGCGGAAGGCGTCCGGGCGGCAGCCGTTGAGGAAGTGCCAGCCGGCGCGGGGCTCCAGCCACCAGCGGTGGACGGAGCCGCATTCGTCGGAGCAGCGGAGGAGGATGCGGGGGTCGGAGGTCTTCATTTTAGACCTCCACGCCGGTGAGGATGTAGTCGGGTTCCCAGCCGCCGATGTGGTGCTCGTAGATCAGCGACTCACCAGCGGCGTGCCGGGCTTCGAAGATGTCGCAGATTTCGTTCGCCCAAGCACTAGGATAGTGCGCACCCTCGACGCGGCAGGCGTTGAGGATTTCGTCGTAGGCTTCGCGGGTGAGGGTGCCGTCGGCGTCGAAAGAGACGTTGACTTCGGCGTAGGTGGTGGGATAAGGGTTCTTCTTCATCGTCCTACCTCGTGGATTTTGAGGTAGGGCGGCTTTTTTAGGCGTCTCGGCTACGAATACATGTTATGTTAAGTAGCCGAGCCGATCTAAAAGCCGCCCCACCTCGGTGGGGTCTCTTACAATATAGCACAATTTGTAAGAAGTGGGGCGAAAAAAGTGAAAAATTTTTCAGCCCGGGCGGGGCTTCGTTTTTCGCGCGTTTTTGGGGGTATAGGGGGTCTATTTATATAGGCAGAAGCGAGACCACGGCTTCCGGCTCGTCGGCCTCGTAGGCCTGGAGCTGGATGCGTGGCACGCACGCCCAGGCGTCGTCGGGGAGAACCCCGGCGTCCACGAGGAGGTCGAGGACGGAGGAGAGCGCGTTGTCGAGGTCTCGCCTCCGGCGATCGGCGAAGCCGACGTGGAGGGTCAGCGCGCAGCGCTCGACCTTCTGCCCGGCGGCCTGCGCCAGCACGGCGCGGAGGTTCTGCGCGTGCCAGCGGCGGTAGGCTTCGCTCGGGATGTTTATCGCGCGACCTCTCCCCCGCCCCACGACGAGGCGGGAGTTCTTTTTCGAGGGGATTGGCGCGGAGAGGTGGAGTATCATTTCGCCAGCCAATCGAGAGCGCAGAGCGCGCGGTCGGCATTTAGGTCGAGGTCGGATGCTTCCCACGCGGAGGCACCGAAGAGGGCGACGGCCTCGTAATAGAGCCACGCCTTGAAGGCGCTCATCTTGTAGTGCCGGAGGAGGAGACGGAATAATGTGTCTGCGAAATCTTTGGAGAGGTAGTGCGTGCTATAAAGCATATCGTGCACCTGTGAGGCGATGAGCACGCCGAAGTCGCCGGAGCCATTGTCAAAGGCACCGCGCAGAGCTTTCGGAACGCTGGCGAGGTCAGTCCAATATCCCGGGGCGATGCGGACGGCGAGGACGCCCTCGCCTTTCAAGTGGATGCGGCACGACCAGAGCTCGGCGTATTCCCAGCGGTCGCCATTGGGTAGCTTGCGGAGGACGGGCGCCGTAGTTTCGACCTTGACAATTTTCATATCTTTGCCTCCGCTTTTCGCATAACGACTCCCCGGCCACGCGCCGGGGCTTTCCTATTGCATAGCGAAACGGGTTTCGCTATACATATCCGCGCGGACGTGCATAGCGAACGGCGGTTTCCTATGCACGTTCACTTCGCGCCCTCCAGCTTTTCGAGGGCTCCCCTAATCCATTGAACGTCCGCCTCGACCCTCGTCAGCCGCTCCTCGACGGCGCGCAGACGGGCGAAGAGTTCGGCGTTGTCGCGCTGGGCGTCGCGGTTGCTTTTGGCGAGCGAGGCGAGGCCGTAGAGCGCGAGGAGCGCGGCGAAGCCCACGGGGCCGAGGTAGGGAGACAGAGCCGACAAATCCATAGCGCCTCCCGCCTACTCGTAGAATACTTCCGTATAGGGAAGGGGCAGATAGTTGTAGTTGTAGTTCCAATCGGAAGAAGTCGTGGACGCTGGGAGCGATTGCAAGGTGCGGTCGCTCCAAACGAAACCGAGACGCGAGCCGCAATTATTAGAGTCAATCGCGTAGGTCGTGTTTAATGTCGAAGGCAACGTAGCCCCCGAAATTTGGCCGCTATATACACTTCGTATATATGCAACCTTCGTTGTCTGATAGGTCGCGCCGCAGAGGTGCCCCAAGAAAATGATTTCGTCACCCACCGAAAGCGGAGTAGTAAATTCAAAAATCATGCTACCGTCCACGGTAAGCGTATAGGTGCTAGTCTTTCCGAGAAGGGTAAGCGCGCGATTAGAACGCATAGCATAGACGCCTAGCTCATTAACGGACGGCGTAGTGTCAGCCGCGAACGTGCCGATTAGCACCTTCTTGATAGTGCAATTCCGCAACGCGGTGCGCCCGAAAATACAGAAGGTTTTGCCACTAGTGATACCTTCGGCAATAAACCAACTTGGCACCATAGGCCCCCACGGGAGGAGGATACCCTTCGCCCCGCCCCCTCCCCCGCCGCCCGTGGCGGAAATCTCCAGCGTCTGCACGCCGTCGCCGTCGGTGACGGGCGTCAGGGTGACGTTGCTACCCGCGACGAGCTTGTCCGCCAGCGTGCCAGCCGCCGCGTCCGCGTTCGTCACGAGGACGTGGTGGTCGCCGCTTTGCGTGTCGGCGGCAATGGAGACCGCGCTCCCCGTGTTCGTCAGCGAGATGCCCGAGCCCGCCGCGAGCTTCGCCGCGAGGTAGTCGGGCGAGGTGTCGCTCCCGTCCACCTGCGTCTTGTGGTCGCCCGTCTGCGTCGGGATGTTCGCCGGAGTCCAGGTGGTACCGTCGGAGGTGAGCACCTGCCCCGCCACTCCCACGCCGAGCCGCGTAGGCGCGCCGTCCGTGGTGCCCACGATGAGGTCGCCCTCCGTGGTCATCGGGTTGCTCATCCCCGCCGTGTCCGTGCCCCACGCGGGAGCCCCGGAAACGACCTTGAGCACCTGCCCCTCGGAGCCGACGGGGAGCGCCGTGGCCGTGCCGCCCGTGCCGCCAACGATCAGGTCGCCGGGGTTCTGCATCGGGTTATCCATACCGCCGGGGGCGTTCGTCGCCTGGACGTTATCCCACTCGCCCACCGTCGCCCCGAGCGCGTCCTTGACGACGAGCTTGTAGGAGAGCGCCGAGTCGATGAGGATGTCCGCGCACCCGTTGGAGTCAATCGAGACCCACGAGCCGAGCTCCACGCCGTCCTGATTGAAGAGCGGCGCGGGGATGCTCGTGCCAGCGCGGTAGGCGTAGAGCTTGCCGCCAGCGACGCTCTTGCCGTCGAAGAGCGGGAGCAGGCCGGAGAAGTTCGGTGCGTAGTATTTGGCCATGACTACCTCGAAAAGTTGAAATAGACTGACACGATGTCGCCGCTCGCGAAGCTGGAGCCGTCCACCGTCTCTACCTTGATGTTTGTCGCCGTGGAGCTGGAGACCTTGACGGCGCGCCCGAAGATGCTAGAGGGGATGATTACGGCGTCGGTCGTCCCCGTGTAGAGGATGCCGGGGTGCGGGGTTCCGGCGTCGCCGAAGTTCACGGACGAGCTCGTGCCGCTGCTCGGGTTCGCGCGCGCCGCGCCTTCGGTCTGCGGCCAATAGCCGGAGACGGGAGAGCGGGTGACGGCCTCGGGAGAGTTGTCGGAGACCTGCGCGTGCCCCGTCCAGCTGGTCACGCCGGAGGCGTCCAGAGCCGAGCTCGCCCCGGTGTAGGTGTTGCCCGTGGCGACGAAGCCCGAGATGCCGCCGACGAGGACGATCGGCGCGTCAGTCTCGCAGTCCACGAAGGAGAACGCGCGCGCCTCCAGCGGGTTGGACGTGCCGAAGGTGACGGAGGAGCCGATCGAGAGCGAGCACCGCAGGAAGTTCGCCGAGCTCGTCCACGCCGTCGAGTCCTCGATGACCACGGAGCCGTCTTTGAACGTCGCGCTGGAGAACGGCGCGGAGAGGGTCGCCGTCTTCCCCTCGAGGTCGACGACGTTCCCGTTCGCGACGGAGACGAGGCGGCAGGCGTCCGCGTCCAGCGTGGTGAAGTGGTGCGCCTTGATCGGCTTCGTCGAGTCGGCGCAGGTCATGCCGCCGCCCGTGTAGAGCGAGAGGGTGCCGAAGACCACGCTCTCGGAAACGACCCCGCCGATAGTGACGGAGGGCTCGGTAGAGGTCGTGGTCACAGAAACGAGCCCGCCGTTCGGAACGCCGTAGAGGACGACGCCCGAGTAGTCTGGAGAGGGATAGACGGTCGAGATGCTCCAGTCCGCGTCGACGAGGACGGCGATGCTCCCGGAGGAATTTCGCGCCATGCGGAAGGCGGAGGCGTTCGCGGCGGCGATGTTCGCGGTGCCGTATTGGAGATAGCACCAGCCGCCGACGGAGATGATTTCGCCGATGTCGGGCGTCTCCCCGACCTTCGGACAGAGGTAGACCCCTTCTGTAGCGACCTCGATGCGCTTCACGTCCTGCGCGAGGCAGACGGAGGAGTCGAGGACGAGCGTCGCGTCTCCCGCCCAGTTCACGAGCGAATAGTCCCCGGTGCCCGTATCGCCCCAGCCGTCGTTCCAGAGCGTCCGCACGGGGTCGGAGCCGGTGTAGCCCGAGAAGTCGAGGAGCACCTTGCCCGCGCTCGAGGCGTGGCGAAGCCCCTCGGAGAGGGTGCAGTCGATAGACGCCGTGACGGCGATCGAGTAGAGGGAGCCGGAGGCGTCGTTGAGGAACTTCACGCCGTCCTGCACGACCAGATGCCGGAAGGAGACGGAGCCCGTGCCGCCGACGCGGTAGGTGCCCGCCGGGAGGACGACGCGCTTGGAGTTCGCCGCCGCGTAGGCCGCGAGGGCGGAGAGGGAGGAGGAAACGTCGCGGATGCCGTCGGGAACCGCCCCGAAGGCGCGTGCGTCGAGGTCGCCGCCCGGAGTCCATTCCCAATAGGCACCCCCGCCCAGCGCTTCCACAATCGTGGCCTCGTCGGGCGTCGCGGCTCCAGAGCGCAGGACGAAGACGCGAGCCTCGCAGTCTCCGCGCTGGTAGTAGCCGTCGACGATTACCGCCGTCCCCTCCGCGAAGTCCTCCACGGAGAGCTCTTTGAGGCCGTCGATGCCCTCGACGGAGAGGCCGTTGAGCTGCGTCTGCGGAACCGCGCCCGCCGCGATCCACGTGCGGACGAGAGCCCAGTCGCCGTTCGGGAAGTCGTCCGGGTCGTAGATCGCCCCGGCGCTCGTGGGCTTGTAGAGGCGGAGGGAGTAGTTGCCCTGCTCGAGGTAGGGCTGGACGGTGAGGCACCCGTCGCTCCCCAGCGGCAGCGGGTTCCGCAGCGCTTCGCCGTCGCGGCTCCAGATGTTCCGGGGCGTGCTGGATGCCTCGTCGAGAAACCACAGGAGCCCTCCGGCGCAGGGCTTGCCCGCGTCGTCGAGAATGACCCCGATCTGGGAAGTGCAGAGTTCCGCCGTCCGCATAGCCTCTTTCTCCTATTCCTTGATGCCGAGCGCCTCGTCTTCGTCCTTCGGCGCGGGCTTCGCGCCGTCTTCGGCCTTGCCCATAGGCAGACCTTCGTCGACTTCGGGCTCCCCTTCCTCGTGCCATTTCAGCACTGCGTCGAGATAGCCTTCCTCGCCAGCGGCGCGGGAGACCGCGATCTCCTGCGCTTCGGCCACGGAGAGATAGGGCTTCGAGGCGCGCTCGTAGCGGACGCACATAGCCAGCATCTCGTCTCGCGTCAGCTTCTCGCCTTCGGCGGCGGGCTGCTGGGCGGGCTCCGCTTCGGCAGCGGCGGGGGCTTCGTTTTCGGCGATGCCGAGGGCTTCGTCTTCGGTCATTTGGATGCTCCTTTGAGGTTGTTCACTTCCTGGACGAAAGAGTCGATTTTCGCGAATGCCTGCTGCGTGGGGCTCTTCTCGCCGACCTCGACGAGGTGCGAGGCTTCGCGCCCGGTGGTCGTGAGGACGTTCTTGAAGAGGTTGCCCAGCTCGCCGCCTGCCTTCTCCTCGAGACCGAGCGCTCGGCGCGCGACGTTCTGCTCGGGCGTGCGCGGAACGAGCGCGGTGCCGAACTCGTAGAGCTTCGTCATAGCCCTGTCGTGGATAGGCTGGCGCTGGACGAAGCCGTAGAGGTTGCCAATCGTCATCCGATTTGCATTGTCGACGGTCGGCTGCTTATTCCAGAGCGCGTCGTAGATCGCGTGCCGGAGGCTTTCGACGCTGGCAGTCTCGCCGAGCGCGCCCTGCGACTGCTCCTGGTCGATGCGGTTCTTCACGCGGCGCAGGCCGCTCGCGGCATTCTGCGCGGCGGTCTCGAGCACCGGGTCGTTCTTCGAGTTGAGGAGCTGCTTCTTCGTCGCGCCGGTGACCATTTCGCGCAGCTTGCCCGAGGGGATGAAGCGCCCGGAGCCGTTGGGGTTCCCGAGGTTGTCGCGGTTCCACCGCTTGAAGCGCGCGGAGTCTTTGAGCTCGTTGACGAGACCGCTAACGGCCGCTTTCGCTTCTTCGGTGCTGGAGTTCGTGACCCCGGCCACGTCTGCCAGAACGTCGTCGAGGTATTTGCCGATGCCGCCCTCGTAGACGTCGAGGCCGACGATACCCAGATCGAGCTCGTTCGCGAGGTTCGCCGCCTTCTCGAGGTTCTTGCGGATGTAGGCGACCTGCTCTTGCAGCGCGTCGAGGCTCCGTCCGGCGGCGTCCTTTTCCGCGCCCGGCTCCATTCGGTCGAACTTGTAGGCCATCTTCTCGATCTGCTTCTCGGCCTTCTGGATGTAGGCTTCGCGGGCGTTCATCTCGCGGGCGAGAGCGACCTGCGCCGTCTCGCCGTCGCGGACGATCAGCTCCGAGGGGCGGATGCCCGCGCGCTCCAGCGAGGCGCGGAACTCGGTCGCCTGCTGGCTCCCGGAGCTCGAGGGAGCGGAGGCCGGAAGGCCGTCCGTCCGCGTGGCGATAGAGCGCGCCTTCGCGCCTTCGCCGACCTGCGGACGGAGCGCGAGCGCGTCCTCGAGGCGCGCGTTCTGCTGGGCGGCGACCTCTTCGTATTTCGCCCCGGTTCGCTTCGCCCACGCGCTTTCCTTGCCCGCGACGGCTTCCGCAGCGATCGGTTCGCGCCCGAGCTCTCCGCTTTCGAGGAGCAGGAGCTCGGTTTCCTTCGGCAGCTTCTCCCCGCCGAACTCGCGTTGCAAGAGGTTGCTCTTCTTGCTATCGCTGGGGTTGATGTTCCACTTCTTGCGGGTGAGATACTGCGCGCCGGCCTTCGCTCCGCGACCGCCGAGCTCGACCGCGCCCGCGCCCATTCGGGCGAGGCCAGTGCCGCCCATACCCATAAGGAGCGCGTCTTGGTAGTCGACGTCGCCGAGGTTGCCGGCGACCTCCATTCCGGTGAGGGACCCCCCTTCGCCGAGGAAGCCGCCGAGCGCGCGCCCGACCTTACCGGCGACCTTGCCGCCGGTGCTGGCCGCCGCTTGGCCGACGCCAGAGAGGAGCCGCGTGCCAGCGGCACCGGGGTGAGCGGTGAGAGCCACGACGGGGTCGTTCGCGACGACGCTCTTCGCGTTGGCCATCGAGTATTCCTCGGGGTCGACGAGCTTGAAGCCGAGGAGCGCGCGCCCCGCGTTCTGGAGGTCGCCGCCGATGTTGATGCCCGCGCGGAGCGGCATCGTCACGACGTCGCGCACGCCTTGCAGCGCTGTCACGTAGCCGGGGCGGTTGGCGTCTATGGACTCGTTGGCCTTCGGGAAGAGGAGCCGCGACTCGCGGCGGAGCCCCTTCGCGGAGAAGAGGGGCGCGTTCTTTTCGAGGGTCTGCTCCAGCTCGTGCTCTGCCTGGTAGCCTTCGAGGTTTTTCAGAAGTCGCCGCGTGTCCTCTTGGGAGCGCCCGTCGAGGTAGTCGTTCTCTCCGTTCAGCGCGGCGGCGGCGAAGAGGGCGTCTTCCGGCGTCCAATTCGCCCAGGGGCGGACAAAGGGTTTCGCTTCTTCCATTTTTCAGCCCTCCTAGATGCCGAGGCGCTCTTTCATCCGCGCCTTCTCTTCGGGCGTGAGGTTGTATTTCCCGCCGTCCTCGCCTTCGCCGCCCTTGCCCGAGCCGATGAAGCTCTTGCTCTTGAAGTCCTGCGTGCTCTTCGCGAACGCGGGCTTTTCGCCGAGGGAGAGGAGCACCGCGTCGGCGCGGCTTCGGAGGTAGGGGCTCGAGGCGTGCTTCTGCGCGAGATTGGAAACGTCGCGGTTGTGCCCGGCGGCCTGCGAGTAGATCGAGTTGATGACGCTGCCGACGGCCTCGTTATACTGGTCGGCGGTGAGCTCCTCGCGGTCGGCGAGGCCGATAGCGCTCTGGAGGAGGGTGAGAATGGAGTTGTCCGTCTCGGTCGCCCCGGAGGCCACGCGCGCGGCGCGGAGCGCGCCGTCGAGCGACTGGAGGCGCGCCTTCGCCTGCGCGAAGCTGGCCGGAGCCGTGCCGCCCCAGCCCTCCACGATGCCCCGGAGGCCGTCGAGCTCGGTCTGGAGCTTCGCGCGGTTCTGCACGAAGCCGCCGAAATACTTGTCGCCGTTCTCCATTTCGATGCGGCGCTCCGCCTGGTCGAGCTGCTGGAGGTCTTTGTCCATCTTCCGCAGCTCTTCGAGGCGAGGCAGGCCGAAGGAGGCGACGACGCCCTTCACGGCGATCGGGATTTCCGGGTCGTTGCGGACTTCGTCGAGGAAGGCCTGCGCGTCCTTCGCGGAGGTGAGACCGCGCATTTCGAGGAGCTTCTGCTGGGCGATGCCCTGCCCCTGCTCGTCGAGCACGGCGACCGGGCGCGGCGCGCCGGGGGCGGCGGCTTCGTCGCCGAGCCCGAGGCGCTTCCCGATTTCGAAGTTCGCGCGGTCGATCTGCGCGCCGAGAGTGCCCATTCTGGAAAGGGCGGCGTTGAGGTCGAGGCTTTCCAGCGAGTCGAAGGCGTTCTTCACGAGGTCGGAGCGCTGGTCGGCGAGGCTCTTCACGTAGTTCTGGAGCTTGATCGTCTGCGGGTCTCCGCCGAGCTTCGCGATTTCGTCCTCGTGGGCGCGCGCCTGCCGGGCGCGGTCGGCCAGCATTTCGCCCATCTTCGAAGAGTAGGGCGAGATGCGCGCCGCGAGCGACGACCACTGCTCGCTCTCGGGCACGTCGTAGAGCTTCGAGAGGCGCTTCTTCTCATCCTCGTCCTCGACTTCGCCGGAGAGGTAGCGGCGCTTCTCCTCGATCGCGTCGTCCAGCATCTGCGCGGCCTTCTTCTGCCGGAGGCGGTCGATGATGCCGCCGACGCCAGCGCCGACGCCAGCGCCGAAGGCGGCGTAGCGGTTGAAGCCCCCGGCGCGGTTCTGCTCCGCCTGCCGGGAGGAGTTGGCGTAGATTTCTGCGAGATTGGGGAGATTGACTGCCATAACGTCCTCCTACTTCCTCCCGAGCGCCGCGCCGACGATGCCGCCGAGAGTGCCGAGCAGCGCCTGCTCCTGCGCCGCCTTGCGGTTCTTCTCGGCTTCCTTCTTCGCCTCGTCTGCGGCATAGCGCGTGCCGTAGTAGTTGATGCCGGTGTCTCCTGCTGCCTGCGTCGCGCCGGTGACGATCTGCGCGAGCTGTGATATGTTCGTGTTCCCCAGCCCGGCGAGGGCGTTCAGGCCGTTCAGCGCCTGCGCGCGCGCCGTCTGGTCGGCGTTGAGCTTCGTCGCGTATTCCTGGAGCGCGGCGTTCTTGTCCTCGAGAGCGAGCTTCATCGCGTTCTGGACGTTCTCCTGCGCGAGGCTCTGCGCGCGGTCGGAGATGCGCTTCAAGGTGTCCGAGGAGTAGAACTGCCCGCGATTGGCGGCGGAGCGCTCGAGCGCCTCCGTGGCGCGGTTGATCTGCTCGTCGATAGCCTTGTTCGAGAAGCGGTCGACGGCGGCGTCCCAGTCGTAGGAGAACTCCGGCGTGCTCTGCTGCTGGATGCCGGAGAGGTATTCGCGGAGGGCAGCGATGTCCGCAGCGCCTGCCGCGTCTTCTCCGCCGAGGAGTTCCTTCGCCTCGGTCTTCACCTGCTCGGCAGTTTCCTGCGCCTTTTCGGGAGTTTTACCAAACGACCAAGCGGCGTATTCTTCTTCGGGGTTGATCTGGAGAGCCTTGTAGATGTTTGCAATTCTTTTGGTGCCGCTTCCATTCGTGAAGGCGGCTTTCACCTTGTCGGCGCGTTCCTTCGCGAAAAGCTGCTTGTCGGCGTCGTCGCCCGCCCACTGCATCAGCTTGTCGTAGACTGCGCCGGAGTTCTTGCCGTAGCCATCGGTTCTATTTGCCATCATCGGCCTCCATTGAGGAGAAGTTCGATTTTCCACATAGCGCCGTTCGCCCCGGAGAGCGCGGCTTTCGTGTCGCTCGTCGCGATCTGCGAGACCGCCCACGCGCCGGAGGCCACGACCTGCGCGGCTCCTCCCCGGTGCCGGGCGGTGGTCGCCTTGACCTCGCCGTCGAGCGCGAGCGCGTTGCCCGAGGGCGCGCAGAACGGAAGCGCGACCGCGACCTCCGCGTATTTGCCCCAATAGCCGTCCGCGTTCAGCGAGATGACGCCCCAGGTCTCGGCCTTGAATGGGTCGACGCGCCAGCAGACGTCCGCGACCTTTTCGCTCGTCGCCCAGCCGTCGTTCGAGCCGAGAAGGGAGGTTTCCGTCCAGCCCCAGACGCCGCCGAGCGCGTTGCAGACCGCCGACCACCCGGAAGGGGTCAGCCCGCGCTCGAACTCGTTGCTTATCGTCGTGAGCTTCCTCATCTGGGGCTTCCTTCCTCGATGCCGAGGCGCACGGCGAAGAGGGTCACGTCGCACTCTTCGGAAAAGACCACGCGCGCGGAGAACGTCCGGCCATAGCCGACATTGAACCAGCGCACGACGTCGCGGTAGCGGCCAGTGCGCCCGATGCCTTTCCAGCCCGCCTCGGTGTAGAGCTTGCCCTCGTCCGTCGAGACGTAGAGCATCGCCACCGGGCGAGCGGAGAGGTCGGTCGTCGTGGCGACCTGCATATCCAGCAGGAGCTCCCGGACGGCGATCGGCGAGGCGTCCGCGTGGTAGATCGGCGAAACGCGCTCGCGCCAGACGGGCTTCCCGTCGCTGCCGACGAGCCCGGAGAGGACGTAGAGCCCGCCCGCCCCGGCGAAGATGACCTGGTCGCCGAAGGCGGTCGAGCAGAAGAGCGGAGCCCAGGCTTCGTTCCGCCCCTCTTCCCAGTTGCGGTCGGCGCGCTCGTGCCAAAGCTGGGTCGAGAGGTCGTAGACCATCGTGACCGAAGGCCGCGCGGAGAGGCAGTAGAACTGATGCCCCTCGTCCGCGTAGGCGAAGCCGTAGATGCCCGAGGCGTCGGCGACGGCGTCGCGGAGCCGCTCCTCGACGGCGTTGGTCGAGATGCGCTGCGGAGCCTGAACTCCCGTTGCCGCCCAGACCGAGCCGTGCCCGAGGGAGGACGTGCCGAGCCAATAGACCACCTCCCCGAGGACGGCGACGCTCTCGCGGGAGACGCACCCGATTTCGGTAGAGGTGCCAGCGACGAAGGAGAGGAATCCGTCGTCGGAGGCCGCCCAGACCTCGTAGCTCCGCTCCCCGAAGATGTAGAGCCGCCCGCCGACCGCAGCGAGGGCGACGACGCCGTCCGCGCTGCTTTCGGCGGCGAAGCGGTTAAGGATGCCGTCCGAGTCGGTGAAGGTGAGCGAATAGGGCTGGGAGTAGAAGAGGATGCCGAAGGGCGCTTTCGTCGCGCCGTCGATGACGAAGGAGCCGTTCACGATCGCGACGTTCGAGGGCTCGATAGAGTAGTTCGTGCCGTTCCAATCGTAGGACGGGAGCGCGACCGGCGCGAAGCCGTTCCCCTCCATATCGCAGGAGTAGAGCGCGGTGCCGTCGGCCATAACGAGCGAGGAGCCGTTGTCCGCGAACTTCACCGACTTCACCGAGAGCGAGAGGTTCGAGTAGACTTCCTTCTCCACGCCGAAGCGGTCGAGGCAATAGACCGAGGTGCCGAAGGCATACCAAAGCCGGGCGGCGGCGTTGTCGAAATAGAGCCCGAGGCAGCTCCCCTCCTCCGCGTGCTTCAGCTGGAGGGCGCGGAGAGAGCGGAGGCAGTAGGCGGTCTTCCCGGAGTCGCTTTCGATGCGTTCCGGGATGAGGTTCACGCAGCGCTGCGGAGACTCCCCGGAGGCGTGGTAGTCGTAGGAGCCCCCGACGAAGTTCTGGACATAGACGTCGCGAAGAGCCATCAGAAAAACCTCGCCGGGGCGTTTCCGCCGAGGTTGTAGATGTTGTATTCGTTGCCGTCGTAGCCCGCGTGACGGAGCGGGCGGCGGTTGGCGTTGCGCGCCGCGATCGCGCTCTTCGATTCGCGGTAGAGCGCGTCAAGGTTGCCGACCACGTCCTGGGGGCGGCCATACCGCGCAGCGAGACGCGAGGCAAGGCCGTAGATGACGCAAGTCTGGTATTCGCCAGAGAGCGGGAGGTCGTCGTTGAAGGCGCATTCCTTGAACTGCGAATAGAAGACGAAGGAAAGCACGGCTCCGGGCTGGACGTCGCAGTTGAAGCGGACGAGCGCGTTCGGGAAGGTGCTCTGGAACGCGAAGCATGACGGAATGGCCTGCGCGCCGAGCGGAAGCGAGTATTCCAGCACGTCGGAGATCGAGACCTTGCGCAGGCGAATGGGCGAAGCGGCGACGCCGGAACGGACGTAGAGAGAAACCACGTCCGCGGGGCGCGCCGGGAGCACGAGATCGGGCGAGTTCGCCGCCTCGCCCATAGAGTATTCGCGCTTCGGCGAGGGAACCGGGAGTTCCGCGACGATCGAGTTCGCGGAGAAAGAGGCGTCGAGATTGAGCTGCGCGAGGAGCTCGTTTAGCTTTTCGAGGCCGACGTTCACGCGGTCGCCGTCGAGCGGCGAGGAGTCGCCCAGCATCCCGGCTTCGCGGTAGGCGGAGGTGATGACTTGCCGAACGTTCAAAGGATGCCTCCGGGCTTAAAACTTTCCCCGCTTTTTCCTCTTGCGAGGGGCGGCGCAGGAGCGAGGGAACCTTCGAGCGCCATTTTCGTAGGGGCAATATCGGGAGGGGAAGAGCCCCGGAGGATCGCTCCCCCGAGGCTTTTCCTTGCTCTCGATTAGGTCGTGGGCAGGTAGACCGGAACGACCCAGTTCGTGCGAGGCACGCACCAGCCGCCGAGCCAGTCCCAACGACCGACTTCGCGACCGTTGAGGATGTCCGGGCCAGCGGAGTAGCTGACGAGGACGCCGCTTTCGGGGTTGCTCTCGCCGGTGGACTCTGTGCCGGCCATCGGCAGCAGACGAGCCTGACCAACGTAGACGGCTTCCTTCGCCCAGATGAGGCCGGTGAGGTAGGTCTTGCCGGCGGCGAAGACCGAGCTCGCGGTGTCGGAGGCGGCGGGCAGCGCGGAGACGTTGATGTTCGGCTTCGAGGTGGCGTAGATCGCCTTCTCGAGGTTGACCGTGATCGCGGTCACGACGCCGTCGAAGGTCACGTCGTCGGCGGTCACGCCGCCAACCGTGTAGCTCTTCGCGACGAAGTCGTAGAGAGCGCCGGTGGGGTTGCCGTAGATGTCGACGGCCTGGATGCCCGCGACGTTGAAGCGGTGCCCCTTCTTCAGGGTCGTGCCGGAGGTCGGCGCGGTCGAGAAGGTGATTCCGATCGAGGTCGCGCCTTCGGAGACGTTGGCGGTGACGCTCATCGCGGCGAGCTGGTCGCAGTCGCCCGCGGTGTAGCTTTCGCAGTCGGCGGAGTCGAAGACTTCCATGCCGCCGAAGCGCCCGAGGGTGCTGTCCTTCCACATCGGCTCGGAGATCGAGCTGGGGAGGAAGAGGTTGGCGAGGTTGGAGGCCTGGCCGAGCAGCATCGGGTCGATGATCGCGAACATTTCCGCGCCGAAGGAGCGAGCCTTGCGGATCAGCTTCGCGGCCATGCGGAACTTGTTCATGTCGATCGCACCGGCGGAGCCGATGACCACGGAGGCGTCGGCCTGCGCGGAGACTTCGGCGATCGCCTGCTTCTGGATGTCCGAAGCGAGGGCGGCGGCGTAGGGCTTCGCGACCTGCTCCACGAAGGAGAGGATGTCGAGAGAGCGGATGGCCTGCTCGGCACCGAAGGCGACGTGCTTCTGCGTGAGGGTGAGAGGACGGACGCCGCTCTGGTAGTTGAGCTCGGTGCCCGCGTTGATGACGGCACCCGACACCACGGTGGGATAGTCGGGGACGACGATGTTCATCGTCGCGCCGTTGCCCGCGCGGAACTCGGGGTTCAGCGTCTGGACGGCGTTCTTGATGAACTGAAGCTTCGAGGGGAAGGGCGCAGCGAAGGCCTTCGCCAGGACGTTGGGAGTGAAGTTGTTGGCCATTGGGATGCTCCTTTGTGAGGCCGTTTCCTTTTGACCTCTCGGAGCATCCCTGGCGCGCGGTCTAGCGGTAGATCAACGAGCGCAGCTCCTGCTCGGAGAAGTCGTTTTCGGTTTTCGCGCGGAGACCGCCGGAGACGTTCGCGGAGCCGGTAGCCACTTTGAGGCGAGGCTCGGGAGCCGGAGTAGTCTTTTGCGCGGGAGCGGGCTGCGTGTTGGTCTGGCCGGGCTTGTGCTTCGCCACATAGGCGGAGATTTTGGCCAGCCTTTCGCCCACTTGAAACCGGGAAACGTCTGCGCCGAGGAGGGCGACCGCTTCGGGGTGCATAGCGAGGTGCCGGAAGATCAGACCTCCGACGTCGCTATCGAGAATATAACGATAGACGTCGTCGGAAAGTTGCATTTCGCCATTATTGAGCCGTTGCTTGATTATCGTTTTAACGGCTTCTCTTTCCTCTTCGTCGGGGATGTCGCGGACGAAGATGCCGTCGACCTTCTCGCGGACGGAGCGGACGACCTCCTGCTGGGCGTCGAGCGCCTCGCGTTCCGCGCCGATCTGCTTCAGCCGCTCGTCGATGCGGTAGTCGAGATACTCCTGCTCGTTCGCGAACTCGGTCTTCTCTAGGCTCCCCTTCTGCGGCTCGGCCTTGCCGAAGGCGGCGATCTGCTTCTTGAGCTCGGCGATCTCCGCCTTGAGCGCCTGCGTCTCCTTGAGCCGCGCGCGTTCCTCGGGAGTCTTCTCATCCCACCA
>Ga0310786_10001378_pt1 | contig 39098 bp, 24 predicted proteins | sample AusTroGonzalo_MG_FD_203881 | JGI IMG/M metagenome (GOLD analysis project Ga0310786, IMG submission 203881) | Bovine rumen microbial communities from tropical cattle in Woodstock, Queensland, Australia - Gonzalo_03 (v2) (version 2) | ecosystem: Host-associated > Mammals > Digestive system >... | reverse complement strand
AAAAATGCGTTCGCAGCTCATATCCTCGTCTGTGAATCTTCTGCATCACTTTTGTGTAATCCATTACGATGGAAGAAAAGACCTCCACATCGGTGATATGAGCTCCGTTTCTCCTGCTAAGGCCTTTGCAGAGGCCTGTCGGGAGAAAAATGTCACATTCCGCGGAGCAACAGGTCATGATGCTTTTACTCGTGTCGAGGTCCTTTGGAATCTCCGTCACCTTGCAAAACACCGCCGATTCTCTCCCCCTGGTCAGATACCAGATAAAGCTCTCCAGCGTCTCCTGATAATCCTCGCTTGCCTGCAGAAGCGAGTAATTGCTCTTGTAAACAGCCTTTCCTTTCACAAACTCCCTGCTCACAGCCAGCGTGCTGTGGTTGATCATGGCGTAGAACGGTTTTCCTGTTTCCGTTGTGGTCGGCACTTCAGGGATCTGGACTGAAACCGGATCCTTCGTGGTAATTCGACTGAAAAGCTCATCGAGATACTGAATCAGTTCCCGAAATGGGCTAAGCCCCAGTTCCTCCTTCCATCCCAGGCCTTCGGCAATTTGCCACTGGCTCTCCGTCAGTCCTGCTACCCCAGCGGCCAAAGCATGTGCTAACATTTCTACCCTATCTCCTTCTTCAGCAATTGTTGATGATAAGCGCTCATCGCAAAAATTATAAGTTTGTTTTTTCTTTTTGTCAATTTTAGAGGGTAACATGAAAAAATCCATGCCTCCGGAATGACGCGAGGCATGGACTAAAAGATTTGAGTTATCACATTTTGCAATTGTTATTCTGAAGATTGATGCTTCCCGGAATATGGTTTCTTTTTCTAACGACGACGATTTTTTGAAGACATGTATGATACAACCAGATACCTATCCCTTTCATTCTCAAGCGCTATATTAACTGTTTCGCCATGATTGATACGAATTTTTTGAGTAAGCGTATTATCCACTCTGACATTTTTGTCTGTGATAAGATAAATGTAAGGTTTTCTTGTCGCTTCAAAATAACACTTTGAATAGTCAAGTCAGATCGCTCTATATCAGCTTTCAGAACGATAATACCACGAATACGGAAATCTTCTTCAGTTAGCTCTCTGAAGTCCGCTTCCAACGGCTTTGAATAATTTTGATGTGTTACAACACAACGATATGTCTTGCCAAAAGGATTTTTATTTAGGAAACAAGTAAATGATAGTTTATCATCTTTTGCTTCCCGGAGGTTGCAATCGCGAATATCGATCCAAAAGGCGCATAAACTCATCGGAAAAGAATCCGGGATTGATATAATAAGCTTTCCAGATTGATTTTATAAAATCCGAGTTTCCCCACTGGCTTTCCGTGAAGCTCGATTCTGTGATTCTGAGTTTCACCATATCAGAAAAATGCGTCAACTTCTCCCTTGTGTTGTTGATGAAGTAGTCAACGTGTTCCCCATAGCCATCCCAGTCTGGGTTAGGACAAATTGTCTGCAGATATCTCTTCAGCTCGTTGAGACTGTTTTCGATCGCTTCATTCGGTGTGAACCTGTACTTGGCATGGATAGAGCCGACTTGCTGGGTATTTCCGTTCAGATATTGCCGATAATCTCTTTCTATACTCTCCAGACCTTCGCGATACCTTCCAAGATCTTCTGACCTAACGATCCTTCCATATCCCGGAATGGAAAGGGACATCTCCTTGTTTATGGCATCCACAGTTTTCCTTGCGATACCCTCATCAAGTACTTTGTCTATTTCCTGCTTCTCAAAGAGCGTCCAGCTTCCCCTCAGTCTCCCCTTTTCGATTCCGTTCTTGTCATAGAATTCTGTAAGACTGATTGTTTTGCTCTCAAAGGAAGTACCGGAAAATCTGACAGCAACAACCGTATAAGTGTCTGCGAAGGTTTTTGCCAATTCTGCCTTAACGAGCTGCATTTCTGATGACACCGCTTCCTCTGTTTCTGAAGAAGGCTGGAAGTCCTCCTTTACCTCGGCAAAAGATTTCTGCTGGTCCTGTGCTTCAGAAACTGCTTTCACAATCTCCTCTGCGTCTTTTCGGCGCACTGGCTGCATAAGCACCGCGTTTGGCGCAGAGGCGCTCTGAGAAAGATCCCCAAACACAATGAGCATCTCTCCAAAATGAAGATAGTTCAAGTCGATAGAATCGAGAAAGGCAATACCATTGCATTCTTTCAGAGCATCCAAAGACTCCAGCGTTTTTGGACGCATCGTAAATACCGTCTTTTCTCCGTCATAAGATTTCAACCACTCCATGTCTTGAGTGCCAATCTGCTGTTTCACAAGCAGGACATCACCGCTGGCGCGGCTGTAGAGCTCCAGAGTATTTCTGATAGTCAGGTACTCGACCTGTACATTTGGATCAGGAGCGATAGTGATCTGGTTCAGATGAAACAATTCGCAACATTCTGTGCGTCGATCATTGATCCTTTCTTCAGAACGATTGATCTCCTCTTGGGGATTATCCTTGTTCATATTGTTCCTCCTCGCCAGTTCCTTTGGTATATGGGCTCAAATCCAAGAATAGTTTTTTCAGCTCATTCGGATTCTTGCATTCCTTAAACAGGTATTCCAAAAGTTCCTCCTGGCGGGCCTGTCCAAGGGTTATTCTGTACAGAGAAAGGATTTTGATCAGTCGTTCATAGGAGATCTCATCCTGGCTCATCGGATACATCGGGACAATCCGTTCGATCTTTACATTCTGATTCTTCCCAAAGCACCAGTAAGGCACAAGCTCCGATTGGCCGTTTTCCCGCTCCCGCTCCGCGGCTTTGAACATTTCTTCCCAGATATCTCGATCAAAATGGATTGAACCATATTTCCCCGCCACATTCTGGCGGATTGCAAGGCACTTGAACCGGTTGATTCTCCCCTCTCTCTGTTCCAGATCGATGGGATTGGCCGGGAGATTCCAGTGGACGATTTTTCGGCAATAGTTGTGGAAATCAAGACCTTCCTGGCCGATGGATGTCGTAGCCAAAACGAAAGGTTTCAGCGGCGAATTGAATGCGGCTCTGATATTTTCCTTCCGCACCGCGCTCTTTTCCGTTTCTGATTTCCCGGCGTTAATAAATCCTACCGCATAATGCGTCCTGATCCTGAGGCCTTTCTCGCTTTCTTCTTTCTGCTCTCCCCCGACCCTGTTCTGGAAAGCCTCAAAAGTATCCACCTCGTAAGGAGCTGAACGCATGCGCAGGTTTTCCATCATAGACCGATGAATCTGTTCATCGATGATTTCCTCTGAGGAGAATCCGCAGCTGTCATTGATCAGATGGCGGTACTCGTCAATCATCGCCTGGAAGCAGCCGTCCTTGCAATAAATTAGGACATCCTGCCAATGTGCTGTTTCATCAGAGATTCTTGCATGAAAGCGCTCAGAAGACAGCTGGATGACTGCTGTCGACTCGGTTGTATTGAAATAGTTCAGGAAGACCCGCGCCAATTCGGTAGCATAGATGGCATTACCACCGTTTGACCGATAGCAGCATACTGCTGGGGATGCCAATGCCATATTCGTCATTGTCTCTGCGAGGTCATCAGGCATTCCCCCGAGGGAGATATCGTCCTCCTCGATCATCTCTGCCAGCCGGTCCAAGTGTGCCGTGAATGCGTTGTTAGATCTTCCGATTTCGTCTCCTTCCCCTTCATCGGCAATTTGATCCTGACTATTGCGAAGCCCAATAATCCAGCTTCGCACGTAATCAAAGCCATCCATTAACATGGGGGCAAGGTAATACCAGCGCCGGTCTTCGGCGCGTTTTTCTTTTTGATACTTTTCCAATGATTTGAGCTTTTGCCGGACCTTATCGCGTATCTCATGCTCAATCCAGGACAATTTCAGCTCATTGTTCATGCAGGTTATCGGATCATACAATTCTGCAAGGATTTTCGATGGATAGATCAGCGTAAACACCGTCATTCTCTGGGGTTCTGACCCTTTAAGCTGAAAGTTCAGCCTCTGGTAGGGGTACCGCCTCCTGGCGTTGTACCGTTTGTTTCCCGGTTCCACCTGACTGGCCTTTTTGCAAACTTCCCCTACTGTCAGGCATTCCGCCTGGTAGGACAGCAAAGCGCCTATCATCCTTGGCACCATCTCCCAGGCCGAAAAAACGAGGACTTTGGAGAAATTCCTCGCGTGACGATATGGCCCCTGAAGCTCGTAATAAGGTCTGGACGGAGGAACCCAAAGGAACAGTTCCGCATTGCTTTCAAAGACTCTGTCTTGGAGTTCAGACAGCCTGGCATTAGTAACCTGAAGAGGTTTGTAGCGATTGACTTTTTGCGGATCCACCCACAGAAGCGAATTTTCTGCCAGTTCCGTGTTTCCCGGATTGACGGCAAAATACCGTTCTATTCTCTCCTTCACCTTGTAATTCTTCATAAAGGACATCAGATAGGGGCAGCTTTTCACATAGTCCATCGGGACTGAGTAATTGGCCTCGATATCCTTCAGAAGTTTTCTCATCGCCAGATACGAGCGAATGTCATTCTCTGTGATGGATATGGCGTGCTTGACGCTGCTGTCATCGGTATAGTCACCCGACTCCATGACAGAGATTCTTTCCGTCCGGCAAACAGAGCGATACATCGCATCTTCCGCCCGATTCTTCGCCTGAAGAACGGAGGTATCGCCATCTCGAAGCTCCCGCAGAGCTACATTATAGTTGGACCAGACTTCTTCAAATTCCTGATTCTCGCCGGAGAGGAGGAATCGCATCACCTGATGAAATTCCTGGAAATGATCGTCCACACCCTTTGAATCATCAATCTCTTCCATCGTGGAATAGAGCTTATACGGAGTTGCCGACAGCAGCAGGGTTCTCGTATCACTGCTTCCAAGGAACAGTCTTGCAAGAATCCCAATCTCAGAGTTTTCCTCGGAGGAGAGCAGATATTTGAATCTCTGAAATTCATCCATGATGACGAGATCCGGCTGCAGCATCCGGGCGCTCAGTCTGGCGAACATAATCCTCAGGCGGTTCAGGATACTGATTTTCTCCTGCCAGGTCGAACTGCCATTCCTTCTCTTTTCCAGATAGCTCTTCAGATCCCCGATGATGTTGCTGCTCTGATCGTCGAAATAGATTTTCTCGATTAGGTCGCTAGGATAGGCACCGGCGGTCTTTCCCTCGCATTCCCTCACCTGCCGCTCGTATTCGTCCCGGTACCAGTTCCAGGATTTTACCGCGGCATACTGGAAAAGCGCCTCCAGCTCATCGGGATAGTCGGAGAAATCCTGCATGCGATGCAGAATCGCGTACATCAGTGCCCGCTCGTTGACCGTACCTCCGCCAGTAGTCATTTGAAAAGAGGTCCCCGGCGTAAGCGGAATCAGCTGGATGAATCCCTCCCGAAGCTTCTGGTCATTTTCCTGTTGGCAGATCTTCAAATGCTGCATGGAAAGTCTTGTGTCGTTCATTCCCTCAATGGTTGCGGAGTCCGACACGCGAAGCTTTCGAATATTCTGGTTTGCAATGCTGATATTGGAGCATATGTAGACAACCTTAAAGAGGTCATCGCCCTCATCGATACGGAGTCGAGCAGTTTTAGCGATCACGCCCCGGGCAATCAGTGTCTTGCCAAGGCCGACTTCATCCGCGACCAGGACCCGATTCTGTCCGTTCTTGAAGAGATGGTAGATTCTCTCCACCGTCATGCGCTGAAAGTCCTTCAGGACATCCATCGTGGCTTGTTCTGTTTTATCCACATTGAACTTTGCCATATCCGTCTCCGTAATGTTTCTTATCTCAGCCGCAACGTTGTCCGAAAGGTCTCATACAGTTCCCGAAACTCATCCGGGATCACTTTTCGATCCTGGACCATCTTCAGAAGGTATTCTATCTCCTTCAGTTTTTCCGGCTCATCTGAAGCCGTTCTCAGCATCTTCTCATACAAGGCTGGCATCCTCTGAACTTCCGTTGACTGTTCCCCTGATTCTCCCTGGAGCTGTGCTTCAAGGGCAGACATCAGATAGCTGTCGCCCAGGACAAAGGCCACATACTCCGCAAAGCTCTCTCTGTCCTTGACAATGCTGCCAACGATGGCATTCTCGCGCCCATCGGGAATACCCACCGTGGAAATCATGACAATCCGCTCAATGCTGTTCTCCCCATTGCTGACGCGGATCTGGTAAAACTCACTGAGCTGAAGCAGTTCCATACCCCGGAATTCCGTTTTCCCGCTCAATTCCTGATACACGCTTCTTCGCAGCGGAGCAATCTCTGCTTTCAGATTGCCAAGTTCCGGGAGCTCGCAGATGACGGTGACGTCATACCTTTCACCGTTGGCAGTTACTTCCGCTTTCTGTCTCTTGCGACAGAAAGCTTTGACAAACTGCTCCATCTCCTTCGTTTCGTCAACCTGCTCGGTTGCCGTGGCCTGCCTGACTTCCACCTCTTCAAACGGGTTGGTCGGTGCGTCAGCTGGGCCGCAGAACAGTTCCTTCAGAATACTGTCCCCATAGAGATATCGGCTCTGGCAGCCCAAGCGAATCATCATTTCCACATTCGCACCTACGGCCGCACTGGTTGCGTTCATGGATCCAAGATAAAGATCTGTATGGGCATAGATTCGTTTCAGATAGATCTTTGCATGAATGTCCTGCCGCTGTTTATTATCACCTGCGTCCGAAATGAGCTCCTCGCCATCGACCACATCATTCTTCAGAACATATATCTTAAAATTACTGACCTGGTCCTTTGTCAGCTTTTCAAGCTCGGATCGTCTGGTAATCAGGGTGCGTTTGGTATCGGACTTGCCCTGGTGATATCGATTGTGCTCCTGCCTGTTCCATTCCTCAATAATACTCCCGCTGAGGAAGGGAGAGAAAACAACCAGGTCATGAAAGCAATACGACGGCTTTCCCCGATTTGTGCAGAACAGTGGATCTTTCTTCATATCCCAGGCGTTTGCGCCGATCCCAAGCGGAAGGATATCAAAATCGTCTCCAAACTCTTTACTGTCTGTGGAGAATGAGACGGTCCGGACTTCTGACTTCAGCGTTCTGAGAAAAAGCCGTTTCTGCCTTGCGTTTCGGATATCACCGCTGATTTGATCTGTCAGAAATTCGAGGAAGTGCACCAGCGGTTCCGTCTTTTCAGTCTGCTGCCCGGTCTCCGTGCCATTCATGCAGAAACAGATGTCCCAGCTTCTGTCAAAGGTGAGATTTCTGCTGAGAACGGCAAACCGATACAGCCTTTTCCCATCCGTATTTCGATACTGCATCAACCAGGTTTTGGGATGGAATGCCGGGAACCCCAGCATTCCTTTCTTCTTGGAAAGGGCTACCTGGATAACCATTTTTTCCAGGAGAAGCATCAGTGTTGAAGGGTGGTTGATGTGCTTGATCTGTCCCGCTTCGCAGAATATCAGGAGTTTGCCGGACACCTTCTGGAGTGCGTTCAGCATACTGATAGGGTTATGAAGAATCTCACTGTCCGTCTCTTCCTGCAGGCCAAGCACGATGGAAATTGCCGTCAGCGCTTCCAAATTCAGAGAATAGGTCGTCCCGACTGCTTTCTCCAGCACATAGCCGTCAGGTGGGATCAGAACTTTCCCATAATCCAGTCGGTCGCGGTTACTGTTTGTCTGAAACATTCCCTGCTCTCCCCTCCTGGATATCCGATACGATCTGACGGGCGCTCGACAGCCGGAAGTCCAACAGGCCCCCGCCTATCCACTGATCCGGAGCATAGTCTTCCCGATGACACAGTTTGGCCCTACTTCTTGTTTTCAGCTCAATTTCTCTGTTCACGATCAGCTCATCGGCTGCCTCAACATCTCCGAAGAGCATCATAGTTTTCAGCTCTGTCAGAAAGCGGCAAAGCCTGAAATTGGTGATGTGAAGCGTAGAGTAGACATCATTCAGGTCAACCACGCATTGTTCCGGGAGGTTTTCGCTCAATCTCTCCCACTCCGCGCATGCATCCTCATTTCTGCCTTCGGACAGAATCATGTTATACCGTACTCTGGCGAGATATAACAGTTTGTTAAAGTCGCAGGCAAGCTTCAGCAGATGCGAGGTTTCTTCCTGAACGGAATCCTCGATATCCGCTGTCATTGCCTCGAAGCTTGTGTATTTTTTGAGGTCAATCTCATTGCGAAGCACATAACCCAGCAGTGAATGCGGCACCGAGGACTCGATTTTGAATTTCAGGAAATCGGCTTCTTCCTTCGTCAGGCGGATTCCAAGTCCGTCGCGCCAATCTCCATATGCGCACTCCGGAAGATCGAAGAACTGGAAACCTTCCCCTTTCCCCGCATCCTCATCATCATATTCCCTGTTCTTTTTATCGTCATTCCGATTTCCGAGCTCCAGTGATTTCTCGCGATTCCGTTGATAAACAGAGCTTCTGACCAAGTCGGAAATCGAAATTCCGGACTGCTGGCAGATTTTGTAAGTCTGTATTCCACTCCAGTAGATGCTGGACGGTTTTCGCGCTACCCATCTGTCCGGGAGCACTCGTGCCCCGATGATTCCGATGCCAATAGGACTGATTCCATTTTCTTTGCAACTGTTATACAGGCGGAGCGCACAGTCTTTTTCTTCCCGGTCTACTCTTCCGAGTATGGAGCCCGGCTGGTTCCCATAGAGGCCTGCCGTTGCTTCTCTCAGGATATACGGAACAAGGAGAAAGTATTTGGCACGCGTCTGAACCGTTGACGTTCCGGGGAAAAAACGGTTTGCAAATCCGTCTCGAATCTGCCCGATCCCCAGTTCATCCACTGCTCCGGGTTCCAGGAGAAGATTGAGAACATCCAGCACCTTATCTCTGTCTTCTTTTGAGAAATCTATCCATCCGATTTCCATGGTCTTTCTTCCTCAGGGAACGTCCCTATTTCCTGCACAGATCCCGGTAGAACCGGGCAATATTCTCGTTGGTATTGGTGCTGCCCAGATAGAACAGCATTTTTCCCTTGCGCTTAATCAGGTTCATGGCCTGATAATATTGCTTATGCTGAAGGGCTGACGTATAGATGTAGATGAAATCAGCGCTTTCAAGACTGTTCATCGCGCCCTGACTGTCATCCTCTACGGAAACGAATTTCCACTTCGGATAGAGCTTCTTCATGCGTTTCGCCCAGCGTTCATTTCCCCCAAGGATTGCGACGTTTTTATCCTGAACCGCCTTGACCAGTTCATCCCGCGTTGCTTCATCCAGTTCAACTTCGGTATCGTCCCGAATGCTGTAGACATATTCGCGCAGGGCGATGAGCTCGGAATGTTCTACGTCCCGTTCCTCAACGGTGGCTTCAAGCTCTGCACTCTTCCTGCTTTCCCGCTCGTAGAGCGCCCGCTGCAGAATGACCTTCTGCTCGGTCTCAGCCAGAGCCAGCTCTTTTTCCTCAAGCTGTTTTTTCAGCCGATCAATCTCGGCTCGGAGTTCCTCATCTGTTTCCGGTGCTTTTTCCACGATTGGAAACGGAGGCTCAAGTTCCTCAGGTCGCATCCCCTCGACAGTTTTCAGAAGCTTATCCGCCTTGATGTCCCTTCGCTCCGCTGCAACCACACCGGACCATTCACCTTTGTAGAACCGTCTGTCAAAGCGCAGAATATCCTCCAACTCATTATCCCGCGCCATCATGACTTCGCAGAGGCACTCCCCAAGGTACTCCACCATAGACAAATAAAGGACATCCGGGAAGCGCAGATCCACATCCGGGAAGCTCATTTGAAGCGAAACCGTAACATCTGCGACAAGATCGGCAAGTTTGAATGGCTTGCTGTCATACGGCATTCGGACATTCCGATCCATCTTCTTGAAGGTATCCAGGAGGATGTTTTCCGCAATCTCAAGCGGAAGAAACGCTTCATGGCTTTGATACAGATACGGATCGAACATCTCCGGCATTTCTGCCCGGAGGAAATCTTTGTTCCGCTCCACCATCTCTTTCCAGATTGTCCGACGATCCTCAGAACCTGTGAAGCTCAGCCTCAGCATACTCTCCGTTGCCTTGTTGAGATGAAACGCCATCTCATTGCAAGTTTCCTCTATGGGAATATGCAGCAACTCGCACATGATGAAAAGCCGCGCTGCGGTTGGTTGAAGAGGTGGCTCCTCAGGCGCGTCGGTCATTCCCTTCACATAATCAGCCGCATTGCTGTATTCGTCTCCATAGTGATCGACCATGGACTTGCTGGGATTTGGTGCCGGGCTCAGACTCCTCGCCCCGTATACATTGGTCCAGCCGGCTTCATGCTTCCGCTCCTCAATGACAAAATCCCGATAGGACTTCTCTCCATCCATGGTATGGCCAGAGGAATAGCCCTTTCGCTTGCAGTCTTCATCGTGCAGCTCCAGAAGATTCAGGTATGTCAGAACCTTCAGCTGCTTGAGGCGGTTGTATTCCGGCTTATAATAGACTTTGTAAAGCGAAAGCAGGAAATTGCGGCTGTAGGAGCTTCCCCGCCTTGCAGCAGTAAGCATTATTGCAATCACCCGGAAATAGTAGGCATCGTCCCAGGTGGTTTCGTTCATCATGGGGTACGGCACATTCAGAAATTCCGTCCCGATCATGGGCTCATGGGCCAGATACTCCCTGGCGATATCCGGGAAGACTTCCCGCATCTCCGGTGTGATGAAATTCCAGGTGAACCACATGAACGCCCCGAAGTCATCCTTCGGCCATTCCGGCATCTTCCCCATTTTTACGATCAGCTTTGTCTGCTCATACATGATTCTGTTCAGCTCTTTGTCCGAGAGCTTGTGAGTCTGATGCATGAACTCCTCCGGAGACATGCTGTCCGGCATTCCGCTGTCATCATCGGCATGGATCGGGACAATCATCGTGCCGTTCATCATAAACGGCGTATCCGACGGTGCAATCGCTTTTTCCTGATTCCGGATTCGATTCTGGTTCTTTTTCTTCTGTGCCATTGTTATCCTCTGTTGTCTGCTGTCAGCATGCTTTGCTGGCAGTTTTTATTCGTCGTAAACCTTTCCGTAATACAACGCCGCTCCTACCCGTTCCTCCAGGTAGTTGTCCTCCCCTCTCATGAACTCATCGAGCGGAACGATGATCGCGGCAGTGAAAGGTCCGTTGTCATCCACACCACGTACCGCAATAATGATTCGGTCGCCTTCCTCCCGAACCTCCACTTCGCCATACTCCATGGTCTCTTCATGCCCGATCTTGTCGTAGACCAGTTTGTCCAGCTTCATCTGTTCATAAGGAAGCCGCCTGGGCTTCTCGTTATGGCGCTGCTTCTTGATAAGCTGAGGAACAGACGGATCAAAGCCAAGAGACGCTGCCTGCTCTGCGATATAGTCCAGTGCTTCATCACTGTAGTCGGAGTCATAACGATAGCACCAGTCGAGCAGTTCAGGTATTGTGCCGTCAATGTCCAGCTCGGGCTTGTAGATTTTGATTTCACTGTTGTTCATTTCTTCCTCCCTACTGTTTGTACACATTTATCAGTGAATAGATTCAAACACAACATACCATTACAATTGAGCAGTGGCTTTCGTTTTAATAGATTCTGTGACCGCGTGACTCAAAAACTCGATTCTTATCTTCCCTTTTCTGCTGAAAGACATACAGATGCTTAATGTTACCCCTTTCACCCAGCCCAAAAACACGATTTGCGATATGAAGTGTGTTTTTCGGATTAGTTGTAGCAAATACATTAACGGTAGAAATATTCTTAAAACTCCTTACCACATTTATCGCCGTCTCTATAAATTTTTGACTAAAGTGTCGACCGTTACTCTTGCCATCATTTCTGCTAATCCGAATCGTATACAAGTCTCTCTTAGATGTAGGTATCTGATCAACTTCTATAATATATGTGTCCTCCAAAACAATATTGATTTCGCTATAGCTCTGATCAGTATTATCCTTCGTAACACTACACTCCGGCTCTTCTGCAACAGCCGGATAATCATCATCATTCAAAGGATACTCCTCAAAGGTTCCACGTATTGCGAGTTTAAATTGCATTTGTATCGGAACAAGAATCAGACTACACTTTTTAATGCCGAGAACTTTTGCGCAAAACCAATACCACGAATAAGAGTAATCATGGTATACTCTCATTCTGTTCATTACCAAACCAGCATTATATTTCCTAATTCCAAACAAAACTATCAGAGTCAGAATAAAAGATGCAATATATTTCCCTTTCGAGACAGCTGTATACAGCATGAAGTTTTCTGGGGATAGTGGGTTTTTTCCCAGATACTCCTCAAACAAATGCGGTAAATCAACGACAAATGGAAAAGCAGCTACAGCGATGAGAAGCAATATCTCAAGCATCTGTTGGGAATTACTTTTTACACTTTCAATTATTCTCTTCATTGTTTCCCTCATCACTCTTCAAATAAAAGCCCTCTGAATTCTTATGGCACTCTACTCCTTCAACGATTTCCCCAGACGCCATGTCCCCTACCCACATACGCCATTGTTCTGTTCCGGCAATAATATAAAAAACATATTCACTGCCAGTTCTATCAGTTTGGAGGGTTTTTTTCCAATCATCCCAATCTATGCTTGATGGTATAGGAACATTTTGCGGATGAGTATGCCACACCCCCATGTAGTAGCTTTTATTCTTCTTCGAACGCCTGAGAAACAATTTATGTCGTGGATCACGTATTCCAAAGTATACTCTGCTCTTTATATCCAAAGTAAATGGATGGGACACAGATTCCAAGGTAATATTTCCAGATTCGCGATGCTGGTATCCGACAATGTATCCCCCGCTTTCCTGTTTCATATTATCATCTTGTATCCACTTGCTGATTTCATCGAGTACTGTATTCAGCACATCGACCACCTTCCCGTTTGGAAGATTGATTTTGACGCATTTACTTTCTTTTCCCAGTACCACAGCAGGCGCATGCCTCCTCAGGAAATTGTATTTTTGACTTAATGATCCTCTCAGGAGTAATATCAAACAACAGGCTACCTACTAATCTCCCATCCATAATTGCATTCAACACTTCTAAAAGTGCTGCGGTTGTCCTGAGAAGAGTAGCAGTGCCATACACAGCTCTTGTTCCTCCGCATCCATTTCTTATTACTGCACTGACTTGTTCTTGGTCAAAACCCATTCTGGCTCTATTATTCACCAAGTTTCCATTCTCGTCCGTGTAAAGGCATTCATAACATCCTTGCTTTTGATAGTCAACCTTTAGAATATGGCTGTACTTGCCGCCAGCCTCAACCCACACGAACAGAACTGGTACGGAGCAATTTGCACCTTTCAAAGCTCGGTTGAGTTTGATCTGTTGATCGCTGCTTCCTATAGTGAAAATAATTAAATCTACGGAAACTAATTCTTTGACAAGATCCTTTTCTTCAATATTAGCATCTACAGCTTCTACTTTGATTTCTGGATGTAACAAGTTAAGAAGAAGCGAAACTGTACTGGCTTTTTTTGTACCTTTGCCAATCCCTCCATATGCCCATCTGAGGATATTTGCCTCTTCAAGCAAATCTCCATCATAAATTTTCAGATGTGACACCCCATTCTTAACCAGCTCGAATGCGATATAGCTCCCCAAGGAGCCGGCGCCTATCAGTAAAACTTTCGTATTTAATAACCCAACATCGTTTCCGATCAGTTCATTCAAATGCGAATAATCATTTCTCAGCGTATACAGTGGTTCAACAGAAACAATATCACTTAACAATTTTTCCAGCAGTGTGTGTTTCCTTATGTTATTGCATTTTATTTTTGCTGCGAAAGTCACTTTAGATTTTTCTGCAATCATCCCGAAAACCAATATCAAATTCTGAGTTTTCGGGACTGTCTCTCTGATTTGTTGAAATGTTGCTTTGTCAAGGTGCTCAATCTGAGGGGCGTAGACTATGTTCTCTATATCCTCTGCTGTCCACTTATACCCCTTGTGCGGAGGGAGAATATTTCTGCAGTCCGTAATTGGTATGTAATACACGTCATTCTCAACATGCGGCGTCCATATGCGATTTCCCTTTTCTCTCGACTCGCTATCTGAAAGAAGCATCTGGTGGTCAACAACTCTGTTGAGCTTCGCTCCAGAAAACGCATCTAGTTTTGAAAATAATAGATCATCCTTCAGAAACACCTGCAGCTGTTTTCCATCAATGGCACAAGAATTCCAGTAAAACATGAATTCCTTTTGGAATTCTTTTTCCCGCTCCACTTCATTCATGGATAGCAGTTCAATCAGGCGATTTATTGCATCTTTAGTCTTATCTTCAAACGAAATCAATGAATTTACGACACTTTCGTGTTCGTATAAGCATACCCAACGATACTTGCCTTCTGGAAACACCTCTGAATCCAGCACTTCTTCCTCGTGCAACATAATATGCGGAAAATCAAAACCCGAATCATTGTAAAGGTATACTGCAGGCGTTGATGTCGGGTCATCTTCAAATGGAGCAATAAACAAGAATTGCTTATTCAGCAAAGAAAACAAGTAACATCTATCGCTGATTTCTTTATCAATTCTTATTTCATTATAAGCTTCAAGTAACGCACGGGTCTTCATGCGATTATCCAAAGCTATGTTCCCGTCTGCTCAGAACGGCTGCTGCAGCTGCTTCTTTTGGCGGTACTTTGAACTCAGTACCCAAAACCTTCTGAACACATACTGCAGCATCATGAGCAGACTCTACATTAACAGCATCTGTCAGATCATCTACTGCTCTTGATAGTCTTTTGTAGAATGTCACCATATAAGAACTACTGCTCTCCTTCATTTTTTTGAACACATCAGCATAAGGTGTAACAGGTAATTCTCTGCTGATTGTGGCAGAAATAATATTCCCATTTACATCTTTTGTTACAGAAAACTTATCTAAAATTGATTTCATAGCCTTTTGAAGTGCGAGCAGATCATAGTCTCCTTCATCAGTAGACTGGGCCGTAAAGCAGTCACAGGCTAAAAGTGTTAACCCGATGCTCGGCGGAATCTCATGGTCTGAATCCGAATTAGCATATTTCACATTTCTCCACTTTTTTATGAAGCAAATAATACGTCGTAATTGATTGTTTCCATTAATCTTGCCGCAAAGATAGTCATTCAAGCCGTCTGGATCAGCACTTTCCCATGAATAATCACCTGTGCTTCTTCCTCTTGCCAAATACTGAACCTCATCATCCGCATACAGTGGGAGATCTATGTGTAGCTCTTCCTCTCCATTCTTAAAATATGAGACTCTAACGCATGGTTCTTTTATAACGACAGTTCTTGACGCTATATCGACAGATTCTTTCAGGTAGCCCTTGATCTTTCGTGGATCATTGTTGCTATTGGTATCTAATGGAATGATAACTGCAACATCACGATCCACGACATCGTCTTTTATAGTTGTATTGTACTTATAACTCCCTTGGTCAATCATACGTATATCACTTTTATGGATGGTGATATTATGCTTTTCTAGAATGCCTGGCAGTTTCTCTTTGATGTCATCTTCCAGAACTTCACGTTTGTCTTTTAACGAATTGCTTTCTGAGTCAATTCTGATTTCTTTAAAGAAGTCTTCAAACTCCTTTTTTAGCTTCATAGTTTTCTCCCCCTCACAGTCTACATTATTTTTTTCAAAAGGCCTGAATTCAGCTCAAGAACGGAGATACTGTCCCATAAGCCGAGATCTTCACCATCTTCTTCGCACGGGTCATGGCAACATACAGCAGGCACCTCTCCCCTGTCATCGCGGCTTCCCGCTCAGTGGGATCAGTCCTGTTCACCGCCGACTTTAACGGCACATAGTTCTTGTTGGCGGCGACAACATAGACGATCGTGAACTCAAGGCCTTTAACACGGTGCATGGTTGCCAGTCTGACGCCCATTCGGCTGCGGTCGTCTGCCTGCTTCCGCTTCACTTCGAAGCAGCTCAGCCCGGCTTCCGTCAGGTATTTCTTATACTCGCCAACCAACGTATTGGTTCTGGCCACAACGCAGATCTCCCGCGGGTCGATTCCCGCAGCGATACTATCCTGAATGGATTTGATCAATGCATCTGCTTCCTGATCCTGAGAAGCATAAGAAGTGACCGCCGGTTTTTCGCCATGACTCAGAGAAATATAGCCTTTCCCGTCGTCAACTCCGCCATCCAGATCGTCAAATGAAAGGCCTGCAAGGACGTTCATAGCACTGTGACGAATCTCTTCTGTTGTCCGGTAGTTCATCCGAAGCTTACCGGAACGGCCTCTGACATTGATCCCGCAGCGGGATAAGGTAACTTTATTCTTGTAGATGCGCTGATGGGCATCTCCGACAATGAACAGGTCGTCCGGATGCTCACTTCCCGCGATCGCGCGAATCAGCCGATAGGCGCTCGCGCCGAAGTCCTGTCCTTCGTCCACAATAACAGATTTATACAGTCTCACTTCCGGACCGGATGTCAGGAGCTGGGCACATTCATTCATGGCGCAGGCAGAATCGCAGATTTTCTCCGCATCCATCATGGCGCGGTATTCTTCAAACACCTTCCAAACCTGCATACGGCGTTTGCGATCCAGCCGGATCCCGCGCCCGGGTCTCGGAGCTTTCACATATTCGGCAATCGACTGAATGTTCTGTGCCTGTACGACAGTTTCCCATTCTTCCTGGAAAAAGCCATCCGGCATGTCGAAATCTTCTCCCGCAGCGATTTCGGCCTTCTTCCAGATTTCCTCAATCGGATCACCGTATACGATCGAATAGGGGTAGTCATGGGCACGGAGATAGCGGTTCACCCACTGATCCAGGTGGACAACTTCTATATGCTTCATCACATCCGGCGTGCAAATCTTGCGCAGGTTATCTTGGATATCCGCCGCCAGATTTTCCGTGAAGGTCGTGAACAGGATTCTTTCGTTCCCCAGGCAATGTGAAGCAAGCTCCTTTGCCCGATGCATGGCAACCACCGTCTTGCCTGTGCCTGCTCCTCCGAGGATCCTGACGGGGCCCTTGTATTCTTTTTTTACAATTCTTCTCTGAGACGGATGCAGATAGACGCGCCACAATTCCAAGGGCGCATTCATCATCGCCTTCAGATCCTCTTCGCCTTCCGCGACATAGAACTGCATTCTGGTGATGGGGTTCTGCAGTGCCGCGGCCATATCGTCCGTCTTCTCTGCCGAGCTGTCCCCATACAGCTCGGCGATCACTTCATTCGGATCCAATCCGACCCGAACATAATCCAGCGCTTCATAAGCGTCTCGCGGGAGTTTGTCCTTGGCCCCATCGAAGCTGGATTCCGTTAATCCGCGGACAAACACGAGCAGTTCCTCCGGCACGCCAAGCTTTTTCAGTGTTTTATCGTCCAGCTCTGCAAAGATCGGCTTTTCAACTTCAGTTGCCGACTGATCCGGTTCAGGAACAGCTTCCTGAGATTCATAAACCTGAATGCTCCCCGTAGCGTGGTTCAGAACACAGCGCTTCCTGACTGCCCATTCGTAAGCTTCATCATGATGATCCACCCAGAGAAGCAGATAGACATTGCTCCCGTCCTCACGGATCAGGATTGCGCGATATGCGTCGTCGATGCGGACGGAACGCATATTGGAGTCAGAAGCGTTCTGAATCTTTTCATAATTGAATCCGTTTGCTTCGGGGTTTGAGCGGAATTTCGACAGGAATTCCATCACCTTGTTCTGCTTGCTCTTGGGCAGCGCGGCAAAGGAGTTAAAGAAGTCCTGAGAAATTGCAACTGTCGCTTTCGCCATAGCTTAAGCCTCCTTTATGGCCTGAATCACGCTGTCATAGTCCGGGCCAAACACCTTCCAGCCCTGATTCTGCAGCGTCTCTTTATAGCTTGACTCATCCTCTGACTGGATGAGAATTCTGTTTTCATCCCACTGGAACTCAGACATCGGCGCATCGTCCTCTTCCGAATAGAGTCCCGCTCCAGGAGCGGAAAGGCCTTCATCGCGCAGTCTTTTTGCCAGGTCGATCACCGGCTGATCAACAAGGCCCTCGATGATATCCTTCCATTTCGGATCAATCGTGACAGCGGCGGAGGGTTGCTGAACCTCCTCAATCAGATTTTCATATCTGTGATTCGCAATACCGCTCTTAACCGCCAGCAGAGCCTTCGGGATGAATTGCAGCAGATTGCTGATATGCAGGAATCCTCTCCATGCGGAGACAAGCTGATCCTCTCCAAGGCTGTCATCCAGGATTACGACAGAACTGACCTTGCTCTCATCGTAAATGCGCTTAAGGTTCCCTTCCGCATCTTTTGCCCCCTTTACAGCATCCGCTGGTAAGCAGGCATATACCCGCAATCCCTGCAGCGGTTCATGAATACCGATCAATGCCTTTCTGAATACCGGTTTAGGTACTGTCCATCTGAGATCCGGTAATACGCTGTACCCTTCGCTCCATTCCGTCATATATGCCTGATCTCCGGACTCCTTCAGCTTCAGCATCCCAAGCCCGATTGCGGAAGCATAGGAATTGAAGAGCGCGTCTCCGTCAGGCGCCGCCAGGTATTCAACCAGAAGATCAAACGCGGATTTCCCGCTCATATCGTTCAGATGCTTCTTTTGAAGCGTTTCCTTGGTCAGCTCTTTGCCTGCAAGCTTCTCTACGGCGAGAACTTCTTTTGCCTTTGATTCTTCCTTGCGGTCCAGCTTTTCCATGACATCCTGCCAGGTCAGCGACCATACCGGCCAGCCAAGTCCCTCACGGATAGCCATTCTCTTCTCCGCATCCTCCGCAATCTTATCTAAATGATAGGTCTTACCGTCCGTGAACACAGCCACAGGCTTTCGTCCCGGATTGCGCTGAGGATGAAACACAAAATCAGGTTTGGAAGAGATTTTTACGCCTTTCTCTCCGGTTAACGGAACCTGCAGTTCCAGACGCCAGAGGTTTTCACCGATTTCGAGCGTATATCCTTCCTTTCCGCCGACGACGGCTTTTCTCATTTGAATGCGCTTTCCGCGAACGATCGTCTGATCGAGCGCCTCCAGGAACTTGGCCTCCAGCAGGCTGTCCAGCAGCGTGTTCACCGAAATCTGTCGGATGTTGTCAATCTTTTCAAGAGAATCGCGTCCGCTCAGAATCTGTTTGAGCATGTCTACCGCGATCCGCCTGGAAATCTGATTCATCCGGTTGGACTGCCGATAAGCGTATACGCAGTGATAGCAGCCATCCTTATCCTGGTCAGAAGCGCAGGTGCAGTTCTCCATGGCTTCCAACGACATCTGGAACATGTCCAGCATCGCGTTCTTATCCGCAGTCAGCTGCTTGAGATAGCCGGTTCCGCCCGGTATTGCGTCATAGATGACCATATAGGACTTTCGGATTTCCGAATCCTGATCCGGAACATCCACAACCGTGAACCGCAGATGATCCACACTGCCGAATTTCTTTTTCAGGCCGAGCATGATGGCAGCGGCAAAAGATTCAACCTTCTTTCCGTCTTCCATCTTGATAGCCGGAATCAGGATGCGAACTGCTTCGGAAGCAAACTCCCGATACAGGTACAGGCAGTTATCGAACGGATCCTTTAATCCCTGCAGCTTTGCCTTGCAGGTGGGCGTATGGGAAGCATACTTCTTCCCGCGCTGGACGGTACCGCAGGTATGGCAGACGGTAAAGCCTTTTCTGTGCTGCTTTATGCCGGCTACATAAAACGCCTTTCCCATGACATCGCTTTCACCGAAATTGATTTCCCTTAATGTGGCCTTCTTGACAAAATCATAGCCGAATGGGAGATCTCCGGTTGTCGTGCGATATCCGCAGAGCACGTCTTTCTCTTCGTTCACATCCACCAAAAGCTGCTGCGTGTAGAATTTGGATGTCCGGTCATCGCTTTCGTCTCCGCTCCTTGCGGCTTCATATTTCATCTCGGAGTATACGGTTCTCGGCCGGATCATCGTGACTTTCTGATCCGTATCGGCCCATTCCGGAGATCCGCAGCGAGGGCAGGTCGCGACATTATGCAGGGATGAATCCTGTGCCGCAAAGTTGCAGCTTGGGCAGAGTCTCCATGTCTCCGGTTCCGGCGATTTCATGTCGATTCTGCTGATCTCCAGTTTTCTTCCCGCTGCATAGAAAGAATTATACGGCGCAAATTCAGAAATGGCAGTCGCGGCATCCCGGGAATACTCATAGGTCACCTTATCATTCACATTGCCGGGATTGTCCATTTCTTCTTTGCGTTTTCTCCGCGTCAGGACCGCTTTCAGCGTCACACCCGCTTCCGGGAAAGCATAGTTTGGCAGGACACCTTCGTCCGACAGGAAGTTGAAGGTGTTTTTGTCGTTCATTTTGTCTACGACACTGAGCAACGCGTTGCGCTCGTCGTACAATTCTTTTTTCTGTGCCTCAAAGGACGAATCCTTGGGCAGCGCGTCCAGATCCTCAATGGCCTTCTTCAGTTTTTTGATGTCATCCTGCAGGCGGTCTCTGTCTTTTTTCACCTCGGTAAAAGGCGTCAGCAGTCTGTGTTCCGGATTCTCGTCCCCTTCGCCGATGACAAAGGAATGGATGCTGTTTTTGGTATCTTCCTCCAGCTTTTCACCGAACATGCCCACAAACCGCCGCTCCAGGCGGGACATATTGCTGTGCATATAGTGCAGAAGGTTGAATGGGAATTCCTTTACAGGCTTCACGTCTTTATCCACGTGACTCAGGATTCTTTTAATCGTATCCGGTACCGCCCCATCATCGATGCCGGACTTCACCCAGCAGTCAAAGCAGAATGCCATGAACTGCCGTTCCAGCACGGCCGACGCGTTTAAGAAGACCGCGGGAGGTTCTACCGATCCGGAGATCATCTCTGTCGGTTCCTGATAAAAATAGAGATCATGCTGCTTGGTACCGGCTATCGTCACCGTGAAGGCATTGCCGTCTTTCCGTCCGGCTCGGCCGACCCGCTGAATATATTGCGCCTGTCCGGGAGGCACCTGGCACAGCACAACTGTGGAGAGATCTCCGATATCGATACCCATTTCCAGCGTCGGCGTACAGGACAGGAGATTCGGATCCCACGCGTGGTGCGCTTCCTTGCCGTGCTTAAACGCTTCTTCCAGTGCCTCACGGTCCTGTCTCTGCAGAAGGCTTGAGTGCTCCCCGGCGTGAATACGGATCGGTTCGCCCTGACCGTAAATACGATAACTGACATCCACCGCCTCTTCTGCCGGCTCATAGTGACCGCCGCAGTCTTTGCGGAGGCACGCGACATCTCTCCAGATATCCTCTGTACTCTTTGGAACGGATAAAAGCTGACCGCATTTTGTGCAGCGCATTTTGCCGACGGACGAAGTGATGTGGAAAGCCTCCGGGTTCAGGCCAAATACAGGAGCACCTTTTGGGCCTTCCATGCGGATAAGGAGCTCCGCCTTTTCCGCCTCTGAGACAACCAGACTGATCGCATCGACGTATCCCGGAACTTCAAGTGCCGTGCGGCCGATGACTTGCAGGAATTTTTCCGCGTACCAGCATTTCTGTGTCAGCATCTCAAAGTTCCCGGCGCGCTCGGCATTTGCTCCCGCCAGGAACAGCGGCGCGACAAAGCTGTCAGGCATCCAGGAATTATAAGGCATGTTCCTGTTTCCCGGAGACAGCAGCTGCTCATTTCCTCCGTTTTCGACATAGGATCGATAGAGCGGCAGCGCAAACGCGCCGTTCTTCCGCATATGTGTAACCCAAAGATGCAGGAATCCCTGCAATTTCTCTTTTGTCAGGAGGTTTCGGACGCCAGCTTCATTCTCGATTCTGGGCAGAACGCTCTCAGCAATCCGGTCGATCAGCTTCTCATCCACGCGGGCCATGGAGGCGCCGCTCCGTTCCAGCGTACGTCCGATGTGGCTCCTGCGGCCATATTCAATGAGCGTTTCCAGAGAAATGCGGCGTTTCACATCTTTCAGGATGGCATTGGCCGCAGCCTCATTCGGGAATTTCCCTGTTTTTTGGAGGGTTTCATAGGCAGGATCGTCCGACATGTTGAAGGGAATGAAGGTATCCACATAGGTTTCTTCACCCATTCTGGACAACCAGTAATCATTCAAAGCCTGCCCAAACTGGCTCAGCGGCAGGCCTTCGCCACCGTCATCCACAAAATGCTGGATCGCGATGCGGAAGGTGGAAGACCAGGTGCGGGCATTGATGAAGCTTGCGCGGTGAGACGCGTCCTGCACATTGTCGCTGAAAGCAAGGAGTTTTTTGTCATCGTTAAACTGGGAGGCATAGACACGGGAAACCCCCGCGCTGATGGCCGTGGCGCTTCGCAGACCGATAAAGATCATACTGCGTTCCGCCCCGCAGCACGGGCACAGATAATTATCCCTCTTTGCCTCGGGAGAGAAATACCAGACCGGGATCGTATTCTTGCCGCAAACCGTGCATTTGCCCGTACCCTGATCTATCTGGACATTCTGGCAGTCCGGGCAATACCGATAGGGATCATGAATCTGCGGTTTGTTCTCTTCTGCGGAAGAACGCGGATAAAGCAGGCGGACATGCTTATCCTGCGAAAAATACTGATTATAGAACGTATTCATGTCGCGGACAGTCACCCGCCCGCTCTCATCTACGCAGCCAGCCCAACCGGTTGCGCCGCAGTCGCGGCAGTTCACGACCGGGAGGTATCGTGCCTGATCGGTGATATTCTGGTTCAGATCCGATTCCAGCAGCAGTTCAGACCTTTCCCCATCCACCTTGGCCATCATGCGGCGAAGCTCCCGCAGCCAGATCTGTACCTGAACCTGCAGGAAGGGGCGAAGATTGCCGCCGCTGTCTTTTATCCGGGCGTGACTGATCAGGGCAAGCATGGAGTCAATAATCGCAGATGCATGCTTCCCAGTCATTTCTGGATATACCTGAATGAGCTGTGCCTGAATCTCAGAAGGCGTGCGGGTTTTCCCGTCCATAACCCCCATCATGCTGTGGAAGAAGGAGTGGCACATCAGCTTGTCCGCCAGTTCCGTTCTGCCCTCCGGCGTCAGGGACTCTTTCGGTCGGTCTTCCTCTTCAAACCAGCTTCGGATTGCGCACTCCAGATATCCGTTCGCATCCTCTTCTTCGGCCAGCAGACTCAGTTCTTCCGCCTCTTCTTCAGTGGGAATCCGGTACAGGCTGACTTCAGCGTCATTCAGGAATTCATGCCCGGACAGGCGATCTTCCGTAACGATCGCGTCTTTCTCAAACGTCTCGCCAAAAATATTCTCCGCGTAATCCAGCAGTGCCTGCTCGGTTCCCTCCCCGCCCATGGTTGCGGATGTTCCGATACAGCAGAGATCCCCCTGCGGGATATTCAGCCTGCTTTTGAGCCGCCGGATCAGACAGGCAAGATCGGTACCCTGCGCCCCGTCAAATGTGTGCAGTTCATCCACAACGATGAATCGCAGGGACTCTGTCGTATCGCTGCCGGTCCAGAGTCTTGCGTCCTCCGGACGCACAAGCAGATAATCCAGCATCTTGTAGTTGGTGAGCAGAATATCCGGCGGATTGTTCAGGATCGTCTCGTGGTCGGTGATGACGGAGTCCCTTGTCATGACTTTGCTTCCACCATAGCCGCCAACAAACATTCCTACATTAATATTGCCTCTCAGCTCATCGCTGCCGTGGATCAGACGGGCAATGCGCAGTGCCTGATCGGAAGCCAGCGAGTTCATCGGATAAATGATCAGCGCCTTGATGCCGGGTTCTCCGATATGATCGTAACAGTATTCCAGGATAGGGCACAGAAAGCATTCTGTTTTTCCCGAGCCCGTGCCGGTTGCCACCAGGGTAGAGACGGGATCCGTCCCACAGAGACGGTCGTACGCTCTGTTCTGGTGTACATAAGGCGGATAAGCGGGATGCAGCGCGCGAAAGCGCTCGTTCCCGTGTTGGGCCACACGGAACGGGAGCTTCACAGATATATATGGTTCATGGAAGAAGTTGTTTTCCCTCTCCATAAAGCGGCGAACGCTTCCCTGGAATGCCGGCGTCGTGATCGGGTACGACGCGTCCATATACTCGATCAGGCTGTCGCGAAAGCGGGCTGCGAGAACTGACGGTATCATAAGCTGTACTCCTTACAGGTTCTCTGGTTGTGTTTTGCCTTTATGCTATGTTTAACTGGTGATCATCTTTTGGGCATCAACAATTACTTCCGTTCCTTCTTGTACTTCTCTTCAAAGAACTTCCATGCCGTTTCATAGTCCTGTTCCCGGTCACAGCGATCAAAAGGCGCGACATATTCGATCGTCCTCTGCACGGGGCCACCGGGCTGGGTATCATCGGTGATGATGCGGTAGAATTTTTTTCCGGCAGGAGCGCCCTTCACGCTTTTCTCCCATTCTTTGCGTTCATAGCCCACTCCTGGAAGGTTGGTACTGGAGGTGAAAACAATGCGCCCGTTGGCATCATACCATGTATCCATTTCTATCTTTTGAAGTACAGAAAACTGTACATGATATATTGTGATTAATTGTTTAAGGTTCATTCCTAAGGCCATTGCCGTCAGCACATCCAACTCCACCAAAGCCTCGCGCCTTTCAAAGTCACTTCTCAATGGCGTATTCCAGTCCCATGTTGGTTTCAGTTCTCTAAAGTCAACATGAAACCGTGGATCATTTTTTGCCCATGCATCATCACAAAATGAATTATTCCATTCTTTTTCCCATAATACTGAATAGTGCGAACTAAGGCAATTTAGAAGGAGTGATCTTACAGTTACACATTTTTTCATGGAGAAATCTGAAAGCAATGGCAATTTAGCGAGGGTATCTCTACGTGCATCACTTTTTCTTGTAATTTTCACGAAGAAATCAAAAGGTAATGATGCTTCGTAACCGGCGAAGGTTGCTACTCCTTCTTTCATAGCCATTCCAAAAACAGTGTCTATATGTCCGGTTTTTGGAGGGATTATTGATGCAAAAAGTGTTCGTTCTCCGTCCTTATTCAGCATTCTTCTGGAAACACATCTATATTCGTCCAAGTAATGTGTTCCCCATCCAGTCTTATTTGCCTTACCCTTCAAATTGCAATTAATATCTGGCCTGTATTTACAGCGCTGTAGATAATCGTCTGGTAATGCTGTCAAATCGATTGGGTCAAAATCATAGCGTGATTCGCAGCTCGCTCTTGCGATCTTAAAAAACGGATTTGCCAATCCTATGTTTGCGCCAGAGTATACTAAGTCGGACGTATTTCTCGGAAAATGTACATCTCTCTTCAAAATACTGTTCTCGACAGCACTTGTTTCTTCCCATAAAACGGTGGTAAACAAATTCTCTCCTAATGATTCGAGATTCTTTTCTTGTTGCGCAAACAACCGAAGGATTTTGAGAAGCACGTTCAAATGTAGTATTAACAGGCAAGTTCCTTTCCAATCTTGTGTCCCATAGACAGTGCCCATTACCTTCAGTTCTTTTTCCCCAATATGGATTATCCTTTCAGGGTGCCCTTTGTGGTTCCACTTGCCATTATCATCAAACATGTTTGGAACATCTTTTGAAGATGTTTCCTCATAGCAACTATCAATTGTTTCAACTGAAACCAAGTTTCCTATAAGGTCAAATCCATATTTTTTTTGATTTACAAACACGCTTAATCCAAATTCGCGGGATGTACTCACATCAAGGAAAAGTTGTTCTTTGTTTAAAAAATGAAAGTGATACCGCAAATATTGATACATTTCTTTCCTTAAAGGAGAACCCAAAGGATCATCAAAAACACTCTTAGGATGAACAAAGGCTGTTACTCCCTTATCTCTAGCGAACAACCACCCTTGGGGAAAGAAGCACTTAAATAGGTTTGTTTGTTGTCCTTTCAAACTTGGATAGTTTTGCACCGCATTCAAAAAACTTTGCTGGCCAATTGTACCTTCATATTCTCCAAGGTATAATTGATACGTTTTTCTACTCTCCAATTCACGTGCACGATACTTTATTGATTGCGATGCAGAAAACTTTTTTACTGCAAATAAAGGCTGTTGATCTCCTAAGACGGCCTGTTCATTCCACTCCATCTTGATCCAAGGGGGATTTCCAATCACCAGGTCAAACCCACCTCGCTCTTCAAACACATCCGCAAACTCCAGTTCCCAATGGAAGAAATGCTGCTGTTCTGCAACTCTGTTTGCAATCCGTAGTCGGCTCTCCATTGTCCCCGGCTCCACTTCTCTCCCAGCACCACGCAAGAGATCCAGGTTCACTGCGCCATATTTCCCAAATCGGTCTGCAAGTTCACGACCATAGGAATCCATCTCAATATCATCAAACAGGGACATTTGACCTTGTGGCCGATCTTTTCGGCCACTGGTATCTACGACGCCTACACCGAGTAGCATATTCACATCCCAGAGGAACTCCATGCGATTCGGAAGTTCGTCGGCTTTGTCGATTGGCCAGAACCAAAGGGCGCACCAATAGTCCATGACTGCCTTCAGGCGGGCATAGGGGCTGGCATTACTGCCGCCCTTGCTCAGATAAAGGTTTTCATAGATGCGGTCTTTGTCCCGAATTGTAGAAGGCTGGTGATCTTCATCCTGCTCCTGTCCCCATACCGAAAGCGGATCGGTGGTCTTCTCTTTGATTTCCGCACGCAGCTGCGTATGGGCTTCCCATAAAGCGTCGATCTGGTTGCAGAGGCGCAGGACATCGTCCGCTTCACTGTCGTTCAGCGGCTTGGTAAACGCCTTATTCCATTTCTTGATGGCCGCAATCTTTTCCGGCTCCAGCTCCTTGATCACCTTGTCTGTGTAGGCACACATACCGGGATCGCCAAGCAGGAAGTGGTAGACCTGCTGCTTAATCAGACTGCGTTTTTTCCCGGGGACAACACGCTCCGGAGCGCTGTTATACCAGGCTTTCGGCCCTTCCGCCATTGCCTGATCAAGGGTATAGCACTGCCGACGGGCACCGATCAGGCTGTTCCCATTCACAATCTGCGTCCGGAACCAGGGCACATATCCGCCCTGATAGATCGTGTTAAGCCAAAGAGAGACCTCCGCCAGCTCCACCGCGGTCGGATTCAGGTCGATGCCGTATACATTGCGGTCGGCAATGTACATCTTGACCTTCTGCAGCTCCTGCTGGCGCTGCTCGTGAGAGATGCTGCTGCCGGTTTCCTTCTGCTTTCGCTCCAGATATGCCTCCGCGAGCTGACTGACGGCCTCGTTCAGGAACGCCGCGCTTCCCATGGCGGGCTCGCAGATGGTCAGATTCAGAATTTCATCGGCAGTCTTGCCCTCCAGCAGCTCTTTCAGGGCATACTTCACCAGACACCGGGTCAGCACTTCCGGCGTGTAATAGGATGCGGATTTTTCTCTTTCTCTGCCGGCCAGACGGTAAATGAATTCGCCTTTCGGATGAACACGGAGTGTGCCGTCTTCGTTTCGCACACGTTCATCCTCGGTATACTGCTCCAGATCCCGCAGCGGGATAAAGTAGCCGACATCCAGCTCGTCAACCTTGTCTCCCGCCCGTTTGACCTCATAGAGATCTTCTTCCGCGAAGAAGCCCCGGTAGCTGAGCAATGCCTCATACACTGCGCCCAACTGGTTAACGCCCAGATTGCTGTAACTGATGCGTCCCCGGCGCTGTCCCTTGCCTCCGCGGGAAAGGCTCATCAGATTGATGATCTTCAGCAGCGCTCCGTTGCGCAGATGCGCCTTTTCGATCAGCGCGGTACGCTCCGGATCAAAGATATGCGCTTTCAGCTGATCTACCTGGAACACACCCTGCAGCGGTTCGCCATCCGTGGGGCCAACAGCTTTCGTCGGATAACCGTTATAAATCAGGCTGAACAGCTTATCCAGACTCGTCTTCAGGAAGTCACCGTCCTCGTCAATCTCGCCGTCGCCCTCCGCCTGCTCGCAGATTTCCCGCAGGCTCTCAAAAGAATAGCCGGATTCGTAGGCCTGAGCCTTCATGGGCGCATAGCCAAGTTCCGATTTCGCCTCGATGAAAAGCATGAACAGGATGCGATACATATACCGCAGGCACTGAAGAGTCAGTTCCTCCGCCAGAGCGCGGTTATAGACCTGAACCTTCTGACGCTCCTTCATGTCATGGACGACTTCGTTGCCCAGGATCTCAATGCACTGCCGCAGCGCGTATTTCAGATCGCGGGATACCCCGGAGGCATGCTTGTGGCTGTTATTGTCCAGCACATCCAGCAGGCAGCCTCCATCCTTTGGGCACAGAGATTCGCTGTGCAGCAGGACGGCCATCGCCTGCAGAGTGGATTCCTCGTTCCGTCCGAAGATGGTATCCAGATCAAAAACCAAAAAGCGCTTTTCATTCCATTTATTGCGGTCGACCAGCGCCATCTGGCTTTCACTGATCAGCACAATCCAGCGGGGGCTCTCGTCCAGATCGTACAGCAACCGGCCAAGGAGCTCCTCCATAGGAGAATGAAGCAGCTCCTCTTCCTGGAAAGGCGCCTCCCTGTCTTCGCGGAGATCCGCCGCAAGCGGTGAGCAACTCAGAATATCGGTTGTTTCGGTCTCTTCCTCATCGTCAAACGACACATTGTCCAGGGAATTGGCCAGAATGCACCACAGAAGCGGCGCTCCGTTTTCTTTGCGGATCTCTAAAGCAACGGGAACCTTGCCCACATTCGGGATCTCAGCCAGTTCCGGTCTGGCCCCGGCAGCTTCATAGCCAAGGGCTTCCAGAATCTCACGGGCAATTCCCGTCACAGCTTCCAGATGTGCTGCCGCTGACCGCCGACGTTCCTGTTTTCCACGAATCAGAAAATAGCGTTTTCCGGCTTCGCGGAGCAGAGCCCATGGGGTACGAAGTTCAGTACCCTGAGCCGCTTCACGCCAACGTTTGATGGTATCGGAGGCATTCTCTTCAAAGATCGAGGCAAAGTAATGGTTGGTGTAGTATTCGTTCCGGTTCCGGATGCCGGTCAAATCCATACTCATGCTCTCACCCCCGTGAAGACCGCGGCAACCCGGATGTAGGGGTTGTCCCTCTCAATTTCCATCCCGTCTTCGACCCACTCATAGAACTGCTTAAAGACCTGATCAATATGACGCTGCTCAGCGTCTTTCTTTTTGCTCGGACCAAATATGGAAAGTTGCTCATACTTTTCCTGCAGATGGGCTTCATGGCGCTCCTTCAGTCGATCCAGCTTGCCCAGTTCCGCATAGACATCCAGATAAGGGCCTTCCATATACCGATCTGCGGCCTCTGTCAAAACGCTTTTTGCCTGCTTTACGGCTTCCGGAAGCAGCTTGGACGCCTCCCTCGCGTCTTCTTCTGTCAGGGTTCCCGCGTTGGGACGGTCATTCCGGTCAAACTGCGTCTTTTTTATCAGTTCATCCATTGTCAGGCGCCGTTCAAAGCGTCCGTTTTTGAATTCCAGACCAAACCACTCATCGACAACCGGTGCGGAACGTCTGTTCGGTATGGTACCCGCCATGCAGAAGATTACGTCACCGTCCTCAAGCGTGGAGGTGCCGATCAACGGAGCCTGCTGTCTGCCGAAGAACTGTCCGGCCTTATCATCAGCCCACTGCATAATGGGATGCTGCCGCCAAAGGTATTGCACTCTGGGCCAGCTGTCTTCCTCCAGAGATCTTTGCAGACTCCGGCGATTTTCTCTCCCCACAAAAGCTTTATCAGAGGAGAGCATCAGCCAGTCATCTAAGTCCGGCGTGGCTTCCGGCGGCAGGACATTGTGAAACCTGCGCTGCATATCCTTTGTCCAGCGAATCTCCAGCCCCTCGGCATCCTGAAGCGCCGCAACCTTATATGGCCGCGTTTCTGCCAGAAGGTTTACCGTACCTTCCAGAAAGTCCAGATCACTCATCAGGGTGTGATCCTCCACCGTTTCAGGCGAAGCGGCTTTGGGGGTCGTCGAAGATGCGGACTCATCAGACGGTTCATCCCAGAGATCCGCAAAAAGGTCCTCCAGCGTCGCCCCTTCTTCTATGGTCAGTTCCTGCTCAAAGGTCTCAGCGTTCCCTGTCTCCATCGCATGGTAGGTAAGCTGTTCCTCTGCGTCCTGATCATACAGATTCATCAGGGCTCCTACGTCGCCGATATTCTTGTTAGCTTCGGCTTCTTTCCGAATCAGCACCTGCAGGATGCGCATATCTCCGCGGATCTTTTCATTCGTGGAGCGGGTAACCATATAGCGAATATCCGGAGAGGCCTTCTGCCCGTATCGATCCACACGGCCGTTTCTCTGCTGGAAAACCATCAGAGACCACGGAATGTCAAAGTGAATCATCCTGTGGCTGAGATAGTGCAGGTTGATTCCCTCCGATGCGACATCGCTTGCGACCAGAACACGCACCGGCGCCTCATCCCGGCCAAATTCATCTACGATCCTTTGCTGTTCCAGATCGCTCATGCCGCCGTGGAGTGTCTGAATTGCGGCAACCGGAAGTCGCAGGTCCTCCTTCAGATGTTCAGCCAGCCAGCGCATGGTCTCGATTCTTTCCGTAAAGATGACCAGGCGATCATCTGTGGCGCGAGGATTCCACGCATATGCCGGATCCCGCAGCAGTTTGAGCAATTCCTGATACCGTGAGAAATCTGCGGGTTCAATCGCCTGGAGGGCGCTTTCCAATACGCCCAAAGCTTTCCGCTCTTTCAGGGCATCTTCCGTGCCTTCATTCTCCAGCCGTTTCATACGCCCACGGACGGACTGCAGGCAGGATGAAGGGCTGGAAAACATCGCTTTTTTGAATGTCATATCCCGAAGGCGGCCATTCTCCGTCTTCGGCAGCATGGATTCGTAGGTCAGGAACGCTTCCAGCGCGGCTTCCTCTTTTGGGGTCGCTGAACACGGAACCTCCGCGATATGTCTCTCCTTGAATCCGCCCATCGCCTGATCCTGAATGTCTTTCTTGAATCGGCGAATGAAAAGGCCTTTGATATCTTCCCCGTTGTCCTTGATGTCCTGCTCGGTGTAGTTGTCCGGATCGGGGATAGCGGTCGGATCGAGCATGTTCATCAGAGAAGCAAACGACCGTGCGTTCCCATCATGCGGCGTGGCGGAAAGCATGATCAACGTATCGCTTCTGCCGGACAGAAGATCCGCCAGGCGGGCACGCTGAGAATTGCTGTTTCCGCGCTTTGCCACATTGTGCGCTTCGTCGATCACAATGATATCCCATCTGGCACCTTCCAGATAAACGCGGTATTCGCTGTCGCGTTTAATGGTATCGATGGAAACAATCGTCTTGTCATAATAATGAAAAGGATTGTGATTGCTCGGGAGATCACGCCGGATCCGCTGGATCTTTGCGGAATCCAGACTAATCAGAGGGATGGAAAAGCGTTCCCACAGTTCTTTTTGAAACTGCGCCATCATGCTCTTGACCGTGACCACAAGAATGCGGCGGCCCTTTCCACGCGCAATCAGTTCACTGATCAGAACGCCGGCTTCTATTGTCTTTCCCAGACCAACGCCGTCCGCCATCAGAATGCGCTGACGAGGACGAGCCAGACTGATTGCGGCCGGTTCCAACTGATATGGCATCACGTCCATGACCGCGTGATGGCCAACGTGGAGTTTGTTGTCTGTCGGAATTTTCTGCCGCCACTGGCTTTCCAGGAAAAGCCTTGATCGGATAAAACGGGACGAATCATCCGGAATCAAAGCGGTTTTCGCCGGATCAATGACGCTGATTTTCTCCAGATCGCTCAGGAAATAAGCGGTCTTGTCCCTCACGAGAGGAGAAATCCCTACGCATTGCAGCGTATACGTCTTAAAGCTGTTCGGGTCGCATTTGCGGATCATCCACTCTTCGTCGCGGATTAACACCCGCATGCCCGGAGCAAATTCTGCCATCGCCGAAGTCCTCCTCTGGGTTATTTCGCTTTCCCGGAAGCGTCGTCTGGGACAAGCTCCATGATATCCTCAAGCTTGCAATCCAGCGCTGTGCATATACGCACAAGAACATCCGTGGTCACATTCTCGCCTTTCCCGATCTTGGCGATGCATGTGCCGCTGATCCCCGTAGCCTTCTTTAAATCCTGCTTTTTCATATTCTTATCGATCAACAGTTTCCATAGTCTGTTGTAGGAGATTCTCATTCCCGGTTCCTCCTGTCGCTAAGAAGCAGAGAGCACGTTCAAGCTCACCTCCGGAAGGTCCTGATCTGCTTTCCGGGCGCGTGATTCTGCCCTTTTCCAACTTCTGATAATATACCATAGAATGATCTTTTCGTCCACAAGAAATCCACGATAGTGGATATTCTGGCCTGGGAAAAAGCTCTCCGATAACACTTTTTATAACCTTCTTATTATCTGCTCATAATCTGGCTCATAACAATATGGATTATGGTTCGCTTTTATGGTAGAATGTATTATCCTGTTTTGGAAACTCATCCTGCAACAACGGAGGTATCCCCCATGACGGAACATGATGTAATCTGTCTTACAAGTGCCGACGCTGCCCAGAAATTCCGCGTGTCTCAGTCGGATTCCGGCACAACTCTCCTTCATTACCTTTCCGATGACATTGCCAATGTTGAAATCCCTGCTGAGGTTGACGGGAAGCCGGTCACGGTTATTGGAGAAGGCTGCTTTTTCTGTCATCGGGAGATAAAATCTGTTGTCTTTCCTCCCTGTCTGGAATCGATTGGCCACAGCGCCTTTGCCTTATGTTCCGGAATTCACGAATTGATCATTCCGGATTCTGTCACAGAAATCGGGCCTCATGCCTTCCGCGACTGCACGGGCCTTCGGGGCGGACGGGTTGTACTCTCTTCAGGTCTTTCTCGTCTCGATGTCGGCATCTTCGCATTCTGTTATATGAATGATGTGGATATTATTCTTCCTCCCAATCTGAAGGTTATCGAGGCACATGCCTTTTATAGCGCAGGATACTTTCCCCTGCGCATTCCGGAAGGAATTGAGGAGATTCAAACCGGCGCATTTGCTCAGAGCGCCGCTCAAATTGAAAGTCCCATTCCGATTGAAAAACGCTGGTTCCTTGACTGGCCAGGGGGCAAGGAGATTGTGGATAGCAATGGTGCCGTTGGTATCATATCTGATGTGCGTCCGGCAACATGCGGCTGCCTTATTCTTACCGCTGACATGAATGACGGTCCCAAGGATTATTTCTATCCTTCCGTTGGTGAACCCTCATTTTCCTTCACAGATCCGCTAACTCAGAAGCACATGGAAGAAGATCTGTCCAAAAACAGCGACGCGAAGGATCTTTACCGAGCCTGGCAGCGCGGGCTTCTTTCCTGCCCGGACGATACTTTTTGAAACCTGCCTGCGGTCTACGAATGATGTTTTAAACCTTCTGGCGTCTTCTGATGTCATATAATATCGCATGAGCTGTCCTAAAGTCCGGACAGCAACCAGAAAATTTATAGTGCTTTTGGGTGGAACTTGACAGGAAGCAGCGCTCAGGCTATACTCTCGCATGAGATCGGACCGCAATTGTCCGGTCTCCTTCCTGGGAGTAATCCCAGCTTTTATATGGACGGGTTGGATCTCTCCAGCCCGTCCTTTTTCTGTGATCTGTTATCAGCCGATTTCCCACACAACTGTCACGGTATCTGAAACCTCAATATCGTCAGGTTCAATGTCAAGGCTGTACGCCGCCGTCGGCTCCGCCATGCACCTCTCGGCCAGGATTCCTCCGTCCATCGGGCGGTACTCAAAGTCGATCTCTCCCCACGAGTAGTCAATGCTCTGGATGTCCTTCAGGCCAATTCCGGCGGCTTCGGTCAAAACGGAAGCCTTCTCTCTGGCGTCTTTTACCGCTTTTCCCAGCAGCGTGTTCTTTGTGGCCTCCGGGTCCTTCACGGTGTAGCTGATCCGAAATTCCGGTCGCACTTTTCCGTTGGCCAGGGCATACAGGATTTTCCCGAGCCGCTCGTTATCGGAATCGAACTCCACCTTCAGCATATGGCGATAACGATAGCCGGTGAAGCGCTGCTTGTAACTTCCATCCCGATCCTTATAGCTTTCGTATTCGGTATCCACACTGAAGTTGAGGGTTTTCAGATCTGATCTCTCAAAGCCAAAACCGGACAGGATATCTTTCAGCGTTTCAGTATCCTGAGAGGATAATCTGAGGGTTTCATTGTAATCTTTATAGAGTCCCTCCAGACTCATGGTGATTTGGGTCATATCCGGTCTGACCTTGATTTGCCCCTTGCCTGTTACACGGATTGTTCTCATTTTGTGCTCCCTTCTTCGTTCACTTGAAGTATCAGTTGAATCAGGTCTTTTGTCAGCAGGAAGGACTGCCCCCAGGGATTCAGGATAATTCCCTCCTCCGCCATATCCGCGCAGCCTTCCAGCATGGCGTCAATGAAGTACGAAATGATGGATGTTGCCTCTCCCTTTTGATATTCCTCATCGGATGTAAACGCCACGAGCCACATCTTTCCGTCGTTTGTCTGGATATGATGCAGTTTAAAGTGCAGATCCTCCTCATTGGTCACGGTATCCCCTACTCTGACATGCTCAACGTCGATCATTTCTGCCATTGCCTGCGGCGGTATGACCGGAATCATGAAGTGCCCATCTGCTTTCATACGCTGCAGGATTGCGTCCAGCACACCGATCAGGCTCTCTCTGTCACCTTTTTCGTAATAGCGTGCAATAGCGTCCTCAATGATCACGTTTCCCGTCAGCGTGTCATCCGGGAAAGTGTCATGTCCATGCTCGCGGGAGATATCGAAGCGGCCAAGTACATAAACCATGTCTTCCGGAAGCCTGCTCCGGCATTCCGCCTCCAGGATTGCGGGCACGCCGTAAAAAGCCTCCGCAATGCTGCCAGCAATGCATGTCAGCGTGTCGCAGTCTCCGCCGAGGGAAACCGCCGTACGGATGACATCCTCGAAGTCCGTTCCTTCCAGAAATGCCGTGATCGCTTCCGGAACAGTTTTCTGGCAGCTCTCGACATGATAGTATGTCGGTCGAATCTCATCGCAGCTCCGCGACAGGTCATAGCCGAACTCCCGGATGATGAAGTCCCGGATTTCTTCTTTGCCGCTTCCTGTCCGGGCAAGGAAGATGGCACACGCGGTTGCTTCCGCTCCTTTGATTCCCTCCGGATGGTTGTGCGTCACTTCCGCTGTGAGTCTGGCCATATGCCGGGTCTCCTCCAGTGTGTCAAAAAGCCAGCCTGCCGCGGACACCCGCATCGCCGATCCGTTGCCGTAGCTTCCGTAGGGCTGGGGATCATCGCTCCGGAGCCAGTGCCGGAACCGGCCGCCGTATCCGGCATGAGGATATTTTCTCCCCCATTTTCTCATGGACTGGATGAGAGCTTGCCGGATGTCCTCATCCTCCCGGAACTGGCTGTCCAGCAGAGCCTCCGCCACGGCGATTGTCATGACGGTATCATCGGTAAAGTGAGACTCCTCGCAAAACAACGGAAACTCCTTGCTTTTATTACCTCTGTCAAATTCGTAGGGTGCTCCGATAATGTCTCCAAGTATTGCTCCGTACATCTGACTTTCCTCCTCGTTCGTTTGATGGTCTCAGTATAGCAGAGCAAATAAAGAAGTGGTCGTTTGCCAAACGACAAATGACCACTTCCTGAATTATTCTCCTAGGATCGGCTGCCCGTACTTGAAGAGGGCTGCGTTGATCTCGTAGATATCGTAGATTCTTTTGGAAACAAAGTATGTGATAATCAGATCAAACCGGTTGTTCGGTGAGAGTGCAATTTCCGCTCTGGCCAGCAGATCTGTCATTGTAGGCAGATCCAGCTCCAATGCAATCGCAAACGCCACGGCTGTTTTCTTTTTCGGTTTGTAGTCCGGTTTGCATCGGATTCGCGAGAAGACCTTCCGGTCAATGTTTGCCTTCTTATAGACGGCAACATCATCCATGCCGCTCTCATCGATCAGTTCCAGCAGACGCTGCTGAAAGCTCTCCTCCGCGCTTCCCAGTACTTCATCAAGGCTTTTCCCCGCAATGTCCGGCATTGGGGAGCCAACCGCGGCTGGCGGAAGAATGTCCTCTTTGGCCTCGTCCCACGGTTCCGGAGCAAAAGCGATGCTCTCCAGAAGCAAGGTCTCTTCTTCACGGAAAGGTCTTCGCCTGTAAAGCTCTTCACTTCCCTGCCTGCGTTCTCGGGCGCGGAGTTCACTGACCGCGTGATCGTCAATGAACTGTTCAATCCCTCCGACGAGGCCCTCGGAAAGTTCCATGGCCTTGCGGTCAAAAACAACCAGGATAACCTTCATCTCATGAGTCAGCAGGAATTTCTGAATCTCTGTGAGTGCGATGTGCAGCGCCTCGTCTTTTGGGAACCCATAAGTACCGGAGGCAATCAGTGGAAAAGCGATGCTCCTGCAGTGCAGCTCATCCGCCAGGGCAAGGGATTTCTCATAACAGGAATGCAGCACATCTCTTTCGCCATGGCTTCCGTCTATCCATTTCGGCCCTACCGTATGGATAACATAGCGGGCATTCAGGTTAAATGCATCCGTACAGGCTGCCTGGCCTGGAGCAATCTCTCCAATCTTCTCTCTGGCTATGAGAAGCTGCTCTTCCCCTGCGGCCTCATAGATTGCGCTGTCAGTTCCTCTTCCAATTCTTGGTTTTGGATTTGCAGTATTGACAATGGCATCCGCTTTCACTTTTGTGATGTCATTACGGATGATCTGAAAAGGCACGCAACATCACCTCAATCTCTGTTTTATGCAAGTCAGTCTTTCTCTCCGTATTCCAGCCAGTCAGGATCAACCCGCAGAGCAGAAGCAATTGCATCCATCCGCTTTTGATTCGGTATGTGGCCTTTTGTCTCAATAGCGGAAAGGGTATCACAGCTGATCCCTGTTCTTGCAGAAAGATCTTTTCTGGTGATCCCCTGCTCCTGCCTGGTTCGGAGCAGCCTTCCTCCCAAGCTATCCGGAATCTCTTCCTCTCCATAAAGCAGCCAAAGGGGGTCAACCTCCAGCGCTGGAGCAAGCTTCCCGGCAACAATTGTTCCCAATTGCCTGCCCCCTATTTCAAGGCTTCCAACAGAAGCTGTCGGAACGCCGGCGCGGTTTGCAAGTTCAGTCTGTGTCAGCCCAAGCTCTTTCCTTCTGCTTCTGATGCGATCGCCGGCTTTTCTGCGGGATGCTTTCAGATCATATCTCTTCTTTTCTCTGTTTTCGTCGCTCTTTTCTTTTTTTAGAAGGGCATTTGCTATTGGTGAGTCTTTGACTGCTTCTTCCAAGGTCATATCCCCGGTGAAATATTGGATGTCGACGCCATAGGCTTCACAGATGTCCGAATAGAAAAACATAGACTGTTTTGTGTTTCCATACAGACGATTTTCGAATATTGTGGCACTCATCCCGATACCTGCGGCCATTTCTGAGATTGTAAGGCCTAATCTGAGACGAAGGTTGTTCAGTTTTTCGTCAGGCTTCGGCATTGGCTCACCTTCTCAGGAACTGTTTAAAATCCGGGTTATTCTACCACAGATGTGTTTTTTGGTAAAGACAGATAACAACAACCTTTATTGCCCAGCCTGTCTTTTTATGATAAAATACCCAATGTCATGAACCGCAGCCGGGTCTGGATACAAGAACGGAGCGCAGGATGGAACGTCTTATCTTTCATGTTGATGTGAATAGCGCATATCTTTCCTGGGAATCCGTCAGGAGGGTTAAGTCCGGTCTGCCCGATCTTCGGCTGATCCCTTCATGCATCGGCGGTGACCCAGAAAGCAGGCGCGGCGTTGTATTGGCCAAATCCATCCCGGCGAAGAAATACAACATCAGGACCGGTGAGCCGATTTCCATGGCGCTTCGAAAATGTCCAGGCCTCGTCATTGCCAAGCCGGACTTCAAGCTCTATTCCGAGTGTTCCAGGGCTTTCAAGGAAATCTGCCGGAGCTATGCCCCGGCAGTAGAAGAGTTCTCCATTGATGAGTGCTTCATGGATCTCACACGAACTGACGTCATGTATCCCGATCCGATTGCTCTTGCTCATGAGATCAAAGACAAGATCCGCGATGAGCTGGGCTTTACTGTGAATATCGGCATAGGCCGAAACAAGCTCTGCGCCAAAATGGCCAGCGACTTTGAGAAGCCGGACAAGATCCACACGCTCTTTCCGGATGAAATTTCAACGAAAATGTGGCCGCTTCCTGTCGGTGATCTGCTTTTTATTGGCGGTTCCTCTGTGAAGCGATTGAATGACTCTCAGATCCGAACCATCGGTGAACTTGCCCATGCCAGCCCTTCCCTGCTGAAATCCGTTCTTGGTGACAAGATGAGTGTTCAGGCATGGAACTATGCCAACGGAATTGATAATTCCCCCGTCCGTTCTGAGCCGGAAGAAGCAAAGGGCTACAGTAACTCCGTCACATTGGAAGACGATGTAAAAGACATGGACGCTGCAAACTCCATCCTTCTTGCTCTGGCGGACAGTGTCTCCGCTCATATGCGGAGTGATGGAAAGAAAGCTTACGGAGTATCCGTCACGATCCGATATCTGGATTTCAAAACCCGTTCGCATCAAAGGAAGCTGGAGCATCCGATTGAATCCACAAAAGACGTTTATGAAACAGCGAAACATCTGCTGGCCGAGTTATGGAAGGATCGGAGGCCATTGCGTCTGTTAAGTATCGCGCTCACCAGCCTGACCACTGAAGAGGCTGGAGAGCAACTGTCCCTATTTGGCGAAGAGTCAGACAAGACGCGAAAGAAAAACGAAAAACTTGATAAAGCTGTCGATGCGCTCAGGAACAAATTCGGCTCAGATATTATTCAGCGGGGCACTGTCATGGCAAGCGGTCTGAACGTTGCCCGAAAATTCAAGGCATCACAGGATTCCGAGGAGAGCGCGAAGTGACCCTCATTACAAACAGAATGGTTTGATGAAATATGTCGAGTGCAAGAAAAGAAAGATTGAAACAGGCGAGAAAATGGTATCCTGAGCAGCATTTCACAGAAGACTCCCATATTATCAGCGCCTATCGACGCACTTTTCATGTTGACCGCATCTGCGCGATGCGGGAACTCTGCATGCTGAAGATGCTTCCGCCGAATCTCCAGGCAGAATTTGAGGATCAGCTTGAGCAGCGCTCTCAGCGGCTCAAGGGAAAAAGACTTGAAGCCTCAGACAATGAGTCGGATCAGGATGATACTTTCTACTTTATTGCCGGGTATACCTCCGGAGGTTTTGCTAATGTGCGATAAAGAAGTAATAGAAGTGTAAAAAATTTTGCCGTTCCTATCCGGCACTTAGGGCTGTGTCGGATAGGTCAGGCGTTAGGCTTCCGGCAAGTCTATCTTGCCGACAAAGC
>Ga0310786_10001377_pt1 | contig 39099 bp, 20 predicted proteins | sample AusTroGonzalo_MG_FD_203881 | JGI IMG/M metagenome (GOLD analysis project Ga0310786, IMG submission 203881) | Bovine rumen microbial communities from tropical cattle in Woodstock, Queensland, Australia - Gonzalo_03 (v2) (version 2) | ecosystem: Host-associated > Mammals > Digestive system >... | reverse complement strand
CGCCAGCGTCCATCAAGCTGAGGCAGCCACCGCAAACAGAGGCCATGGAAGAAGAACCGTTGGATTCCATGATTTCGGAAACCACGCGGATCGTGTACGGGAAGTCTTCCGGGAGCGGAAGAACTGCAGCGAGGGAGCGTTCGGCCAAGTGACCGTGACCAATTTCACGGCGAGAGAGGCCAAGCTTCTTGCATTCGCCAACCGAGAACGGCGGGAAGTTGTAATGAAGCATGTAGCTCTTGGAGCCTTCGCCCTGCATGCTTTCGAAACGTTGTTCGTCAGCCTTTGTTCCAAGCGTACAAATGACGAGACCTTGGGTTTCGCCACGCTGGAAGATTGCAGAGCCGTGAGCGCGCGGGAGCACGCCCATTTCGATTTCGATCGGACGGACTTCGGTCGTAGAACGACCGTCAAGACGAACGCCTTCGTTCAAAATCATTTCACGCATTGCAGTGCGTTCAAGGTCGCTGAAGATGCCCTTTGCATCGGCAACGAGAGCTGCATCCTGTTCTTCGTCCTTACCGACGATAGCGAGGATACGTTCGTCTTCGAGCATCTTGGCGCAGAGGTCTGCCATAGCCGGATAGAAGTCGGTCTTGACCATGTTGGAGTGGACGTCCTTGTTCAGTTCGTCCCAGACAACTTCCTTGACCGTAGCGACGAGCTTGTCGTGTGCTTCACCGACAAACTTCGGCTTGAGTTCCATCTTCGGCTTGGAGCAGCGATCTACGAGCTGCTGTTGGGCCTTGCACATTTCCTTAATCACTTCGTGACCAGCGAGGATAGCGCCAATCATCGTGTCTTCGGACACTTCGTAAGCACCACCTTCGACCATGCACACAGAGTCTTCCGTACCGGCGACCACGAGGTCTAGATCGGCCACGGCAACTTGATCGTAAGACGGCATCACGACGTTCTGGCCATCGACCACAGCCACGCGAACGGCAGCGACCTGCTGTTCGAACGGGAGTTCAGAAAGACCGATGGAAAGAGATGCGGCACTTACGCCAAGAACGTCCGGAGCGAACTTCTTGTCGGAAGAAAGAACTTGAACGATAACCTGGACTTCACGTGTGAAGTTTTCCGGGAACATCGGACGGATCGGACGGTCGATGATACGTGCAGAAAGAATTTCTTCATCGCTCGGACGACCCGGTTCGCGCTTGCTATAGCCACCAGGCAGGCGTCCGGCAGCATAAGACTTTTCGCGATATTCAACTGTCAGAGGGAAGAAGTCACCATCCTTTTCTTCACCGTAGCAAACGGTAGAAAGGACAAACGCGTCCCCCATCTTGGCGACAGCAGAACCACGTGCCTGCTTTGCGATACGGCCAGTTTCAAACGTAATCACACGGCCGTCGGGAAGGTTTACCGACACTTCCTTCGGGTCGAGCATCTTGCCGTATTTAGCTTGATAAGCTTCTGTTGACATAAAAAATCTCCAATACGAGAATTAGCCGCGGAGACCGAGTTCCTTGATCAAAGCACGCTGAGCGATAATATCCTTTTCGCCGTAGTACTTGAGGAGGTTCTTGCGCTTTGCAACCATCATGGACAGACCGCGGAGAGAGTGGAAATCCTTCTTGTTGGTCTTGATGTGTTCAGTGAGGTTCTTGATCTTTTCCGTGAGGATAGCGATCTGGACGCGGACGTTACCGGTGTCCTTTTCGTTAGCACCAAACTGAGCGGTGAGTTCTGCAGCCTTTTCTTTTGTGATAGTAGCCATTGTAGCCATTCCTTTTTTTGATTGTTTGTTTCATCACATGTTTTTGTCCGAGTTTACTGCTCTAGCACCAGTGGAATTGGCGAATCTGGTCACAGGACCCAGGCAAAAATGCAATTTGGGTACATATATAGTAAAATAGTGGTTAGTGGTTAGTGGTTAGTGGTTAGGAAAGCACCCAAATAAGGGGTTTCGAGCGGTGAGCAGTGAGCCATGAGCTGTGAGCTGTGAGCAATGAGCAATGAGCTGTTAGCCGTGGGTGCTTAGTAAACCGTAAGCAGAGGTTAGTGGTTAGGAATGCAAACTAAAACTTTCCTACAGCCTTCCTGTTTACTAGCCACTGTTTACCAACCACTCAAAGGGCCGAAGGCCCGATCCCACCCCTGAAACCTGTCCCCTGACACCTCTTTCGTCTTTAGTCTATAGCCGCGTAGCGGCGTTCTTTCGTCTATCAAAGAAACCTCGCCAGCACTTCTCTCAGCTTATTGACATTCACAGGCTTTGCCACATGCTCGTTCATACCGGCATCCAAAGCAGCCTGCTGGTCATCGGCAAAGGCATTGGCAGTCATCGCGATAATCGGGATTTCCGTTGCCATCTTTTTATCGAGCTTACGAATCTGGCGAGTCGCCTCGTAGCCATCCATAATTGGCATCTGCACATCCATCAACACCAGATCGCAATCCGAAGGTGCAGCATCCTTGATGTATTCCACCGCCTGTTTGCCATCGCAAGCCGTAGTCACCTGAATTCCACAATCCTCCAAAATTTCCTTGCCAATTTCACGATTCAGCTCGTTGTCATCCACCAGCAAGACTTTCTTGCCACCAAAGTTCACCTTCTTGTCATTTTTCGGAGCATCCGCCTGCTTAATGCCAAAACTACGCAACAACGTTTCTCTCACATCAGACAAGAACAAAGGTTTACTAACAAAGTTATTCACACCCACTTCAAGAGCTTTTTCTTCGATATCCGCCCATTCATAAGCCGACATGACAATCACAAGAATATCATCACCCAATTCTTTGCGGAGCATCTTCGTCATTTTCATGCCATCCATATCCGGCATGCGCCAATCCACGAAGAACGCATCGTACGCATAGCCCATGGATTTCGCATTCACGGCCTTCAGCAATGCATCCGCTCCAGAGCTGCAACAATCCGCATAGATTCCGAGCCCACCAAGAACAAGAGGAATACTCTTACAGCAATCCACATCATCATCAATAACAAGCACTCTCTTGCCATCGAGTTCTTCAATTCGTTCCAGCTCCTGCTGTTCATTTACGAGCTTGAACTTAAAATTGAGAATAACTTCTGTACCCACATGTTCCTTGCTCTTGACCTCGATGCTTCCGTTCATAATTTCAACGATGTTCTTTGTAATCGCCATACCAAGGCCAGTTCCCTGGATTCCAGAAACCGTCGAAGAATTCACTCGCGTAAACGGATCATAAATGTTCGGCAAGAATTTTTCGCTCATGCCGATACCCGTATCCTTGACTCTAAATTCAAATGCCCCTACCCCAACTTCCGAGGTCATCTTCTGTTCCACCGAGAAACTAATGGCTCCCCCAGCCGGAGTATATTTGATTGCATTCGAAATCACGTTCAAAAGCACTTGATTCAAACGGAGCCTGTCACAGACAACATCCTCACTAATAACTCCAATGCTATTGGCGAAGAACTGCAATTTTTTCGCGTAGATATCAGCCTGAACAATATCCTTGAGCGTATGTACGATTTCCGGGAGTCGTTCCGGTTTTTCGTTCAAGCTCAACTTTCCGGATTCAATGCGGCTCATGTCAAGCACGTCATTGATAAGCGAAAGCAAGTGGTTCGACGAAAGCTGGATTTTTCCAAGGAAGCTACGAACTTGTTCTTCATTACCGATATGCATCGTGGCAAGTTCCGTATAACCGATGATCGCATTCATCGGAGTGCGGATATCGTGACTCATGTTGTTGAGGAACATGGTCTTCGCCTTGGAAGCCGACTTTGCCATTTCAAGAGCCTTTTCAAGAACAGCCTGTTGTTCCATTTCCTTGCGATAAACGGCATCGTTATCAATTATTCCCACAAGCACGCGCCGCGACTTGGACCAATTTCCCATTTTGGATACCTTCATGCGGTACCACTTGAAATCAGCCCCAGCTATACGTCGATAATCCAGGAAGAACGAGTATTCATGCTGCAACCGAGCAATAACCGTTTCACGGTCAAGCGATTTTAGCACACGTTCACAATCCTCTTTATAAACAATCTTACGAGTCTTATCCTCTCTATCTTTAAAGAAGTCGATTCCATTGCCGCTTTCATCGACAACATCACGGAACTTTTCACCCTTTTCCGAAACGCTAAACGCCCCCGTATCCACATTGACATCGAAAATAGTCTCGAACTGATCAGACAAACTCATGATGCGTTCGATATTTTCCTGATGTTCCATTTCGGTCCTGTACTGGGCATCCACCTCCGCAAAACCCACAGCGACAAGCTTCGCCGGTTCATCAACCGCTTCCGCCTTCGCAAATACCAAGCGAGTGTATTTGTACTCACTACCGTAAAGATGCCTGAATATAACAGAATAACGTTTCTGGTGAGCAAGTTTCTTTGCAATATATTCTCTCGAAGCAAGCCCCAAAAGCATATCCACATCCTCAGGATGGGCTTGAGCCTTGACAAACGCCTTGAACACATCTTCTAGTTTATTGCAAGAAGAAAGCAAGCCATTTATAGAATCCTTGATGGGCTCGCTTACAGTAAGAACACCCGTCGAGCCGTCTTCGAAATTAAAGAAGAACAATGACGAGTAATCTTCCGAAAGGATGTCAATAATTTCAAGATTGCGTTTCAGTTTTGACTGGATTTGCATCTGCTTCTTGATTTCATCATCAACACTATGCAATCCAAAAACAATTCCTTTGAGATTGCCGACTTCATCTTTATCGGCAATAAGTTTCATCTGATAGTACTTTTCCTTGCCGTTGAGCATGATTTTGAAATTTATATGTACTACAGACTCATTCTTTAGCTCAATAATAAGCCTGTCGCGATTTACGCGCTCAGCAAATTGCATTTTATCAGAATCACAGACAAGATACTTTAGCAGCAATACCATTCTCTTGGAGAACCGCTTTTCCATGGACCAGCCAGGAATAGCCTTCAAAAGAACTGAATTTGCACGATATGTGACAACAATATCCCTGTCGGCATCTTCACCAAGAATGGCATAATTCACAAAATCAAAATCCGACGCCAACGATTCAATAACGCTGTTGTTGCGGTCCATTTCCTGGCGCTGAGCAATAGCTTTCGTCACTTCGGAATCAATATTTTCAACAGCCACAATAACATGGTTTTCATCCTTGCAGGACTTGATGACCTTCATTCTGTAGAACTGCGGGACTCCGTCAATCACAAGCCTATATTCAATAGCCGCCCCCGAATTATCTTCAAGCCGCTTGAGGAACGCCCCTTTTTCCATAAAACGCATGACAGGTTCAAGGTCATCCTTGTAAAGATTATGCCGCAAACTGGCTATGGAATCAAAGAAAAAGTCTCGCCCTGTCACACTTTCGTGCAACTTATTCATCAATTTTTCCGAATGGAATACGTCAAACGTATCATCCAACACATTCACATAAAAAATGCATTCGTATGTTCCGCTCAACGCTTCGGCAATTTCGGAATATTCTCCGCTCTCCTGCTCGGCCATGCGTCGAGCATTCCAGACCACACGGATAAGATACAGAAGAATCACGAGCAATTCCATCGCCGATATGCCGATATAGAATCTGCGAATTTTATCGACACGAGCAAATGCCACATTTTCGTTGACACAAAGGATTAATGACCAATACCCGCCAAACAGCGGAAGTGCCACCAAAAGCTTGGATTCGCCCGAGGGAGCCTCTTCATACGATAAATGCGACACTTCACCCTTCATCACACTAGCGACCCATTCTTCAATAGAATAGCCGCTCTTGGGCTTCACCATCTTAAAGAAATCGTTGAACCCCTTCCACCTTCCAGACTTTTCCACAACAAAAGAGCCATCTCGGCGGTCAATAACCATCAACGATGATTTTCCCTTGAACGCATTCGTAGCGACGAAGCCGAACAAAGCTTTGTGATTGGAAACCCCGGAAAGCATGGCGACCACCTGACCTCTTCGGCGAACGGGCACGAACTGTTCAAAAACTAATCGTTCTTTTTGAAAAATATCAGGAGCGACTTTCGAAAGGTACGGTTGCTCCGCAACAATTTTATGGTAATGTTGTGCATACGAAGAATCAAATGTAACGCCTTGCTCCGTGATTATATGTCCACTCGGCAAATACAAACGCACAGTCGAAACCAACGGCCCGATACGCGAGCCTCGAATCATACGAACCATACCTTCTGACAAAAAGTCTTCTTCCATCCCCACCACAGTCGCAATATTCGACAATGCACTCAAAAGGGAACGCCCCAAAAAGCCGACCTTAGCTTCGGTAGTATAAGCGACTTCATCTAGAGAATCCCAGCTATCCTCTATCGCATTTCTATTTATGTACAAAAAAGAAACATTAGTTACAATAAACAGGAATGCAACCAGAAGCAGTGATACTATTAAATTGCGTCTAAAAAAATTGTTATTCATAAGTTTTTTGTAACATCACCCCATCTATATATACATTTTACAAAGACCCTTTGGAATCCTCTTCAGAAAAAAATACGGTTTTGCACTATTTTTTTACTAAAACGTGTTTTTTTTCACAAAAAAAACGAGCAAATCAAAGCAAATCTTTATACATTGACGATATGAAAATCTTCACAAAATTGTTTTTCCTCATAGCATTTCTCGCCACATTTACATTTGCAGCTGAAGAGGCCGCAACAGATGGAGTCGCAATAGACTCTGTTGCCAAAAAATCCGTTGCATCCATCGAATCCGCGATAAAGCCCGAACTCAAAAAGAAACAGGCCGTCTGGATAAAACTGGAAGGGGATGTTGACCCTGCCATGTATGAATTCTGCGCCAGGGCCATCGGAGAAGCCATCGAAAAGCGACCGGACTACATCGTCTTTGAAATCAACACGTTCGGCGGTCGCCTCGACGCAGCATTCGACCTAGTCGATACCATCATGGCGGTCAAGGGTCCCGAAACAATCGCTCTCGTAAAAAAGAAAGCCATCAGTGCAGGTTCGCTCATCGCTCTAGCCTGCCAAAAGCTCTACATGCTCGAAGCGACAACCATCGGCGACTGTGCACCGATAGTTCAAGGCAGCGACGGCACACCGCAAATCGTAGGCGAGAAAATCCAGTCGCCTCTCCGCGCCAAATTCAGGAATTTAGCCCAACGTAACAACTATCCCGAACTCCTAGCCTCCTCGTTCGTCACACCGGAACTCGAAGTGTTCGAACTCACCGCCACGCTTGACAAAGGCAAAGCAACGCAGCGCGACACAACGCTTATCATCGAAGGCAAAAAATTCGCCGTCCTCGACAGCGCCGAAAAGAAGTTCTGGGGTTCGCCCAAGATTCTCGTAAAAGAAGGCGAACTTTTGACCATGACCGACAAAGAAGCCGAAGAACTCGGATTCTCCAAGGGCACCTTCAAGAACCGCGAAGACTTTGAAACAAAACTCGCTATCGAACGCAAAAGCGAAATCGAGACGAACACCGGCGAGCGAATCGCAAGCGCCATCGCCGCCATTTCCGGCCTGCTCCTGATTCTCGGATTCGGCGCACTCTACATCGAATTCAAGACGCCCGGATTTGGCATGTTCGGCATCATCGGCATCATTCTTATCGGCATCGTCTTCTTCGGGCAGTTCGCACCGCAGCTCGACGGCTACTTCCCCGCCATTCTGCTAGTCGCTGGCGTTATTTTATTCTTAGTCGAGATATTCATCATGCCAGGCACGTTCCTGTTCGGCATCGGCGGCATTGTATGCATGATTATAGCCCTAGTCCTAAGCGTTGACACGACCAACATCCCCGAATACGTCCCCGAAACCGTCGAAACGACGTTCGATGCCACCCCTTGGCTATTCGGATTGTTATTCGTTCTCAGTAGTGCCGCCATAGCGCTCATCATCCCGATTGCAGCAAGCAAGTACCTCATCCCGCTTTTGCCCGAAGGCTGGACGCCCATGCTCAAGACCGACATGGAAACAGCTGTCTCCCCCACGGAATCCGTCCAAGAAATTTCCGTCGGTGACATCGGCACTGCCAAAACGTTCCTCCGCCCCGTGGGTCAAGCAAGCTTCACCATGCCCGACGGCTCCACAAAGCTATTTGACGTACAAACTCACGGCGAAATCATCGAAGCCGGTCAGAAAGTCAAAGTCGAATCCGTGCAAGAAGGGCATATTTGGGTAGGAGTAGTGTAGAGGCGAAAGAAAAATGAGACCGTTTCAGCAAAAGAAATTCATTTTTCAAACAATGGGTGCATCCATTGTACTTTCTGCATTACCTTATTTGACTGCAATTTTAATCATTCCACTTATAGTCTTTATTGCCCCTACTAATAGTTATAATAGTTATGCCGATTTATACCTTTTGGGCCTTATTTTCCTAACATACCCTAGTTTATTAGGAGTCCCATTCAGCCTATTAATCTTATTTCTTTTTAAGAAAAGCATCAGCACTGAAACCGCTAAAAAGCTGATATTTTTCCCCACAGCATGGGCACGATATCTCATGATTCCAGCACTGATCGTGTTACCGATATTTTGGATTGGCTCATTTTTGACTATACGTGGTATTGCAATCATTATTCTAGAAGCATTATTGCGTTGCCGACTTTATCTACATCAGGCATCTTCATGAAAAAATTGAAGAGAAATTTTTTCATGAAGAAGAACCTGCTTCACAGAACAATTTTTATATGCAGCACCAATCACAATCGCATACATCTTAATGCTATGGATGCTAATTTTTAAAAGAACTTGAAGCAAATTATATATATTAACTAAAGAAACTCAAACTGGAGAAAATCAAATGGATACTCTTCTTACTGTTGGCATTATCATTGCCGCTATCGTTGTCATCATCATTCTCGCCTTTATCGGCAAGTTCTTTAGCCTTTGGCTCCAAGCGTTGTTCTCCAAGGCAAACGTGAGCATTTTCCAGCTTATCGGTATGCGTTTGCGTAAGGTACCGCCGCAGATTATCGTCGAAGCCCGCATTTTGAGCTGCAAGGCGGGTCTCCCGGTCGATACGAACTTGCTCGAAGCCCACTACCTCTCCCGTGGTAACGTGCTCCGCGTCATCCAGGCCCTCATCGCCGCCAACAAGGCCAACATCAAGCTCGACTTCAAGGAAGCTGCCGCTATCGACCTTGCCGGTCGTAATGTGCTCGAAGCCGTGCAGATGTCCGTGAACCCGAAAGTCATCACGACCCCGAAGGTTTCCGCAGTGGCCCTCGACGGTATCCAGCTCCACGCCATTACCCGTATTACAGTTCGTGCCAGCATCCAAAAGCTCGTCGGCGGCGCCGGCGAAGAAACGGTCATCGCACGCGTTGGCGAAGGCATCGTCAGCTCCATCGGTTCTGCCGTGAGCCACAAGGAAGTTCTCGAAAACCCGAACATGATTTCCAAGAAGGTGCTCGCCTCCGGCCTTGACGCAGGCACTGCATTCGAAATTCTCTCCATCGACATCGCTGACGTGGATGTGGGCCAGAACATCGGTGCAATCCTCGAAACCGACCGTGCCGAAGCCGACAAGAAGATTGCACAGGCCAAGGCCGAAGAACGCCGCGCCATGGCATTCGCCGCCGAACAAGAAATGAAGGCCAAGGTCATGCAAATGAAGGCTAAGCTCGTCGAAGCCGAAGCCCAAATTCCGATGGCCATGGCATCTGCCCTCCGCGACGGAAAGCTCGGCGTGATGGACTACTACAACCTCAAGAACATCGAAGCCGACACTCAGATGAGGCGTGAAATCGGAGCTTCGCCAGAAGCGAAGTAGCAATCAGCCCGCTACGCTATGAGAAATGAGCTATGAGAGATTTTCAAACACTTGAAATTTGGCAGAAAAGTCATTCTTTAGCATTGTCTATTTACGAAATCACTGCAAAAAATTTTCCCAATAGTGAACTTTTCGCATTGACATCGCAACTAAGACGTGCAGCATCCTCTATCCCAATGAATATTGCAGAGGGTTGTGGAAGAAAATCTAAGAAAGACTTTGCTCATTTCATCCAAATAGCTATCGGTTCATCATCAGAGGTAGAATATCAACTGATTCTTGCCAAAGATTTGAAGTACATAAACGAAAATATTTGGCAAAAACTCACTAACTGCATTATTGAAATTCGAAAAATGATGTTCTCTTTCGCGAACAAACTCACCTCTCACAGCTCATAGCTCAAAGCTCTATACTGTATTATGGAAACTCTAATCTTCATAGCCATCGCGGTGATTATCTCAATCATCCAGAAAAAGGCGGAACAAGCGAAGAAGAACTCTTCTCCTCCACCGTCGTGGCAGCGTCGGACATCTCCTCAGCAAGACATTGATGAGGATGACGAACGCGATGACGAAAACATGGACGAAGACGTTCCCTCGGAGCCAGCCTCCCCTGTCGCCCGCAAGCTGCAAGAATATATCAAGCAGTTCGAACAGGCGCAACAGGAAGCCGCTCAAGGGACGCTTGAACCCGCCATGCCGCCTCCCGTTCCCGAAACCAAGCATCGTCGGGGAAACAACGTGACATTGCGAGAAGTCGTAGAAGTCATCGTTGATTTCGACGTTGTCAATCCCGATATTCTTATGGAAGAGTTCGGCATGTCTCGGAACACAGCCATAGTAATGCTCGAAGAACTCGAACATTTCCGCATTATCGGGCGCGATATGGGTGTCGGAGAACACGATGTCCTCATACAAGACATCTCGGAACTCGATAACTTGTTGTCGCATCCGCCACAGGAAGCTCCTAGCAAGCCAACTCCAAGCAAACCGACTCCAAGCGTAAGCCCTGCCATAAGCGAAAAGCAAAACCAGATGAAAATTCTGGAAGAGCGCGCTCGCAAGGCTCGCGAAGAGGCTGCGGCAGCAGCGCATCAAAGCGATGTCGAGAACGGCTACACCGACAACACCGATGAAGCAGTCGAAGACGAACCCGTGCCAAACAAAAGCATTTACGTGCGTTCAATAAGCAGGGAAAGCGTCCGTCGCGGCTTCATCTGGAGCAGAATCATCGACGAACCTCGGTTCAAACGTCGCTGGTCCCCCGCCCACCGGTAAATGCCCCAGCCCATATTGTCACCCCGGCCTCAGTGCCGGGGTCGGTTATTTCAACAATCCTTTGCTTAAACGAGCATAAAACGAAAAAGCCCCGATCAAAGATCGGGGCTTTTTCAGCTGCTTCACTTGGACTCGAACCAAGGACAACGCGATTAACAGTCGCGGGCTCTACCAACTGAGCTATGAAGCATCATTTGTCAATCTCAAAGAGTTTCAATCGACGCGCTCAAATATAGATAAAACATTTCGCCTGTCAAGGCATCAAGCAAAATAATGTGAAAAAAATTCTATAACCTTGTCACCCCGGCCTCAGTGCCGGGGCCGGTTATTTCAGCAACCCTTTGCATATACAAGCATAAACGAAAAACCTCGACCAAATGGCCGAGGCTTTTCAGCTGCCTCACTTGGACTCGAACCAAGGACAACGCGATTAACAGTCGCGGGCTCTACCAACTGAGCTATGAGGCATCGTTTGTCAAGTCATAGAGACTAATTGACGCGCTCAAATATAGATATTTACAAAGTTTTGTCAAGGGAGTATTGCAAAAAAAATGAATTTTTCACAACGTTTTAGACGGCCCGGCTCCGCATCAAAGCAATCTCTTTCGCATACCCCGGCAACTCGTTAGGCGTTTCCAGATAAAACGGAAGATTCTTCAGCGCAGGATGATTTACGACATTTACAAGAGCCTCTAACCCTATAAATCCGCCACCGATAACTTCGTGACGATCCTTATGGCTTGCCAAAGGATTTTTGCTGTCGTTCAAATGAATGGCGCACAAACGCTTGAGTCCAATCACCTTGTCAAATTCTTCAAGAACGTCATCCAGATGATTCACGATATCGTAACCACCATCAAAGACATGGCACGTATCTAAACAGACTCCCACCTTTTCATCTAGCTCTACGCGGTCGATAATGGCCCGCAATTCCTCAAAAGTACGTCCGACTTCGGAGCCCTTCCCTGCCATCGTCTCTAACAGCACCTTCGTCTTGAGATTCTTATGCAAAATGTTGTTCAAATGCAACACAATAAGTTCCACACCAACCTCGACCCCTTGCTTCACATGACTACCGGGGTGGAAATTGTACATTGCATGCGGAAAATGATCCATGCGGAACAAGTCGTCCTTCATCACATCCTGCGCATACTGCCGAAGCGACGGATCAGCAGCACAAGCATTCAATGTGTAAGGCGCATGGGCCAAAATCGGAGCAAAATGATTTGCATCCATCAATGCGTTCAAAGCATCCGCATCGGCCTTGTCAAAAGGCTTTGCTGCACCACCACGCGGGTTGCGAGTAAAGAACTGGAATGTATCAGCACCAATGGAAAGAGCGGTCTCCCCCATCGAAAGGAAGCCGCCCGAAGACGAAAGATGACAACCGATATGCATTTTAGAAGTCTAAGTTGACAGACATTGATCCGTAAATATCCCTATAATCTTGGGATTTATCATCTGGACGGTGGTTAAAGAACGCCCCAAATATCCATTCGTTACTCAAGCGTTCCGTCAACTGGAATCTCAAGCCGGCAGACAAATCCAAATCCAATTCCATTTCTTCAACAGACTTTCCTTCTTCTTGACGACTCATGAAATTCTGACGGATACTTCCATTCAGCATCAAGTCAATGAAATTCGGCTTCAAATGAATCGTGGCATTATCCGACAAACTCCACTCCAATTCACTCACGTCATCACGGTTGTAAGACCTGAAGCGCGGCATAAAAGAAGCCTGGTTACGAACCCAAGAAAGCGAGGTCGTCAAAGAAATAGGAATACGCATTTCGAAGTAATCGCTTCCATGGAAATAATAACCAAGGACTCCGTATGTTTTGTCAGAGAAATCGAAATCGTCTAGCAATTCATCTTGATTGAACTTGGACAAATCAGAACGGAACGTCAGAATTCCACCCACTTTCACCACGTTCTGCGGCAGTTTAAACGTAGCACCAAGTTCAAGCGTATGCTTCATAAGACGTTCGTCAAACTGTGTTGCCAAATACGGTTCTTTTTGCAATGAAGCATACTTCGCCCAACGCGCAGAATCAATCTGAATCACGCCATTGTCAGTCTCGACATCAATTGTTTTCTTTCCATTCTGCTTAGCAAACCAAGAATCCGAATAAATTCCCGAAGACGCCATGTAGTTACCATGAAGTCTCTGTGAAGTGCTACGCGTACGGTAATTGAGAGCGTAGCGAGCCATAAATTCAACTGAATCGCGAACCTTAAAAGTATTCTTCAATTCGAAATCATGAATATAAAGCGTTCTCAAAGGATCCTGTTCATGTTTTTTGAGCCAATCGTCATCAGCACCAGGGATAAGCCCAAGCTTGGAACCTTCGGCAAAACCGAAAAAGTTATAAGCATTACCGCTGCCCGAAGCGTTTTCGATATTCAACTCATAACCGACATTTAATTTCCACGGATCTCTCACTTTTGTTTCCAGCTTGGCTCCTAACAAACGAGAATTCTGCAACATATCCGGCGAACCCGCACTGTAATAGTTGCGCCCAACCATGCGGAAATACGCCTCTACAGTCGTTGAGTTACCTTGCCAATTGTAGTTTGCGGACAAAGCGAGATTCTGGAAAGACCATTCGTTCGGATCATTATTGTTTTTACTACGGTAATCCTTCAACGCCTGATTTGCCAACTCCAAAATGCGCTTCAGTTCTGTACGCATTTCGCTGACAACCAACTCCGAATTGTCGCCAAAGATAAGCTCCAATTCTTCACGGCGCATCCGATCAACAAGTGCCGTATTATTCATCAAACGATGTAACTGGGCAAAAGAAGATACATCAAGTCCAGCTTCTTCAAACACGGCATTTACAGCACGGTGAGCCACAACATCCAACGTATCAGCCCCACCTAAGCCAAGCTGAATGTTGTACGAAGCACGCCCTCCCATGATTTTTCCGTTGAGTTCTCCAAAGAACGTCTTGGAAGAGAACATCGGGTTCGACAAATTCACATTTTCAGTAGTCCCTTCGCGGAAATATGGATTATCCAAATAATCCTTGCTTCCGATAAAACCCAAAGTTGCATTGACATTTTTGGATGCGTTCCAAAGAGCCTTGAAACCAAGCACCATCTTCTGTGCTTCGACTTCATCACGACCTATATACTTATTATACTGTTCTCTATCCTTTTCAAAAGGCAACTTCGGTGCATGATTTTCACCGCCGAAAACGCCAAGAGCAACCACAGAATCTTGTCCCAACCTCAAGTCATAGCTGAGACCGAACAAATCGATGTTCCCTAAATACAACTCTCCGCCCGAAACAAACATATCGCCCAATACCAATGTATGGCGGTGATCTTCGTACGAAACTTGTACAAACCTCGGATCAAAACGATTCCAATTATCGCTAGTTGCATCTAAAATAAATTCAAACTTTTTCCCAGTTTCAGATTCCATTTGCATGTAGGCTTTCCACGCGGCATAAACACCAGGCACCTGGAAATAGTTTTTGTATTTCTCGCCCGGCTGAATCGAATCCGTGCCATTCACATAAACTGAATCCAATTCATTCTTTTGTGTGACGACAGAGTGATATCCAAACTCAGCACTCCAAGAACCTCCTACAGTCCATGAAGATTCCGTCTGGGGATTAGCAGAAGCGACTTGAGCTTTTACAGAATCCACCTGTACACTATCAGAGATAACTTGCGTTTTCGCCGAATCCGCAGGAACACTAGCGGTGGCAGTTTGAGCATTTGCAGAATCAACAGGTACATTGGCAACGGCAGTCTGAACCTTAGCAGAATCTGCAACAGACGTAGAATCGGCAATAGATTGGGCAAAAGAAGGGATTGCCAAAACAGAAGCAAGAGCTATTCCTCTAATAATCATTTGCCAACCTCATATATCTTATACGTCTTGACGCTATAACCACTCTTATGAATAACTTCTATATCAAAGCGGTTCTTGAAGGCTCTCTTGAGTACCACCGGAATTTCATACTTGAGATTCGTGATTTGAGACAAGCGCTCTTGCAAGATTACCTTGCCATTTTGTTTTACAACAACCTTGTTCAAAACAATCGGATCGTTCTCCGGCGGCACGCGAATTTCAAACTGCAAAGTCTGCGTTATGACATCAGCAACTCCTGGAGGCGGAGGCGGAATCTGCAAACGAACATACTGTTTTCCAAAAACCTTCACAGAGAACGGTTTCATCGGATAACATCCTAAAACCTTCTTGAAGCTACTGCGACCGGCTTCATTTTCAACAACATACTCATATTCGTGGATGCCGCTACTCAAAGCCGAACGCCAGACGATATTGCGTTTGACTTCCATATCAGCAACTTCAGAACCATCCTTATATATTTTTACGCGAGCTTTCGAATTCTTCTGCAAACCCGAAATGGATATATTGGCTGCACAACGAAGTGAATCATAAGAAGAGAACTTAATCTGCGGAATAGCCCCCTGTTGCCCTATGGTATCTGCCACAGGTTGCGTATCTGCCACAGGTTGCTGTGCAACAGAATCCTTAGCTGGGATAGACTCATTAGATTGGTTTAGTTTTTCCTGATAATCATTGTCCGCCTGTATGATCTTACTCGTCAACGAATCCACAGACAAAGTCGTATCGGCCAAAATCCCGACTAGAACCTTAGCAAAACCCAAATCTCCCGAAGATTTCAAATTCAAAACAATCGTATGGTTAGGAAATTCTTTGTTAGCAATAACCGTCTGACCTCCTGTAATAGTTACCGGATCATCACCATTAAACTTGACCGACAATTCACCGTTTTTAAGACTTGCAAAAAAAGTTCCTTCATATTCACCGATAAAACCTTCCGTACCACGAATCGAAGCCGCAGCCGTCCCCGTAGAGAAGTTCACCTCATGTCCTTTTTTCTTTTCAGCCTTAAAGCCCATATACCCTTTTTGAATATCGAGCTTTATGCGGAACGCCCCACTTTCATCCTTTTCAACAAGATTGTCGATGATAACCAAAGAATTTTCAGCAATTGAAAAAGAACTGTTGTCATTTAATTCCAAGCGAACCGCACCGCCATTATCGGTCTTGAAACAATCTAGCTGACGGAATTTAGTGTTGCTCTTAGCTTCGTCTTTCCATTCAGCATTCTCGGCACAGTTCCCATTATTTTTGAACGCCGCATGCGCTTCGCGAATTGTACCGACTTTTTCGCCCTTGGGTGCAGACCAAACCGTAGAAGGAAGAACCACGGCTAGTAATAGACACGAAAAAAACAGATGCTTAAACATAAGACCTCTATAATTATTTTCTTATAAGAAATTTAACTTTTTTGTAAGAAATAAAGTTGAAAATTTCAAAGAAATGCCACAAAAAACATCAACCTCCGGCAAGCTTGACCGTATAACCCCTTTTTTCAAGTTCTGCCTTGAGGATATTTCGCTTGTCACCTTGAATTTCAATGTTGAAATCCTTGACCGCACCGCCAACCCCGCATTTTTGCTTTAAACCGCGAGAGAGTTCCTTTAGTTCATCTTCATCCAACGGAACGCCAGACACCACACTCACCATTTTGCCACCGCCAAGACGTTTTAGCGCAATACGCACCACACCATCGCCCTGCGGACGGACAGGCTTTTGCTTTTCTTCCTTGATTCGACCAATACCGCTTGCAAAAACAAGCGTAGAACGTTCTTCAATACCCATGAAATACTCCTTTTGTCGCAATAATAAAAAATCCCGGTCGTTGACCGGGATTCTTTTTTAAGACTTACTACTTCGAAGTCGAAGATTAATTGTTTTTCGTCGATTTTGAAGAAGAGTTCGTTGAAGTTTTTGTGGAGGAGCGTTCATTGCCACGCAGCACCGGACGGCGGTAACCGAAGCGCTTCGTGATTTCGCTGCCAGATTTGAGAACATCTCCAATCTGTCCGCTTTCCTTGACCGGCGGAACCACGCAACGGAGCTTGGAGCGGAGATCCACTTTAGCCTTCACGATAAACGGTTCCGAACCATAGAGACGTCCACGAGAATCCTTCAATTCACCATCCTTGTCCAACTTCATTTCGAAGAAGAACTTCATGAGACCGGCCTTATCGACAAAGTCAGGATCGTTAACATCGTATTCGAAGCTGAACTTGTCAACAAACGCACCACCCTTGAATGCATAGAACCAAAGCGTCACGTAAGCAGTCGAGGAGTAGAGATTAGCCTTACTAAAGTCTTTAGTCTTGGAATATTCGCTCTGGAATTCCGTAGAGCAGTAATCCTTCACGTAATCCTTGACTGTAACCTTCTTACTTTCAGCAGCATCAACACCTTCAAGCGGAACCATATCGCCAACGATGATATCATCGAGCGTTGCAAGACCACCAACAGACGTTGCAATCGGAAGTCTCATATCAATCTGGAAGGTCGGACCGAGATGGCTGTCAAGTCCAGGATACGGTTCTTCACCAGATCCCTTCTTGTTCTTAGATTCATCATCAAAGCCCTTGATGACTTCCTTTTCTTCCTGAGTCGTCGGATTCACGATGCTTACAGCGAAAGTCTGATCATCCAAAGGCGGATTGACTTCGTAATACTTTCTAACCGTATCGATATTCACGATAATCATCGGCTTTTCGAGGGCAATATCGACATCCTTAGCCTTCTTCATCATGACCTTGACTTCGGCAATTGTTTCGTTGCCGGCCTTGTCGCGATAAATACGCTTAATGGTATTCACACCCTTGGAGAGGCTCTGGAAGTTCAAAGTATCCTGCTTGACGCAGTTCTTTTCATTACCATCAATTGCAATGCACCAATCGACATCGACATAGTTTGCATAGACCACATCACCTTCAGCAGGAGACATAATCTTGACCACAGGAGGCAGCTTATCGAGCACCATGAACACCGACTTGTCCGCAGTATTGCCATACTTGTTCGTGTAAGTGTATGTTACAAGATAGCCTCTGTCGCCTTCTTCGTTAGCCACAATATTACCCTTTTCGTCAACAACGTAGGTAATTACAGCCTTGTTGCCATCAACGCCGATAGCATCGTAAGTCACTGTGAATGAGCCAACGCCAACCTTCAAGTCAACATCATCGCTAGAGTCAGAACCCTTCTTGGAAGAGCTCGAAGAATTACCCTTCTTGCTGGAGCTAGAAGATGTCGGCTTAGAGCTGGAGCTGCTCGGCTTGCTCGTTAACAAGTTGCCTTCGGAGTCTCCATAGAGCATCTTGCCAGTCTTGGCATCTGCCTTGTAAGAGACAACCACGTTCTTGTCCTTCACAATCACAGTAGTCGAAACTTCAATGACTTCAGTCATCTTCTTTTCGCCATTTTCGTCAATGACAGCTTCCTTGATAATCTGTCCCTTGTTATCGACGTTGTAAGAAACAGTAACCGTCTTGCCGCTCACAGTTTCTTCGTAAGAGAGCTTCGTCTTTTCACCGTTAATCGGATTTTCCTTGACAGTTGTCTTCGGATTCTTGTTAAGCGTCGGCTGCGACTTGGCAACATCTGAGAGCGTCTTCACAGCCGTATTCGGAACAGCAACCGTTTCAAGATTCACATCGACATCGAATGTATCAGCAATACCAGCAACGGTATCCTTCACAATAACCAAGACATCTTTCGTAGCCTTGTTCACGTAAATGGAAGAGTCCTTCTTATCGACGCTTTCAACCACAGTATAGATGTTATCCGCAGTGACAACAGTCTTCTTTGCAGTAACTTCGACAAGCGGAGCTGCTGTGCTGTAGAACACGATGACGGTATCAGAACCAGCAATATCACGGCTCGGATCCTTATAAGTCTTGACAATGACATTCTTGCCTTCCTTCAAGGTATCGAGGCTAGACTTGGTCTTTCCATCCTGCTTCCATTCCACAAGAATAACATCCTTGTTCGTGTAAATCGGATTTTCCTTCGGCGGATTCACATAGATAGAATCTCCAGCTTCAACACGAGTGATTTCGACTTCAGACTTTTCAACCACGTTTTCAATGTTGATTGTCACATCCGTTGTAGCAGTAGAGAGGCCATCCGTCACAGCGACTTTAACAACGTAAGACTTCTTGGTTTCATAATCAAGCTTACTCTTAACAACAATGTCACCTTCCGGAGTCACAGAGAACACATCGCTAGAATCGACGAGAGAATACGTCAACTTGCTGAACTTTTCGTTCTTCGTATCCGGATCAGAAGCTTCGATAGGACCAGTCTTGGTTCCCGGCGGATCATCTTCATAGAATACGAACGTCTGCGGCTTGATGGTCGGAGGTTCGTTCAAGTCATTGACCTTGATAAGAATATCCTGAGGCAGAGATTGCAAACCATCTTCATCCTTGACGGTCACCGTAATCGTAAATTGCTGCATCTTTTCGAAATCAATGTCAGCATCCTTAGCGACCTTGATTTCGCCATCCTTAGATACAGTCACATACGGACTCGGTTCTGTCATTTCATAAATCAACTTGCCATCGCCATCCGGGTCTGTGGATTTGATGACTCCCACAAGAACGCCTTCCTTGGAATTTTCATCGACACTGAATTCCGTGCTCGTGATTTCCGGAACTTCCGGCAAATCCTGAAGCGTAATCGTGAGCTTTTCCTGAGTCTTGAGCTTCGGATAGCCAGTCTTATCTCTATCAGACAAGGCGACAATCAATTCAAACGTACGCTTTTCTTCGGTTTCGTAGTCAAACTTACGCTTCGTCTTGATCTTGCCATCTTCAGAAATTTCGAACAAATCCACATCGCCACCAACAACAGTAAAGATATCGTCGCGGAATGCATTTGCAGTATCCAAATCATCAGGGAACAACTTACCGATAACGTGCGGAGCCTTGTCTTCGTAGAACGTGAAGTTTACAGAACCCGAAATAATCGGCATTTCGTTAACATCAATGATATTGATAGTCTTCTTGACTTCTGCAGTCTGGTTATCCGCATCCATCACGGAGACAATCACATTGTGTTCATGAGCAATCGTTTCGTAGTTCAGCTTAGCACCGTTCTTCACAGTCAAGCAAACTTCGTACTTGGAGCCATTCTTCTTGAGCTTAGCATCGAACAGACGGTCAGCATCCGTATTGCCCGCATCTTTCACGAACGGAACCAACGTAGCAACTTGACCCTTATCCTGATCTTTGACTTCGTAGCATGCGATTTCGTAACCAGTCGGGGTGTTGTTGTCATCCGTATTTTCCTTGACATCGTAACCCTTCTTGCCATCATCGACAATCACAGGCTTATCCGGGTCGTCAATGAGCTTGATGGTCACAAGCGTCGAAGCCGTTTCGTTATTGAAACCCTTATCCTTACCATTGTCGGTTGCTTTCGCCCAAACTTCATATACGTTCTTTGTTTCGTAATCTACAGTAGCATTCAAGTAAATCTTTCCAGTTTCTGTATCAATCTTAAAGACTTCAGAATCCTTGGAATTAGCCACGTAATCCGAAAGGGCGTAAGAGAGCTTGCTCCAAGTATCTTCATCATCGGCAACAACGGAGCCGACAAACTGACCCTTCGGAGCACTTTCATGAATTTCGAACACATATTCCTTCTTTTCGTAAGTCGGAACATCGTTCACATCGTTAATCTTGATAGTCACGTCAACGTAGCTAGAAAGCGTCTTGTCAGAGCCATCTGTTGCAATGACACGGACAGAGTATTCTTTCTTCTTTTCATAGTTCAAGCAGAATACATCCTTGCCTTCTTCCTTGCACTTTTCATTAGCCACCGTAATTTTTCCGTTATTATCAATCGTGAACTTCTTGTAATCGTCTGCTGCAATGTCCGTTGCGGCAAGCGAGTAAGTCGGCATCTTGCAAGTTGCAACATGCGTATCCTTGCAATCATCATCAGTAGCAACGACAGAACCAACGTCCGCACCCTTCTTCGAGTTTTCATCAACAGCGAGAGTAGGCGGATTCTTGAACGTCGGCGTTTCAGACACATCCGTAATATTGACTACGACATCGACTTCCTTCGTGAACTTCTTGTCCGTAACAACAGCCTTGAACTTGTAAGAAGACTTGGTTTCGTAGTCAAACTTGGCATTACTAATCGTAGAAAGTTCACCCGTGCTAGCATCAATATCGAACTGAGCAGCTTCATCGCCTTTAAGCGAGAAATACAAAGTTCCGAAAGAAGCATTGAATTTATCCGGATCATCTGCAGAAATTTTGCCAAGCGAAGTAGCCTTTGTGGTATTTTCAGCAATGGTAAACGGATCGGGCTTAGTCACAGTCGGTTCTTCGTTCACGTCAATCACGCGAATCTTAGTATCCTTGGAAGTCTTATTCCCTTCTACATCCGTTATCGTCAAGGTAACGTTAAAGAGGGCATTCTTATCGGTAGCCTTGTAGAGAGCTTCATAATCGATATCATCCTTAGTCTTGATGACAAATTTGCTCAAAAGATCTGTACCTGTAGAACCTTCCTGAACAACTTCGAAGAGCTTAGCTGCATCACGAGCCGTAGTCGCATCTTTATCCGTGATAGTAATTTTCAATTTGCTGACATCAGCAGCATCTTCATCATAAACGACAATCTTGTCGCCGGTCAATACAGAGCCAATCTCAACATTTTCTTCGGTTTCATAAAGGTCTGAGAGCACCTTGAATTCGGACGGACGATTGACATCGACCACATTGATAGTAACCGTAGCCGTTGTCGAGAGAGGCGGATTATCTGGATCCAAAGAGCGGTCCGAAATCTTCACTTTAAACTCATACTCGCTCTTATCTGTAAAGCTCAGTTTTTCGCCCTGTTTGAGCGTAATGATACCCGATCCCTGACCGATTTCAAACGGCAAATCGTCATCTTCGTCAACTATAGAATAAACCAGCTTATTGAAGCCAAGAGTATGAAGTCCATTATTGCAAGCTTTTGCGGCAACCGTAGAGCAGAAGTCCGGGTCCGAGGCCCAAAGCTTACCAACAGAAGCGCCTCCTTCAAGCGTTTCCTTGACAGAGAACGCAGTATCCCTACTTACAGGCTTTTCATTGACATCCTGAACGACAACAGTTCTAGTAATGATAAGATCGCCCTTATCACCCTTAGCAATAATTTGCACCTCATAAGAATTATTCGGGAATAGTTCCTCAAAATTCAGGTATGTATTGTTATCAACAATAATATTTCCCTTATCAGGATCAACAGTAAAGATGTCTGAACCATGAGAACCCTTCACTGTACCAACTTCGTATTCATAGATATCACCAATTTTGTCAAATTCAGCAGCCATGGTGGGATTTTCTTCAATCAACTTATCTTTTGAGAATTTGTCAGCAAGCGTGTTGGGCGGAGCATTTTCCTTGATGGAACCAGCACCTTCAACAGTCAACTGAATCTTGGGTTCTTCAATATCTTCAATATTCACGGTGACTTCGACATCTACAGAGAAATCACTATCGTAAACAGTCACCAAGAACGTGTATTTATGCTGAGCACCAGTACCATCATATTCAAATTCAACATCACCAGAAGACTTTACATAGCCCTGATAATCAACCATGAAGGCCTTGGCATCATCACTAGTATTAGCCGAAGACATTTTGAACTTCAAAGCATTGTTCAAGTCAGGGTCATTGAATGTAATCTTACCATAATCTGCACAGTTACCATCGTCATCGTGCTTTGCAGCGCATACATTTTCACCACCAGCAGAATGTTCCAGCAAATAGAACGTTCCTCCCGTAGCAGTATGCTTTTCGTTGACATCAGTAACGGCAATCTTCGTCGTTACTTCGATAGAATTCTTGGCATCGGCGATAGTAATCGTCACAGGATAGGTGGAGTTCGTGCCATTAAACAGAGCTTCGTAATCGAGCAAAGCCTGACTCTTTACAACAATCTGAACGGTTCTTGCACCGCCAATATTTCCAGATTCCTTGACTTCGAAAATTTCGCCCATGTCCTTAGCAGTCGTACCGCCCTTAACACCTGTCAAAGCACCCTTCAAAGTGTAAGTCAGCGTTTCGTAAGATGTAGAAACCTTGTCATTATCGAAGACTTCAAACGAACCGACAACAGTACCGGCCTTGGAATTTTCTGCAACAGAGTATTCCGACTTCACGTTTTCGGGTTCCGGCTTTTCATTCACATCAGAAATATTCACCGTAACCGTGGTAGAAGCGGAGCCACCCTGACCATCAGAAACGATTACCTTGAAAGTCCATACAGTCTTAGCTTCGTAATCGAGCTTGCTTCCATCCGTCACGACAAGTTCGTTCGTGCTGTTCAAGAACTTAAACGGAACATTTTCAGTAGCATCCACAGTAAAGGAGAGCGGGTCTTCATCCGGGTCTGTTGCAACGACCTTGCCCACAGTCTTACCACTCGGCCAATCACTACCATCAGCTTGTTTTTCTGCAATAGTAAATTCCTGAGGTTTGATAACCGGGTCATCATTTTCATTCTTGATTTTGACAGTAATCTTGAACTGATCCGAAGTCAACGGACCTTCTTTAAGACTCGTTTCTGTCGCAGCATTATCAGAGACCGTTGCATAAACAACATATTCTTTCTTCTTGCTGTAATCCAAAACTGCGCCAGTCTTCACTTTAATCGTTGCATTCTGGTCGGTCAACTTGACAATTTCGAATGCGTCACTGAACGCAGCATAATCGCCCTTATCAACTAATTTATATGTGTAAGTATCCTTGTTTCTTTCGTTAGAAACATCCGTTACTTCAATCGGGCCACCGGCAATAGCATGATCCAATTCATTCACGGTAAACACAACATCAGATGCAGCCGGTTTATCATTAACAGGAATGACATTTATTGTAGCCGTGTATTCAATCGAAGTATTATCAACATTTCCATCGCCAACGACTCTATAACCGAACGTAGCATAGTTGTTACCAAACTGATTTGCTGCAGGCTGATAGGTAAGTTTGGAGAAACTAGAAACGGCAATTTTATCACCCGACTTAACATCAACTCCATTGAGAGTCAACGAACCACTTGTCGGATAACTCGTTATGATAACAGCAGCAAAACTCTGTGTTTCATGCTGGAATTTGAATTCAGCGGCGGTAAACGTATGCTTTTCATCTTCATTTACATTGATTTCAAGTTCACTTGAAACGGTAGGCAATTTATCATTACTTACAATGAAAATCGGATAGCCATGTTCATCTACATAATCAGATGCCAAGGTAGCACCTTTCAAATCTTTAACCTGGAACCAAAGTTTTTCGTTCTTTTCAACGGCGCCATCAATCATCGGCTTGATGTAAATGGCCTCCGCTTTGGTTTCACCCTTAGGAATCTTCACCTCGACGATTTCACCCTTATTGCATATCGGGAATTTGTGTGAAGCATCGGCAGCACCGACATCCGGAATTTGCCCCGTCTTGGCAACAAATCCAGCATAAGTACCAGAAACACCTTCTTCAGAATAGAAATCAAAGCAATAGCTAAATGTTACATCGACTTTGGAAGCTTCACTTAAGCCCACCTGAATAGTTTCCCAAGAACTGCTTTCTGGTATATTTTTCGATTTTTCGTCCAAAATAGAAAGTTCGATATGCTCATCAAACTTTTTAAAGACAAAGTTTTCTGCACGAATTTCGTTACCAACTTCAATTTTGTTAGCAATCAACTGTCCTGCAAAAACAATATTACACACCAGTTTTATGGTGCCGGTACTCACAATGGAACCCATGATGTTCACATTGTCAATATTTGCAAAAGTAATATCAGAATTGACGTATATTAACAAATTGCCTTGGTATTCAGTTTGTTTTAAATCGCCCTTACCATAGCTGACCACGATCTCTGGATGGGTTCCAAAATTAAGCTTGTTTACAAAAATACGGGTAGGACGCCCGCCTTCAGGCATCTGAACGACCAAACGGGAGTCATTTGCAAAATCAATAGAATTCAAATAGATATTACAAACATCATTTCCAGGGCACCTAGAATTTACATCAAGAACAGTTCGGCCATTAACATTAAACGACCCTGACAAATTAGCACCTTTCAATCCAGGAACTTTCAAATCAGAACGAATTTGAGGAACTAAATCGTAACTACAATTTCCAGATTGATTGGTTCCAGTACACGTAGTCCCCCTATGTTTACAAGAAATGTTTCCTGTAGAAGTACGAACAGGTCCCGTCACAAAGGACATCTTGTCACCCGTAACAGAACCACCTACAATAATCGGACCGTCAATCCAACCTCTTTCACCAGTGGCCAAGTTTCCCTTAGCAGTACCGACCCAACCAAGCGTATCGGGATTAACGCCTTCGTACTTAGAATAATCATTTTCATTTTTTTCACGATTATAGAGCCTGGAATCATAAAATTCAGGTCTGTTACCGAAACTAATACCCTCAGTTCCCCAAAGCTTAAAATTGGAGAGATAATTCCAGTCTTCTGCACTGATATCCATCGGTGCCGGTCCTTGAGCCATCGACGAAACAGTGCCGACCAGGACCAGGGCTGCTACTTTAAGTCCAAACTTGCTTAACATATTTTTCTATGCTCCTTTATCCGCGACAAATCGTATGCATCCAATTTGCCACAGTATTTTTCCCAAACATCCAAATATTCTATCTATAAATATAGTAACGATGGGACAAAAATCAAAATGCTTTTTTGGAGAAAAAGTAAGAAAAGAGTATCAAAATGGGGTATTTTAAAGTAAGCCTAGATTTATGGTGTATCATGTGTATTATATGAGCAATGAGCAATGAGTAGCGAGTAGTGAGTTTTTATAGCATCGCGGCGTAGCCGCCTAATTTTATTCTCATAGCTCAAAGCTGAAGGCTCATAGCCTTTAGGCACTGAGGAATGAGGATTCAGAACAACAGACCCCGGAACAAGTCCGGGGCGACAAGATGAAAACCCTAGAGACCAAAACGGAGAAGCAGCCGCTTCTCCGTTTACAATCTATCAACAATTAATTCGTTAGTTATTCACGGGGCGGCGGTAGCCGAATCCCTTCAGAAGTTCGTCGCTAGACTTGATGACGGCATTCTTCTTCTTGTTGTCCTTGTTTTCGTCTTCAGGCGATGTCGGCAAATCGCAGCGGAGCTTCGAGTTCATCTTGACTTCGGTCTTGAAGAGGTAGGCTCCCGTACCATAGAGACGACCTTCAGAAGTCCTGACATCGCCATTTTCATCGGGTTTCAATTCAATGAAGAACTTCAGGAGTCCAGCTTCGTTCACGTACTCCGGATCATTCAGGTCATAGTCAAAGCTGAAATAATCCGTGAACACGCCCGTATTCGTATAGACCCAGATATTCACCTTGAGCGTCGTCCAGTAGAGGTTCATCTTGCTGTAATCCGAGGTCATGGACTGTTTGAATTCATCCGTACAATACTGATCTACATATTCACTGACCGAAACCTTCCTACTGTTCGCAGCATCCACACCATCCAGCGCAATCATGCCGCCAGCACTCATAATGTCATCTAGCGTAGCCAGTCCACCGAGAGCATTCGCGACAGGCACACGAGCATCAACCTTGAGTGTCGGTCCGAGATGTCCGTCAAGTCCCGGATACGGTTCGCTACCGGAACCATCCTTCGATTTACCCTTGATTCCGACAACCGCTTCGGATTCGGTCTGTTTCTTGTAATTGTAGAACGTCACACCATACGTCTGGTCTTTTTCAGGTTCTCTAGACTTGTAGAATTTTTCAACAGAGTCGCGATCGACAAGCGTTACCGGCTTTTCCACATCAATGTCGATGTTCTTGACCTTCTTGACCATGACATGTACAGAATCGCGGGATCTGTTGCCGGCCTTGTCGCGGAACTCACGAACAATCGTATTCACGCCATTTTCCAAGCCCTGCACTTTAAGCGTATCTTGTTCGACACCGTTGACGGTCCACTTGACATCGGCAAAGTTCGCCGTAAGCACCTCGTCTTCGGACGGAGATACAATCTTGACGACAGGTCCCTTCTGGTCAAGTACGATAAGCAGTTCTTTCTTTGAAGAGTTGCCAAACTTGTTCACATAGGTGTAGCTTACGTTGTAACCAATGTTGCCTTCGCTGTTCTTCGCAATCTTGCCCTTTTCGTCCAAGAAGTACGAGATTTCAACAACGTTGTCATCTTCATCAACGTAATTGTAGGTTACTTTATAAGAGCCAACAACATCATCACCTTCGGCAGAAAGTACGGAATCGCTTTCGTTCACACCGGTGTTGAGCGAAACACGTTCACCCGTAGAGGCATCCGCAAAGTACGAAATCGTCACATCCTTGCCGTCAACCTTTACGGTGTAAGAAACTTCGATAACGGCAATGTCCTTCTTTTTACCCGAAGAGGTAATCACGGAGCGCTTGACATCCTTGCCCTTCTTATCGGTGTAGTAAGAAACGGTCACATTCACGCCGTTGACGGTTTCCGTATAAGAATTCTTCACGTATTCACCGTTTTCGGGTACAGAGGATATTCCAGAAGCGGGTTCCTTATTGCGAGAAACCTTCGTATCGGCAATCTTCGTAACATTCTTGAATTCATCCGACGGGACAGAAGTCGTATCCAGTTTCACATTGATTGTAAACGAATTGGTAACATTTGCAGCAGTGTCCTTGACAGTCACAAAAATATCGTTCTTTACTTTATTCACATAAACAGCAGTATCGCTATCCGAAGTCTTTTCAACAACCGTGTAAATATCTTCGGCTGTTACGGAATTATTCTTTGTCGAAACAGTCACAATCGGTGTTGCGGTACTGTAGCAAATCACGACGGTATCAGCACCCGGATCGTTCTGCGTCTTGTCATGGAAAGTCTTGATAATTTCATTACAACCAAGCTTAAGCGAGTCACGGCTAGTTCTAACTTTTTCGTTTTCTTTCCATTCAACACCCACGACATCCTGGTTCACAAAGATGGTATCGTTTGTATTGAGATAAACTTCCTTATCGGTTTCGACACGAGTGATTTCAACTTCGGACTTTTCATAGACATCACGCACCTTGACAACAACTTTCTTTGTCGATGTGAGGCTATCGTTGTCCTTGTCGGTTGCGCGAACCGTAATTGTATAGAGGGAATCCGCTTCGTAGTCAATCGGCTTCAGGAGAACAACATCTCCATCCGGCTGAACCTTGAAGATATCGCTATCCGTATTTTCATAAATGTTGTTGCGGAAATTATCATTCTTGAAATCAGGATCGTCATCGTCCGTCTTGACGGAGCTGAACGGTTCATTTAGGCCCTGATTTTCATACACATAAATTGTATCCACGAGGATGGACGGAGCTTCATTCACATCAATGACCTTGATGGTAATCGTAGTATCGGAGCAGCCGAAGTTTTCGCAACCTTCAGAATCCTTGACGCGGACGCGGATGGAATAAGATTCCGTCTTTTCGAAATCCAGCGGTGTCGCAACAATAAACCTTCCAGTAGTGGAATCCAGCTTGAACGCACTGTTTTCGCTCACTTCTTTACCACCATCCAAAATGAAGAATTTGTACGTATCAGTATTGTTCGGGTCATCGAGGTCGGTAGGTACAAGCGGTTGATCGAACACAGAACCTACAGTATCGCTTTCAGGAACGGTAAGAACCAAATCCTTCAAATACGGAGGTTCATTGGTATTCAAAAGTTCAACTGTGATAACACCCGTTACAGAAAGGCTTGCGTCGCCAGCATCGAAAATACGCACCGTCAAGTTATACTTTGTCGGTTCTGTTTCATAGTCAAATTTGCGGGTCGTCGTAAGAACGCCGTCTTCGTCCAAGTCAAACCCATCCACTTCATCGACGAGTTCAAACTTGTTATTGCGGAACTTTACAGCCGTATCGAGATCATCGTACGTAAGCGTCCCGATTTCCCAGCCCTTTTGATTTTCGGGGAACTGGAGCGTTTTGGTCGGCTCCACAAAAATCGGTTTTTCGTTCACGTCAATGAGAGTGATGATTACGTCTGCGGTATCAGTCTGCACAATTTGACCTGCGATTCCAGAAGCATCGGATGCCACAACCTTCATGTTATAGACGCTCTTCGTTTCGTAATCCAGAACGGCACCCGTCGCCACAGAAATCGCCCCCGTACTCGGGTCAATCACAAACGATTTCGTTTCATCGAGCAGGATATAGGTAATCGTAGCTCCAATCTGCGTTGTCGTTGCGTAAATCGGTCTGTCCATATCGACTTCGGTAGGAGCAACAGAATTTTCGACAATAGTACCGTTATAGACCTTAGCGTCAAATTCGGGACCATCCTTGACATCCGTCACGAGAACCGTAAATTCCATATCATCATACAGATCCGGATAAACAAGGTTGCCATCAGCATCCTTTGTTGCATCGCGAACCCTAAGCGTAACCTTGTACGAATTTTTCGTCTCGTAATCCAAGACTACACCTTTTTTCGTATAGATGACTCCTGCCTTGGACACATCGAAAACAGCAGTATCTCCACCAATGGCAATAACCTCGTTGTCCGTCAACAGTCCATCGGTATTAAATTTATCCGTATCCGCAAACTTTACAGAATCTCCCGAGAACATTTCGTTTTCGGCAATCTTGACAACTTGTTCGCTAACGTCCGTATAAGTGAAGTACGGCATTTCATTGACATCGGTGATGGAAATATTGAACGTGTAATCATCGGAGCAAAGCATCATGGTCGTGGTGACTTCGCATGCTTCCACAACAATGGAATATGTCTTTCCCGAGACTCTCCAACCTTCGTAATCGAAAGCCTTGACTCCATTTTTCATTTTCACGACACCGGAATTTGCATCAATTTCGAACAAATCGGAATCGCCACCTTCAATGGAATAAATAAATTCATCGTCTTCAGAATCAGAAGCCTTGACCTGCCCAGCAATCGCTTTTGTCGCATTTTCAGGGACGCTCAACTTTACCTTATCCAAATCGACAAACACCGGAGGAGTATTGTTGACATCCACAAGCTGAACCACAAGGCCACCATCAAACTTATTGCCCGAAAGAACGGCTCCGTTCAGGTTCGTTATCTTGAACACCATGAATTCATCACCTTCGCGTTCATCATCCAACTTTACCTTGATGTACGAAGGATCTGAGGGCTTACGCTCTCCCTTTTTGATGGTGATGTGTTCTACCTCGTTTTTCGAGCACAACGGCATAGGGTGCTTTTTATCAGCAAAATCCAAATCTTCCTGTGTTGCAAACGTGCCCTTTTCATTCTGGCGATAACCATCATACTTGCCGCCCGTCGTATCGATATCGGAACCGAAGAACGCAAAGCAGTAATCAAAGGTGACATCGGTGTGAGGAACATCCGTCAAGTAGAAATCCATCGAATGCCATTCATCGCTTTCTTTAAACAAGCCCTTGGCAAATACGTCTGTATTGATTTCGGGTGCGTTGAACGGAACGTAGTGGAACCGGCCATCAAAATCCGATTCGAACCAAAGCGTTTTGCCAGCAATCAACTGACCCGCCACACTGATATGGTCATGAACGGTAAAATAGCCTGTCGTGATATAAGTTCCTTGAAGATCCGTTTCCATGTTTGAATTCATCGGCTGCCAATTGATATCCGCATTCGTGAAGAACATCAAATTGCCCGCATAATTGGTATCGGCAACAACGGTCATTGTCGTTGTATTTAAGTTATCCCAAGAACTTCCGTTCCATGTGGCATCGTCGTTGACATAGACTACCTGAATTTTGGTATCGTTTGCCGAGTTTTGAATATTGACACCATCTCTTGAGAAGATACGCGTCAAGCGGCCCATCTTGCCATTGGCATTCTGTTTTTTAGATGGCATCAAAATGTAGAGTTTTTTGCCATAATTACCAGTAAAATAGATGTTTTCGACAAACTTATCGTACCAAGTATGATCGTCCGCAACTTCTTCTTTTGTTATAGGCGGAACATGGATATACCGAGTTTCCCCATAAACATTACTTGTCAGATTTACAGCAGGTTCCCAAGACACTTCCTTCTTGAGACGAGGAACAGAAAGTCTCTTTTCGGGCTTAGGGACATCCTGGGGACAATCACTAAAAGAACCATCGAGATTCAGGCCTGCAATGCCCGATAGACCGTTCAGCTCCTGATCCCAGTCCGCATAAATGTGTCCGCCAGTCTTGTGGACATTCGCTATAAAGCGATTTACAACTTCTGCAGTTCGGCCATCGCCTAGATAAACCGGGCCTTCAAAGCAATAAGTTCCTTCATACCTAGTATCCGGAGCATTATACCAGCTCGCCAAAACAAGACTATTCGCACGAACAGGTCCTTTCAATAAACGATCGTAATTAGGACTCATTCCCGGATAGCTAAACTGTAAATCGCCGCCCGAAACAATCGGACCGCCGAGCGTATGCTTTCCGTTATTGAAAATAACCTTGTCATTAGCGGTTCCCGTATAGCCGCTCGTTTCTTCAATTTTAAAATTTTCTTTATTGAAAACAACGGAATCGGTACCCCAGAGCTTATACTTCATAAGCTCGTTCCAGAAGACCTGTGCAGAATCTTCATTTTTTATGGTGTCTCCACCAACCATAAAATACATCGGGTCCAACTTGACCACGACGCGTTCGACTTCCGGCACATCATCTTGAGCCGAGGCTGGCATCACAAATCCCAATGCCAGCATAACCGAACCTAGAACGGTTCGAAATGTAAAATCATCCTTTTTCATAACAGACCCCAACAAAAAAAATCTGCAACCCTAAACACCTATTAATGAATATAGTAATTTTTTTTTAACAGTAAAACATTGGTTACGAATAATATGCTAAAAAAGATACCTTTTTTCCCACTATTTGGCATTAATTTTCGTGCAACGTATTATATAGAGTAATTTGTTTCACACCGTAAAACGAAACCCCTTGAAAAAAAACTGGTTTGATTCTATATTTGCGAGTCCTAGGCCCTGCGCAATGATTATTTGTGGGCAACTCGCCAGGGCGAAAGCAGCAACGGACTTGCGAATCTTTATGTGCTCAGGTAGCCTAGGATTTTTTTGCAACCCACGGGTTGCTTTTTTTGTAAGACATGAGGTCGGTTCTACGAACCTTTGAGCAGCGAGGTCGCGCTCCGCGCTCTGAGTTGTATTTTGGTGCCGAAGGCACGATTATTTACTCAAAGGTCCTTGAACAAGGACCGAACCCATACCTCAAAGCTCAAAGCCCTAACTACTAACCACTATTTACTAACCACTGCTCATGATTCTTTGGACGATTCGACATACTAAGCCTTACAACCCTAACGATGTTTGCTACGGAAGACTGGACTTTGACGTCTCCCCCACGTTCGAAGATGAATCAGACGGGGCAATCAAGGCATTTTTGGCCACGGGAGCCAAGCCTACGCGACTGTTTTCGAGCCCGCTATTGCGTTGCCTGAGACTTGCGGACAAGGTCTCGACGGCGACAGGCCTTGCCATCGAAAAAGAACCGGCGATTATAGAGCTGAACTTCGGTTCTTGGGAAGGTCAAAAGCTGACCGCCGTCCCCCGTTCAGAAATGCAGGCTTGGTTAAGCGATCTCCGTGGATTCAGGTTCCCCGATGGCGAGAATTTTTATGACATAGACAAGCGCGCTGGGGAATTTTTGGACACGCTCCCTGACGATGGGGAATTCTTGTGCGTTACGCATGCGGGCGTGATTGCAGCGTTGCAGCATTCCCGTTGCGGACTGCCAGACGAGGTCTTCGTCGAAGGAAAATTCAGTTACGCGATGGTGACAAAATTTGAATTTGTTCGTGACAGCGAAGGGCATTTTCGCGGAACATTCACAAAGATTCACGACGGGATCCCGATGCCCACATTGAAGATGGGCGTTTAGAGGTTAGAGGCTAGGGGCTAGAAGAGAGAACGCGCGACGAAAGACGAGAGTGCGGAGGTATGAGCGACGAGGTCGCTCGCAAGCTCGCTCTGAGGTATGAGCAACAGTCATTCTCGCGAAGGCGACGAAGCCGCGATTATTCCTCTTTCGTCTCTCATCTATCAGCGAACCGGTCTTTCGTCTATCAACATAGCATGTTCAATGTGCTTAGACTCCTTTACTGTCACCCCGCACTCGTTCGGAGGCGGTTGTAACGCACAATACCGATGCCGGAACGGAGTCCGGCATGACATAACGTTAAAAGTCTAGCGTCATGACGGCTTGGGCGCCACCGTCAAAGTTCGGGAGAAGCGCCATATGCAGGGGGCTGTCAAAATCGCTCAGGAGCGCATCGACGGCGGCATCGGCGATGGAGTACAAGTAAATTAACACAGCACCCCAAATATATGTATTACGGTTCTTTCTATAATACGTGACACGTTCCGTAATGCGTTCGTATTCCTCGGACGTCGGACTTTCTTTTTCAACCAAATGCTTACGATCAAGGTAATAGTTAACCATATTCTGCGACGTAGAAACACTCACGATTGCACCAAGCAATCCCATATAAACAAGGCCCGCCTTGCCAAAGTCTCGATTGAAAATCTGTCCGGCACCCGGCAACAAAGCCCAAAGAACAGCCGTTTTCATATCGCGGTACTCGGTGCTTCGATGGTTGTTGTTGTACCAAATGCCAAACGTATCGAACATTCCGTAAAGGTGAATGCCGATAAGCCACGCCACTTCGGCCTTGCGAACGTCTTCTTGCTCCATTTTCTTGTCGCTTTGGGCACGGACACGTTCGAGGAACTCAAGACGTTTCGAATGGTATGCGGCAACGCTATCGCGGGGACCGTTCAAGACTCTCGACGAGAAGTAAAGCACGGAATCCTGAAACGAACCAGCCCTTTCCAAAAGTCTATCACGCTGGAAAGAGCGATTAAAAAAGATGTCGTAAATAAGCAAGCCTTCGATGCCTGTCAAAAATCCGCCACGAACATAATGCTCTGTATAATATTGCCCACCACCGGGAAGCAAGCTGAAAAGCATGGCGTACTTGAGCGAATTGCGCTCCGTCGGGATATCCCATTCGTTCACAGGGAGCGTATCTATAGCAATAATGCCCGTTTTGCCCCGAACAAGCGGAGTCACGGGTTCGTCTTCATGTTCAATGATAATCGCATCAATGTCATCGTCGTCGGATTCAGCGGAATCCACAGCATGAGTAGAGTCCACTACAGCTTTGCCAATGGTAGAATCGGGAACATTCGCGCGAGCCGAATCCGCCGTGACCGAATCACGAGAAGAAACAGTGACCTTCTTTAGGCTATCCGCAACAGCCGATGCCGGTGCGGGAGTCTCTGCAAAAAGAGACGCGCTAAGCATCAATAGGGCCGTTATAAGGATTTTCGCTATCATTGAGGGCGAATATAGAAAAAGAATATTATAAAGTAACAACAAGGCAAAAGAAAGATATTTAATTTTGCGGCACAAGAAGGCGCCCCAAAACAAGTCTAGGGGACAACATAAAGCAGGAGGCCAAAGGTATCAAGAGCTTGGACCCTATCGCTACGCTCCAGGGTGACAGAGTACAAATGCTTAAAAGCTGATCCCGGCACAAGGCCGGGATGACAAAAGTGAAGGCGGGATGACAAAAGAAATGGCACTGGATCCTTCCTCCCTACAGTCGTCAGGATGACGGAGGCCAAGGCAGACAATGAAGAAAAAATTTAACTTTTTTATAAAAATGTCGTTTTTTGACAATAAATATTTTTAACTTATGGGTGTAATGATGAACGAAACAATCAATATCGAACACGAAATTCACGAACTGGCCTTGAAAATCAAGGAAGAACTGATCAAGCGCGATGAAATGATGGCGACGGCGGAATCCTGCACGGGCGGGCTTATCGCATCGAGCATCGTCAACGAAGCGGGTTCTTCCGCCATTTTGAAGGGAGGAATCGTCGCCTACCAGAACGAAGTCAAGCACGACTTGCTGGGAGTAAGCGACGAGATTCTCGAAAAATACGGTGCCGTGAGTGAGCAGACGGTAAAAGCCATGGCCGAAGGTGCACGCAAGCTGTTCAACTGCGAATGGGCGGTCGCCACCTCGGGAATTGCAGGCCCCACCGGCGCAGAACCGGGCAAACCGGTCGGTACTGTATGGATGTGTGTCGCCAATAGTTTGCAAAATGAAAGTTTTTGCAAAATTTTTACAGGAAATCGTGGACAAATCCGTGAAAAAAGCGTGTTAATGATAATGAGCAAGCTTCTTTTTTTGATGAATAACCAAAAAAGCACTTGCACAAAAGTTCACTAATTAGTATATTAACAAAAAAAAGATAAAAAAACGGAGTCAATATGGCCAAAAAAACAAACACCCCCACAAGCAACCTTTCCGCCGACAAGGCAAAAGCAGTAGAAGCTGCAATTGCACAAATCGAAAAGAATTATGGTAAAGGTTCCATCATGGCCCTCGGCAGCCAGCCGGTCGAAGACATCCCGGTCATCCCGACCGGGTGCATTCAGCTGGACATGGCGCTTGGCGTAGGCGGGTTCCCCCGCGGACGCATCATCGAAATTTACGGACCGGAATCCTCCGGTAAGACGACGCTTGCATTGCATGCTATCGCCGAAGCCCAGAAGCTGGGCGGCGTGGCGGCGTTCATCGACGCAGAACACGCTTTTGACGCAGTCTATGCCCGCAAGCTCGGTGTCGATATCGAATCGCTCCTCGTCTCGCAGCCGGATACCGGCGAACAGGCTCTTGACATCGCCGAAACGCTTGTGCGTTCGGGCGCCATCGACATCATCGTGGTTGACTCTGTGGCTGCACTCGTGCCGCAGGCAGAAATCAATGGCGAAATGGGCGACAACCATGTGGGTCTCCAGGCTCGCCTTATGTCGCAGGCTCTCCGCAAGCTCACCGGCATTCTCTCGAAGTCGAACACTTGCATGATCTTCATCAACCAGTTGCGCATGAAGATTGGCGTGATGTTCGGGAACCCGGAAACGACTACCGGCGGTAACGCTTTGAAGTTCTACGCATCGCAGCGTATCGACATCCGTCGCATCGCAGCCATCAAGAACGGCGAAGAAGTCATCGGAAACCGTACCCGTGTGAAGATTGTGAAGAACAAAGTCGCCGCCCCGTTCACGCAGTGCGAATTCGACATTCTCTACGGCGTGGGCGTATCCCGTGAAGCCTCCATCCTCGACCTCGCTTGCGAACTGGATATCATCCAGAAGAGCGGCTCCTGGTTCAGCTACAACAACGAACGCATCGGCCAGGGTCGCGAAAACACCCGCCTGTTCCTCAAGGACAACGCCGAACTCTGCAATGAAATCGAGCAGAAGATTCGCGAAAGCATGAAGGACGTGGAACTCTTCAAGCTGGGTGAAAACGATTCCGTGGACATCGGCGACGACGACGAAGGCGAAAGCGAAGCCATGCCGGACGAAGCATAGTCTAGAGAAATGAGCTATGAGCGGTGAGGTCGGACATTCGGTCCTCTGAGTAATAAGTGAACAAAGTGAACGACCTTATAGCGTAGCGGGCTCATAGCTCACAGCCCTCAAACCTTTCTTCCTGAAAAAACAATAAACCTCGGCTTTTCCTTTTTTAGCCATTTAGGAAGTGCCGGGGTTTTCTTCTTTTGTCAAGGGCGACAGTAAGTCGTTGATACTTCATTATTTACACAATTTTAACTTTTTGGAGTGAGCTATATCGTGTAAATTTATCTATCTTCATAGATATGATTAAAAGCATAAAATTAACAGCTATTGTTATATGTTTTTTCGCCTCGTTTTCGATGGCCGATAACAGCATGCCCAAAAATTGCCCGCACCTTCTAACGAACTCCTCAATGGTAGTGAACATCGAGGGGCGGTTCGTCAACGAAGAAAAAAACAGGGCTAGCGTCGCCGTCGAATGGAGACACCACAACGAAACGTTGGACACGTTCTTTGTAAACCTTTACGACGGTCATTCATTCACATTCATCACATCCGGCAGATACCGCTACATGCTGCTTGGAGATTCTGTCAAAAGACAGCTGGGATTGCACCACCTCAAAGAGACTATCGGTAAAACGCCTCTTAGACTTGACGATCTGGAGCTTCTTGCCAACGGCTACTTCAAATGTCCCGATGCATCAAAGCAAGATTTACCGTCCAATGTATTTGCCACGTCAAATTCCATGATGTGGTGGAGCCTTGTGATTGATTCGCTTCCCAAACCGGGCAAGGCGGTCATGCACGGTGCTTCGAGATCCCGCTATTTTGCTCTTTCGAACTGGAAAGACTACGAAGGCGAAGAACTCCCTACACTCGTGAACGTCGCTAGCAGCAATTACGGCGGAAACCTCTGGATTCGTTCCGCCTACCCTTCACAGGCTCTCAAAACAGACCCGCTGCTCAAGTCGATAAAGTCTAAAATTTTATTTCCGATTCCTAAGCTATTTGGTAAAATCGCCATGGAAGGGGAACGAAAAATACCCCTTATACTCAAGCTGAACAAGAAGTTGCTGAGCGAATGAGCCATTATAAAAACGCTTTTTGTCGCGATTCCACATACCAGCTTTAACGATAAAATTGCGAAGACCATCCTTCCAAGAGAAATGAGCACCGGCGAGCATCATGCGGTAACTCAAAGATTCTTTCTTGACGCTGCCGCCACTGCGTAAAAGCCCTGTTTTCAAGAACATGCCTTCGTAGATGAAGGACACAAAGTCCGTTATCGGAAGGCGACCATAGCTCTGGATTTCAAAGATATAATCACGGCTGAACACCGGTATATTACGCTCGTAATCATAGCTTTTGCCATCAAAACCGGTACTGATATCAGAAAGTACGTAATGTACACCTAGACCTATAACGCCACCACGCGAAAGACCGTAACTTAAATTGACACTCATGTCAACAAGCTGAGCATAGTCAAAATCAGCATTTTCCGAAGTCCAAACATTTTCCAAGATGTAGTTGGAATTCCAAGTTTCAGCAATGCGACCTCCCCCTTCAACGTCGGCATTGACCATTTCCAAATTGGACTTGAAGTAGAAGAAGCTCTCATAGACAAAATTGAACTCGATTTGCGGGTTCACCATGAAAGGACGAAGCCCAAGGCCTGCAGTAAAACCTCCATAGAACGGAGTAATTTCGATAGACCCATCCATTTTAAGGTACGACGAAATTACGCCGAGCGGTTCACCGTAATTGAGCGGCTGCAAAGGTTCAAGCCAAGTGTAGCGCATTCCGGCACTCATCTGCGGCACCCACTGCCCCCAGACAATCGGAGTGTTTACCATGCCCCCCCAAGAAAGGTTTGGTCCATAGCGGAGTCCGACAGAGCTGGACTGGTCAAAACCCATCGCCCCAAGCGAAATAGAGGCTAAAAAGGCTACATTAAGTAAAATAATTTTAAACAAAGCATCAATCTTCTTCATTTCAATGTAAAATCTAAAAATTATTTAGCTACTTGCGCAATAAATTCTTATTTTGTGGTCATCAAATACAAGGAGATCCAATGAAATTTTCACATCTGTGCATAATTTCCTTCGGTGCTCTCATGCTTTTTGGATGTGCGAACAACAAATATTCGTCTCCCGTGCTGATTGAACGCGGCGTGGGACAGAACGAATACGAACGCGAATACTTCGTTTCCAAGGAAAGCATGGGCATCGACAAACACCTGCAGAACACCTTCAAGCAGGGCTACGTCGAAGAAGGCATGACTACCGACATGGTGAACCTCTTGTGGGGACCACCAGACAAGGAATCTGCCGACGGTAAAGTCTGGGAATACACCACCACCGAAGGCAAACTCATCACTCGTTTGTTCTGGAAGGCTCCGGAACAGGCTCGTTTGAAGGGTTACGAAGCGGAACTCGTCCTCGACAAGATGGAAGGCGACCGCTACGGTGGATCTCCTCCGCCGACCTCAGCTCGTTCAAGCAACTACGATCACTAGTTGGTTGCGAGCTATGAGCTTTGAGTTATGAGTATCTAGTAACTAAAGCACAGCACCCCTTGGTTTTACCGCCGAGGGGCTGTTTTTTTTTGCGGCTACGCCGCAGCTATGAGCCATGAGTATTGGGGTCGGACCTTCGGTCCTTTGAGTTTTTATAATCGAGCTTTGGCTCCAAATTATCACTCACTGCTCAATGCTGATAGCTCACTGCTATTTCGTCTATAGGGCGTAGCCCGTTCTTTCGTCTATTCAGACCTGCAACTAAAGACCAACGACTAGTGACTAATCAACAAAATTTTTCTACATTTACGCGCGTTAAATTTTAAACCTCTCAAGGAGTTAAATCATGCGTCAGTATATTATTGCTGGTAACTGGAAGATGAACAAGACCGTTAGCG
>Ga0310786_10001376_pt1 | contig 39119 bp, 48 predicted proteins | sample AusTroGonzalo_MG_FD_203881 | JGI IMG/M metagenome (GOLD analysis project Ga0310786, IMG submission 203881) | Bovine rumen microbial communities from tropical cattle in Woodstock, Queensland, Australia - Gonzalo_03 (v2) (version 2) | ecosystem: Host-associated > Mammals > Digestive system >... | reverse complement strand
ATCATTTATTATATCAGGCAGCATTTCTGCAATTTTATTTATCACAGCGATTCTTTCAGCATTGTCGATAAGATATTCCTTACTTTCATTTTCCCATTCCTGTTTATACTTCTGATAGCATTCAGCTACTTTTTTTCTGAATTTATCTTTTATATCCATGTTTTGCTGCCCCCCCTACATCATAATCATGGTTATATCTTCTGAATCATCCATTATTTGATCGATTTCACCATTGATAAGGCTCGTTGGTGTTATAAGCATGTTTTTTGAAAATCGTTCCGTATATTTATTTATCTGCTCATTTGTAAGAGAACATGAGTCCTGTTCTCCATAATCATTTATCCCATTGCCTGTTATACAGAATGTTCCGTGAATACAAATTCCACCTACGATTCGATTTGGGAATGAGCCATTAAGAAGGAATTCTTCGTTACAGAAGATAACTGCATCGTTGGCGGGTTCAAAATAAACAGGCTCTATAAGGCCACCGACTACAGATTGAAGTCCTTTATAGTCATTTTTTATCTCAGCGGTATATGGTTTCTTCAAAGGCTCCAAGATAAGAACGGTCATGGTATTGCTTTTATCAGTCATTTCTGGATCAAAGTCTATAGCATCATATCCGTTTTCATTGAGAAGATAAATCCCTTTAAGAGGACTTTCGTCACATATTTCTATGATATTTCCGCTTGTGACAGTTTCCCCGCAGAATCCTGGAGGCTGAGAGAATTCAGAATTACATATAGATACTATATCATCAATTGACTTAAATTCAACCTTCCCTCCGTAAACCAGATTGTAGCCTTCTGGATTTCTACTTTCAATAGAACTAGCACTCTTTGGCTGGAATATCCTTATTCTCATGAACCTTTTCTCCTCTTCCTTCTGTCGATAAGATAATTTAACATATGCTCGCACTCCTTTTCTGTCATTTGTTCTGCAAGCTCAATGATATCGTTGTTGATGCCGCAATTATCACATATCTTTTCTTTTGTTATTATGACATTTCCTTTTTTAATAGAAAAGCTGATAATATCGCCGGTATGCATATTTAATGCATGACGAATAGGAAGAGGTATTGTAGTGCGGCCTTTTTTGCCAAAAAATCGGAATATCTTATTCATAGTCATCATCCTCCATACAGTTATTTTTTAGTGGACACTCATCGCAGTCATCATATGCGTTGCAGCAGTTGTTGATCTCTTCTTCGGAAATACCACAGTCATAGCATATACCGCTGTGAGTTTTACCTTCCTCAGAAGGGTACATTGCTATTTCAAATTTGCCGGGGATGACAGTTATTTCAAGTTCAACTTTAGCCCCGTCTTCTAGAAAGACTCCAGGGACAGCGATTTTCCCGTCATCATCGATATATCCCTTAGCATGAATTGTATTTTTCTTCATTCTTATTCCTCCTCCTGAAAACAAATATCATTGTCGAGAAACGACAGTTGACGGTTCATATTTCTTCTTTCAGCAGTGTCGTAATTGCTTATAAGCACTTCCTCGTACATACAACCGTTGTCATAACGCTGTGCAAGATTGTTTATGCGGCTGATAGATTCTATTTCTATACCTGGTTTATCCCATAATGCCCTTATTTCCGGACAATCATTATATGACACAAGAAACTTCCCTTTACATTCGAGCAACGTATTTCTGAGTCTTATATGATCTTTTGCGGTGAATCCAACATCTTTGTAGTAGCTTTCAGTAGCGAAATATGGCGGATCACAGTAAAAAAAGCTGACAGGGCGGTCATATTGCCTTATCAGCTTCTCAAAATCCTTATTTTCTATAATTACTTTTTGCAATCGTCTTGCTGCCATATCAATCATCGGGAAATCTGACCATATAGAATGTGGCTGGCTACCGAAGCTGTCAAGCCCACTTGCATAGCTGTATCGCACCAGCTGGTAGAATTTAGCAGCCCTGTCATAATCCCTGAGTTTAGGGAAAAGTTGCTTTTTATGGAGCATTGATATCCAGTCGAAGTCCTCACGGGAATTAAGAACATATCTTAGCTTGTATTTCAGCTTATTCGGGTTATTCCTAACACAGCGGTACAGGTTTGCCAGATTGCTGTTGAAGTCGTTATATACTTCAAAATCCATATCAGGTGGTTTATGAAACAGAATCCAGCCTGCACCGCCAAATACTTCTATATACCGTTCGTAATAGGGAGGAAAACGCGCCAGCACAGCATCACGAAGCGCTTTTTTACCGCCTACCCAGCTCATAAAACTGTTCATTGAATATCCTTTCTGTTGTTGCCGACAACAGAAAGGATACTAGTGCAAAGTCGCTTTGCTGAAAACAGAAGTTGTTTCTGTTGCCGGCAAAACGACCTTAATTATGATGCATTATATAGGAGTTTCTCAATATATTCTGATATGATTCTGAATTTGCTTTCATAGCTTCCCGACTGGTTTACTTTTCGTAGCAGTTCCCTATACTGTCTCTGTGACAGTATAGGCTTTGTACTGCGTAGTATCACAGTAATATCTCCACCGGGCAGTCTGTAGATATCTCTGTAGTTAGGTTTCTTTTTCATCTTGTGCCTCCGTTAGTTCCTTGTTGAGTCTGCGTATTTCGTGACGAAGAGCCTGAACTGCTACTCCGAGGGAACCTACTGCGGCTCCGATAAGGATACCTATCAGCAGTCCGATGAAAAGGTTGGTCATATCACATCATCTCCATTTCTATTTCTTCTGATGGTTCTTCGTCATAAATTGAAGTTATATTGACGTATTCTCCGATTATACCAAGTGCTTCTTCATAACTGCCGGATGAAGTTATGCGTTCACACATTTCCTTTGCTTCCGTAGCCATATGATTATGGCGAAGCGTTTTTGATGCTATTCCCATGAGGTTAAAGATATTCCCGTCCTGGCCGATTAATGGACAGTCCGGTTTTTTATGCTCCTGTGACTGCTCTTTTTCTATAAAACCTCCGAGTTTATTAGGAACATAGTCGGAAAGCCATGTACCATTGAACTGATCATGTGTCTGTAATCGCCATATTGCGAGCTTTCCGATATTCAGATCTATATCTTCAAATGGGAACATTATACATGTATGTCCCTCTGTCTCAAAAACATACAGTTTACTGAACATACTGCCGTTTAGCAGTATTTCTGAGTCTGTCAGTGCAGTATTTATGCCATCTGCCCATTCCTGAATATCTCCGCCGCAGCCTTGTAATATCAGTCCTTCTTTGTCACTCATATTTCTTAGATCTTCTGGGCTTATATTGACTATTTCGGCTTCAGGAAGCTTATAGCATTTTTCAAGGCTCATATCATTTCTATCACAGTTATGATACTGGACATTTCGCAGTGAACTATGGGTGAATATAGCGCTTTTAAGATTACAGTTTTCAAAGATTATATCCCTGAGAGCGGCTTCTTCGGCAATAAGCAAATGGCAATCACAGCAGGCGAAACTTATGTTCTTCAGTTCTGCAAAGCACATACCTGCATCTGTGATATCACATAACTTGAAATCACAGTTTCTGAATATAGCGCCATTAAACTGTTTCCCTGCGAAATTCAGCCTGTCAAAGACACAGTTTTCAAATACTGCACGTTCACCTTCATTTTCCTCGTTCCATTTATTATGGAGCAAACAGGCGTTATCAAGCTCCTCCTGCGTTACTATCCTTTTTTCTCCCATTTTATACCTCCGTCATTCCCATACTCATTTCTTCTGACTGCCCAGGATTATATTCCCTGAACATATATATTGACATGTTTTCTCCGAGAAAGTTGGGGCTGTTATCTTGATTCAGAGAGATATATCCCTGTTTTCCTAGCTCTATAGGTTCCTTAGTTATGATAGAGCCTGCATGGTTTACAGTGACATTCTTTTCAATAGCGCAGAAGTTGCCATTATCGTCGTGTCTTATATGATAACAGTACATTCCTTTAGGGATATCAGCATCTGTGATGCGCTCATTTGTGAATAAAGCAGGCAGATCCTCAATTTCAACAAGCTCATATTCATCGTCATATTCTATATTAACATATCCTGTTTCACTGGCATTCAGATATAAGGCATAATCCTCTTCAAGACTTACATCCATTACTTTTGCAGCGAATTCAAGGCATTCTTTTTGACTTTCGGGGAAGTATTCTTCTACACGCTCACCATCGTAATAAACGTAACGCCCACAGTTCATGCCGATATCTTCATCAGCCCATTCATGTTCCATTTTTACATCAGGATACATTTCTGACAGCTTTTGCAGTATTGGATGTGGAGCAGACCATGCCGTAAGAAATATGATCTTACCATCTTGAAAGGTGGTATTTTCGGTATATCCATAGGAATTCCATTTGGTTCCCCAATTCCCAATTCGCCAGTCATACCAGTTATTCTCGCCGTAAAGCTCCCTTTCACGTATTCCAAGCGAGCCGTTGTAAACGGTATCAGGCATAGGCAGTATTTTTTCAAAATCAACCGAACCTATGCCGTGTTCATCATTTTGTATTTCCTTCAGCATTGCTGAAATTCGGCTTTTATCGCCAGAGAAGGAAACTACATTTGTTACATGATTAGGCATTTTTCATCTCCTCGTCTATTTCCTTTATAAATTCGGCCAGCGCAGCTATAACATTGACTGTAATGATATTGACAGTAGGCAACAACTCCTTCCTTATATATGTAAAAAAGCCGTATTGATCAAACAATACGGCGTATTTAGGTTATGTCATATTCATTTGTAATTCTGGTTCTTCTTCAATATTTTGAGTTTCGGATAGTTCCTCTTTTACAACATGAAAACTGTCAACACCAGGTATGAGCCCAAGCTGTCTTCCGTTTTCAAAAGCACAGTGTATTGTACCTATATCATCGACGGCTATAACTTTACCCTTAGTTCCGGAAGATATCGGTCTTGGATCATCTGGCATATTATCAACACATATACCTGTTCCAGGAGGGTACATATCTTTATAACGTTGTATCGCCTGCCTTGATAGCTTTTCCACTTATATCATCCTTTCAGATTAAAAGATCTGTTTTATGTAATATTAAGTATTAAATGTATAAGTATTGAAAATCCGTGCAAGTTATGGTATAAGTCTTGGAAGTGCTTTGTAGAAGCTGATAATGAACGCAGAAAAAGGATTAAGCCGAAAAAAAGGCTGGACTCATAAAAGTCCAGCCTTATATAGTAAATATTAACTTGGCATAATACATAAGAAATTCGACAAAACTTCGTTAAAAATAAACAACGGATTTTGAAGTTGTTTTTATGCCGAAACGGAATCAAAATCGTCTGAAATGATGATTTCAAGGGTTCACTTCCCGTAACATCGGAGTTTTTCAGAAAATATATCTATGAAAATTGAAAAAATTTTTTGGTCCTGAGAATACAAAAAATCCCCGAAAAATCGGGGATTTTTTGTGAAATATCTATTTTGTAAAATAGACACAGTGACCCGTACGGGAATTGAACCCATGATTCCGCCGTGAAAGGGCGATGTCTTAACCTCTTGACCAACGGGCCATAATGGTAGCGGCAGTAGGATTCGAACCAACGACCAATCGGGTATGAACCGAGTACTCTAGCCAACTGAGCTATGCCGCCATATATATTGTGCCGTCACCTGCGACTAAATTATTATATTATAAAAGCAGGGAAAAGTCAAGTAAAAAACGCGAAAAAAATAGTGTTTTGTAGACTTGCACAAATAAAAGGATTGAGTCATATTTTTAAGGGGCATATTTTACAATGTCGTTATTGACAAGATTTTTAATATATGATAAAATATATCATCAGAAAGTATATGTGGGAGGAAGAGAAATGGAAAAAGATGAAATAACGGCATTTCTGATAAGGGCAAAAAAGGCGACATATGCAGGAAAGGGAGCGGAAACAGTTCCTTCTCGTCCCGAGTCTCATGATCTGGAGTACACGGAGGGGGAGCTGAGATATATCGACACATATTTTGGCGGAGCGCAGTTTGCAGGTGAGGAGGCTGTCTGGATAAGCGGCAGACCTTACTGGAGCATGAATTACGCGGGACAGGTAATAGGTGAGCCGTTCAGCGGCGATTTTCTCAAAGAGGCACTACTGAGAGTTCCGTTTGACAAGCCTTTTCGCGGACCTGCCGAATACAGCAGTGGAGATTACACCTACAAAAGCACAGTTAAGGGCGATTTTGAGTGGTTTCAGGGCTATGAGGTGATAGCCTGCAAGGGAGAGGTTATATATGAATGTCATTATCACGGAACTCTCATAAAATAGCCGCTTTCAGGACTTGTCCCTTTGCTTGAAAATGAATGACGCAGTCATACCGAAGAGGAGAGCAGCCGTAACACCGCCTGCTGCTGCGGTAAGGCCGCCTGTGAATATACCGAGGAGACCATCGTTTTCGATGGTTTTTCTTATGCCTTCTGCAAGGAGATGACCGAAGCCCGTAAGAGGTACGGTAGCACCTGCGCCTGCGAAGTCGGCAAAGGGCTTGTACAGCCCGAGAGCGGACAGGATAACGCCTGTAACAACGAAGCCTGTGAGTATCCGTGCAGGTGTCAGCTTAGTGAAGTCGATGAGGAGCTGACCCACTGCACAGACAGCTCCGCCGATGAGAAAAGCTTTCAATATATCCAAAAGCATATTATCTATCCTTTCTGATGTGGACTAAATGTGAGATAGCAGGGATAGTTTCGCCCTGCTGCATTGACATGGGAGACATGAGTGCGCCTGTAGCCGCAAAGAGAATATTATGGATTTCGTCCCTTTCGAGCATAGGCAGGAAATTTCCACAGAGTACGCTTGCACCGCAGCCGCAGCCCGAGCCGCCGCAGTGAGTATCCTGAGAGTCGGAGTCGAATATCATTGCACCGCAGTCGCGGTGCTTATGGGATATATCAACTCCCTGCTTCATAAGGATATCTAGAAGGAGCTGACTTCCAACGAGTCCCAGATCCCCTGTGACTATGAAGTCGTAATCCGTAGGAGATGTATTTGTAGCAAAGAGATAGCGTAAAATAGTATCGGCAGCAGCAGGAGCCATTGCACTTCCCATATTGTTTATATCGTTGATGCTAAGGTCAGTTATCCTGCCTATACAGCCGCCTGTGATGCAAATAGAACCTGTATGCCGTGAGAGTACGACAGCTCCCGAAGCGGTACAGGTCCACTGAGCTGTGGGAGTACGCTGACCGCCGTAGGACAGAGGAAAGCGGAACTGTCTTTCTGCCGTTGAGAAATGAGAAGAAGTTACAGCCGCGGCGTGTTCGGCAAGACCGCAGTCCGTAAGAACAGAAGCGATGAGCAGTCCCTCAGCCATTGTGGAGCAGGCACCATAAAGCCCGAGAAAAGGGACAGCAAGCTCTCTCATGCTGTAAGCCGAGCCTATACACTGGTTTATGAGGTCACCTGCACATATAACATCAATATCGTTTTCTGTAAGCTGAGCCTTTCGCAGGGCAAGCCCTACGGCTTCCAACTGGAAGCGGCTTTCTGCCTGTTCCCATGTATCCTTGCCGAAATGGCTGTCGGTGACGACCTTATCAAAGCAGCTGCCGAGAGGTCCCTGCCCTTCTTTTTCGCCCACAACAGCCGCATAGCTTTTTATTTTTACAGGAGTTTCCGTCTGAAAAACTCCTCTTTCGATACGTTTTGCCATGATGATACCTCCGTTTCGGAGCTATTATGTGACAAAAAAGTGCAAATATACATTTTATCGTTCAGAGGAGTCGTCACACTGCTAAATAAAGGCTGATAAAAGAGGTATAACAAAACTGAAGCCCAATGCTGTAAGGAACTGTACCATATCGGGAGTTACTGTGCTGAATACCATTTGAAGCTGCGGTATCATTACTGCCGCAGCGAGTACGGCTGCGGATAGTATCACAGCTCCTACAAGCTTCATATTACCGAAGGGGTTCATGCGGAATACAGATCTGCGCTCGGAACGGCACTCGAATACGTGTATCAGCTGAGAAACCACAAGGGTTATAAGTGCAGCGGTGCGGCAGGCTTCAAGCGAGCCGCCCATACGCATTACCGCAGTGAAGCTTGCAAGGGTGGAGAGTCCGATAAATACGCCTCTGATTATTATTTTCCACATAAGTCCCCCTGCGAAGAAGCCCTCACCAGAACGCCGCGGCGGACGGCTCATAATATCGCTTTCGGGTGGCTCCATACCAAGTGCTACCGCAGGAAGTCCGTCTGTGACGAGATTAACGAGGAGTATCTGCACGGGCAGCAGGATTATGGGCATACCCATTACTATGCCCAGAAACATGGTCAGTACCTCGCCTATATTACAGGACAGCAGATATCGCACGAATTTCCGTATATTGGCATAAACGCAGCGTCCCTGCTCAACGGCGTTCACAAGAGTGGCAAGATTGTCGTCCATGAGTATCACATCTGCCGCCTGTTTGGTAACATCAGTTCCCGTAACGCCCATAGCTACACCTACATTGGCTTCCTTTACTGCAGGAGCATCGTTTACTCCGTCACCTGTCATGGTCACTATCTCGCCGCGACGCTTGAAGCTCTTGACTATGCGCAGCTTATGTACTGGCTCGACACGGGCAAATACTGTATATTTCCCTATATTCCGGTCAAGCTCCTCATCTGTGAGCTTATCCAGTTCTGCACCTGTTATAGCCATGCCGCCCTTTAGGAGACCTGCTTTTTTCGCAACTGCCACGGCAGTATTTTTATGGTCGCCAGTTATCATAACAGTTTTCACGGAGGCAGAAGCGCATTTTCTTATAGCTGTTTTCGCCTCCTCACGGGGCGGGTCTGTCATGCCTGCAAAGCCCAGAAACACGAGATTTCCGCGGTCAGGCTCGAAGCTTTCGGAGATGCAGACTGCCAGTGCAAGAACTCTGAGAGCCTTATCCGACATCTCTCCGACCTTTTCCTCAAGCTCTCTGCGGACAGCAGCCGTAATGGGGACGGGCTTTCCGTTTTCGTCCATATATTGGGAGCATCTTGGAAGAATGACTTCCTCGGCACCCTTGAAATAAATACGCTTTTCGCTGCCGCATACACAGTGTACAGCCATGAAACGTGTCTCACTGTCAAAGGGATATTCTTCGATAATACGGTGATTTCCCGAAAGCTGCTCCCTTGTGATGCCGGACTTTGCAGCAGCAATGAGCAGTGCTGCTTCCGTAGGGTCACCTGTTACCTTCCATTCTCCCTTGCCCGCAAGAACGCCTCTGTTGCGGCTTTTCGGAGTATCCTGCGTGCATATCTCAGCCGTTGAGCAAAGGACTCCGCACCGCATTGCCTCTGTAAGAGCCTTTTCTGTAATGGGATTTACAGCGATATCCTCACCCTTTGTGACTGCTCCGCTTACTCTGTAGCCCATGCCGCTGAAAAAGTAATCCTCATGGACTGTGGAAAGCTCCGTTACCGTCATTCTGTTTTCGGTGATAGTTCCCGTCTTATCGGAGCATATTACAGACGTACAGCCAAGAGTCTCAACACTGTGTAGTTTGTTCACAAGAGCCTTTTGTTTCAGCATACGGCTTACCGCAAGTGCAAGGGCAATAGTCACCGTTGCGGGAAGTCCTTCGGGAATTGCGGCTATAGCTATGGTTATGCCTGTCATAAGCATATCAAAGACGTTTTCGCCTCTGAGAACTCCTGCTGCGAATACAGCGGCGCACACAGCAAGGCATATTATAGCGACAACCTTTCCAAGCTCCGCAAGACGCTTTTGAAGTGGAGTTGCTTCGCTGTCGATATCCGTGAGCATTTCAGATATCCTGCCCATTTGCGTCCTTTTTCCCGTTGCAATGACCTCGGCACGACAGGTACCCTTTGTTGCGGAGGCTCCGCAGTAGACTATATTCTGTTTGTTCAGTGAATTATCCCTGTCTGCGGTATCACCTGCGGTCTTGCCTACTGCTGTGGACTCGCCCGTGAGTATCGATTCATCGGAGAAAAAGCCTGCCGCCTTTATTACTGCTGCGTCCGCAGGGATACGGTCGCCTGCCTCAAGCTCGATGATATCACCTGTTACAAGTTTAGCTGCGTCTATTTCTGTAAGTCTGCCTTCGCGCCAGCACTTTGCCGTAGGTGAGGTCATGGAGCGCAGAGCTTCAAGAGTATGTTCTGTGCGGTACTCCTGCACAAAGCCGAGAATGGCATTGAGGAGCACTATGAGTATTATAGTCACCGCATCGGATATCTCTCCGAGAAGTACCGATACTACCGTTGCTGCAAGGAGTATCATCACCATAACGTCCTTGAACTGTCCTAAAAATATTTTCATAGGACCTGTTTTCCTGTTTTCTCCGAAAATGTTTTCGCCCTCGGTCACAAGTTTTTCGGCTGCTTCCTTTTCAGTAAGACCCATATTTTCACCCTTTCGCATACCTTTGTCCTTACAGGATATGCTCAGTGCCGGACAAATATGACAGGGTCAAGCCTTGCATGTCGGGGCGGCGTTCAGCCGCCTGCGAATGATCAGCAAGCAGGACCAACCACTAATTATTGCACATATGGGGAAAATATGTTATAATATCCTTGCAAATAGAATAAGGTAGTGATAATTTTTGTTTCTGAAAAATCTTTCGTTCAGTCTTAATGCCACTGTTCCCGTATTTCTGATGATGGTATTCGGCTGGTTCGTACATAGAATAAAGCTTCTTGACGACCATTCAACAGCACAGATAAACAAATTCGTGTTCCGTACACTTCTCCCCGCACTGCTTTTCATGGACTTGTCTACCGCGGATTTCCGCTCGGTATGGGACGGCGGATTTGTTCTGTTCTGTATGTGCGTTACCTTGCTAAGTGTGGGCATAGCGGTGCTTTACTCGCTTTTTACAAAGGAGAAATCGGAGCGCGGCGAGATAATACAGGCTTCATACCGAAGCAGTGCCGCAATTCTCGGTATTGCCTTCGTAAATAATATCTACGGTCATTCAACTATGGCGGCTCTGATGATAGTGGGAACAGTTCCGCTGTACAATATCATAGCTGTGACTACACTTGCCGTGACCTCTCCCGACAAGGATAAAAGCAAGGGCAAAAAAGCACTTGCACTTAATACACTGAAAAGCATTGCCACAAATCCCATAATACTGGGCATAATCGTAGGTATAGCATGGTCGCTGCTGAAAATACCGCAGCCCGTTATACTTCAGAAATCCGTGACCTATCTGGGAAATATGGCTACTCCTTTGTCTCTCATAGCTCTTGGCGCATCTGTAAAATTCGGCGAAGCAAAAGGAAAACTGCCGGTTACTCTTGGTATTGCATTTATCAAGCTTGTGCTGTTCTGCTCAATATTCCTGCCTTTGGCTATAAAGATAGGATTCCGCGGCGAAAAACTCATAGCTATACTGGTCATGCTTGGCAGTGCCACAACTGGAAGCTGCTTTGTAATGGCAAAAAATCTCGGTCACAAGGGTACTGTCACAGCCTTTGCCGTTATGCTTACCACCCTGTGCAGCGCATTCACGCTTACAGGCTGGCTGTTTATACTGAAAACACTTGACTATATATAAAGGAGTGATACCATGCCATACTGCACACAATGCGGCAGGAAACTGAATGACGGAGAGAAATGCAGCTGTACATCGTCGCCGCCTGCGCAGGGATTCAGCAATGCACAGCAGCCCTATATAAACGGATATCCTCAGCAATACGGTCAATACCCGAACAGCGGTATGCAGCCGCCTCCTATATATCCTCCGCCCTATCAGCCCAATCAGTATCAGTATATCTACTATCCGCCTGCTAAAAAAAGCAATGCATGGATATGGGCGATAATAATTCCCGTTGTACTTATAATCATGATGACGCTTGCTATTTTAGTGCCTGCTGTACAGGGCTACAGGAGAAAAGCTGCTCAGATAGACGCAAACAACTGTGCAAACAATATACGCAAGGCAGCCGATCAGGTTCTCATAGAACTAAAGAAAGAGGAGGAGAACATAAAAGGGCTTTATATAATCAGCTCCGATCCCGAGTCTAATGCAGCTGTCCCTTTTGATGCAGGGGACTTCTATGAGCTTATGAAGACTTACTACAGAGGTTCAGACAAGTTAGAATACTTCGTTATTATTAGGAACGGTACTGTTGAGTATTCTGCTGCTTCAAAAAGCTGGACCAAGCATTCCGACAGAGTAGGAAGCTATCCATACGGCATACTTGATCCGAGGCGTTATTCTCTTAACGGCTACGGCGGAAGCGCAAGCGACAAGGACACCCTCGATACTCTTTACTGGTACGCATACGATGAGATATTTACGGAATGATCGTGAGTGAGTAGTGAGTATAACTGAGAGCTAAGCAGGAACGGCATATTGCCGTTCCTTTTTTTGACTGCATCGCTACGTAAATAAAAGTGCAGTAAGCGAGCGTGCGAGTGACAACGTGACAAGGGCATGGCGTCACGCTGTTGGCTTTCTATAATAGGGCTGAAAAAACTTGAAATTCAATGGAAAACCATTGATTATCAGAAAAATAATTTTTTTATTTCTGTTTGATGTAGAATTTTTAAGTGCATTTTTGTAAAAGCTGTACAATAAGCGGATGAAAAAGCGGTCGATCGTGCGACTGTCCTTAACGGCTATATTTCAAGTCCGAAGCTTATGGAAAGAGCTGTATCCACCTTATTCATGGAATTCAGGTCGAGCTCGCCCATCTTGTCTTTAAGGCGGCGTTTGTCTATAGTACGTATCTGTTCGAGCAGAACGATGCTGTCCTTTGCGAGTCCGCATTTATCAGCCTGTACTTCGATATGTGTTGGCAGACGACTCTTGTCACGCTGACTGGTTATTGCCGCAGCTATAACAGTGGGGCTGTGCTTGTTTCCCACATCGTTCTGGACTATAAGTACAGGTCTTATGCCGCCCTGCTCAGAGCCTACAACAGGACTCAGGTCGGCGTAGTATATTTCTCCTCTTCTGACTGACATAATAAAATCTCCCGAAATGATATATAATGAATTAAGCTGATGTCTGTATTATTGCCTCAAGGGCTGAGTTTATACAACTTCATTTCATTATATGTTTTCGGGAGATCTTTTGTTATGCTTTATATGGCAAGGTCCTCGAAAATCCCAACTTCACGTGTGTGATGCTCGATGAGCATTTTCAGCTTCATATTGCTTAGAAAATAGAAGGAATACGGCTCGTAGGAGCGGTCATCACTGACTGTGAATGAAGTGCGGAGTTCGGGGAGCTCTGCTTCAAAGTTTGCATGGTCGTAAAATCGGTAGTTGTCGAGAAAAAGCTTTTTCTTGTCATCGTTCGATATATCGAGACTGAAACACATTCCTTCATGCACCTTCTCGACCATTTTTCCGGACCAGTCTATTGCAAAGGAGCTGTGCTCCTCTGAGTGCTTTTTCAAAAGTTCCATACACGGAGACTCTTTTGCGCCATACATGAAACTGCCTGTCATATTGAAGAAAACGACTCTGTCAGAGCTGAGTATCATGTCCTTGATGATATTGTATCGCTCCTCTGCACTGAGGGCGCAGAACTTCATATACTGCGTCTGAAATTGTGGGATATCGTCTGTGCTGCATTTTATCATTAGTTCGGTGATCATTATAATGCTCCTTATAAATATCGGAGATATTCAGTTTTTGGAAGCCTTTACAGAGTTTTCTTTTTTTCTGAAAAAGCCGATCACAGCTTTTTCCACGGCATTTGCCAAAACGAGCTTGTACAGCACGGCAGATATGAGTACAGCCGCTGCGTATCCCAGCCATACCGCTTTTGTGGAGTAGTTAAGTCCAAGTCCTGCATATTCATCAACGGTCTTTATAGCGCACTGTACAGGGAAATGCACAAGATATATCACTATGGAAAGGCTGCCCATATAAGACAGTGGCCGTATGCCGAGTATACTGCCGAGCCACGGTATGAACAGCACAGAGAGTATCAGAGCAGGGGCTGTGCCAAGTATGAACGCCATGCGGAAGTTTCCCATGAAATCGGGTTTAAAGCGCAGCACAAGATAGCTGAATATCACTGCTGTGAGGCATACATAGCCCAGACGCTGATACCTGAACCGCTCTTTGTTCCTGTATACGGTGCAGAGTATGGCTCCTATGGAGAAGCAGGCTATGCCTCGACCTACAAGCTCGTTCCATAGTGGATAATCCGCTTCCGAAATGATAATAGTTGTTCCGAGAAGGGCTGTTCCGAAAAATACGTAGCAGGCGTGCAGCTCATTCTTTACGCGGTAAAGTATAAGGTAGAATATCAGATAGCAGAGCATACATATGCTTATGCACCATGAGGGCGCATCAAAGGACCATTCCTTGCCGAAGAAGCCGTCCTGCATAAGCAGCAGATTGTATATCAGGTGCTGAAGGTCGAAATTTCCGTACTTAAAGGTAGTTCCGCATCTGTAATAGTAAGCAAGCTCAAGTATTATCGTCATAAGAGTAAAGAACAGAAAAGGCGGATATATCCTTTTCAGACGCTTTACTATGAATTCGCGGAAGCTTATGCTGTGAGAGATTATCCTTTCCGAATAGCCCAGCATCATTCCGAAGCCCGAAAGCATGAAGAACAGCTCCACCATGAAGGAGCCGAAATTATAACACATGGGAAATACCGAGAAGAATGGCGAGCCGTTCTGAGGCGAAAAGTGCTGATAGTGCCAGAAAAATGCTATGATACAGGCGCCTATGCCTTTCAAGCCGTCAATTGCGCCAAGATGTCGGGAGTTTTTTTCAGTCATTTGTTTTCCTCTTTTTCAGTTGTTGGAATATAATAATTTCTGCTATGGTCACAGCTGTACCCGCAACGTAGCACCATAAGTCCTCGGCAGCATAGCTTGTACCGATAATTATGCGCAGGAGCTTATTCTCAACGCCGAGTATGTCCGCGATATGTGCCTTTTGCAGGAACTCTACCACAAAGGAAAAAGCGAGTATTCCGAGCGCAACGACATATGAATTGAATTTCCTCGGCACGAAGGAGCGGAACAGGCAGTAAAGCACCCATACGATGATAACATCACCTAAATATGCGCGTATGAAGTGGTTGAATTCAAACACGCCTATGACCACTTCGACACCTGTAAGCAGCAGGGCTCCTATGATATATGGCATTCTTGCTTTCATTCTATCTCCTTTGCAAGATCGGGGAATATTTCAAGGCTTCTTTTGAGTATACCGTTCATCATTGCCAGAGCAATGCCGTAGTTTGTGAAGGGGACGTTCTGATCCTCTGCGGATTTGCGCCTGTAGGTCATTTCCCGCTCGTTCAGCATACAGCCGCCGCAGTGTATCACAAGGCTGTATCCCGATAAGTCTTCGGGAAATTCACGACCTGAGCTGAGCTTGATATTCACGGTTTTTCCTGTATATTTTTTCAGCAGAGCAGGTAGCTTAACACTACCGATATCTCCGCACTGGCGATGATGAGTGCAGCCCTCTGAAATGAGGACGGTATCGCCGTCTTTAAGAGTTTTTATGGCAGCTGCGCCCTTTACAGAGGTCTCAAGGAAGCCCTTGTAGCGAGCCATAAGTATGGAAAATGAAGTCAGGGGAACGTTGTCGGGAACTATCCTGCTTACCATTGCAAATGCCTGACTGTCTGTAATGACCATTTTAGGCGGTGAACTGAGCTTTCCGAGAGTTTCCGCAAGCTGATGTTCCTTTGTGAAAAAAGCCATAGCGTCTGCATCGAGTATGTCGCGGAGAGTCTGCACCTGCGGCAGTATCATGCGTCCTTTAGGTGCGGCTGCATCAATAGGAGTTACAAGTACAGTCATATCATTTGGGCTTAGAAGATCACCAACTATGCGCTTTTCCTCTGAGGGCAGCTTCGCAAGGGCAGCAATGCGTTCTTTAAGCTCGTAGATGTTTTCGCCTTTAAGTGCGCTGACTTCTATTTCGTTGTCCTGACAGACTCTTTTTTCTGCGATATCGGACTTATTGTAAACAGTCAGGAACGGTATGCCTTTTTCTTCAAAAATGCCGATGAGCTGGCGTTCTGTATCGGTAAGTCCCACAGAGCCGTCAACTATGAGTACGGCAAGGTCTGTACGGTTGAGTATCTGCTTTGTCTTGCGTACTCTCATTTCACCGAGAATACCCTCATCATCAAATCCGGGGGTGTCTATTATTACCACAGGACCGAGAGGCAGAAGCTCCATAGCCTTTGTAACTGGGTCTGTAGTTGTTCCCTTTACATCGGAAACTACGGACAGCTCTTGTCCGGTAACAGCGTTTACAACGCTGGATTTTCCTGCGTTTCTCCGTCCGAAAAAGCCGATATGGACTCTCTCTGATGAAGGTGTATCATTTAAACTCATATTTATCATTCCTTTTTTGTAGGGGACGGCAATCTATATGTCCCGCCAAAAACTATTAAAAGTAGTGCTCCATAAGTCGGTCTACCCATTCGGGAACTTTGGCATCTTTCCTGTCATAAACGGGATAATACGGCTTTATATCGAGAACGGGAGTTCCGTCGACGGCATCAAGCCCTTTTACGGTGAGAGACTTATCCGAGACCGAAACTATTTCCACCGCTGTAATGCCGATATGATTTGGACGACCCTTGCCGCGCTGAGAAAATATCCCTACTAAGGGCATATCATCGCGGTTCTGAGGTCTGCGCTGCAAGTGCTTTTCCTTCTGATATACTGCCTTATCGAGGTAAAACAGTATTATAGCGTGAGAAAAGTCCTGAAGTCCTGCGAGTCCCGAAAAGTAATCCGCTTCAAGCTCGATGCATGATATATCCTCACCCCATGAAACGTCTTTTTTGTCACTGACAGCGTTCCTTACATGACCTATAGGGCGTATAGTATATTCTTCCATTTGTTGTCATTTCTCGTCAAAGGCGGCAAAGACCTTCATACATTCATCGCAGTACCAGCCTTCGGCGTGCAGCTTGAGATCAACGGTTTCTTTTCTCAGCTTTTTGCCGTTTTCGTCTTCGGGACACCAGTTCAGCGATGTAAAAAGCTGAGTTATGCTGCCGCTGTCTTTTGCTTCGATAATTCCTTTACGACATTCTTTTCCGCATTCTGGACATTTCATAGAAAAACCTCCGTTCAGTATTCAGGTGATATAAGTTTTTTAGTTTTATGTATAAAAGCCGCAGGGCAAAAAGCTCTACGGCTCAATTATATCATACAATGCTTAAAATGGCAATATTTGCAGTCCGAAAACTTATTCTTCTGTATCTGCTGTAAATCAAAAAAAGGGCGGCTTTACGCCGCCCACGAACCGTTAGCTTCTCAGTATAGTCATTGAATGTCCGGTTTTTATTAAATACTTGTTTATTATTTTCCGCATTTTTACCGTTTCATAGCTGAAAAACTTTTTTGTTTGTAATGAATTTAGTTCTTTTTGATCTTTTTATTTGAAGTTAAAGCTGTTGCTATAAAGAATACACAAGCTATGCCCAAGGCTATCTGTGCCAGTAAGAAGCTCTGTGTAGCTATTGCAATAATAAGTGTTAAAACGCTTGCGATTGTTCCTATCAAAGCGATCAGAAATAATATAGATATTTTTTTCATAATGTTTTCTCCTTATATCATAGTTTTTGAGGTGAAGCTAACGGTTAAAGTACTTCATAACTGTCAGCCCTCACTTATGAACTCTCAAATAAAAGAGCCGCAAAGCAAAAGCTGTACGGCTCTATTATAACACTTTTAATTCAATAAATCAACAGTCTTGTGGAAAAAATTTATAGATTTGTCACAATACACAAATCAAAGCTCTGTCAGACATTAAAGTCTTGCAACGCCTGTGTCCTTAGCAGCCTGAGCAACAGCCCTTGCAACAGCCTGAGCAACAGACTTGTCCAGAGCACTTGGGATAATGTAATCTGCACTGAGCTTGTCATCTGTAACGAATGAAGCGATAGCCTTAGCAGCAGCTATCTTCATAGCGTCGTTGATATCGCTTGCGCGAACATCGAGAGCACCGCGGAAGATACCCGGGAATGCAAGAACATTATTGATCTGGTTCGGGAAGTCGCTTCTTCCGGTACCAACAACAGCTGCACCAGCTTCCTTAGCAAGATCGGGCATGATCTCCGGTGTCGGGTTAGCCATGGGGAAGAGTATCGGATTCGGAGCCATGCTCTTTACCATTTCGGGAGTTACGCAGCCGGGAGCTGAAACGCCGATAAATACGTCTGCGCCCTTGATTACCTCTTCAAGGCTGCCCTTTCTCATCTGCTGGTTTGTGATCTCAGCCATTTCGTCCTTCATTGGGTTCATACCCTCTGGTCTGCCCTTGTAGATAGCACCGTTTCTGTCGCAGAGAACAACGTCTTTAAGGCCCATAGAGATGAGGAGCTTGATGATAGCGATACCTGCTGCGCCTGCACCGCTTGTAACTACTCTTATCTCGTCCAGCTTCTTGCCGACTACCTTGAGAGCATTGAGCATAGCAGCGAGAGTAACAACAGCTGTACCGTGCTGGTCATCATGGAATATCGGGATATCACAGCATTCCTTGAGCTTCTTCTCTATCTCGAAGCAGCGGGGAGCAGAGATATCCTCGAGGTTTACGCCGCCGAATGAGCCTGCAAGGAGACGAACTGTATTAACGATGTCGTCAACTTCCTTTGAGCGTACACAGAGCGGAACTGCGTCAACATCGCCGAATGCCTTGAAGAGTGCGCATTTGCCTTCCATAACAGGCATACCTGCCTCAGGACCGATGTCGCCGAGACCGAGAACGGCAGTACCGTCTGTAACTACAGCAACAAGGTTTGAACGGCGTGTGAGCTCATAGCTCTTGTCAACGTCCTTCTGTATTTCGAGGCATGGCTGTGCAACGCCGGGAGTGTAAGCGAGAGAAAGATCATCGCGTGTTTCGAGAGGAGCACGGCAGATAACTTCTATCTTGCCCTGCCATTCATAGTGCTTTTTAAGGGATTCTTCTGCATAATTCATGGTTTAAATTCCTTTCAGTGTCTTAATTTTAAAAAAGCGGAGAACATAAGAGTTCTCCGCGAAAATGCTTATTTGCGGTTTCTCAGAACTGGATCTGGTCAATAACGCTTCTGAGTGCCTTTGCACTGTCCTGAAGCTTTTCGATCTCCTTGTCGGTAAGCTTTGGTGAGACTTCTCTCTCGATACCGTTGCTTCCGATAACGCATGGGAGACTGAGACATACGTCATTGATACCGTATCTGTCGTTTATCATAGTAGAAACCGTTAAAATGTTCTTTGAGTCACGGAGAACAGTGTCACATATCTTGTTAACGCTCATTGCGATAGCATAGAATGTAGCGCCCTTTCTCTTGATGACCTCTGCACCTGCCTTGCGGACTTCATCAATGATCTCGTCCTCGTCGAGGTCTGCGTGATCCTGATCTGCGCAGTATTCATCAACAGGAACGCCTGCGATGTTCATTATTGACCATGGGATGAATGATGAATCGCCGTGCTCACCGAATACGTAAGCGTGGATGCTGTTAGGACTGAGTCCGACGTGATCAGCGATTATGGAACGAAGTCTTGAAGTATCGAGAGCTGTACCCGAACCGATTACCTGATTGGGCTTGAGGTCTGTACACTTCAGGATAGTATATGTAAGGATATCAACAGGATTGCTGACAACAACGTAAATTGCATCGGGAGCGTATTTAGCTACCTGAGGCATTACCTCCTTGATGATGTTCACGTTTGTCTGAGCAAGGTCAAGGCGGGTCTGACCCGGCTTTCTTGCAAGACCAAGTGTAACAACAACGATATCGGAGTCCTTAGCGTCCTCGTAGCCGCCGTCGAATATTTCAACGTTCTCGCCGAATGAAACGCCCTGACGGATATCCATAGCTTCGCCCTTTGCCTTAGCCTTGTTGATATCAACAAGAACTATATCAGAACAAGTGCCTGCTACGGCGAATGTATAAGCAACAGATGCGCCGACATTGCCTGCGCCAAGTATAGTTATCTTTGTACCGTTTTTCTCAGCCATTATGTTAACCTCCATAGATCTCGGTAGGCTCTGCCTGTATCTTTTTTATTTTTGCAGAGCAATATGTAATTATCATTATAAACTTAAAGGTAAAAAATATCAAGCGATTTTGCGGCTTCCTCGGAAAAATCGTAAATTCATACAAAAGGCGATAACATTTAACAAGGCTTTTTCACTCTGCGGATAATAGGCGTAAATTAGCCCAGCCAATTGTAACAGCAAGCTTACAAATGAATAATATGCAAGAAAATGTGGATATTTTTGAAAATAATGAATATTTATGCAAATATACTTGACATTATTTTACTATGTAGTATAATATATCTATATCGCAAATCCACGCAATGTTTATGCGTTTATATTCAGGAGGTAATTACAATGGCTAACAAAAAGGACATCAAAAAGGTAGTTCTGGCTTACTCAGGCGGACTTGATACTTCTATCATCATCCCGTGGCTCAAGGAAAACTACAACAACTGTGAAGTAATCGCAGTTTCAGGTGACGTTGGACAGGGCACAGAGCTCGACGGACTTGAGGAAAAGGCTATCAAGACAGGTGCTTCAAAGCTCATCATCGCTGACCTCAAGGAAGAGTTCATTCAGGACTATGTTTATCCTACAGTACAGGCCGGTGCTATCTATGAGAACAGATATATGCTCGGTACTTCCTTTGCACGTCCTATCATTGCAAAGCGTATCGCTGAGATCGCTCTCGAAGAGGGGGCAGACGCTATCTGCCACGGCTGTACAGGCAAGGGCAACGATCAGGTAAGATTTGAGCTCGCTATCAAGGCATTTGCTCCTGAAATGGCTATAATCGCTCCTTGGAGAGAATGGGACATCAAGAGCCGTGACGAAGAGATCGACTACGCTGAGGCTCACAATATCCCTCTGAAGATCAACAGAGAGACAAACTACTCAAAGGATAAGAATATCTGGCACCTTTCACATGAGGGCCTTGATCTTGAGGATCCTGCAAACGAGCCGCAGTACGAGAAGAAGGGCTTCCTTGAAATGGGCGTATCTCCTATAGATGCTCCTGACAAGCCTACATACATCACACTCCACTTTGAGAAGGGCGTTCCTACAATGCTGGACGGCAAGAAGCTCAACGGCGTTGAAATGGTATCTGCTCTCAACAAGCTTGGCGGTGAGAACGGTATCGGTCTTGCAGACCTCGTAGAGAACCGTCTTGTTGGTATGAAGTCAAGAGGCGTTTACGAGACTCCCGGCGGTGCTATCCTTTACCACGCACACGAGGTTCTCGAAACTATCACACTTGACAAGGAAACTGCACGTATCAAGCAGTATCTCGGCATCAAGTTTGCTGATATTGTATACAACGGTCAGTGGTACACACCTCTCCGCGAGGCTCTCACAGCTTTCGTTGACAAGACACAGGAGAGAGTTACAGGTGATGTAAAGCTCAAGCTCTACAAGGGCAATATCATCAACGCCGGCGTAACTTCACCATACACACTTTATGATGAGGAAGTTGCTACATTCGATGAGGACGAGGTTTACAACCAGGCTGATGCAGCAGGCTTCATCAACCTCTTCGGTCTCCCGATAAAGGTTAGAGCTCAGCTTGACAAGAAGAGAAACAACAAGTAATCTTGGGAAGTTTCTTGTGGATAATATACTGGCTGATAGTTGTGGCTGCATTTATCGGCATAACAGTATATCTGGTTATGAACATAATTGCTTTGAAAAAGTGCAATACAGACAGCTTTGAGGGACAGCCGGTTGAGGTCGATGCAGTTGTGGAGGGAAATTCTCTTACCTATTATTCAGCTTTGAAGAATTCTCCCGCAGCAGCTTCCGAGAAGATAAACTATGTTACATTGAAATATATGGCTGACGGCGTTACCTTCACAAAGGAAGCAAAGCTCATAGATGTACATCAGAGCCTTAAAGCAGGCGATACTGTAAAGCTTTACTATGACAGTCTCAATTCGGGACGTGCTCTCCTTGCCGACGGCAGCGAAGCACAGTCAGCTAAAAACGGTATAAAATGGGCTTTCGGCTATTATGTCATACTGCTTATAGTGGGAGCATTCATGTTCCTGAAAATAGCAGCCTCAGTTGAATAAAGGTCTGTATAACAGAGCATAAAACTTGAAAAATAATTATAAAGTTTCAGGCAGGGGAGCCTATCTCCTGCCTGTTACGATTTTAAATAAGCGAGTAGTAAGTAGTGAATAGCGGGCAGAAGCGGTTTTGCCGAGCGTCACTGTTTACTACTTACTACTCACTGCTTACGCATAGAAACGGAGGGTAACATGGTAAAGGTAAGAGTTATGACCGTCAATGACTGGGACGGAGTAGCTGAGTGCTGGAAAGAGCATGAAGGCACAAATCCTGTGGACGACAGCCCCGAGGGGTTCGCAAAATATCTGAAGCGCAATCCTGAAACTAGCTTCATTGCCGAGGAAAACGGTAAGATAATAGGTACTATCCTTGCAGGTCACGACGGACGAAGAGGTATCTTTCACCATGTTGTCGTAGCTCCCGACCGCCGCGGACAAGGCATCGGCAGAATGTTAGTGGAAAGTGCTATGGAGGCTCTCAGAAAAGAGGGCATACAGAAAGTGCTGCTTGTAGTATTCACGCATAACGAAAACGGAAATCAGTTCTGGGAACATATGGGCTTCACAGTGCGCGAGGATCTCTATTACCGCAATAAATACATCGAAATATAAACAAAACATCAATATCCGCACCAACATAAGGAGAATAAAGCTATGAAAGGCAATTTAGGAATAGCAATAATTCTTGTGGCAATAGTTTTTTCGCTTAACAGCAGCGGCAAGGAAGGCTTGATATTTTTACTGACATTGCTTGGTATTGGCGTATCAGTTGCCGAAAATACTGCTGCAATCGTAAGAAAATGCAGAAAAAGCGATAATAATGCTGTAGAGGCGGATAATATCCGCCAGTAATAAGGTTGATCATGGATAAATTTATGAAGATCGCCATTGAAGAGGCGAGACTGGGCATAAACTCGGGGCACGGCGGCCCCTTCGGCTGTGTTATCGTCAAAGACGGCGAAATAGTCGGAAAAGGCCATAACGAAGTAATAAAACGCAGCGACCCCACCTGTCACGGAGAGGTAATAGCTATACGCGATGCCTGTCAGAAGCTCGGAACGCATGATCTTACGGGCTGCGAGCTTTATACTACCGCAGAACCCTGCCCTATGTGCCGCGGAGCTATACTCTGGGCTAATATCCGAAAGGTGTATTTCGGCTGCAATATAGCAGATACCGACAGCATAGGCTTCAGAGACAAGGTATTCTATGAGGGAGAACATAACTTTTCAGAGGAACTCGACCGTAAAGAGTGTCTCGAGGTCTTTGAGGAATACCGCAAGGTGAAAGATAAAAAGCATTATTGATGATATTTAATGATAAAAACACACGGAGGAAACACTAACATGGCATATATGAGAAAGCTGAAAAGCACACTTGCAGTAATAGCGGCTGTGTCCCTTCTTGCAGGCTGCGGAGAGAAAAAGACTTCCGATAAAGCCGATACAACAGAAGCAGCGACCACTACAGCGGCAGAAACCACAGAGGCTGCAACAGAGGATAGCAGCAGCGGCAGTTCAGTAAGCGAAGACGAATTAGTTGAGCTTGCCAAGAAGATACTTGATGATATCACAAATGACAACTTCAAAACAGCTTATGATCTGTTTTCCAAGGATCTCAAGGCTCAGATAACAGAGGAAATGCTGATACAGGGCTGGCAGGGGATAAAGGACGAAGGCGGAAATATCATAAAGATAAATGACGCAAAGACAGAGTCGGAGCAGGGTATGACAGTTGTTACTTTACCTATCGACTTTGACAAGACCGATTTCGATTTCCTCCTTGCATTTAACAGCGAAGGCGGTATCGAGGGCATCATGTTCATGTATCCTCAGGACGAGGATATCGAGCCTCAGGTAACTGCCACATTCGCAGAGACTATCGTGACCGTAGGCGAGCATGAGCTAAAGGGTATGCTCACTATGCCTAAGAACGCTGAAAAGCCTCCCATTGTAATACTTATTCAGGGCTCAGGTCAGCATAACATGAACGAGGGCAGCGGCGAGCTTGCAACCTTCAACGAGCTTGCACACGGTCTTGCTGAGAGAGGAGTTGCTACTCTCAGATACAACAAGAGATTTTTCCAGCTTCCTGAGCTTCAGGGCGACGGAAACTATACTATACAGGAAGAGGTCCTCGATGATGCGGACGCTGCTGTAAAGCTTGCAAAGTCCTATGTGGACGAGGGCAAGGTAAGCGGTATCTACGTAATGGGACACAGTCTCGGCGGCTGTCTTGTTCCGACCATAGGTCAGAAAAACAGTGACGTAAAGGGCGTAATCTCACTTGCAGGAACTCCGAGAGACCTTGTCGATGTTGTTATAGACCAGCTTACCGCTCAGAAGGGAGAAGCCACCAACGATATCACCAAGGAATCGTTACAGCAGGAACTTGATGCTGCTGCTGTAATGAAGGAGGGCAATGATAAGGACGCAACTCTCCTGGGCTGGGGATATAACTACTTCAATTCCCTCAAGGAGCTTAATATCGGCGAAACTGCAAAGAGCCTCGATATCCCGATGCTGTTCCTGCAGGGCGATTCTGATGTACAGGTATACCCCGACAAGGACTTTCCACTGTGGAAGGAATACCTTGACGGCAAGGCAAACTGTACCTTCAAGCTTTATGAGGGACTCGGACACTTCTTTAGTGACGAGGATGGACACCTTAACAAGCAGGTAATGGACGACACAGCTGAATTTATAAAGAACAGTGAGAAATAATATATCAGGAATTATAGGATATGTATCTTGAATTATAGGAGAGATAATTATGGCAGATATGATGTGGGCAGGAAGATTTTCCAAGCAGGTAGATGAAGGCGTTAACGCTTTCAATTCTTCAATTTCATTCGACGGTCGTATGTACGAACAGGATATACGCGGAAGCATCGCTCATGCAACTATGCTTGGCGACTGCGGTATAATCCCGAAGGCTGACAGTAAGCTCATAGTAGGTGAGCTGTGCAAGATAAGCAATGATATAGCAGACGGAGTTATAGAGCTTGATCCGAATGCAGAGGATATCCATATGTTCATTGAAGCAGAGCTTACAAAGCGTCTTGGCGATGTAGGCAAGAGACTTCATACGAGCCGTTCCAGAAACGATCAGGTAGCTGTTGACCTGAGACTCTATCTCCGCGATGAGATAGCCGATATCTATTCTCTCGTAAAGGAGCTTGCCGTTACGCTTCTGAATATGGCAAGAGAGCATACCGAAACTATAATGCCGGGTTATACTCATCTTCAGAGAGCACAGCCTATCACGTTTGCACATCATCTTCTTGCATATGTATGGATGCTTATCCGTGATCTGGAAAGATTGAAGGACACAGGCAAGAGAATGAACTATTGTCCGCTCGGAAGCGGTGCTCTTGCAGGTACTACCTATAAGACGAACCGTCAGCAGACTTCAGACCTTCTTGGTTTTACAGCTCCTATGCCGAACAGTCTTGACGGAGTTTCTGACCGTGATTACTGCATAGAGCTCTGCTCTGCACTTTCAATACTTATGACACATCTTTCAAGATTTTCCGAGGAAATAATCCTCTGGTGCTCATGGGAATTCAAGTTTGTTGAGCTCGATGATGCATTTGCTACAGGCTCATCTATAATGCCGCAGAAGAAAAACCCTGATGTTACAGAGCTTATCCGCGGCAAGACCGGCAGAGTAAACGGTGACCTCATCACTCTTCTCACTATGATGAAGGGACTGCCGCTTGCATACAATAAGGATATGCAGGAGGACAAGGAAGCTATATTTGATGCAGTTGACAATGTTAAGCTCTGCGTAAAGACATTTACTCCTATGCTTGCGACCATGCGCGTACTCAAGGATAATATGAGAAACGCTGCCGCAAGAGGATTTATCAACGCTACTGACTGTGCTGACTACCTCGTTAAGAAGGGTATGCCTTTCCGTGATGCATACAAGATAACAGGTACTCTCGTTGCACAGTGTATAGAGGATGGATTTACTCTTGAAACACTTCCTATCGAGGAATACAAGAAGATGACAGACCTGTTTGATAATGACGTATACGAGGCTATAAGCCTTGATACCTGCGTCCGCGAAAGAAAGTCGGAGGGCGGTCCTTCGCCTGATGCTGTAAGAGAGCAGATAAAGCTTGCAGAAAAGGCTCTGGACCTTTGATATGAAGAAAAAAGATTTAGTTTTTATCATAGGTCTGACTATATTCATGGGTGTTACATGGATCATCGGTGAGCTTGTTATGGGCCTTTGGATAGCAGTCATGCCGAGGACTCATATAATCTGGTTCGCAGTGATAGTTGCGATAACGCTGGGAATAAGCATATGGCACTCATTTATTGAGGATAAGTCGGATTATGAGGATCCCAAACGCGCTAAGTATGAGCGCAAGGTAAATAAGAGAAAAAAGAACTAAGAGCTAAGAATTAGAATTTGTAGGGGCTGCCTTTGGCAGTCCGCGAGTGATTAGTGTATAGTTATCAGCAAAGAACGCCTTTCTTGGTGTTCTGAGCTCAAACGGAGGAATAGAAAATGTCAGTAAAAATCTACATAGACGGTCAGGAAGGCACGACAGGTCTTAAAATACAGGAGCGTTTCAAGGACAGGAACGATCTTGAGATAATGAAGATCAGCGAGGAGCTGAGAAAAGACCCCGCCGAGCGCGCCCGTCTTATCAACAGTGCGGACTATGTTTTCCTTTGTCTGCCTGATGCGGCTTCTATCGAGGCTGTATCATTCATCGACAAGGATAACGACCATGTGCGTATAATAGATGCTTCCACAGCACACCGTACAAATCCCGACTGGGCTTACGGTTTCCCCGAGCTTTCAGCTGCTCACAGGGAAAAGATACGTACATCAAACAGAGTCGCAGTCCCCGGCTGTTATGCGAGCGGATTTGCTTCAATAGTTTATCCGCTGGTAAGTAATGGTATAATACCTGCTGATTTCCCTGTTTTCGCATATGCTACTTCGGGCTACAGCGGAGCAGGCAAAAAGGCTATCGCAGTATACGAGGGCGAGGACAAGCCCTTTGAATTCAACAGTCCGCGTCAGTATGCACTTTCTCAGCAGCATAAGCATCTGCCTGAGATGAAGGCTGTATCGGGGCTTACATACACTCCCATGTTCAACCCTATGGTATGTGACTATTTCAGCGGAATGGTAGTAAGTGTACCGCTTCAGACAAGAATGCTTGACAAAAAGATCACAGCAGCACAGGTGCATGAGATGTATGCAAAGCACTATGAGGGTGCAAAAATGGTAGAGGTAATGCCTCTTATGCCTGCTGAGGAACAGAAGACCTTCTTCCTTGCTTCAAATACTCTCAGCGGACAGAACAAATTACAGGTGTTTGTGTTCGGCAATGATGAGCAGATACTCCTTTGTTCACGCCTTGATAATCTTGGCAAGGGAGCAAGCGGTGCTGCTGTACAGTGCCTTAACATAATGATGAACATTGAGGAAACGACAGGATTAGTATGAGCAATAACCATGAAACAAATCATTTCGGGGGGAATGAACAAATGAGCAAAACACTGAAAGAAATCTACGAATACGATCTTATTGAGGACGACGGCATCGACTATACAGTCGATGAGTGGTTCAACACGATTATGGAAAAGACAAAGGATCAGCTGAGCGTTGCAGACGTAAGCCGTATGCTCAGACAGAAGATATGCTCACGCATAGCAATAAAGAGAGCTATAGAGATGCTGAGCGACGATCCGTTCACAGGGGAAATGTTTGAGGGACAGCTTATGTTCAATCTTTACAAGGGTAAAGAAAAATATCTCAAGCTTTTTTATACTCAGATGGCACCTGTGCTTGAAAAAGCAGGGCTTATGGCTAAGTGTCACAAGTTCGGTTCCAATGAGGAGAAAGAAGAATATATGAGCGTTATTTCAAAATTCGCTCAAAAAATCAAGGAGGCTACTACATGAGGATAGTAGAGTTGCAGAGACCGAAAATATGCAGGGGAGGGGGGATTGCTGAATGAGTGAACCAACTCCGAAGAAAATACTGGTCGTAAACGGCATATTGCACGGCCATTTTACGGGGAGTGTCGAAATAGTAAGAGAGCTTGCGGAAATGGGATATGATGTGACCTGTTACGTTATGGACGAATTTGCGGCGAGATTAGATGACGTTCCCGTTAAAAAGGTAGTGTATTCGGCAGATGTCAGCGAGATAGCAAAGCGATTGCCGCCATATGCTCCGCCGTTTGCGATCAATGCGTTTATGTTCGGAAAGGCGATAGACGTTCTTATCACCTTATTGTCGAAGGACAAGACAGACTATGATTATTATTTGTTCGATTCATTCTTCGATATTGAAGAGATGAACAAGGTACTGAAGCTTGATCCTGCTAAATTCGTCAGGATATATACAGCATTCGTCATTTCCGATGAAAAGCTGGATCTTACCGAGGGCAGAATGATGGGGCTTATGGAGACCAACAGGAAATACAATATCAATTTACATGATTTTGTGGGACTTCATATAACGCCCAACAAGTTCAAAAAGCTGGTGCTTACTTCAAAATCCTTCCATATACGGCCTGAGGATCTTGATGATACATCTTACTTTATCGGACCTCATATCGAAAAAAGAGTTATTGACGAAAACTTTGACTTCAAAAAGGATAAGGACAAAAAATTACTTTACATTTCGCTTGGAACAGTTTTCGGCAAGGATCTTGAATTCTATCACCGATGTATCGAGGCATTCAGGGACTCAGAAGAATATCAGGTAATCGTATCGGTGGGAAAATTCGTCAATATCGGGCAATACTTCAATGAGATACCAAAGAATTTCAGTATTTACAATTACGTTCCTCAGACACAGCTTTTGCCTGAAGTCGATGTTTTCATTACACACGCAGGATTGAATTCCACCACGGAAGGCTTGACAAACGGTGTTCCGATGGTCATGGTACCTCAGAAATACGATCAGTTTGATGTAGCAAAAACAGTACAAAGGTTAAACGCAGGCTTGTTCCTGAACAAGAATGAGATAGATATAACTCCTGATATATTAAGAAAAGCAGTTAATGAAGCATATGAAAACAGAGAAAATTACAAAAAAGGTATTGACGAGATCGTAAGATCATTCAGGGAAGCAAGAAAGAACAGGAGAGAAATTTACGAAGAAGTATTTAAATAAGAAAAGATCAAAGAGTTTGGGATATTAATTATCATACAGATCGGTATGAGTTTATCAGGGATAATGGTATTGATATATAGTTAAGGATAATATGATGCATTTTTGGAAATAACAAAGGATAAATTGAAAGACGTTTTATTGCAGGGGTAATAATTTAAGAACAATTCGTGTTCTTCATTTACACTAAATTAACAACGAAAAAAATCTGAAACTGTTTTATGCTTGGCTGGAACGGGACCTGTTAATGAAAAGCAGGTCTCACAGCTAAGTGCCACAAGTTCGGTTAAAATAATAAAAGGCTTATAAACAATACACTTAATTCGCATACATGATCAAGGAGGCAATAGTATGAAGCTTGTTGAATTACAGGGAGTTACATTTATTGAAGGCGGCGTATGTGCTGCCAAGGGATTTAAGGCAAACGGTGTACAGTGCGGTCTTGCACACAAGCCGCTGGGTGAAATGGACGCAGCAAATGCTGCTGCAAACAATGCTGTTCCTACAGCAAAGAAGAAAAACGACCTTGCACTTATCGTAGCTGATAAGGAGTGTCAGGCGGCTGCCGTGTATACTACAAACAAGGTCAAGGGAGCTCCTATACTGGTAACCAAGGAGCATATCAAGGACGGAAAGGCAAGAGCTGTTATCGTTAACTCGGTAAACGCAAATACCTGCAATCCGGATGGTGTGGAAAAGGCAACAAAGATGTGTCAGCTTGCAGCTGAGGCTCTTGGTATAGATGAAAATGATGTTATCGTAGCTTCTACAGGCGTTATCGGTCAGGTACTTCCTATCGAGCCTATTGCAAACGCTATGGGCGAGCTGAAGGACGGCCTTACATATGACGGCAACAAACGAGCTCTTGAAGCTATAATGACTACAGATACACAGGAAAAGGAAATTGCCGTGACTTTTGAAATGGGCGGAAAGAACTGCACTATGGGCGGTATGCTCAAGGGCAGCGGTATGATACACCCGAATATGGCAACTACACTTACTTTTCTTACAACAGATGCTGATATCTCGGCAGAGATGATACAGCACGCCCTCAGCGAGATCGTTAAGATAACTCTTAACAGAGCAAGCGTTGACGGTGATACCTCTACAAACGATATGGTATGCATAATGGCATCGGGCGAGGCAGGTAATACTCCTGTTACCACAGAGGACGAGAACTATGAGAAGTTCAAGCACGCTCTTTACACCATTATGATGAACCTTGCAAGAATGATGGCTCGTGACGGCGAGGGTGCTACAAAGCTTGTCGAGTGCGCTGTAAGAGGTGCAGAGAATGACGATATAGCCGAGAAGGTTGCAAAGTCTGTTATCGGTTCGAGCCTTATCAAGGCTATGATATTCGGTGAGGACGCAAATGCAGGAAGAATATTCTGTGCTCTTGGTTATGCAGATGCAGATTTCGATATCAGAAAGGTAGATATCGAAATGGCTTCCGCAGGCGGAGTTATACCGCTCGGACGCAAGGGCAATGTTATAGAGTTCTCGGAAGTTCTTGCAAAGAAGATACTCCAGGAAGAGGAGATAAAGATACTCATTTCCCTCGGCGAAGGTCAGGGAAAGGCTATCGCATGGGGCTGCGACCTTACTTACGATTATGTAAAGATAAACGGAGATTACAGAAGCTGATATACAGTGTTCTCACCTTAGGAGAAAAATATGTCTGATATTGAATTTGAGAAATACCTTAAAGACGACGAGCATATACTCTGGAGCCATATACCTGAAAAAGGTGACAGGAAAATACAGCCTTTCCCTCTGATTTGTGGTATTATAATTTTAGCAGCAGCTATTATAAACTTCATCGTTGAGACAGGTGATGCTCGTTACTACGGTAGCAGTATTATCGGTATTGTGGCAATGATGTTTATGTCTAACTGTATCGAAAGAAAAGACACATATGTAGTTACAGATAAACGTGTCATGGCTTTCAGAGGTCGAAGGTACCACGCTATGCCTCTTGAATGGATAAGATTTACCTGTTCTTTTGAAATGAATAACGACGGTATAGGAATGGTTGAAGTGGGACGGCATTTATCCGACAAAAACGGGATTGTTTTTAGAAATATTAAAGATCCGGGATACGTTGAGCGTATCATAAGAGAAAACGCAAAGCTTCATGAATGATATTGCAGTGGGCAATATAACATATTTCGCCTTATACCGAAAAATATATGAGGTACAGAAATGACTGATATCAAATTTGAAAATTACCTTGAGTACGGCGAGCATATCCTCTGGAGCAAAACAGACAGAAGAAGAAAAATCCGCATAAAATATCATTGTTTACCAAATGTTGTAATTGCAATTGCGATTTTCCTTATCGGACTGATAATATTATTCAAGATTTTGGGAGCGGGCGAAAGGAATATATTGAGTTTTATAGTTCCCACAATGTTTTTATGCTTTGGAATGATCATTATTCTGCTTTCAATCGAGTTTACAGCTTCAGCATATTTTATTACGGATAAAAGAGTTTTTATATTCAAATCCTTGACATTTTGCGAATTGAAGCTATATGAGATATGCGGAATAGTAGCAAAGAAGAATAAAAACGATGATAAGGGAAGGATAATACTTTACAAGTATATCGGTCAAGGCAGTACAGGTCCTGATGATAACGCAGAAAAAGATGTGTTTGTTACGCTCTATGATGTCGAAGAGCCTGAAAATGTGGTCTCTATCTTAAGAAGGCATAAAGAAGTTACAAACGCTTATGAAAAAGCAAGAGAGAGCGAACGCAGACAAGGTTTCTGATATTAATAATAAAGCTGACTGCAAAAGCTAACAGTTCCTTTTGTAAGAAAGGGGATAATGTTATGGATTATTCGGATTATAACGGAATATTTAAAGCTTATCTCGATTATGATGAAAATATGGTCTGGAGTCAGGAGCCTAAGATAAAGCTATTCAAGAGTTTACAGTTCGATGGATTTAAAATTACTATGGGAATAATCCTTATGATATTTGGACTCTTAGGAGTGTTCGGTATTACTAAAGATGATGATGCTTTTGAAGAGCGTTACGGCGGTTTAGCTTTCCTTATAATTGGTTTATTTATATTTGTAAAGTCTTTCAATAACAAGAAAAAATATTTCGCTGTTACAGACAAACGTATCTTTATTCTTGTGAGTAGAAAATTTACCTGCGTTGAGCTTAAAGACGTAAAGCACGTTATGTTCAACAGTTTCAATCAGTTGGTCGTTTATACAAGGCTTCCTGATAATATGTCGGAAGCTGTTCTGAACGACTATAACAGTTTTGAGATAGAAGAGCTAGATCAAACAGTTTATGCCAGCGGACACAAAAGCGGTGACAGCGAATCCGTTATTCTGGCTATCAAAGAGAAACCTGATGTCGTGCAGGAGGTCAAGGACATAATAATAAGACAGGCAAGACTTTTACAGAACAGGAGATAAAAGGACAAGTATTTTGGGGGTGAGGAAATGTTCGGCAGAAGAAGAGATGAGGACTATGACGCATATAATGAAAGATACTCGGCGAAGTACGATGACGACTATATAGCACCGTCAGAGGAGTACCGAAGCGAATGCGACCACAGTCATGAACAGTCATACGATGATATCACTGATGTCAGAGAGTGTGACCACAGCCACGAGCAGACCTACGAGGATATAACCGATGTCCGGGAATGCGGTCATACTCACGAACAGACATATAATGACGCTGACAAGGAACAGCGCACATACGATAACTATGTCAGTCTTGAAAGCCGCTTTGAACAGGTCCTCATGCCAAATGAACATCTTTTATGGACAGGCGGAAAATATGATCCGAACAAAAAGACCAAGAACCAGTCTGCTTCGGCAGGCGGTGTAATGCTTGTATTATCTATTATCCTGATGTGTACGGTGGTTCTGGCTGTTATAGGCGTAATAATGCTGATATTTAGCGTCATATTATTATCAGGGGCTACAGCAGGCGTCTACGGTATCACCGATAAAAGAGTGATTATCATAAATTCCTCGGGACAGACATCTGTACCGCTTGAAAAGATAAGAAGAGTGAATGCTTTTTCCGGCAGCAACGGAAAAGGCTATATCACATTGAATCTGATAAAGCCTTTAAATGGCAGCAGTAAGAACAATAATGTAGTCGGGATGTATAATATTTCCGATGCGAAAAGAGTTGAAAGGATACTCAATGACGCTATCCACGGAGCTCTTATGAATAAATAGGTGAAGCTATGTTCGGAAAGAAAAAAGACGAAGAATGGGAATATATCGGCGATAATTTCGGAGAGCAGGACAAGGATGCTCAAATTAAATTGTATACGGACCCTGATTATGTGAAGAGTATATTTCAGCCTTTTCTGGAAGAAGATGAAAAGATATTATGGTGTATGGGTGGAGGAAAAGGCAATAAACAAAATCCTCTTGAAAGTAAAAAAGGAAAGAGTTTACTAAATAAATATGATATTGTTACAAAAGTAATTCCGTTTATTGTGATTCTAGGCACTTTGCTCATGGCCCTTGGTAAATCCAATGGAACAAAAGTTTTGGGCTTTCTGATTTTTCTGCCTGTTTTGCTGATTAGTTCGTATTTACCTAAAATCATGATATTAATAGCAGTATGCTTTATAATCTGGGCTTTAACATCAGGTAAAAAAGCCGTGAACTTTGCTATAACGGACAGAAGAGTCGTTATCTATGGATACAATCAATGGATCGAGGCGAAATTTGACGATATTGTTGAAACAAGCGTCACTCTGAAAAGAGGAAAAAAGGGAAGAATTGATATTAAACTAACGGAAGCAACTGAGGATATATTCCTGTGGGGCGTAGAAGATCCTTTTCGGGTAAAGTATTTACTTGATAAGGCTATAGAAGAATATTATGCAAATAAAAATCAAGTTTAAATAAAAGGAAGTAAGGAAAAATGGAAAAGATCTCAAACAATGACAAGTCGCAGGTACTTATTGACGCTCTGCCATACATACAGAAGTACAATAACAAGATACTTGTTATAAAGTACGGCGGAAACGCAATGACCAACAAGGATTTAAAGGATGCTGTAATGACAGATATCGTTCTCCTTTCGCTGGTCGGCGTAAAGGTAGTGCTGGTACACGGCGGAGGTCCCGAGATAAGCGATATGCTCAAAAAGCTCAATATAGAGAGCAGATTTGTAAACGGTCTGAGATATACCGATGATGCAACTGTTGACGTTGTAAAAATGGTTCTTTCAGGTAAGGTAAACAAGGAGCTCGTACAGCTTCTTGCACAGCACAAGGGCAGCGCAGTAGGCCTTTGCGGTATAGACGGCGAAATGCTCATGGCTGAGAAGAAAAAGACCGATGACGGTCAGGACTTAGGCTGGGTAGGCGAGATAACAAAGGTAAATACAAAGCCTATCACGGACGCTTTAGCTAACGGAAATATCCCTGTTATCGCTACTGTTGCAACAGACGCGGAGGGTAATACATACAATATAAACGCAGATACAGCCGCAGCAAGAATTGCTGCCGAGCTTGGTGCGGAAAATCTTATCCTTATGACAGATATCGCAGGACTTCTCCGCGATAAGGACGACCCGTCAACACTTATCCCCGAAGTAAATGTCAGCGAGGTTCCTTTCCTCAAGAGACAGGGAATCATCTCAGGCGGCATGATACCTAAGATAGACTGCTGTGTTGAAGCTGTCAGACGCGGCGTGAGCAAGACCGTTATCATTGACGGAAGAGTTCCCCATTCTATCCTCATTGAGATACTCTCCAATGAAGGAATAGGCACCCAGTTTACTTGATAAAGTTTCTTCTCGTAAAATAATTTACTTGTATACAAAAAATTTACTAATATTACTTTCGGAAAGATTGATTTTGACTGCCTTTCAGCGTTATAATAATAGTGTGTCTGAAAATTTATGAATTTTGTCCAAGGCAGTCTGCACCAAGGAGGATATTATATGAATACTATAGATAAATTTAATTCCCATGTTATGCATTCCTACGGACGTTACCCACTGGTTATGGAAAAGGGAAACGGCAGACGCTGCAAGGACGAAAACGGTATGGAATACATTGATTTCGGAAGCGGAATAGGCACTAATTCACTCGGCTACTGTGATGAAAAGTGGGCTGACGCAGTATGTGCTCAGGTAAGAACTCTTCAGCACAGCTCAAACTATTACTACACAAAGGTGCAGGCTGATTTCGCAGAAAAGCTCTGCGATATATCAGGCTATAAATCAGTGTTCTTCTGCAACAGCGGTGCAGAAGCAAATGAGTGCGCTATAAAGGTGGCAAGGAAGTACAGTTTTGATAAATACGGCAAGGGCAGACATACTATCATAACCCTTGTAAATTCCTTCCACGGCAGAACTATCGCAACGCTTTCCGCTACGGGTCAGGACGTTTTCCATAACTACTTCTTTCCGTTCGTTGAAGGCTTCGTAAACGTAACAGCAAATGATATAAGCGACCTCAAGTCAAAGCTTGAGGATAAAACTGTTTGTGCAGTAATGATGGAATATATTCAGGGCGAGGGCGGTGTAATGTCTCTTGATAAGGAGTTCGTTGACGCTGTATACGAGCTTTGCGCTTCAAAGGATATCCTCGTTATCGCTGATGAGGTGCAGACAGGTGTAGGACGTACAGGCAAGTTCCTTGCAGGCGACCACTACGGAAAAAAGGCTGATATCACAACTCTTGCCAAGGGTATCGCAGGCGGCGTGCCTATGGGTGCGTGCCTTGTTAACGAAAAGTGCAGCGGAGTCCTGACAGCAGGTACTCACGGTTCTACTTTCGGCGGCAACCCTATTGCCTGTGCAGGCGGCCTTGCAGTGCTTGACAGGATAGAGAGCAGCGGTTTTCTTGATGAGGTAACTGAAAAGGGCAGCTTTATCAGAAGTGAATTAAAGAAATGCAGTGAAGTTGAATCACTCAGCGGCATCGGTCTCATGGTAGGCATCACTTTAAAAACAAAGGATGCACATGACGTTGCGCAGAAGGCTCTTGAAAGGGGGCTTCTTGTGCTTACAGCTAAGGAAAAGGTAAGACTTCTTCCACCACTAACGATATCTTACGATGAGCTGAAGGACGGATTGAAAATTCTGATAGAGATACTGGAGGAATGATTATGGAGTTGCAGTTAGTTGGTAACGGTACAAAATATACCGTCGAAGATAAAAATGGCAAGCTTCTCTATACCATAAAGAAGAAAAGCTTCAGCTCACGCTATAATCTTATGGATACAAGCAATTACAACCTCTATACTCTCGTTCAGACAGGTGACTCAAAAAGACCAACTTTTACCATAATCCTGAATGATAATGTTTTTATGACAATGGAGTGTACCTCCCTGTTCCTTGACCCGACTCTTAAAATAAAGAATAAGCAGATGCGCTTTGATGTTGCAAGCAAGGACAGAAAGAATTTTGATATAATCCTTGACGGAAAAAAGGTCGGAGAGATACAGACTCTTGTTGGAGTAACAGGAGAGCTTCAGTATCATATAAACATCGAGAATACTGCATTTGATGATTATATACCGTTGTTTGCGCTGGCCATAGATAAAGCGTTCGGCGAAATGAACAAGTCATGATAAATATGGAAAGGATATAAATATGAAACACTTACTTAAAATGCTCGATCTCAGCACAGAGGAGATCATTGAAATACTTAACCTTGCTGACCAGCTCAAGTACGAGCTCAAGCACGGTATCCCACACCCACACCTCAAGGGCAAGACTCTTGGTATGATATTCCAGAAGGCTTCCACACGTACCCGTGTATCCTTTGAGACAGGTATGTATCAGCTTGGCGGCTATCCGCTGTTCCTCTCCTCAAACGATCTCCAGATCGGACGTGGAGAGCCTGTACAGGATACAGCAAGAGTTCTCTCACGTTACCTTGACGGTATCATGATCCGTACCTTTGAGCAGAAGGAAGTCGAGGACCTTGCAGAGTTCGGTTCTATCCCGATAATCAACGGCCTTACAGATTTCTGTCACCCTTGTCAGGTGCTTGCTGACCTTATGACTATCCGCGAGTTCAAGGGCAGCTTTGACGGACTTAAAATGTGCTTTATCGGTGACGGAAACAACATGGCAAACTCACTTATCGTAGGCTGCCTTAAAGTCGGCATGAGCGTATCTATCGCTTGTCCTGACGACTATCAGCCGCCTAAGGAGATACTCGACTTTGCAAAGAGCTACGGTGATAAGTTTGAGATGACAAATTCACCTATGCAGGCTGCAAAGGGCGCAGACGTACTTATCACTGACGTATGGGCTTCCATGGGTCAGGAGGGCGAAGCTGAGAAGCGTAAGAAGGCTTTTGCAGGCTACCAGATAAACGATGAGCTCATGGCTCAGGCAAATGCAGATGCTATGGTGCTTCATTGTCTCCCTGCTCACCGCGAGGAAGAGATCACAGAGAAGGTATTCGAGGCTCATGCAAACGAGATATTTGAGGAAGCTGAGAACCGTCTCCATGCTCAGAAGGCTGTAATGGTAAAGCTTATGGCAAACTGAGCTGACGCGCATCAGTAAGCGGCGGTGATGAAATGCTCTTCTGAATAAGGGCGGAAAAAGCGCTTTTTCAACGGAAAACCATTGATTATTGAAAAATAATTTTAGTTTCTGTGTCATGTACATAAACTCCGTGCCGGATTTGTAAAATTTGACCAGTGGCGTTTTCCGTGAACAATAATAATATAAGCGGGCAGTTGGGGAACTGTCCGCTTTTTGCGACATGATATGGGGGGGATCATTATGAAAAGGATGAAAATAAATGATGAACCTGTATTAATACAGGGTATTTCAATAGGTTTATTCTTTATAATCCCATTAGCGTGTATGCGTAAATGGGGTGAAGCCGGCGAACTTATAGGCTTTGTTATCGGAGGAGCTGTGATGATATGGCTTCTTACAAGAGGTACAATAGTAGAATTTGGCAAGGGTACTATCATCAGATGCAGATGTACTTTATGTATGTGGAAGATCGATCTGAAGAAGATCGACAGTTTTTCTTATTCCATAGACGAAATGATATCACGAGGCGGTCCGAGAAGTGTATTTACTCTGAGATTTTACTATAATATTGACGGCTGCGATGACAATTATGTATTCAGGAAAATAATAGACAAGAATGACATTAAAAATTTTATGAGCGGAGACATGGAGTCAATAGAACTAATGAAGATATACAGATACGCTGAAAGCGTTTATCCGGAAAAGGCTAAGGGATATGTCGAGTACAAAGGATTTTTTGAATAATATGAGGTGAAGTATGAAATACATAATATGGGCGAGTATAGGAATTATTATCGCCATAGCAGGACTTATCTATCTTGGAAAGCTCCTGCTGCTGAAAAAGAACGGTATCGAGACAGAAGCGGAGGTTATTTCTGTCCGAGAAAAGCGTCAGAACAACTATATTCATAAAATGCGCTTCGGAAACGGAGATAAGGTCTATGAATTTGAGGACAAGGCAGGCTTTTCCGAGCCGTTTAAGATTGGATCGAAGCATACAATAATCTACGACCCGAAAAATCCAAAGAATTTTGACTTCTCCAATCAGCTGAAAAAGAACCTTATAATAGTAGGAGTTATGGTAGCTCTGGCGGTACTTTTTTCAGTGAGATGGTTCTGGCTTGGCAAGCTCGGAACTTGATTGTAAAATATGACCAAAATATGAAGAAAAAGCTTCATATTCTTTTAGTTGACAAAGGCGAAAAAGGGTGTTATAATATAAAAGCTGTCGGACGAGAGGACAAACGGTAAGACTGGTGATACAGCACGGGAGTTCGGTTGAATGACAGGTATCACAAAAAACTTTTTTGAAAAAATTCAAAAAAGTGCTTGACAAACAGTTGAGAAAGTGATATAATATTAAAGCTGTCTCCGAGAGGAGAGAGTGAAGAACAGCATCTTGAAAATTGAACAATGCGAATAAGAAAAGTAACGACCCTTGAGATTTCTTTGAAAGAAGAAAAGTCAA
>Ga0310786_10001374_pt1 | contig 39134 bp, 18 predicted proteins | sample AusTroGonzalo_MG_FD_203881 | JGI IMG/M metagenome (GOLD analysis project Ga0310786, IMG submission 203881) | Bovine rumen microbial communities from tropical cattle in Woodstock, Queensland, Australia - Gonzalo_03 (v2) (version 2) | ecosystem: Host-associated > Mammals > Digestive system >... | reverse complement strand
TGGCAGGGCATATGGAAAATTATCATTACCAGCAAACCAGCAAAAAGGCATAAACTCAATAGTATTACGTTTACCTATGTTGATATCATATTTAGGTGTAAGGCATTTGACTGTCTTAGGTGCTTCAAAAATTGTAACCGGACCCAAGAGTGCGTATGAAAGACTTGGGCTATTCTTCATTTTATCAAGGCTTTTTATCAGTCTTTTCAGAAAATCAATATCCACCCCTGCCACAAGATTCAATCCTGTTTCCAATTTAAACTGATGCCCAAATCCAAGTTCTGTCCTATCCTGAGGTGTTACAATCCTTTCCCCGAAGGAATCAGTAAATCCTGCACCAAGAGTAAAAGTAAAATCATTATATAGTTCCACCCCCACATATATACCGGCCATTCCCCAAAACATCAATTTAAACTTAGGAGTAATTGCACTTTTTGCTTCAAACTGTCCCCCACCTGATATGGATTTAGGTCTTATTTGGTCCTTGACAGTAGTTCCTTTGTCATCTATCCTGTGAGCTCCATTATCAGTGCTGAAATCAATACCGCTCTTCACGCCCTTTTTTATCTCTATTTGTTCCAGTTCCATAGAAAAGAAAGCGCTAGAACCTATTTCAAGTGATATTTCCGGAACGAATTGAATTTCAATCTCAACAGGCAGGACTCCTATGAAGAAATAGAAAAAACCTAACCGGAATGGTTGGTTAATACGAAAAATATCTGATTTTTCAACCGCATTGGCAAAACTGTTGTCTACCTGTCCTCCTTTCACTGTCATTTTCACTGTTGTGGTATCCCATGTGTCAGATTCCTTGTAACACTGAATCCTTGAGGTCCCGAACAGATTGATATCCATGACAATGTTGAAATTCGACCCCTCCCTGTAACTATTAGTGTATTCACCTTCCACACTCATACTGGCACCTACAATAGATGGTGTTAGGCTTGCAGAAAACTTATGTTCTGTTTTTTTATACGCCACTTGGCCATATTGTTTGTTACCATAACCTGAAATGGTATCATCCTCGTTCCATACTTGCTCCTTGCCGTCTGCGCGTGTTAGGGTGCTCCTGAATGATTCACGGTGCCAGTTGCCATCATCATCCTGATACCTCATCTCATATGGTCTGAATACAGGATACTCCTTGCCGTCATCGAATCCACGGGTAGAGCGCGTCATAGCTGTATTGCTACTGTCTATCGTAAGAGCGAAACGTCCGTTTCTTATTACATCAAAAAGTCCTGCCTCCTCGGTTTCCATGCTTGCCACGCCATTCTCTATATGAACCTGCCTGACTTTACGAAGGAATATCAATGAATCCGTGTCAAACGCCACGATAGAGCCCACGCCCAACTGTTTCAGTGTCTGGTCATCGGCTTTCATAGTGAAATGTCCCGATGCGGTGTCAGCCTCCAGCACCTTGCGCTCCGTTCCGTCAAAGTTTACGGGCAGGAAAGAGTTTGATATGGATATTCCTTCATACTCAGTCACTCCGGTGGTATCCACCTTGGCGCCGTTGGGATTAACCTTGTTATGATAAGGGTCAAGGCTGTACTCGTAAGTACATCCCGCATATACCATTGCGGCCAGGAATAAAGCCAGCAATACATATTTCAGATTCTTTCTCATATCCTGCAGAGATTATAAGTCATTCAACCGGCCTGTGCCGTTTGCCTTTCGTTGTTTCTTAAGCCGCTCCTTCTCTTTCTCGTCAAGCTGCCTTGCCTTGGGGCGGGTAACCGTTATCACATCAGATGCCGTGGTCCTGCGTCCGTCCTCATACAGGATCATGACAAAGTATCTTGCGCTATGCTCCTGCTGGAGGCGATAGTCATACGTATCCCTCTCATCGGCCGATGCCGTGACAAACGGCTTGAAAGAGTCATCATCATCCATATCCTCAGTCTTATAGATTATAAAGTGATGAGGGTCGGCCGACGGCAGCGTGTCATGGCTCCAGGCCAGCACCACACATCCGTAATCCTCGCGGTAAGTGCCGTCCAGTTTTATGGGCACATCCATAACCAGAGGCCCACGATGCCTGAAACTAACCTGCATTGACAAACCCGATGACACGCCCGACATGTTTATACCCTCTACCGCATAGTAGTACCTCTGGGTCTGGTTGTATTCCGGATGGTCCTCTACATGCAGGGTAGGTTCTGTCCATTCTCCCTTCTCAAACCTGCCCACAAGGGTCCACTGGCCTTCAGTGCCAAGACGGCGGAACACGCGGTAGAGCGCAATATCCTCCTCAGGGGCGGTAGTCCAGTCCATGTAGATGCCGTTGTCATCCTGCCACAGGGAGTCTATGATGCAGGTTGACGGCTGAATGAAATTGGGGCGGTAACGCTCATGTATGGGCGTGAACTCAGACACATTGCCCGACCAGTCAACTGCACGTACCATATAGTAGTGGAACAAGTCGGCCAGATGGGTGTCAAGAGTGTCTATGTAGAATGTGTCACGCAACTGATAAACATCCGGCACAGGCAGGAAACGGTGAAGCGTGTCATTGGCCTCATAAACCTGATAATGGCTCACGTCTGTTGATTCTGACGGTGACCAGGCCAGCATCACCACGCCCTCGGGGCTTATGACCGAGCGAACGTTAGTGGGCGGAGCCGGGGGCACAAGGTCTGCTATACGAATCATCTGCGGCAGGCCGTAAGATATGTTCTGCGCGGTATCCACGGCAGCCACGGTAATCTCACTTGTCTCAAGACCTGATACATTGGCCGTGAACAACGTGTCTGTAGGTTGCAGCATCTGCTCCACCATTGGTATCCACTCGTTAAGCATCGGGTGATAATACATGGGGATGAGTCCTGCCAGATCATCATCCTTTGACTCCAAACGCCAGCTTATCTCGGCATAGACGCCGTCATCGGGACGCAGAATCTCTATGTGCCTTATGCGCGGTGCGGCTGGGGGCGTAACATCCCTCAATGCCACAGTGCATGAAGCTCCGGGAAGCGTGCAATCACCGAACGAGTCATATCCGCGCAGGCGGTATTCATAAATGCCCGGCTCGCGGGGCGTATCCACATAGATACGGTCCGAACGCCCGTCACCGCCAGCCTGCTCGAACGATATGTAAGGGAACGCATTCAGCTTTTCCCAGCGGTTGTCATCCCTGCGCAGAATGTTTATGGTGTCGCTGCTTACGCGCCTGCGCTCAATGTCATACGCCGAATGCTCAGTGTATGGCCATTTAAGCAGTATAGAGGTCTCATCAATGACTGAGTCAACCGGAGCAAAGGGGAATGTCTCCTTCTTGTACGGCTCGTTCACCTTACCACCAGCCACAAACGAACGGACAGGATAAATGGAATCATGAACATTGGCAAGCACGGCATAATCATACCTGAGTCCCGGCTTCACGTCACGGTCTATGTACATCAGGCCCATAGCCTGTGCTATGTCAGCCCTAAGCTCGGCTATCATCATGGCCATACCGAATATGTTCTGCTGGTCATCATAGACCATCATAAGTTCATCGGCCGATCCCGGCAGCACATCGGCTCCGTTAAGTATGGTGCTCTCGCCATACAACACCTGCGCGGCAGCGGCAGCAAGAGTATCGTTTTGGGCAAAACGTTCAAACTCTTCAAGTGTGGCGGGAGCAATTATTGCAAGAGTGTCAACACTCTGGGCGGGGTCATCATAACAGATACGCTTCACTATATATCCGCAGCCGTTCAGCACGTACCATGATGCATAGTCATCAGGTGCCCACCTCACGGCAATGCTGTCTCCATAAGTGCGGGTAATGGCATGTATGTCATGCCTATGACGTGAATCCACCGAATCCGGCTCATCCTGATGGTATAACAAGTCTGCAAACAGGCTGTCCGGCACTTGTGCGGACATATTGTCCCAGGCTTTGGCCGTAACAGCCAGGCCAACGGACAATAATATTATAATCAGTCTCTTCATAACTCTCATTTTCCGAACGGATAACTTACCGTGTAGTCAAATATATAATCGGATTTGGGCTTCTGCAACGACTGTTCCCTCACTCCGTAGCCGCTCAATCCTACACCCGATGAGTTCTCGGTATCAAGACAGTTGAAACGTATGAACTGCATGCTGGCATTCTCAATATTCTTAAGGCTTGTGGGTTTCAGGTTCTTGTCACTCCATTTACCAGAAGTCAATGCGTTTGCCCATTTCCCGAAATTCATCAGATATTGCCTTATGTTGTATGAAACCAATAGAGAACGTCTTGGATTGTCTGCAAGATTGTAGTTTGCTGCCGGCAATTTCAGTTTGCTTAGAATATCATCAAGGGTCTTCTTAACATCATCCATTTTATCATACCAATCCCGTATCTCAGAACCTTTTTTTATCTTTTCTTGTTTCGTTATGATAAGATCTGAGAACATATCAAAATTGTCATCCATGTCATCTTTATTGTAGTATCCCAGACTGTAAGCCAATACAAGCTGCGGCAAAGGAATACTCCATTTGTAACCTTCATGTTTCATGGCCGACGGGAATGGCATGGGATCATTCTTGGAACCCGTAGCTCCAATGGAAAGATTATCCCAACTACTTAAAAGGCTATTAAGCTTCTCAATATTCATCTCACTGAAATTATCAGTCATATCCATACCTATATGGTACAATATCTGGCATGCAAGTAAGGCGTCGTCCGTGAGAAGATCCATATAATCCGTATAAGCCTCCGGCACTGTAGGATTGCTGTTATACTTACCCTGCTTGTCCAATGAAGTGGTCTTGAGTACCAGACCTTTCTCTGCAGCATCAATTGCTTTCATCTTTCCGGTAGAGCCGGGAACCATACCGTCTGCCCTGTTCATCATTCCGTTTGCCAAGCCGTATGTAGCCAGGCCCCCGCTGTAATGCTGACCGATAGAACGCATTCCTGCCGTGCCCTCCGGGAATTCCAGTTCCAGTCCGCCGTAAAAACTGTTGATTGCCGAAACATTATTAATTGTCCATTTGACATTACCCGGGAATATGTAATCAGACATATAAATCAACAAGCCGTACGGGTCTTCCTTGAAATAATCTCCCAGATAATTCACATCGCTCATGGTCATCCTGTTATTGGTGTCAATTGCCCTGACCTTGCGTCCGGCACCGGTAAAGACTGCCACCGCCGGTGTGCCTCCGTTATTGACCAGATCAATGGATGTACCGGAAATGTTATCATCCTTGTTATTCTTGAGATTCTTGGTCATGGTCTTCATGTAATCACTGAAAGATTCGTATTCACCCACCATGAACTCAATCTGGTACAGTATCTCCTCCGAACTCTTCTCGGCCGTAATCCTGTCCTTGAACACGGTGCTGTCCATACGGATTTCCATTCCGCTGCCTGCTACCTCATCGGCCTCATCAAGCATATTGGCCATCATGCTCTTGAAGTTGTATGTGTCATCGGTCTCTAGCTGGCCCGAACCGCCCGAATAGACATCATTGCTCTTCTTCTCTATAGACTCACGTATGGCGTTCTCGGTCTTGATCTTGGACATCTGTTTTTCAAGCTCGGCCTGAGCATTGGCATTGTTCACCTTATATATGGTCCAGCGGTACAGTTTGCCAGGCTTGATATATTGCAGGTCTATCTGGCTGCTTGGAGTTATCCAGTAGCATTTGCCTTCATACGCCTGGCTCAGACTCATCTTGCTGTATAGAGCATTACCGGACTGGGAATATACTATAGGAACATTGCTTCCCTTCTGGTAAGTTACCTTGTACTTGCCGTCCTCTGTCGTTTGGTTTGAGCCTGGCTGTTTGTTATACTCAGACTTTGCGTTCTTGACCAATGCAGTCAGTTCTGAACTGAACTGGTCCTGGTTCTTGACTTTGGTTAGATGTCCCTTGCCGTCAGTGGTACAGAATTCCCCATTACTGTAAACGTATGACACATTCCATGAGACGGCGGGATCTATCCAATGGATCGACTCATTCCCCAATGCTTCCTGAACCTCCATGCGACCATATATGTTGCCTTGGGCAATCTGCTCCGCACGGCTGCCCAGCAGATGTATCTCGGGCTTACTGGCCTCCTTCTGGAACGCCTTTATGTTCAGATTGTTGGCCGGCAGACTGAACGCCACATCCTCATCAAGCTTGTCGGGCAGTGACTGGGTGCGGAAATAATATACAGCCTCATCTTTCCACGGATGTGACTTCTTGTCGTCCAAAATGGGGTCAACCTCCTTGTTCTGGCCTATCACCTCCTTGGCATATCCCTTAAGGGTAAGACGGTACTTGGTATCGGGAAGCAGACGGGCACCGGCCTTGACATAGAAGTTCTTGTCATTCTTGGTCTCATATCCTATCATACGGGTCTGCATGGCGTTCTCATTGTTCTGCTTGTCACTCATGTAAGCAAGCTCAAACGTAGGCTCCAGGCGGAAACGGTAACAACGCTCGGCCTGTGCACGGTAGCGCTTAAGAGCCTCCTCGGTATCCATGTCATACTGCTGGGCGCGGGCCACCTCCTCGTTTATCCTATTCTGGTCTATGATGCGGATATCCTTGTTCATGACCATGTTTGTGGTAAACGCCACATTCGAGTAGCATGATATCTTGCTGTCTTCATCCCAACCGTCGCTCTTGGTGTCGCTGCCCGGGCTGACATCGCCGAATATCTTGATGTCGGCCAGCGGGTTGGCATACTCCGGCAGGCACACCTCACCGGCCTTGAGCTCGGCTGTGGCGTTAAAGTCTATCAGTCCGCCCAACATGCACACGTGTGCGCGTACCTTTCCATATACCCATGAAGGGTTGGGGAATCCGCCCTGCAGCAGTGCGCCCAGTCCCACAGATATGAGCGGCCAGTCACCTTTATAGACCAGCAGGTTCAGTATCAGTCCCATCTCGCCCTGAACCATTGCATAGACCTGACCCATGCCGTAGAATCCGCCCAAGCCTCCGGCATCATGCCCGTTGCACTTTGCACCCTCGGCCAGTTGCTTGAGTATAAGGTCAAATCCCATAAGGGCGCTTACATCGGCATAGCATATACCGGCGCGGAACCCAAAGTCACCGCCCAGCGACGCACCCAGCATCATGCCACCCTGAGTTCCACCCTGGGTGTATTTGGTAAACTCAACCTGGGTCTTTTTCTTCTGGGCCTCAACGTCATCCGACAGTTTCTGGCTCTTTCCGTTAACATCGGTTCCATCCAGGAACTGCTTTACCTTTTCAGGTATGCCGGGCATTGCGCCGTCATTGGGCAGTTCGTTTCCTATGCACAGGTAGGCATCGGCATAGAGTGTGCCCCATGTGCAGAAATCGGAGCCCTTCTTGCCCACCATATAGTCTATCAGGGTTACGTTGCAGCGGGTGTCCTTGCTGTAGTTCTCACCGTCGGCAGTGGGATAGCCGCAATACAGGTGCCACTTGTTCTGAAACTTCTCCTTATGGTTTTTCTTCCAGTTGTCTGGCTCCAGGCTTATCTTGAGCTGAATGGCCACATGTGCGCCGGCCTTTATCTCTACAGGTTGCTCTGACGGCTCGGTGTTCTTGTTTTCCTCATTGTCGGCGGCAAGCTGCTCAAGTCCTGTAGAAGGTATCTCGGGCAGTTTCAGTTCCTTGCCTAGAATCTTCTCATACGCATCCTTGCCGTCCACCTTGGCATCGGCGGTTATATCTATGCTGAAATAGCGTTCATCCTCCTTCTCGTTCACATATACTATGGCGGCATCGGCATCCACAATTCCCTCAACGGCCTTTACGTGGCCTATCAGTCTTATGGACGACAGTTTCTCCTCATAGTCATCATAGAAACAGCTCAGTTCCAAAGGATCGGCCACAATCATCTTGCCGTCGGGCGATGCCAGGCCCACATCCAGCACGCCTCCGTACATTCCGTACATGGGATTACCCTGAATGTCAGAGTTTATATAGAAGCCGCCGCCTATTTTGGTTATGTTAACCGGACCGCACGGAATCACTACCGATACCACCACCTTGAGGCTTACGGAATAGTAGGTGCTGTCCACCCAATAGAGTGCGCCCATGCCGCGGTCATTGAAACGGCCTTTGCGTATCTTCTCCTCCAGTTTGGTGACATCGGTCTTTATCTGGTCCTCGGTCTTGAGTTTCTCTACAAAATGTCCTGCCAGTTCAATACCCATACCGTTCTCATCCTCCAGCAGACCTCCCGGCAGACTCAGTTTTAGAGCCGCGTCATATCCGGTAAAGTCTCCGTCGCGCAGCACCTTGAGGTGACCCTCAAACTTGCAACCTCCCAGATCTCCGTTCACGGCGGCCTCTTCAAACACAGTCTCGTCATACTCCAGCTTGTCAAGGTTCTGCAGTGACTCGAAACTGAGCGACAGGCCCTTGGTCCATATGGTCAATCCTGCCGATGCCGATATCTTGTCATCCATCAGGCCTATGGTTCCCTTAAGTTTCAGGCCCAGACGGTCCACATCATTCTTCTTGTCCTGCTGAAACTCAAACTTGTCAAGTGAGAAACTGAATCCGCCTATCTTCTTCTGTGGCGAAGCGGTACGCCAATGACCCAGGCTGAAATAGATTCCGCTCTCGGGATTCTCATACTTATATGCAGCCTCCTTGCCATGGAACTCCTCATAGTCGGCCAGATACTTTTCATACTGGGCCTGCTCCTTCTCCTTCTTTTCGGCCGACATGCCCGAATAGTCAGGTTTCTCGGGTTTCTTCATCTCCTGTTCGGGGAAGTTCGCTATGCGGAGTCCCACAAAACGCATCGTTGGCAGATCGAGCGCCAGAGCTGTCTTGTGCTCTGTAGTGGCGTTCTCTGTAGGCTTGGCCTCATTCTCTCCCGATGTGCGGATGGTATATTCGCCAGTAAGCGTTAGTTCCACCGCCACGGAGTCATTCTTGCCGAAATACTCCAGGTTGAAGTGGCTCTTCTTGTCAAAGTTTATGTCACCCAGGAAACAGGGCATCTTAAGGTTGTCAGCCTGTTCCACCTTGAGAGCCATCTTAAGGTGGCGGTTCTTTTCAGGTTCCTGCGGACCGTCAGGCTGCTCGTCCTGCTCCTCCTTTACGGGCGTCTTGTCATAATAGCTCAGGCTGGCCTTGTAATTGAGGTCACCCTCCATTATAGGCACGGCTATCTTTCCGTTGAATCCGCAGCTGCCGAATTTGTTCTGTACCAGCTGCACATAAATCTTCTCAATGGTGGCTTTCCAACCGCCCATCTCGGCATTGATCAGATTGGATACGTTGGCCTCGAACGATACTCCCGTCCTGTCCACCAGCAGTGCCTCCAATCCGAATCCTACACGCTCGTCACGGTTACCTTTCTGATAGTCGGGTGAGTTGACATCCTGTACCTGAGCCTCGCCGTCAGTGCATTTGATTACACACGGCATCTTGACCGACAGGTTGGACATATAGAATCCCTCCCACTGTTTGGGCATGGATTCGCCCTCTTTACCAGAAAGAGTCTTCTCAACCTCATTACCATCCTCTACATCGGTATATTTGAACAGTTCGGTACGGTAACCCTGCGGAACTTTCAGCCCGGTAGGATTGGTATGGCTTGAATGGTCATATGCCACCACCCCTCCGGCAGAGAATGTATAGCCGGGAGCCTCCTCAACCTGGAACGGGTCTATCTCCACCTCGGCAATCCAGTTTGTCCACTTGCCGCCGCCTACCTCTACACGGAAACGGCCCTGTGCCGGAGTGTCCTTTATGACTCCGCCCTTTCCGTCATCCTTGAGCAGGCCGTTCAGTGACATCTCAACCTCAAGATTCACCTGCTTCAGGGCGTTGTCGGCAATCACGATGGCGCAACCGTCCTCGGGGTCATCCAGATTGGTCGGTGCGGTGAAACGCCATTCATATCCGGTCTGAGGGTCACGCAGTGACAGGTCAGTAAGCAATGAGAGCACCGCGCCTGTGGGCAGGAAAGAGTTCTGCTGCACACAGATCTTGGGGGCGCCGAACACCAGGATACGGTTGTTTGTATAATCTGATTCAGGCAGCGTGAACATACCTACCATGCTGATGGCGGCCGTGGTGGCCGAGAACTCGCAACCCAGTATCTGCACATCAAAGTCAGACTCAGGAGCAATGCTGTTGGTTATGCTCATGGGCAGCGTCAACGGACCTATGTCCTGCTTGAACAGGCCATCAACCAGCATGACTCCCTGCTGTGTAAGTTTGTAGTATTTCTGGAAATCCTGGTCCTCAATCTTGGAAGCGTAATTGACCACCTCCTTAAGGCCTTCACCCATCTGCTGAACCGTACTTGATGATGAACCCGAGAACAGGTCATACGGGATAAAGTCACGAGTATCATCCTTGCGGTTGCGTATGACTCCGTTATAAACGGTCTTGTTCTTGTTTATCCAGATGGAATCAAACTCCACTGCAATCTTGATGGCGAAATCACCCGGTTTCCATGTGATATAGCCCCTGCCCTGATAGTATTTCTTGCTTATGAGTGACGCGTTCTCTATGGTCATGGGGAATCCGCACACGTTTACCACCATGTCGGCCAGCTCCTTCTCATGGAACACTGCCAGGGTCTTGTCCTTGATGGTATCGGCATTGTCAGGATAACATGGTGTCCAGTTGCTCTCCACCAGCTTGACATAGTTCAGCTGCACCGTGTTGTCCGTATTGTCCTCAAATTCCACGCTCTTGTCATTGACAGCCTTAGGGATTACCGCCACGACCAGATAGTCATTGTACTTGATGCTCTTCTTTATGTCATCCCATTTTATTGTGGCCTTGGTCCCCTCAATGTCTGTCTGCTTGTATAACGGAGAGTTGTTCTGGCATGTCTTAACAGTCTGTCCGGCTGTCATCTTGAACAGCTTTACGTCATACTTGTATTTAAGTGTGTCCTTATCGCCCGGCATACTCTTGGCCTTGGATTTGGTCCACTCCACATCTATGTTCTTGTCAGCCTCTATCATGAAGCTGGTCACGCCTTTGTCTACAACCGGACTTGTTATCTTGGGATTGGTACACAGCCAGTTTACTATCTTGACGTCCTCAACCACAACATCCTCTTTTTTCTCTTCATCCTCGTCATCATCTTCATCATTCTCCGGCTTATTATCAATAACAACCTCCTGTATCTTTGTCTGCTCATTAAACCTTACTGTCTGAAGAGGGCTGTAGCCGTCATTCTCGACCGTGGTGTATTTCTCATTCTCCTTGTCATTGTTTTCCGGAACAGCCTGTACCCTAGCCACAAAATAGCTGTTAAGGCTGAGCAACTGCCTTACTACCGTCTGTGAAAGACGGTATTGGGTAGTGTTTATGTTCTTGATCTGCAGAGTCCTGATACCGTCGCTTATGGCATCCTCGGCATTGCGGCCCGGCTGCATACGGTACAGTTCTAAGGTATAGGTGTAGTTTACCGGAGTGCGCGAGCAGTTCATTACCGGTGCGGTCCAACTGAACACGGCATTGTCAAACTCCATGGCCACAGCCTCAAGTGACTCATCATCCTGACCATACATACGGTACAGGTCATTCTGTGACTCAGGTTCTGCATCCGACAACGGTTTCATGTAACGTGGAGTAAGGAATGTAGGCGCCTGCGCATTGTAGCAGATGTCAAAATTGCAGTTGCCTTGCAGGGGGTTGCTCAACACCTCGGGATACTCGGCCGCATAATCCAGCTTGTATGCCGTAACATGAACCTGATAAGAGCCTTCGGGCAAAAGTCCAAGATTGCCTCCGTCATAATCTTCAAGCACATCGGCACCCGTTATGGTAACCTGGTTTAGGGGTATGTAACGGCACATCTCCCTTAACTGTGCCTGGGTGACACTTACCTGTCCCGACGGCGGGACCACGATTCCACGTGAAGGCTTGTATGTAGATGGAGTCGTTACGGAAAGCCCTTGGTCAGGAAATATCTGCCTTACCTCAAACCCAAGGATAACGTTCTGTGTCTGATCTGTCAGATTCTTGAGCGTAATGTTGAAATACTTTCCGGGGTTGTTTATATACAACATGCCCTGCGGTGGCATAGGGTTGTAAAGCGATGTCACAAGAACCTGTATCTCCTGGGCGGAAACGCTTATAGCGCATGACAAAGTCAGTATAACCGTCAGGATTATATGTCGTACCTTATAGGCTGCTGTTATCCATCTGTTCATAGTCATCTTGTTTTAGCGGCTGAAGCCTCCTTGGATTTTCTCTCCAGACGCAGCAGCGTGAATGTATATGAATAGTTCAGACTCATGCTGTAATCAAAATAGCCCGATGCCCACTGTGCCGTGTAGTCACGCACATGATACTGGTTGAACGATGTAGAGAATGAGAACACATGCACCTCTTTCAGCGTATATCCGGCTTGACAGTCAACACCTATGGAGTAGTTCCTGCTCTGGCCATCCATGAGATTATGGCAGAACACCACCGATGCCGACACGTTCAGGCTCTTGTCCTTAAGGAACGAATGACCGGAACCTACACTGAATATATCACTGGTATAATGCGTTTCATAACCCTCACTGCCCTGATGGCTGTAGCTGAATGACACATCGCTCTCTATAGCGTTGATGCCCATATTGTAATTAAGTCCCGCTGCATACGTAGTAACATCGCTGGTGCCATCGGCAAACTTGTTCAGGTCCTTGTTGCTTGTCAGGTTGGCAGAAAGTGAAATGCTGTGCGTAAGCCCGTCGGTCTCAAAGCCATATGACGGCACGATAGAGAAGCTGTTCATGATACGATCTACCTTGACCGAGTCATTAAGCACAGCCGTTCCATCAGATTGTGTCTGACGGAAACCGTTATAGCTTGCCGTGAGCGCAAGCCCCCGCTTAAACCTCATGCTGGCTGCAGCATTATAGACAAAACCCTTGGTGGTATAGAGCTGGTTTCCGCTCAGGTTATCGCTCTGTCCGGCAAATCCGGCCGAAAGGGCAACCTTACCTGCAAGTGTGGTACCCATATTGACTCCAAGGCTCTGCATATTGTTTGATATGTACGATATTCCAAGAGACTTGTAGTCTGGCTGTATCATCTTGTAGATAAGTGATGCGTTGAACTTGCTCAGACTCAGGTTCAGCCCTACATCGCCGGCCATTCTGGCAAGGGTGCTGTAACGGGTATCGAACACCTTTCCGAACCAGTCTATGCGGTCTATCCTTACCTCATCGGCACTGATATCGTTCGAGAAGACCGATACCGCCAAGTTGCCGGAAACCGACAGATTCTTGCCTATACCAAAATGCCCCTTGGCTCCCAGCACCATGTTCTCCTGCGCTGCAAGCGGCTGCATACGACGCTGTTTGAGCAGATCGGGGTCATTCCATAGAGGGTCTATGGAGCTCTCAATGTCAAACGCGTTAAGGAAATACACATCAATGTATCTTGCGCCACTGCCGTAACCCACCTTGGCTCCGTATGCCACCCTGCGGAACTGGGGCCGTCTTGAGGTGGGGTCTGCCGGATCATCATTGATGGCTTTCCTTAGTGTACCATAGAAAGCACCGGCCCTGAGCTTGCGCGATTTGTATTCAAGCCCCACACCATTGAATGACATGTTGAACACGTATGATGTGAACGGCATTGAGCGTTGTCCTATGTGCAGTGTCCAGTTCTTGTATGACGGGCTTATATTGAAACTGAACTGGGGGTAAGAAAAAGATGTGTTGTTGTTGGCATAGAAGAAAGAGAAAGGCATGCTCAGTCCGTACAGGCTTATGTTGAGGTTTGCATATACGGAGTTAGACAACGGACTGGCGCCGAACCCGCCCATTGATGAATAGAAGTAGGTGTTATTGGTTCCAATCGCTCCGGTCATGACAAGGGGGTCACTCTTGGCTATCTGCGATATATCCTGAGCATGCACAGGACGGCATACCGCCATCATGGCGGCTACCACTATAAGAATCTTGCCGTATGTTCTCCCAGTCCTGCTCATTATCACTTCCGGATTAATGATTTTATACCGTTAATAATAAAAAGACCATCTCTCATCTGCTCCGGACTTATTCTGCGTCCCTGCAAATCATAAACATCTGTCTCAACGCATTTATCGCTTTCAAACTGCAACGGCTCCAGGACGGTACCTGCCATAGGTGTGAATTCCAGCCTGTTGCCCATTACGGTACGTTCACCGGTTACAATGTCTGTTGCAATGAATCTTACCGTCTCGCCGCCGTTTCCGTGTACCTGTATGTAATACCTGCCGTTTACGGGTATTCCCAGGCCACGTAGTTCATTGCCCACATAGGCCTCGATAATCATATCGCCAACAGATTCCGGCACTGTTGCCGTAACGCACATGTTGTCTGCAAAACGGCTGTCATCTATCTGCTGCACCTGTGCGGCACGGGTCCTTATCCTGGCAATGACAGGTTCAGACTCATCATCTTCTTCATCTGATGGAATGCCTATCATTGTTTCATCAGGCCACATCAATGACATGTCATCGCCGTTATTGAACAGCATGTAACCCTGTCCCGTCTCCAATGTCTTAAGAGTACCTTCCCATTCTCCGTTCTCATTCACCATGGCAAAACCGTTGGCCTTGCTCACTATCATGCTCCCGGGTTCCAGGTTGAATGCCCACGCAGCGAATGACTCCAGGTCATCTAATTCATGGTCGAACTCATACGGATTGAACAGCCAGTTCCAGCCATTGTCAACTGGGACATACCGTTCCCTTTCTCTCTTAAGTCCGTAGAATGAGATGTATTGCCTGGGTTGTTCCTCTGTCTCCTCAAGATTCATCTTCACGAACTGACCGGACATGGATGTTCCTGTAGCCACTATTCCCAATTCGGGGTCGTTTACCCACAAGGCATCGTTTGTGCGGGCCTCTATCAGGATGCTGCCAAGAGTCTCCGAAATGCTACGTTCCGTATCTAGCCTGTCTGCCTGAGGAATGGAGAGCCATGACCAGCCGTCCTTTAGGTCAATTGCGGTCCCGGTCTCTACCTCAACGCTGCCAATCTCCTCACCGCGCCAAAGAATGGTGACACTGCATTTGCCGGCAGTCACGGCACTCATGGGATAGCTTAAGCCATTATCGTTTACTGTAGGTTTGCCCACAGACAGTATGGACCAGTCATCGGACATGCCGTCTGTCCTGTTGATATAGTATGAGAACTGATCCCATGTGACCACGGCGTTTTCTGGACTGAACGTAATCTCCATCATTACCTCGGCGCGCCCGTCAAGCAGATAACTGTCCTTATCAAAAGATATTGATTCAAGCGGTTGCAGCACCTCAAACTCTATGGAACCATAGAATGAAGGATCAGTGGTGTTCACCGTTATTATTGCCTTGCCTGTCTTTAAAGGTTTAAGGAGCAGGTTTTTCTTTGAATCATGCCCTACGGCCAGCACTTCGGGATTGCTTGATTCCAGGAATACTGTTTGGTTGGCGCCTTCAGGGCCAATCCGGTAGTATGTACTGAAATTGGTCATGTCAAGCGAATCACCCAGATAGATGTTGGCTTTCTCCCTAAGTATCTCAAACTCCTCTATGGGAACCGTTACAATCACCACAGCCATTGCCTCAAAAAAACCGAATGTCTCATCCGTGACTGATACATACAGATTGGCGGCACCCGGTTCAACAGCATTCAAGGTGTTGTCAATGATCTCTATCTGCCAACTGTCAGTGCTCCACATTGAAACCTCAAACTCTGCGTCATCGGGGTTTGCCTTGAGCAGGTCGGCGCTCAAGTCCATGCTCTTTCCAATCTCTATATAGATTGTGTCATCAACAAACTCAATGGATTGGAGCTGTGAAATCACGGTAATCTTGACCGATGCCTCATAACCGCCGTCATTGGTTATGGCGGTAAGAAAGCACTCACCCGAATGAACAGCCTCAAATTCCGGATCCTGTTCATCGCCACCCACATACTTAAGGACTGATTCATCCGATGACTCCCATCTGACAGTCTGGTCAAGCGCATCCTCAGGATATACCTGCCACATGAACTCCCCAAATGGTCTCAGAGTCCATCCCGTGTACATCAAATATTCATCCTGAGATATCTCGATGCTCTCCACATGGCTGTACACCTGGACAGCGAACATGTCGCTGAATGAACGGTCATCGGGCAATGTAAGAGTCACCGTCACGTTGGCCATGCCGGTGCCCACCGCAACGGCCGTAGTGCCGTCCTTGATCTTTACTATCTGGTCATTATCGGTGCTCCACTCTATCTCATACGGTTTACCAGCACCCTCGGGTAATACCTTAAATTTGTCTGTCAGGTCCAGTTCATCGCCAACGAGCATCATCAGGTAATGCTCATCGATGGTGACCTCTATACTCTCCGGTTCAATATAAACAGGAGTTGAAATATGAAGTTCTATTGGGTCTGATGGCTGCCCGATACTGGTAAGGCTGTAATTGACAGTAACATCCTGCGGGTATTCTTCAGCCCGCTCCGTGTTGGTTACCTTGAAAGAAATCTCCTTACCTATATCGGAATCCGTGCCCGGCACGCGCAGGATAAGCACAGTCTCATCCCTGTCATCTACCTGCAGTATCTGCGATGTGCTTGCCACCGTTCTCCCGCCCATGATAGCATCTATCCTGAACGGATTGTCGCTTCGTCCCTCATTATCCAGATACTCTCTTACGGTGATGTCATCTATATAAAGCTGGACATAGACGGGACAGTAATCCTGCCAGCCGGTTCCGTCGGCCCATGCCACGGCACCGCTCCTGCCATTAGCCAACGGCAGGAGCATAAGCAGCATGCAGCAGAACCTTCTTAACGACAGGAACATCTTGTCAGCAACTATTTACCTTATTTTATTAAAACCTTGCTTCCGTTTATGATATAGAAGCCACCCGACGGGTTCTCTACCTGGCGACCGCTAAAGTCATATATAACGTCCGGTACTTCAGCAGTTTTCGTGCTGGAACTGACACCTGATAATATATCACCAATATGAAGTGTGACAGGACTGGCGTATGATCCCAGGGACTGGTTGAATTCAAATGAATCCGTCAACCAGTAATATGCCTGGTCATCAGGATTGTAAAGACGGAAAGAAACCTCCTCATCCTGTATTCCATGCACACTGATGAACAGCCTTCCATCCTTGACTTTTCCTTCACCGCGGCATTCTCCTCCCACAAAGGCGCCTACAGTCATACGGTCATTGAGTTCCACACCATCCAGACTAGCTATGATGGCCATATTATCGCTGTAAAGCGTATGGTCGTAACGCCATGGAGATACAGATGTATGTCTGGGAGCCTGCTGTGCTTTGGGTTCAGGCTGACCCATGGCGGATTCTGTAGCCCAACACAGGCTGAACCCTGGAGCAGGAACAAATACCAGGTAACCCTGACCGGCCTCAAGTCCTGTAAGTGTACCGGTCCATTCATAATATGATCCCTTATCGGCCAGTGTTGCTATCTTTCCATCCTTGGACTTGATAACAGTACCTACGGGGAGCGTTCCGCTCCAATCACATTCCTCATCAAGTTCAGTCAAAGAGTAGTCATACTGATACGGATAGTACACCCATGTCCAGCCATCATACAAGGCCTTAGGTAAAGTATCGGTGGTAACATCATACATGACAAAGCCTGTTTCCTGCAATGATGCTGTATTGAGCAGTATCTTGAACATGTCACCACTCATCTTGGCTGACGTTCCGAACATACCCCAGTTACCGTCATTTATATAGACATTGCTTTGGCTACGGGCCTCCTTGAAAGCAGTGCCATAAACAGCGTTTACCGATGCAAGAGAACCAAGCTTGTCTCCGGTAGGAATGGACAGCCAGCTCCAGCCATTGTTGAAATCAAAGATTTGGCCCACCTTAAGTGTTGCCTGACCTACATTTGTACCGTCATACATTATCCTTATAGTACCTCTGCCAAGCGCTCTTGGGCTCAGAGTCCATTTCATGCCGCCATTGATATCGGAATAACCGCCCTGGATCTCTGCCAGTTTCCAACTGGTATCCGCTATTACTGAAGGTGTAATGACAACACTGAACTTTGACTTGTCAACATCGGCATTAGCAGGAATGAATGTATATGATATTTCAATGGGTTCCTTATTATTCATATCATACTCATCGCTGCTGAGAGCAACCAGGGTCAAAGGCTGGGCAACTGATACCGTGATATTGTCACTCTTGTTGTTATCCTCAGTACGGACTGTCAGGATTGCGGTACCCTTTGCCAAAGCGGTAGCTTTCCAGGCTCCGGTTGAAGTTTGTTCCACCTTCACCACACTGGGATCATCCGAAGTCCAGCTGACATTCTTGTTTGATGCATTAGCCGGTTGGATTGTATACCACCCTGATATAGGGAGAACCTCTCCTACAGAAGCTGAATATGTTTTTGGAGATGCCGTTATTCCGGTAACATGTGCCTTGACAGTAACGGCTATCTGTGCAGAGACAGGTATGGAGCCAGGCTTGGTATTTGCCTGCGTTACAGTCAATATGGCGTTTCCGGCAGTGAGCGGCTGGGCGATAGTACCGCTCAGGTTAACCACAGCCGAATCAGAACTTGTCCATATTACCGCCCTGTCTGTCGCATCATCAGGACCTATGGTGTAAAGGCTTTCAAGGGAGAAATTCTCACCGTCCCATACCGTCATTTGTGACTGGGTTACATTCAATGTCTCAATGTACGACGTTACATTTACTGTCAAGGTAACCTTATATTCATCACCTGTCACACTGTTATCAGCCGGCTTTCCTGTCATAATGGCTTGACCGCCGCCTACTGCCTCCCATGCTCCGGTTGAGTTCTTTCTCACTACGTTCTCGTTGCCGCTAGTCCATATAATGGTAGTGTTACTGGCATCAGCTGGCGTAACCACAGCATAATCCTGCATGTTAAGCTTGTCACCTTTTATGACATTCACAACAGACTGTAGCAAATTTATGCCGCTTACCGCCACATTCACCGCAACCACCTGAACCATTATATCCGCGCTTAAAGCATTAGTGGTGACATTCTTGTCACTGGCATATACAGTAAGTCTTTGGGGGTCAGCAACAACCTGGACACCTGTCACCATACCTGACTGGGCACTGATATAGTTACTGCCGTTACAGTCATAGAAAAGGATGGGGTTGGTGGCATTGGCAGGCACCAAAGAGTAAGGAATCGCCTTACTTTCTCCTACCGTAACCTCCATCACAGTGCTGGACATACTGATACCTGTAAGCTGAACCAGTGCCAGCATGAACGGTGATGAAGGCTGCCCCACCGTGACACTTGAGAACGTAGTGGTCTCATTCATCACGTATTCAACACCGTTCCTGGAATCAAAGATATGGAACGAAACCTGATGACCGTCAAAATAGGTCGTAACGTCATCTACTGTCACGCTGTTGGGAACATTTATCCTGAAGTACCAGCTTGAACCGCCTCCAGTGGAACTGCCTCCGTTTCCGCGTTCCAGCGCTGTACCTGCAGCCCTACATTCACCATCCACGAATACTCCTACCTGGAACGGATTGGAACCTCCATCAAAAGAATTGGTGAGCCTGTTACCATCAACCGTTACACCAATGAACATCGGAGTGTAATCTTCTGACTGATTGGTTGGAGTGACGGAAACGCCCCAATGATTCTGTGCCGAAACACTGAATACAGACAGCATTAACGCTGTCATAAAAACCGTAAACTTATTCATATCGGATTGTATTTATGCTTTTTACAGAAAATTTTTCAAATTTAAGAAATGTATGCCTTTAGGCATATACCCAATTTAGGGTATGAAAACAGGGCTTACAAACCGTGTTTCAAGCCATCTCTTACAACAAAAAAACATTACTTTTGCAGTGACATGCCAAGACCTGTTCTCATTCAGATTACAGCAATTCTGCTGGCACTTTTGTCAGCGCTTGCAGCCCAGGGGCAGCAGCCTCAGGACCCCTACTCGATAGCCGAATCCCAATATATGGCAGGAGAGTATTCAAAGGCTATCCTTACATCCTTAGATGGATTATCAAAAGAACCGGCCCTGTCTGACAGTGCAGCGGCAGTGGAACTCTATTCAATACTAGGTGCATCATATTCCAGACTTGGTGATTTTGACAAGGCTGCCGATTACATGGTTCTCTGTTATGACTATGACCGTAACAGCGGCGATGCCCAGGGCCTGAGTTCATCGCTCATAAACCTGGCATCAGTCTATGTATATGCAGGTAAGCCACAGATAGCCGAGCAATACGCTCTGCAGGCCATTGACAATGAGAAGACCTTGAACCGCCCTCTCAAACTAGCCATGGCGTACGGCAAGGCATGCGATGTGTATCATGCCTTGGGAGCCCAGGACAAAGCCCTCATGTATGCAAATCTGGCAGTCAGTACCGCAACCCAGGCGTGCGATGATGCCGTGCAATCACAAGACAGCACAGCCATACAGAATGCTGAGAATGCCCTTGCTATTCGCCGCAGCCAACGCGCATATCCGCTGGTAGCGCTGGAACGATATACCGAGGCACTTCAAGACCTGGATTATTCTTATGCGGTATTCAACCGTAACGGCAACCGCCAGTCACTGGCCATAGTAAACTTCCAGCTTGCGCAGCTGCACATGAGCCAGGGTAATACAGGTAATGCCGTAAAGAATGGTACAGAAGCTTACCATGTTACCCAAAGCCTGAATGACCAGCCGCTTCTGGAAAAGATATGTCGCACCCTGGCATCACTGGTTTCAAAATCAGATCCGGCCAAGGCTCTGGAATATATGGAGTCTGCATCGGCCATATCTGATTCCATACGTTCACGCGAGGACCGTAACCGACTGGCCCTCTATGAGATAGAATTCCAGACTGAACGTAACCGCCATACCATAGAACTGCTAAACCAGAAGAACTATCAGCAACATACACGGATACTGCTTCTTGCAGTCATCACTATACTTCTGCTTGCAATTGCAGCGCTGCTTACTTTCTTCTATCGCCGTTCACAACGTGACAAGCATGAGATGGAACGTATCAACAAGCAGAAGGATATGCTAATGTCCATCATATCACATGACCTGCGCTCACCAGCCATAGCCCAGCATTCAGCCTTAAGGTCTTTTAATGAGGCCATAGACAAGTTAAGCCCGGACCAGTTGAAGAGCCTGTCCTGTGAGCTTGAACAACAAGCTGGCACTGAAGTTGAACTAATAGAGAATGTCTTAAGGTGGTCACGTTCCAAGTCATCGGACTACAATATTGTACCTGTACATTTCAATCTGGTGGAGGCGGTACGTGACGTTGTTGCAAAATACTCCTATACAGCCGTACAGAAAGACGTTACCATAACCTTAAAAGGTCAGGAATCATTGAAAATCCTTTCAGACAGGGACACTTTCATGGTAATACTGCGAAATCTTCTGTCAAATGCCATAAAATTCTCTTTCCCTGGCGGAAACATAGAGATAACCACCCAACCTTTTGAAGACAAGGCCAGAGTTACAGTTACCGACCACGGTATGGGGTTGACCGAACAGGAGGCCGCACTGCTGTTCAATCCGGACAACAGGTTTGTACGTAAGGGATCCATGGGAGAGTCAGGTAGCGGACTCGGGCTGGTTGTCTGCCAGGATCTGGCTGCTTCGATAGGCGGTACAATAAGCATGGACAGCAAACCTGGGGAATATACATCTTTCTCTATAACATTACCTAACTCTAAGCAGAATGGACATGAAAATTGATATTCTGATAGTAGATGACCACCCATTGGCCCTGTTCGGGTTCAAGGAGATGTTCAGCCGGGAGACTGACCTCAATATTGCAGGAACGGCTACAGACGGAAAGACAGCCATTGAGATGGCTCTTGCCCTTAAACCTGACATTGTGATACTGGATGTCATAATGCCGGGAATGGACGGCATAGAAACAGCCCGGCAGATCAGGTCCCGTATGCCTCAGACCGCAATTCTTATGCTGTCTTGTGATTCATCCGAGAACAACATACGCCGAATCATGGAACTTGACGTAAACGGATTCATATCAAAGACCGCCGGAGCGGAAACAATGATACAGGCTGTCAGAAGCATCAATGCAGGCTATGAGTATTATGGGTCAGACACAGCACGACTGATAGAGAGGATACGATGCTCACGCAACATACAGGACAGCGTATTTACCCCAAGGGAGCTTGACGTGGTCCTGTTAAGCTGTCAAGGCCTCCAGTACAAAGAGATAGCAGACCGCCTGGGCATAAAAGACCAGACGGTAAGCACCATCAAGAAGAATATCTTCAAGAAACTGGGAATAAACAATTCTGTGGAACTTGTCCTGTATGCGCTAAGGAATAATCTTATTTCCCTGTAGCGGTCAAGGAGGCATACTCCTTCTTTGCGTCACGGAGCAGTTTGTTGAACGCGGCATCGGTATGCAGGCGCGCCACCATGCCGGAGGCCATTATGCGGGCGGCAACAATATCGGTGGCCCAATGCTGGCCTGTTATTATGCCGCTCTCGCCCATACGGTATCCAAGTGTAAGGATTTCATTAGCGCGTTCAGGTGCTATCTCAGTAAGTATAAGTGCCATACCCCAACCCATCTCGGACTCTGCCGACGGATATGATGATGTTGCTGCATCGGTGGCTCCGGCAAAAGGCTTATCGCCTACCTGAACGTACGGACGCTTACGGAACTTAGCCGTATTACCCAAATCAAGGGCGTTTCTCTGCAAAGCGTTGCGGGTATCATACAGCAAAGCTGTAAGCGCAGGTGTAGACTTGGGATCCATCTTTATGCCTAACGGCTCCGAGAATGCCGCAAGTGCGGCGTCCAGGCTGCAGTCGGCGTCGGCCTTAGCCTGATCACCACGTTTGCCCGAACGCTCTCCCTTGGCGGCAAGATACTGGGCCATATCGCCATAATAACGATAGCTGGCGGTATCTACAGGCTGTGACAATATGCGACGACCGTCAGGATAATCAATAACTGTATTAGGCTTGCGGCCCGATTTCTCATAATACTCAGCACGGGCAGCCTCCATATCGGCCGCAAACTCAGGGTTGGAGTGCATTGACGCCACGCAGGCGGCGGCACACATGTAACCGGCATTCACATCGCTCTGATAATGGGCCGACACTATTATGCGGCTCTCGCCATACTCGAATCCGCGACGCAGTATGGTGTCCTGGTATTCCGGGACCATCTCGGCAAGCACCAATGCGGTAGCCATGCCTCTGGTGGTATGACCCGATGGGTATGAGCCGCTGGTACGCAGGCTCTCCAGACGGTCAGACTTACCTGTGGGACGCTCATTATACTGAATGACCGGACGTATGCGCATGTACTTGGCCTTGGGGTTCTTTGAGGCCTGCTCGGCAGTATGATAGCTGCGTGACATAAGGTTGTAAATGGCAGGAGTCTCGCTGCGGCTTATCTTGAAACCTAATGCCTCGGAGTAGATACGGGCCATTTCGGTAGTGCTTGATGCCGATTCATCACTGGCACGCTCTCCACGCTCAGTAGGCCTTACGGTCTTGCCCCACTGCCACTGCATGAAATCATCTATGTAAGCCACACTGCTGGTGTCGGGCGGAGCCGGCAGGAATATGCCACCATCGGGCTGGTTCTCACGCTCTACATATAGATTCTGGGTACTGCTACTGCTGTTGCGCTGTGGAAACTGGGAGTAAGCATTTTGTATGGATACCAGCATCACCAACGATGCCAGGAACAATCGGATAATCTTCTTCATAAAAAGTCAGTAATTAAGCACAGCGAAGATATAGTATTTTTTCATAAACACAAAAACCTCCTAGGTCAAGCTCTAGATGGCCCACAAAAAAAAACCGCCGAAAAGCGGTTTTTGTGGGCCATCTAGGGCTTGACTGCGAAGCTTGTTGAGGACCCTTAGGTCCGAAAAACCTAGGACCACAGGGACTAGGAGAAAGCCCTCTACAAAAAAACACCGTCCAAGAATTTGGACGGTTTTGTGGGCCATCTAGGGCTTGAACCTAGGACCTCCAGATTATGAGTCTGTTGCTCTAACCAACTGAGCTAAAAGCCCGGAGAAGGATTCATCGGCCATAGCCGACATCATCTTTCAGGTGCAAAAGTACGCCAATAACCTGAATTTGCAAAGTTTTGAGGCAAAAAATTCCTTTACCCCACGTATCTTCACTAATTTTGCAATCCAAAACAAACTGTCAGTAAAAAATGACCATACCCGTTCCTGACAACAACAGATACGCAGCAACAATAGGATTCTTTGACGGAGTCCATCTTGGGCACGTACATCTGCTGGAGGAACTCAAGGCCGTAGCCAACGGACGCGGTCTTAAAAGCATGGCCATTACCTTTCCTGAGCATCCGCGCCAGATCCTGCAGTCCGATTACAGGCCACGCCTGCTCTCTACACCGCAGGACAAGATGCGCATGCTTGAACAGACAGGTATAGACTACTGCTTTCCGTTGCATTTCACCACAGCACTGGCCGCAATGGACGCAGAGAGTTTCATGACAGACTTTCTGCAAAAGAAGCTTGGTGTAAGCACTCTGCTTGTAGGACATGACCACCATTTCGGACATGACACCAGCCTGACCATAGAAGATTACCGGCGCATAGGACTTAAGATAGGTATGGATGTGATCCCTGCCGATGCTTACCTGTATGAAGGCTCTCCTGTAAGCAGTTCACGAATCCGCCGGGAACTGGTGGCCGGGAACGTCATGGCCGCCAACGCCATGCTGGGCTACCGATACACCATAAGCGGTACAGTAATACACGGACTTCAGAACGGCCGTAAGATGGGATTCCCCACGGCCAACCTGGGTCCATACTGCGAGTTCATGCAGATTCCGGCCGACGGAGTCTATTCGGCTCTTGCCACAGTGGATGGAGAGACCTGGCCCGCAATGGTAAACATCGGGTTCCGCCCCACGTTCGAGGGCAAAGCCCGTACTATCGAGGCACATCTGCTGGGATTTGACAACGACATCTATTTTCACGAGCTTACACTGGAGTTCGTGGAGTTTCTGCGTCCCGAGAAACGTTTCGGTTCACCCCAGGAACTGGCCGCCCAACTGGAGGCGGACCGCAAAAAGGTAAAGCAAACAATCAAAACGCAATGATATGAAAAAGACACTTACGACAATTGGAATATGGATTGGAGCACAGATTACCGTTACGCTAATCTTCATGATTGCTGCAATGATCATGAAAATGGATATAAACTCCATTCTGGCCCCATCGCTTCTGGTATCGGATTTACTGGTAATCGTACTGCTTCTTATCATAAAGTACTGCGGTTTCAAGGAGTTGTTCAAGGGAGTCCCGTTCAACGTATTCCTGATATCCATTGTATTTGCCATATGTGGCATGATGGCCGTTGACCTGCTCTCCACGACGGTAGAAATACCCAACATTCTGGAACAGCAGTTTGAGGAGATGTCAAAAAGCATATGGGGTTTTCTGGGAATCTGCATAATAGGCCCCATAATGGAGGAGATGATGATGCGCCGCGTCATATTGAAGGAGATGGAGAAACTGACCAAAAGCATGTGGTGGGGTATAATCATATCTGCTGCAGTGTTTGCTGTGATTCACATCAATCCCATACAGGTGGTGTTTGCCATGCCGGCAGGAATAATACTGGGATGGCTCTACTGCAAGACCGGAAGCCTGTTTGTACCTATCTGCGTCCATATCCTGAACAATACAATATCATTCATAACAATGAGAATAGGATCTGATACTGAAATAACCCTTAAAGACACACTGGGTGTGATATTGCTGATAGTGTTCCTGGTACTGGCAACAGCAGGTGCCATCTGGATAATAAGATACTACTCAAAGAAAAACAAGGAGGAAGCAGAAGCCATAGCACAGGACACCACGCAGGAAGAACCTGCTGCACCTATAGAGGAGCCGGTAAATCCCGAAGTCACCCAAAGCGGCGACAATTACCAGATCTGAGATTCTCTTACAGGGCGATAGTGGTACCCGTAAGCTTGTCAAGTGATTCGGCCTGGGTTATCAGGACCGATGATACACCCGCCTGCAATGCGTTGAAGGCGTTCTGTATCTTGGGAATCATGCCTCCGCTTATGGTGCCGTCCTGCACCAGGCGCGGAAAATCGTAATATGAGATATACGGTATCACGCTGCTGTCATCATCCTCATGCAGCAGAACTCCCGGTTTCTCAAAGCAGAATATCAGGGTAACCTTGAACATCGATGCCAGTGCCTTGGCTGCCTCGGCGGCTATGGTATCGGCGTTGGTGTTGAGCAGCTGGCCCTTTCCGTCATGGGTAAGCGGGGCCAGAACGGGTACTATTCCCTGTTCAATAAGGCTGGCCAGAAATGCGGCGTTCACGCTCCTGACATCGCCTACAAAACCGTAGTCAATATCCTTTACGGGACGTTTGTCAGAACGCATCACATTACAGTCTGTTCCGGTCAGGCCAATGGCGTTTATGCCCTGGGCCTGCAGTTTTGCCACGATATTCTTGTTTACCAGGCCTCCATAGACCATAGTCACCACGTCAAGCATGTCGGCATCGGTAATACGACGGCCATCAACCATCCTGCTTTCTATTCCCAGGCGTGAAGCCATAGCTGTTGCCGAACGGCCTCCTCCATGTACCAGCAGCTTATTACCCGGTATGGCCTTGAAGTCCTTGAGCAGACGTTCCAGAGTCTGGGGCTGCTCTACAATCTTGCCTCCCACCTTAACTATGACAAGTGACTGTTTCATATTTGGTCAATCAGTTTTTCAAATCAAGCAGTTTCTCCAAGTATTCCACCGTTTCCGATATCTGGTCACGTGACTCCAGACGATCTCCTGGACATACAAACTCTGCCTTAAGGTATCCCGGCTCACGGCGTTTAGTTTCGCTCTCTATGAATTGTGCCAGCTCCTGATCTGTTTTGGATGCTATCAGCGGACGCTGTGCACGCGCAACCTTGAGACGGTTCAGTAATGTTTCATTATTACATTTAAGATAGACGGTCTGTCCATGCTGAAGCATAAAATCCATATTATCGCCAATGAGTGGCGTGGAACCTCCGCATGAAACTATCACGTCATCAAACTCACCCACTTCACGCAGCATACGGCTCTCTATCTCGCGGAATCCCTGCTCACCCTTGAGAGCGAATATCTGACTCACGCTCTTCATGAAGCGTGCCTCTATGTATTGGTCCAGATCAATGAACGAGACTCCAAGATGTCTGGCCAGCGCCTTGCCCAATGTGGTCTTGCCGGCTCCCATGAAGCCCATCAGGAATACCCTTACCATTTACTTCCTGGTCTTGAAAACACGGCGCTTGGGAGCCAGACCGGTTTTCTCTATCTGGCGCTTGATAATATCCTGGCACTCCTCCTCTGTCAGAGTGGTGGGTTCCATATTCTTGGGAATCTTGTAATTGCTACCCTGATATGCTATATACGCACCGTAACGTCCGTTCATGACCTCCATATCCGGGTTTGAAGGGAATGTCTTGAGTACCTTCCTGGACTCAGACTCACGCTTGTTCTGGATGAGCCTGACAGCCTCCTCAAATGTTATGGTTAGAGGATCGGCCACACCTGTCAATGACACATAGAACTTGTCATGACGAATGTACGGGCCATAACGACCTGTGCCCACACTCACTTCCATACCATCTAATTCTCCAAGATTACGCGGCAGACGGAACAGTTCAAGAGCCTCATCAAGGGTGATGGTCTCAATTGTCTGACCCTTCTTCATCTGCGCAAAACGCGGCTTGTCATCATCCTCGGCGCTGCCTATCTGTACGATGGGGCCGTAACGGCCTATCTTGACTGATACTGGCTTGCCCGATATGGGATCGGTTCCCAGCATGCGCTCACCCACCTTATGTTCGTTCTTGAGCGTCATGGCACTGTTTACAGCCGGGTTGAACTTATCATAGAAGTCGCTGATAACGCTCTTCCACTGCTTGTCACCATCGGCTATATCGTCGAACTCCTTCTCAACCTGCGCGGTGAAGTTGTAGTTCATTATGTCAGGGAAATACTCAATCAGGAAATCATTCACCACCATACCTATATCGGTAGGAACAAGCTTTGATTTTTCTGTTCCGTAAACCTCGGTTATGGTCTGCTCCTTGATGCTGCCGTTCTCCAGACGCAACATGTCACACTCGCGCTTGGTACCTTCAATATCCTCACGCAGCACATACTCGCGCTGCTGGATGGTACCAATTGTGGGAGCGTATGTTGAAGGACGACCTATTCCAAGTTCCTCCATCTTGTGCACCAGGGCAGCCTCGTTGAAACGCTGCGGGTGCTGCGTGAACCTTTCGTATGCCGAAATTTGGCTGCACTCCAGCTTCTGTCCTTTCCTGAACTCCGGCAGTCCCTGAGACTCCTGAAATTCGGCGGCTTCATCATCACGGCTCTCGCGATATACACGCAGGAAACCGTCAAACTTTACAGTCTCACCCGATACCGTAAACTCGCCCTCAATCTTAGGTGATGTGATGGAAACCGTAGTCTTTTCAATCTCGGCTTCAGCCATCTGAGATGCTATAGTGCGTTTCCATATAAGCTCATAAAGACGCTTTTCGGGAGCGGTACCGTCTATGGACTGGTTATCCATATAGGTAGGACGTATTGCCTCATGCGCCTCCTGGGCACCTTTGGCTTTCTGTGTATATTGACGGCTCTTTACATATTCATCACCCATAGACTCGCTTATGACCTTACAGCAGGAATCTATGCACAGGGTTGACAGGTTAACGGAGTCAGTACGCATGTAGGTAATCTTACCCGACTCATACAGACGCTGCGCCAGCATCATGGTCTGCATGACCGTGAATCCGAACTTGCGGGTAGCTTCCTGCTGCATGGTAGATGTGGTAAACGGAGCGGCCGGCAGTTTCTTGAAAGGCTTTGTCTGGATGTCCTTGACCTTGAACTCTACACCCTTGCACTTCTCCAGGAATGCGTAAGCCTCTTTCCTGGTCTTGAAACGTTCACTGTAATCGGCACGGACATCCTGTATGCTGCCGTCTACGTCAAGCTTGAAGATGGCTACCACCCTGTATGAGGCCTCGGGAACAAAATCCTTTATCTCACGCTCACGCTCCACAATAAGGCGTACAGCCACTGACTGCACACGTCCGGCCGAAAGTGCCGGCTTGACTTTGCGCCAAAGAATCGGAGACAGTTTGAAACCCACTATGCGGTCCAGCACGCGGCGTGCCTGCTGGGCATAAACCAGATTGGTGTCTATGTCACGCGGGGTCTCTATAGCGTGCAGTATTGCGTTCTTTGTGATTTCGTGGAAGACGATACGCTTGGTTTTATCGGGCTTGAGCCCCAGAGTCTCGAACAGATGCCAGCTTATGGCCTCTCCCTCACGGTCCTCATCGGATGCCAGCCAGACCATCTCGGCCTTCTTAGCCGCCTCCTTGAGTTCAGCCACCACCTTCTTCTTGTCGGTAGGTATCTCATATATGGGTTCAAACGTATCTATGTTTATGCTCAAGTCTTTTTTCTTAAGGTCACAGATGTGTCCGTAACTTGACATCACCTTGTAATCCGCCCCCAGAAACTTCTCTATCGTCTTGGCCTTGGCCGGAGACTCCACTATTACCAGATTCTTCTGCATGATATTCTATTAAAGGTTATGCCCTAAAGGCGCGGCAAAAGTAGAACAAAAAAAAGATATAGAAAAGGTGGACGGACATAAAAAATATTGTCCGCCCACCTTATTATTTATAAAATAATAAAAAAAGAATCCCGGCGCTTAAAATCTTAAGGTGGCTCCAAACATGACCGCCGGCTTGAGCGAACGGTATCCGGCATAATAATAGAAGTCACCGCCAGCCATATGTTTGACAGTAGCGTATAATGACAACCAATCTGTAAGGTCATAATCGGCCGTGAGCGAAATATCGTTCACAGTAGGCATGGACTTGCCGCCCACTCTGTGGAAAGCCATCATGCGGTATGAAAGCATTGCATCAAATCCCCTGAAAATGTTCACCCTTCCGAACAGATTGGCATCAAATGCAGGCTTAAGGTCCATCTTATGTCCGGGGTAGTTGCCAAGGTAATCGGAATATGTCACATCCATCCTGAACTGTACCCTGTCAGAGAACTGCATATCGGCATCAAAACGCGCATACAGCACGCTGGCGTCCTGCTGTTTAAGTACCGATGTCACAATCAGGCTGTCTTCGCTGGTCTGGAACACCTCATCAATGGTATAGCGGTATCCGACCTTGGCCGACATAGACAGCCAGGAGCCCTGACGGAATGACAAGCCACCGTAAGCATTAACCACATTGTAGCCATCGGTTATACGCTCCTGCTCTGACCAATAGGGCGATATAACGGCAAGCTTGCGCATGTCATATTCCTCAAGTCCTCCTGTTGCCCCTAGCTGAAAACCGAACTTAGGACTGACGTCATAATCAAGAGTGACCATAGGCGACATCAGGATAGTCTTACCTGCACTTGTGCGCAGATCCATATTCAGACCCAGGTTGGTTCTGAGCCTGCCGCTTTCATATTTCCAGGATGGGGTTAAGGTAAATGCTGTAAAACCGCTGTATTCACAGCCATACAGACCCCACCATCTGTAAACTTTGGTCTTTTGCCTGTATCCTACGCCAAAGGAACCATTCTCCAGCGGCTTGTCAAAACCTGCCGACAAACGCACAATACCCTCCTTGTTACCTCTCACGGTTCCGTTAAGGTCCAGACCGTCTCTTATAAGCCATTCACCGCCACCAGCAATATAGAATGCTACACCTATCCTGGAAACTGAACGGATACAACCGGAAAGCGAGCCCTCCTTTGTGCTCTGGAGAAGGTTGCTTGCATCCTCTATTGCCGGAGTCATGGATCTGCCTGGCATATAATTGAAACGTGAGTACCCGAAATCAGTACTAAGACCCATCAACACCCTGTCATTAAAACGGTGTGAGTACTCTGCGGCAACCTTGCTATTAAACATCAGTGATTTCCAGTCTCCATCGGGTTTGGAGTTCCAGCCGTCCATTGAACCCGACAGATTAAGATGATCTATCTCAGTAATGTCCCACCCCAGGTCAAATATGCCTTCTTGCAGGTTTCTCATACCGTAACCCAGACGGAGCAGACCGGTAACATGCTTAGGCTCCACCCCATCGGTTATTATTCCGAATACCTCCATAGGCGAGCGTTCCAGGTCCCTGACCGGATTAGGTGATGTGAGATAATTTACAGAAGCCGGCTGTCTTACGGTGCGTGTCTTTTCAGGCAACGGCAGTATCTTACCGGCCTCGGTGACTGAAGGATTATATGCACCTTCAATTGTCATTGACCTTGAAGGAAGGTTCCCATTCTGCGCCTTTGCGGCAGAACCGGTAATTGCGGCTATCAAAGCCAGGATAATATATCGTTTCATAATCTGAATCATTCAAGTCTTGAAGCAATCATTTGAGCTATATCATCATCGGTTCCGGTATAATTGGATTTTAGTGACAACAGATACTGGCGTGCCTCCACATCCTTGCCCTGTGACTTGTAGATGTCACTCAGCAGTATGAAACTGCGTGCAAGCCAATATGCATGGGGCGTTCCCTCCTGTATGAAATCCATAATGACTTTCTCAGCTCCCTCTTTGTCACCACTGTCAAACAGCAACTGGCTGAGCAGATAATCAGACTCCGCCCCGAACTGGGAACGTGTATCCTTGGAAAGCTCTTCAAGCAAAGGCCTTGCCCCCGTCCTGTCATTTTTGGCAAGCATAGCCTTGGCCTTACGGTACTTAACCTCTGTTATCTGGTCTTTAGGCAACTGCGTCTGCAATGCCTTGTCGGCATATCGGAGCACCGTATCATCATTACCTGTCCTGCCTGCACAACTCACAATGGAGTATAGGCTGCGGCGCTGACGCTCGGCATTGGTTGTCTTGTCATACAACCTTATGTAGGCATTCATGGCGGCATCCCATTTCCCGAAGTTCCATGCCATGGTAGCGGCACGGTCAAGCGCGCTCTCGCAGAAACGGCTGTTTTCATAATCGGCAGCGTGCATATAGCTGCTATAGGCGCGGTCAATCTCTTTCCTCTCCTCCAGGATCTCACCCTGATAATACCATGCGTTGACCGCGAAAGCGCCATCCGGGAACTGGTCCAGATATTGGCCGAAGCGCTCCAGGGCAACGCTCTTCTCTCCGCGACTGAACATACTCTCGGCCGATGTGTAGGTCAATGAATCACGCTCGCTTGCGGCAATCGGAGCTACACCTCTGACACCGGCTGTATATTCAATGAAAGAATTCACATCGCCGGTTTCCACATAGATTGACTTGAGGTCAACCAATGCGGTGCGTGCCTCGTCACTGCCCGGATACTTGGCTATCACATCCTTATAAGCGGCTATGGCATCGTCATATTTCTCTGTCTGGTAATATATGAGGGCTATCTCGGCCGATGCCTTGCGTGCCAGTTCACTCGTGGGATAATCCCTCATGATACGCCTGAAAGCTGTAACTGCCTGTGTAGGCTTATCGTTCTGCTGATAGGCTCTGCCCTCCTCATAAAGTGCTGACGGAACGTATGCCGATTCGGGATAGTCATTCACCAGACGGTCCAGATTGCTGATTTTCTGTGTATAGTCACGCTGAAGGCCGTTCACGATAGCAGTCTGATACAGGGCATAGTCACCTGTACTTCGGTCTATGTTCATGGCCATTCTGTAATACTCCCTTGCCTGCGAATACTGACGGTCATAGAACATGCAGTCTGCAGCCCTCAGGCATGCATCGGCCAGAATGTCATTGGCTATCCCGGTTTTATCGGAAGTCTCTATGACGGTGCGCATGGATTTCCACGCATCATTGTAATCCTGCCTGTTGTAGGCCACATAACCCATGCCGTAGTTGGCAAGTCCGCTGAACCGTGTCAGGCGGTTTCCAATAAGCGACAGATAGCGGCGGTAGTCATTGTCGGCCATATCGGCTTTATTCAACCTGTAATATGCCTCACCTCGCCAATACGTGGCATCCACGGCAGTAGCATGGTCATAGCTGTCAAGTGAAATAACGCTGGTAAGCAAACCAGGCACATCTTCATACTGACCGGCCGCCATAAGGTCCATGGCCTTGTTATAAAGCAGTTGCATCTTGGCGGCCAGAATTGACGGACCGGGATTGTTTATCTTGGCTATTGAATTGAGTGCGGCATCATAGCTGTTGGTATTGAGATACACGTCAACCAGATAACTGCTAACGTTATCGGCATATCTGGAATTGGGGAATTCGTTCAGGAAACGCTCGAACGATGTCACCGACTCGGCAAAAGGTGAGAAAGCGGTCTCATGTATGACCATGGCATAGTTGTAAAGGGCCTGCTCCCTCACTTCCGGTTTGCCCGGAATTGACGATGCACGCTCAAACGCCATCCTGGCCATGCTCTTGTCACCTTTAGCCAAAGCGGCCAGACCCAGGTGCAGAGCTGCGTTCTGCGCAAGCTCGTCCTCACCCTCGGCCACTTCCGACAGGTTCTCTATGGCACACTCCATATCTCCGGTCTGCGCGCTGGTTATACCCAGGACATACTTGTCATGGCGCGGATCGGAACTGATTCCAACCGACATATAGCTTCTGATCAGGCCATACGCCTTATCATATTCACCTTTCCGGTACCAGTATTCACCCAGGATACGTTCAGCCTCAGCCTCCAGCAGAGGGTCCGAAGCCTCATCTATCATCTGCTGAGCGGTCTCCATTGCCTGGTTATGGTCACCGTCACCCATCAGGTCTATGTCAGCAAGATAAAGCCTGGCCTCATCATTATGGTTTGTGCCCAATGACCTGTTGAACCCCTCAACCGCCTGCTCCGTCTTTCCGGCACGGTAATCCATGAATGCCTTGTAGAAAACAATATCGAAATCTGTTTCCGGATCATCTATCATCTGTTCAAGTATGCTCATCTGCAACCTGCCCTCGTCAGTCCTTCCTGTCCTGAAAAGCGAAATGGCATTATGACGTACCATACGGCAACAGTCCTTATCATCAAGAAGCAACGGATCGGTTTCGTCAAAACACTCAACCGCCTTGTCAAACTCATACATTGCAAAATAAGCGGTTCCCAGCAGAGCCTGCATGCGGTTTAAGTACATTGAACCCGGGTATCTGTCCATGAACGCCTGAATTGCATCAAGTGACTTGGCCGGATTAAGTTGGGCAGCAATTACCGTGCGCATGTAATCCAACTCCTCGGTACGTAATACGTTTGACGCAGGAGCCGTCTGTTCCCACTCTTCAAGCAGCGTACCTGCTGCTGCATAATCACCTTGAGTAAACAGCGTACGGCACTCGTCAAGCAGGCGGTTACCGCGATCTGTAAGTCTGTTCTGTCCCATTATGCTTTGGCTTACCGGGCCCAGCAACACTATACAGACAGGTATGATCAGTCTTTTTATCATTATCAGAATTGTTTATTGTACCACATATCCAGGGCACGGTTCTCAGCCGCCTCCATCACGGCCCTTTCACCACGCCCCTTGTCATTCATGCCACACAGATGCAGCACTCCGTGAATAATCACTCTCATCAGTTCCTTATCGTATGACGTATGAAACTTAAAACTGTTAGTCATCACCGTATCAAGACTTATGAACATGTCACCGCTAACCACCCCCGGTTCGCTGTAGTCAAAGGTAATGATGTCGGTAAAATAATCATGGCCCAGAAACTCTTTGTTCACCTCAAGGATACGGTCATCATTACAGAAAATAAAGTTCAGGTTGCCCACCTTGCGGCCGTCATAACCGGCAGCCACGACAGCAATCCACGCCCTTACCGCCTTTCGGTCCAGCTTAGGCATCTTTATGTTCTCGTTCAGGAATGAAATCATATTTTTTATGCAAAGAACAGGTAACACAGGAAAATGGCAGCCAGAATACCGGCCAGGTCGGCCAGCAGTCCGCAACCCACCGCATAACGGGTATTCTTTATGTTCACACTGCCAAAATATACCGCCAGTATGTAGAATGTAGTATCGGTAGAACCCTGGAACAGACAAGCCAGACGGCCGGTAAACGAGTCTGCCCCGTAGGTTGTCATTGCGTCAATCATCAGGCCACGGGCCCCGCCGCCTGACAGGGGTTTCATAAGTGCCGTAGGCAGGGCACCCACAAACTGACTGTCCAGACCGCATTTCTCTGCACACCAGCCAATCCCGTTCACCACGGCATCCATGGCTCCCGATGCGCGGAACACGCCTATGCCCACCAGAATGGCAATCAGGTAAGGAATAATCTTGATGGCCGTGGTAAAGCCGTCCTTAGCTCCCTCCACAAAAGCCTCATAGACATTTATCTTTCCTCTTATACCCGATATGATAAAACCTATAATCACCACAACCAGTATGATGTTGGCTGCCGATGTCGACACCGGTCCTATCTTGACGGCCGGAAGCTGTGAAAAGCCCCAGATGATAAGAGCTACTAAGGCACTCAAACCGCCCACAAACAGTATCAGGACCTTGTCAAAGCGTATCTTCTGCATAATACAGGTAACCAGTAGGCCCACCAGCGTTGAAAAGAACGTGGCCAGCAGGATGGGAATGAACACATCGGCCGGCTGAGCGGCTCCCATCTGTGCGCGATACACCAGCACACTCACGGGAATCAGCGTAAGTCCTGATGTATTCAGCACCAGGAACATTATCATGGGATTTGAGGCCACATCCTTGGTCTTGTTCAGCTCCTGCATACGCTCCATAGCCTTCAGTCCCATTGGAGTGGCCGCGTTGTCAAGGCCAAGCATATTGGCCGCAATGTTCATGAAGATATGGCCATAGGCAGGATCATTCTTGGGCAGGTTAGGGAACAGGCGTGAAAATACGGGACTCAGCCAACGGGCAAAGGTATTAACCAATCCTCCCTTTTCACCGATCTTCATTATTCCCAACCATAGTGAAAGCACACCGGTAAGACCCAACGATATCTCAAATCCCGTCTTGGCCGATGAAAACGTGGAGTCCATGATGTCCTGAAACACGCTTGCATCACCCATGCAGAGCTTCACCACAGCCACCGCAAAGGCAATCAGAAAGAATGCAACCCATATCCAGTTCAGTACCATACGCGCACGTACAATTATTATCCGCGAAGATACCGTTTTTTACCCGAAAGACAGCAAACACTGCGTTCTTTATTCCAAGGAATAACTATTTTTGTGGATTATTACGGATTATGGGAATAACATTAAGGAAAGCCACTGCCGATGATGCACGGTTCATTGCCGAGAATGTGTTGCGGGCACTTCATATTGATGAGGCCAAAGAGGAGCATTTTGAGTATCTGGCCGGAATATGCCGCCGCGAGGATACGCTCTACAGTTGGCGCAATGCTACGATTGCGCTTTATGACGGTGTGCCCGCCGGACTGATGGTAGCATATGACGGAGCCAGGTACCGGCAGATGCGCGACATCACGTTCCCCATGATACGCATGTACGTGGGTGATGATTACCATCGGATGGATGATGAAGCAAGCCCGGGAGAGTTCTACCTGGACTCACTCGCCGTTCTGCCCCAATACCAACGTAAAGGAATAGCATCGGCCTTGATCAAGGAGATGTTCCGCCTGCGTGATGAGGCTGGTATCCCGCTGGCCACAATTGCCGTAGACCCCGAAAACGATTCCGCTTACCGCCTCTACACCCGCCACGGTTTCCGTCATGACGGTCAGATTTCAGTCTTTGGCACTACCTACCACCGTTTGGTAAACCCATAATCACTCAACCGTAATTACAGCGGAAGTAGTGGTGGCACGGAAAGCGGGAGCGTAGAGGCACTGCATCACAGCAATGCCTTCCTGGAAACGGCCCGGTTTCTGCACGTTGACCTCATATTCTATACGATAGCTGCCCTTGCTCAGACGGTCAATGTAGAACACGTTACGGGTATTGCCCGGAGCAGCATAGTAGCCTATGTCATCTCGCCAGTTGTAGCTGTAGCCTGCAGCAGTGCTCACCGGCTCCATTGTGGCAGCACGCATGTCGGACAGTTGCAGATACTCCAGATTACGGTCAGTGGTAAGGTTAAACTGTATCTTAAGGCGGTCGCCCACGCGCAGTCTGGTGCCCGGCTTGACCTCCTCAAGACGGTCACCGTCAGATGCGCGGACCACACGCCATACGGTTCGCTTCAATGACATACCGTTCTCACTATGCTCAACCTTATCCATCTCATCTGTGAACGAACGATAGATTGCGCCCCAGCTAATGCCCGGAGTCTTGCTGTCCACAGTAACCTCAGCCTTGTCACGGCTTATAGGCCCATCCCAGGTCTGGGTGGTATATCCTGCAGTAGCCTTTGAGTCCGATGCCTTTACCGCATCCTTTCCCACATATATCGTAATGTCAGGATCTGACGCCAACTGAACATCGCCACCTGTAGCCATCAGCGCCGTTACTGCTGCTGCAGTTGCAGGCGATGAGCTCCAGCCTGTAGTCTGGCGCTGTTTGAGAAGCCAGCGGGCTGCCTCCACAGCCTGAGTACGGTTGTCTGTAGCCAGCAAGGTACGGATTATCAGAGACTGGGTCTCTATAGGAGCCTCATGCCAGAGCAGTCCACCCTGATTGTCACGCCAGTAACGGCCCATTTCATCGCTGTATAACGAACGCTCAACCAGTGTTGCAGCAATATGCATAGCCTGGTCACTCTTACCCTGACGAGCCAACAGCAGAGCCAGCTGGGCACGGAACCAGAGGTCCAGGTCATGGGTGTCTTGCAGCTCCGCCAAACGTGCATAATAGGTGTGACTGGCACGGGTTGAAGCGCTGAAAGGATATGATGCAAAGTATGAACGTGTCAAAAGATAGCTCAACTCACTGAACCCCAATGACTCAGGCTTACGCTCCACATTATATGACTTGTAGAAGTTAGAATCAAGGAAATCAAGGCCATGCTGTATCATCTCCTTAAGTTTCGGCGTGACTTCTATTACGCCGTTCTCCATAAGCAGACCCAGACCTTGCAGGATCTCATCGGTTATATGTACACTCGACGGGAGTCCGTCTATCCAGGGCCAACCGCCGTCACCCATCTGTGCGTCACGGAGTCTCTGAAGAGCATCCTGCATAGCCTTGGCCGTCTCTTCAGATCCCAGTGACGTGGCAAGTGAACGCAGACGGTCGCGCTCGCTCTGACTGCTGCGCAGCCAAGGAGTCTCTTCAAGCAACGTGGATGTCAGTTTCTGGTTACGCTCCAGCTGTGTCTGCCATTCCGATGCAGGCAGCACGGCCCACTCATCAAGCATCTGTCTGATGGCAGGATAGCGGCTGGACAGGTTTTCGGATATGGCGGCACCCATAAAGCTGTGGAACAGGCGAAGGTTACTGGGGTCATCCACACGTATCATTGAAGGCAGAGCCTGTATGGCATACCAAATGGGACTTGCGCTGTACTCCAGGGTAAGCTGCTCATCGGCCATAGTATTGGAACGCGCCTTATTCAGTTCCTCAAAGCGGAATGTGCGCTTTTCATTGCCGTTGTTGAACAAAGAGAGAGCCTGCACCACCTGCGTACGGTTGGAAAGCACAGGGATTGTCTCCTGCATGCCGTCGCTGTGACCGGTGGTCTGGGCGGTTATAAGATATGTCACGGCGGTCAGTCCGGCCGGCACGTTAATGATAAATCCCGTACCTGCATTGCCACCTGCAGGAATGGATATGATTTTGGACTGTGTACCTTCTATTATATTCAGGGACTTGCCGGTAACGGCATCGGTAAACGTAAGTGCCACCTTAGCCTTAACGGCTTCATCGGCCAGGTTGCTCACCTTTACGGTAAACTCCATGCGGTCACCCTGACGCAGGAACCTGGGTGCTGCAGGTTCAACCATTATCTGTTTACGGGTTGTGACAGTACGTTCTATACGGCCTGTCTGGAGCGAATCCGTGAACGCGATGCCCTGCAGTTTCCAGCGGGTAAGCAGCTGAGGAGCGTTGAACCTGACCGTAGCCATACCCGCGGAGTCTGTTATCAGGTACTCAAACAGGCCGGTGGGATTCATATCGGTTCTCAAGGTAACAGGAGCCAGCTCTGCTGATTCGTTGCTTGTTTCAAAAGCAATGTCTGCACCTACAGACCCTTGCTGTGACTCCAGGTCCATTGCACCTGCCGCCCTGGACATCATCATGGGACTGGCAAGCATATCCTCCTCTACCTCAGCATCATCTACCGCATAGACAGCATTGGCGCTCTTGAACATCACGCCTCCACGCGCAAGCCTGGG